>Ga0070730_10002472_pt1 | contig 16793 bp, 13 predicted proteins | sample Coa_R1_3_FD_66447 | JGI IMG/M metagenome (GOLD analysis project Ga0070730, IMG submission 66447) | Surface soil microbial communities from Centralia Pennsylvania, which are recovering from an underground coalmine fire - Coalmine... | ecosystem: Environmental > Terrestrial > Soil > Unclassified ... | reverse complement strand
TGCTCCACTTTCTCGTTCGACTTGCATGTGTTAGGCACGCCGCCAGCGTTGATTCTGAGCCAGGATCAAACTCTCGTTTGAAACCTGTTCGCCTACCGACGGGTAGAAGGTAGGCTGCCAGCTCCATCGCTCGAAAGGATGTGCTGGCGACCACTTCGCGTCTTCTTACGAAAACCGAGTGGCCTATCTTGTGAGATCGTTTCGGACTTACGCCCGAATCCGTTCTCTCACGACTGGCACGTTCAACCAAGTTGTCAAAGACCGAATCGCCTTCAGCCTGAGCGGCGCGAATTCAGTCCAGGCGAACACACACGAGTGCGTATCCGACTGTCCTCGAAACCCTACAAACATACGCGTGTGCGCAAAACCCTGTCAACGCAAGCATCCCACAGAATTTCCACCTGTTTTCCACAAGCGGGGAATCGGGACGGCGGACTCGGCCGTGGCTGAGGTTTCAAAGTTTCAAGGTTTCAGAAGTTTCAAGGTCTTCCAAACCCCTGAAACTTTGCTACTTTGAAGCTCGCCTCTTGGCGCGCAGCAGTATGGCCTTCCGCTCTCGCAAGCGATTGATAACGCAGGCTTTTTAGGCCATGCGAGGGCGGAAGACAGAAAATTGAGAAAAGAACTTACCTTTGGAGGTCCTTGCCTTGAAGGTACCCTTCAGAAACCTACTGGTGTTTCCGAATCAAGCCCCGTGGCCGGGGCGATTGCGGGAAATCAATCCCGCTGAATCTTTAGATGCTGGACGCGCACGAGAGTTGCGGAAAAATGCGCCCAGCCAGCCACACTCTCTCGGTTCATTGTTTATAGCAGAGGTCAGGGGAAGAGCGCAAGGGGGAAATAAAAAAGCGGTACGGAAGTTTACCGAGGTGGTTCGACATAGAGATCCACCACCTCAGTCTTCCTTCAAGATGAGCTGCTGAAGCTTTGCCAAGCTAATTTGCCCTTCTTCTTCGAGGTTCTGGATGAGATCTGTTGCATTCGGAGGCCACCTCTCTTTCCTGGCTCTCCATCAACGTCGCAATAAATCCCAGGCTTCGCGGTATTTCTCGTACCTGGCGCGGTCCGAGTGCGGGGTCAGCAGGAGGTCGGATTGGCCGTGGGTGGCGCGGGTTGGGGGATGTACCAGGTGTCCGTGGGGATGATCCGTCGACTTCTTTCGCCCCTCCAGGGCTTGCCAGGTCTTCGACAGGGCACCCACGGCTTGCGCCGTGGGCTGCGTTCTTTCGACGCTTCGCGGCTGGAGCGCCGATTCCTTCTTTGAACGCATTGAACGGCACGGCTGAAGCCGTACCCTGATACGGATCATCCTGACGCGGCGCTGAAGAGCCGCTCTTTCACACAATCGGCCACACTCTCGGCCTCCTTCAAAGGCGGGTCGAGCTGGCGCTCGACGGACAGCCGAGGGCGGCTGTCCCCACATAAAAACGATAGGAACGGGAATGTGAGCGGTTTGGACCAGACAGGAAAATCCATAACGGCTACGGTTAAATAGTTTCACTTGGAATGCTCCAAGTTCTCCAGCCAGGCCAGCACGGGCACGAATCGACAGAGAAATCGGACGCACAATCAAACCCAAGCGGAATTCGGATCGCCGCAAGGCGAGACTACTCGGAGGATTCCATGAAGAAAACATTCCTGCTGATCGCAGTACCGGCTTTGCTGGTCGCGATGGGGTTGGCACAGACTCCCGCGGCGAGCGGCAATACCGACCAGGTCAACGTTAAAGGTTGCCTGGGTGGCACGGACGGCAACTACACCGTTGCGGAAGACGGCACGGGCAAGATTTTCAAGATCAGCGCCACCAGTGCTGATCTCAAGGCGTATTCGGGCCAGGAAGTAAAACTCAGCGGGAACAACGGTTTTGGTGAGAACAGCCTTGTCGTGACCGCAGTGAACATGATTTCCGAGCACTGCACTGCCTCCGCAGCAGCACCCGCTGCGGCTGTGGGCCCGTCCTCGGAATCGATCAGCGTCGCTCCTGCTGCCGCCGCTGCTCCTGCCCCCGCGCTTACGGAAACGATCGGCACAGCTCCACCAGCTGCCGCTGCTCCTACCGCGGCTGCACCCGCGGCGACTGTCCGTACGCCAGTGCAGACTGCCAGCGTACCGGCCGACGCCGTTCACCGAACACAGGCGTCAGATCGGCGACAGAAGCCGGCAGCAGCACCCGCTGCGGCACCTGCACCTGCTAAGCCTGTCAGCACTCCTGTCGCGGATGCGGCCGTACCCACCGCGGCTGTTGATCCGCAGGAAGCGGATAGCACCCCAGTTCGGCCTGCTCCAAAACCCTCCTTTAGGGGGTCCACTTTGATGATAGTCGCGATTGCGGTGGTGTTACTCCTCCTAGGCATAGCGTTGCCGCTTTACAGCCGGTCGAGAAAGCAAAAACTTTTGGACCAGGCGGGCGGCGAAAATCTCTCTTTCACGCACAGAGCCAGTTCCGACCCGGGCACGAGCGACACGACCGCAGGACGCAAAGCCGCCTAGGCCGAGTGCGACGTAACGATTCTCGAACTTTGGTCGCCGGCACCGCACCCACGGCTTACGCCCCTTCGGCTTCGCTCAGGGCAGGCTGTGGGCTGCATTCTTTCGCCGCTCCGCGGCTGCGCGGCTGGCTATCTTTGCTTTCGCCGCTTGCCGGTACGCGGCGGAGCTTCTTCGGATACGGCGAAGTTGATCTTCTTCTCCACCGGGTCGATGCGGTCGACGATCACTCGCTGGCGGTGGCCGATGCGGTAGGTCTTGCGGGTGCGCTGTCCGATGATCTCGCGCGTGTTCTCGTGGTAGATGTAATGGTCGTCGGTGAGCGTGTTGAGCGGGACGAGGCCTTCGACAAACAGGTCGGTGAGTTCGACGAAGAATCCGAATTTGGTGACGCTGGTGATCAGTCCGTCGAAATCTTCTCCGACACGGTCTTGCATGAATTTGACCTTCTTCCATTCCATCAGCTCGCGTTCGGCATCGTCGGCGCGGCGTTCAGATTGGCTGGACTCTTCGGCGATGGAATGAAGCTCTTCGAGCGGGATGGGCCCCGAGAGCGGGGCGTGGGATTCGCGGTGCGCGGCGTGATCGCGGCGTTTGGACCAGGGGCTGGGTGCGTCGGGGGCTGAAGCCCCTTCCTTCTTGGCGCTGGACGCGGCGCTAAAGCGCCGCTCTTCCACGGTGCGGGAAACGCCGACGCTTTCGCCTTCCGGAATCCCAGGCCTCGCAACACCGGCCGCACCCCCCTCAGGGAAATCCCCACTCAAGCCAAAACCGGGCTTGGGGGCACTCTCATGTCCGATTTCGCTTCGGAGCATCTCCTTCAAAATTCTGTGCACGATCAGGTCTGGGTAGCGGCGGATTGGGCTGGTGAAGTGCGTGTATGTTGGGGCTGCGAGTGCGAAGTGGCCCAGGTTCTCTTCGGAATAACGGGCTTGCTTCAGCGAGCGCAGCATCAGGTAGCTGAGAATTCTTTCTTCCGGCTTGCCCGCGATTTTTTCGGTGAGCTTCTGGTACATGCGCGGGGTGATGTGGACTTCCTTGGGAATCTCGATTTCGCGGACGCGCTTGCCGGTGCCGAAGGCGGCGCGGCGGTCGGCTTTCATCTGCACGCGATGGATGGGGAGCGCGCCAACGCCGAGCGAATATCCGAAGGTGGCGGCGATGGTTTCGAAATCATAGACGCGTTTGGCGTCGGGCTTCTCGTGGATGCGATACAGGCTGGCGATGCGGTGCGACTCGAGATGGTGCGCGACGGTTTCGTTCGCGCTCAGCATGAATTCTTCGATCAGGCGGTGGGCGATGTTGCGCTCGGAGCGCGCGATGGACTTCATCAGTCCGAAATCGTCGAATTCGATGACCGGCTCGGGAAGATCGAAGTCGATCGATCCGCGGCGCTCGCGCTTGCGGTTGAGGATTTGCGCGAGGTCGCGCATGAGTTCGAAATTTTCGACCAATGGCGCATAGCGCTTGCGCAAGGCTTCATCGCCTTCGAGGACGGCATTGACATTCGTGTAAGTCATGCGCTCGGCGGAACGGATCACGCCTTCGCAGAGGTCGTAGTTGACGATCTCGCCGTGGTGATCAATTTCCATGATGCAGGAGAGAACCAGGCGATCGAGGTGCGGGCGCAGGCTGCAGATGTCCGTTGAAAGTTCGAGCGGCAGCATGGGCACGGCGCGGTCGGGAAAATAGACGCTCGTTCCTCGCAGGCGGGCCTCCTGGTCGAGGGCGCTGTCGGGCGTGACGTACTGGGCGACGTCGGCGATGTGGACCTGGAGTTCGAAATTGTTGTTGGGGAGCATGCGGACCAGGACAGCGTCGTCGAAGTCGCGGGCGGTTTCGCCGTCGATGGTGACGATGGGCAGGTAGCGGAAATCGCGGCGATGATGCAGTTCGCGCGCGGGGATCGTTGCCGGAATGTTCTGCGCTTCTTCGAGCGCGGACGTTGGGAAATGATGCGGGAGGTGGAATTTGCGGATGGTGATTTCGACGTCGACGCCGAAGTCGTCTTCGCGGCCCAGGATCTCGACGACCTTGCCTCGTGGGGATTGCGTGGTGGAGGGCCAGTCGGTGATTTCGACGTCGACGACCAGGCTTTCGAGATTGGTGTCGGCGTCGTGACGGGCGGCCTCTTCGCCCAGGACGCGATGAACCGATCTTTTTCTTAGCGACCTCGGCGTGCTCGGCGGTTCATGCTTTTGATTTTTCACCGCCGAGTTCGCCGAGACCGCCGAGTTTTCTGGATATTCCATTCCTGGCGGGATGACGATTTCTTGCGTGATTTTTGTGTCGATCGGAGTCACGTAGTTGCGGCGGCTGCCGTAGTGGAAGATGCCGACTACGGTGGGATGGGCGCGGTGGACGGGGCGGACGATGCGTCCTTCGGCGCGACCGTCGGTGCGAACGTTGGTGATGTCCACCAGGACGAGGTCGCCGTGCATGGCGTTGCCGATCTGATGCGGCGGGATGAAGATGTCGCCTTGGAGCTTGGATTTCACGGACGCGCTCAGCGATTTGGGATCGGGGATGACGAAGCCGAAGCCATCGCGGTGCATGGTGAGGCGTCCGGCGATGAGGTTCTTGTCGGCCGCGGCTTGCGGGAGCTGGTAGCGGTCGGAGTCGATGGGGATGAGTTCCCCTCTCTTCACCATCCGATGCAAATGCTCGTTCAGCTCGCGGCGCTCTTCGCCGTGCAGGCCGAGTTCGCGAACGAGTTGCTTGTATCCGGCCTGGCGCTTGGACTGGCGGGCGATGTGCTTGAGAATGGTGGAGTCGGAGAGCATGCGAACTGGTCGTTCGTCGAGTCGTTAGGCTCAGGCGTCGGGCGTTGGTCGATTTTGTCTAACGACCAATGACTACCGACCAACGACTATTCTCTCACTCACCACGTGTCTCCGCCGGCTTTCGGTGGCCAGGCTCCCAAGGCGCGGCGGAGCTGGGCGATCTGGCCGGTGTGATAGCTGTTGTGGGCGACCATTTGCCAGAGGATGGCTTCGAGTGTACTCGCGACTTTCTTGTCGCCTTCGTGGATGGATTCGATTTGGCGATCTCGTTCTGCGCGCGGTGCTTCGGCGAGTTTGGCGAATTCCGATAGGAACCAGGAGAAATCGCGCTTCAGATGATCCCAGTCTTGCATCGTTGACGGGAAGCTCTCGGCGTTGTGTTCGGGATATTTCGGTTTTTCGCCGCGCACGCGTTTCAGTTCGTAGTTCATCCAGTAGTTCATGTGGAAGACGAGGTCGGCGATCGAGTGCGGGAAGCCGTCGGCGCGGCGGTAGGCAAGGTCGGCAGAGACGTCTTCGACGCACGCGATGGGGTCGGCGTGGGCTCCTTTGCCGCGGAGGAGTTCGGTGAGGGCTTGCATTTTGGCATCATACAGGCAGCAAACCATTAACCACGAAGGGCACTAAGGCGCACGAAGGAAGGCTTTGCGCTGTCGGCAAAATACAGAGATCCTTCGGGCCACCAAAAGCGCGGCCCTCAGGATGACATTTCTTTTTGTGACGTCTTTAATTTCTGGCACACCGGGCGAATCGGTTCATCGCTGCACGAAATACTTCTCTTCCAAAATCCGACGGTGGTGGAGTTCGTGGCCGGCGATAGTGTAGGCAAGGGCGCGGACGCTGACTTCGTTTTTGTTGGCGATCCCGCGGCGCGTCCAGGCTTGTTCGTTGAGATTGCGCAGCAACGTCAGCGTGGCGCGACGGACGGCGATGTAATCGTCGATTACCTCGGCGAGCGGGAGTTGCGCGAAGCCGCCGTTGCGGACGTAATCGTCCTGCTCGAATCCCTCGATGGGCGTGCGGTCGCCGCGCGCGATGCGCAACGCGCGATAGGCGAAGATGCGCTCGGTATCGCAGACGTGGCCGAGCACTTCCTTGGCTGACCATTTGCCGGCGGCGTAGCGGAAATCGCCGTCGGCGTCGTCGCGGCCAGAGAGCAAAAGCAGCATTTCGCGCCGCTGGGAATCGAGGCTCGCGAGAATATCGGTTCCCGGGATCAGAGAGATGTAACGATCGTAGTAAGGCGCGTATTCGCCCGGCTCTGGCCGGGCTATGAAAGATGCGGGAGTAACGACGGCTGGTTCTGACATTTGCGCTCCAATTCGGGTTTCAACGTTTCAAGGCTTCAGAGTGTTGAAACTCTTAGCTTCGGCCCTGGCCCCATACCAATGATGACGTTTCGGCTCGGTCTAATATTTGGCCCACGAACGAAAAAGATGCCGCACCCGTTGTTCCCAGGCTTAAACGAAACTCCCCACAGCGGTTAGACGCCCCAGTCTGCAACTCGCCTTCGATAAATGTTCGTCTCAAAGAGAATAACTCCCGGCACCTGTGGAAGGGTACGGCGGGCGCAAAATTTCCGGAAAAACGTTACAAGCAATCTATAAAGCGTAAGCCTGAGGCTGAGGATTTTCGCAATTGGGATTAAGACCAGTGGTACGTACCGAGGTATGCACTTTCGTTGAGAATAAAGGGATTTCCACAGCACTCAAGTTGAGACTGAGGAGTACAATTCGCATTGGTCACGAAAGTGCGGCCAGTGACCCCTAATCCCAAATAGGAAGGAACCTGTCATCCATGTGGAAGCCCACGAATCAACCTCAGAGCCCCTCCCGGCCTGCCGAGCCGGAGCGTCCAACTATGTCTGTCCCGAGCGCACCCGCGATGAGCGCGAGTGAACCGCCAGCTGCTCCCCGGCCAGTGACCACCACTACGGCGGATCAGGCGACCATCGGCAAATCGCTCGTGATCAAGGGCGAGGTGACCGGTTCGGAATCGCTCTATATCGATGGCCGCGTGGAAGGCTCCATCAATCTCTCCGGCAATCGCGTGACCGTCGGACGTAACGGCGTGGTTTCGGCCAACATCAATGCGCGCGAGATCGTCGTCCTCGGCAAGGTGCGCGGGAATCTGACCGCCAGCGACCGCGTCGATATTCGCAGCGACGGTTCGCTGACTGGCGACGTGATCGCGGCACGAATCTCGATTGAAGACGGAGCATTCTTCAAGGGTGGCATCGACATCCGTAAGGGTGGACAGCCACAGCAAGCGCAGAAAGCGAACGGCGAGGAAAAGGTTGTTCCCGCCAGCGAACCGGCAGTCGTTGCAGCGCGAGCGTAAACCGACAAACTGGAATTGAGGGAAATCTGCGGGCACCCGTTCGGGTGCCCGTCACTTTTTGTGGCCGGTGGCACTTCGCTCCGCCCGCGCTACGCTCCACCAGCTCCCGGCTCAGGCCTTGTCGTCGGTGGGCACCGCTATGCGGAACGGGTTGCCATCTCTGCTGCTGAGGTCAGAGGCTTCCAGCAATTGATTCAGTTCTGCTATCAGTTGGGAGAAACGATGGTGGTCCTGTTCCTTGGCGATGAGATCGCAAAGGTCTTTGACACGCCGTTTCGAAGCTTCGTCTAACACGTTCTTTAGATCTCCTTCTTGCGTTTTGTTTTCGAGGAACGGCGGAAGTCCGACACCTGTTCCCGAAGATGACGAATATGCACCTGCAGTGCATCTCTCAGCTCCTGGCACAGGTGGAGCAATTCCTCGTCGTTATCAGTTGCGGTGATCTTGGAGCAGAGTTGCTGAATTCGATCCTCTAGTTCAGGTTCCACGAACACGAGTGTGAAGGGTCAGGAAACTGTAGGACATACTGCAAAGTGCGGATTGAACTAAGGGTTTGCTGGTAGCTTCAAACGGCTGAAGGCAAATAGAGCACAGGCATACCACGTCTGGTTTCCAACGCCAGAACAGCCCCAGCCAAAAGCAGCATAGAGCTTCTGAGAGCCATGGAGATACCCCAAGATCTCCAGCGAAGCATTGCGGAGTAACGTCGTTGGGATCGCGCTTCCGCGATTCGCATCGCGAGCGCTACCGGACGAACATACAATCGCCGTAGGAGTAGAAGCGATACCGCCGCTCTACGGCATGTCGGTAAGCATTTAAGACGTGCTCTTTTCCGGCGAGCGCACAGACGAGCATCAGAAGGGTCGACTGCGGCAAGTGGAAATTGGTCAGCAGAGCCTCGACCACCTGAAACCTGTAGCCGGGATAGATAAAGAGATTCGCATCGCCGTGACCCGGGCGGATCTCTCCGGAATTCTGCCTCGCTACGTACTCCAACGTGCGGACCGTGGTGGTTCCGACGGCAACAATGCGGCGCTTGTCGTGACGTGCCTGCTGAATGCTGGCCGCGGCGCCTTCCGAGACAACGAAAGACTCCGAGTGCAGTTGATGCTCTTCGACGTTCTCGCTGCGCACCGGCTGAAAGGTCCCCAGGCCCACGTGTAGGGTGATTTCTGTGGTTTCAATTCCCTTCTCGCGGATTCTCGCCAGAATCTCCGGGGTGAAATGGAGTCCGGCAGTGGGCGCCGCGACGGAGCCGCGCTCCTGCGCATAGACCGTCTGGTATCGGTCGCGGTCGGCTGGAGAATCGTCGCGGTCGATGTAGGGTGGCAGAGGAATGTGGCCGATCTGCTCGATCCGAACAAAGAAATCTTTTACGGGCGCGAAGCGAATGTGGCGCTCGCCGAACTCGCCTCGGGAGATGATCTCGGCCTGCAGTTCGTCGTGTTCGCCGAAAAAAAGATGCTCTCCAATCCCGAGCTTGCGGCCGGGACGCACCAGGCATTCCCAGTCGTTACGATCCTGTTGCAACTGCCGGGTTAGCAGAACTTCGACGCGTCCGCGAAGAAAGTCATGAGCAGCCGGATTGCGCGGGCTCACCGGTTGCGACTTCAAGCCTGCCCGCCGTCCATAGAGTCGCGCCGGGAATACTCTCGTGTTATTGAAAACGACGAGATCGCCGGGGCGGAGGAGGTCGGGAAAATCGCGAAATTGGCGGTCCTGAACCCTCCCGCTCGCCGAAGAAAGTTCGAGCAAACGCGAGCCAGCGCGGTCCGCCAGCGGCTGCTGCGCGATCAATTCCGGGGGCAGATCGTAATGAAAATCAGAGACCAGCACGCCTCCCGATTATAAGGACTGACTACCGCTAACTGCGCGGGTTTACAGCCAGTTCCATAGTCGATATGCGTACAGATTTGGATTGTTTCGGGCGCTGCGATGCTGGTAACATGCGGGTGTCGCTTGCGGCCTGCTTTTAGCGTTATCTCTCCCGCCAGGTAACCATGATTACGGAACGCAAATACAGGGAAGAAATCGTCCATTACGGGCGCATGCTGCACGAGCGGTGCTTTGTGGCAGCCATGGACGGGAATCTCTCTGTCCGCTTAAAGAACGATCGGATCCTGGTGACCCCCACGGGCCTCAGCAAAGGGGCGATGCGGGCGTCGGATATGGTGATCGTCGATCCTGACGGCAGGCGAATTTCGGGGCGCCGGAATGTGACCAGCGAGATTGGGATGCATTTGCTGATCTACCGTATGCGTCCGGATGTGGAAGCGATTGTGCACGCGCACCCGCCGACCGCTACGGGATTCGCTGCAGCGGGAATCGCGCTGACTGAGCCCCTGGTGTGTGAGGTTGTAATGGGGCTGGGATGTATTCCTCTGGCGCGTTACGGAACACCGGGGACGTCGGAACTGGCACAAACTCTCGAGCCGTATGTCGCGGATTACGATGCGATCTTGATGTCGAATCATGGCGTGGTGACCTATGGCGACACCCTGGAACACGCGTACATGAAGATGGAAACCGTGGAGCATTTTGCGCAGATCGCCCTGGTCACGCATTTGCTCGGACGCCAGCAGCCTCTGAAGGATGTGGAGATCGAGAAGCTGTTGACCGCGCGCACGAAGTATTTTGGCGAGAAGATTGCCGCAGCCATGCCCATGCTGCGGGTGCCCCAGAAGGTTGGATGAGGAGAGGCGTTCGTCATTAGTCGTTCGTCGTTCGATAGTCCCTCACACGCACTCCTTTGGGAAATCTGTTCAGGCAATGACGATTTTTCTCGGCGTTCTCCGCGGCTTTTCTCTGCGGACCCGGCGGTCAAAAGGTTTTAACCGCCGAGATCGCCGAGAACTTCCGCGGAGGTCGCAGAGAAAATCTCGCGCCGTTTTCGTTTCTCGTTCGACTCAGTCCCCGCCGAGGCGGAAGCGCATCCCCGCACGGAAGTTTATTGGCAGAGCGGGATAGCCGACGACTTCGTTGTAGCGACGGTCCAGGGCATTTTCGACATTGGCGTACAGCGAGAGGCGAGGGCGGACGGCGTACCATCCGCCGAGATCGGCGCGGACATATCCGGCGGCGTGGGTGATGCCGAAACCGAAGAAGTCCGAGTCAGAGCGGCGACCGACGAAGCTGCCGGCAAGGTCGCTTCCCCAGCGGCGATGGGCGTACGACAGCATCAGCGTGCCGGAATGCTTCGGACGGCGCAGCAGAGGCTGGCCGGGATCAAAGAGAGGATCGAAGGGCGAGGGGTTATCAAGATATTGCGATGACGTGTAGGTGTACGCCGCGTTCAGCAGAAGAGTGGAGCGGAGGCGGGCACGCAAGACTGCCTCGGCGCCATGCGCGAAGGCGCGGTTTACGTTTACATACTCGCCGACGAAGGTGACCGGATTCACGGTCACGTAGTTGATCTGGTCGTGGAAGAGATTGTTGAAGTAGGTGGCGCTCAGTTCGTACTTGTCCGCGAAGAATTTCTGCTGAATTCCGGCTTCGAAGGCGCGCAGGCGTTCCGGCTTGAGCGCAGTGTTGGGTTGGCTGTAAGGGGGGCCGGCAAACGTTTCTTCCAGGCGGGGCTCTTTGAACCCTGTGGCGTACGAGAATCGCAGGCGGGTGCCCGCGAGAATCTCGCCGCCGCGCAGGGCTTGCCAACTGACGGCGACACGCGGCACCCCGGTATCTCCAAAGGCGCTGTCGTGAACGTAGCGGCCTCCAGCAATGAGGTCGAGACGGTGGAATGTGAGCTGCTGCTGCAGGAACACGTCGTTGTTCAGACGCTGGCCGTGCGTCTGGGCGCCGTAAGATACGTCGCCGACGAATCCGTTTTCATTTTCGATACGGTAACCAAAGGTGGTATGCGCCCAGGTGCGCTCGGAGTAGTCTCCCTGATATTCGAATCCGGCGCGGTTGATGTGATCGACTTCGTGCGAGGGGAAATCAAACTGTCCAAACAAGGGGCTGACGCGGTTCGGATCGCCATTTACGTTGAGTTCGTTGTAGCGGTACAGGTAATCGAACCCGGTCACGCGGTGTTGCCAGCCGTTCGGCGCCGCGATGTTGAGTTCTGCACTCCCTAACAGATTGTTGAGCTGCGACCAGTCATGGGGATCGGGTTGCAGAGGAATCAGTGGACCTGTACCACCTTCGGGGACGAGGGGAACGTAGCCGTTGAAATTCCATTCGCCGGGCACGCCGGTGTGGCTATTGGAATGACGAAAGCGCACGCGTGCTGAAGCGTTGCGGCTGATTTGAACACCGCCGTTAGCGCCTTCGATCGAGTCCGAGTATGAATCATTCGTGCCCGAACCGCTGGTATTGAACTGATCGCCGAAGAAGTTGTAATCGAAGCGGCCGTTCGCTCCCGCCAGAGATGCATAGCCGTGGGCGGTGCTGAAGTTGCCGCCGTCCGCGCCGAAGCGAAGTTCCGGAGTGGGCGTGGTGCCGCTGCGGGTCCAGACCTGGATCAGGCTGGTCATGGCATCCGAGCCGTAGAGCGTGCTCTGTGCGCCTCGCACAAATTCCATGCGATCGCCCTGCGCCAGCGAGAGTGTGCCGAAATCGAAAGTGCCGCCGGGTTCATTGACGGTGACGCCGTCGACGATGACTTTGTTGTAGTTCGATTCGCCGCCACGCACAAACAGCGATGACAAGCCTCCCCGCTGGCCAGCGGTGTTGATGACGGCGCCGGGAAGGTAACGAACGGCATCGTTGGCGGAAACGGGATTCAACGTTGTAAGTTCCGCCGAGTTGAGCGTGTCAGTGTCAGCGCCCGCAGCCGCGCCTGGGACCGGAGTGCGCGTGGCGCTGACGACGACTGTCTCGGAAGCGGTGGCGAGGCGAAGCCGAATCGTGCGTTCCTCTAGCGATGAGACATCGACAGTTTCGGCGGCGAAACCCGGAGCTAATACTTTGATCCGGTAGGGTCCGCTGTCGGACAGATGGAATGTGGCCACGCCTTCCGCCGATGTCATCTGGGTGGCGATGATCCGAGCATCGCTCGGACGCAGAAGTAAAACCTGAATATTGGAGACTGCGGCGGACTGGGGATCAACCACTCGGATGGTCAGATCGGCGGCGACAGCCGCGAGGGAAAGAAGCAGAACCACGAGCAAACCGGCGAATACGCGCATACATCCTCCTTTGCACGCGAAAGGGGTTAAGTGGACGGATCGCGCCGGTCTCCTGGCTTCGCGAGTGAGGATGCTGATCCGAATAAGCCAGCGGCCTTCCCGGGACGCAATCCCAGTGGCCGAGGGCGATTTCCTCGCTTACAGTTGCGCGGCAGCGCGGGATTTGCACCCGCTTCCCTGTCTTCGCCGAGAGGCGAAGACGCGCGTTCCGCAGAATATTTCAAAGAGCAGATTCGAGCGTGGGACGAATCTAAAGTGTGGCGGGACGGTTGTCAAATTGAAGAGCGGATTTCCTTGCTGCGCTCGGTCTGCTCATGAGGAACTCCTGCAGTCCGGTTTTGGCCAGACGACACCGGAAACCGCTTTCGCTAAAGCGACGTTCATCTGCGCCAGCGGCTAAGCAAGTAAAGAAGAAGCGACAAAACAAGGCTAAGAAGAATCGAAGTCGCGAGGGGAAAATAGAACGTGGTGTTCTTGCTACGGTAAATGATGTCGCCGGGGAGGCGTCCCACGAGCAGGTGGGCGCGTCCCAGGAGCGTGAGGAGCAGCCCCGCGACGACGAGAATGATGCCGATGAAGATCAGCGCTTTGCCGAGATCCGTCACTGCGGCCTCCGAAACATCACCGTGAGTGGGGATAAGCGGACATTGTCTCATTTCGCGAGCTTCAAACTTAAGGCTCTACTTCTCCGATCCTGAAGGCGGTATGCTAAAAGCACACCTCCACGATCGTCCGCAGGAGATTTTGCATGCCGTATTTCCAGCCGCACAAAATGTATTCACCTTTCGGTCTGTTGTTGATTTTGGGAATGCTTGCCTCTCCAGCACCTTCCCAGGACGTGCTCACCTACCACAACAATAACTCGCGTACAGGCTACGATGGCAAGGAGACGGCGCTAACCCTGACGAATGTGAACGTGAGCACCTTCGGCAAGCTTTTCATTTTGCCCGCGGATGGAGTGGTCGATGCCGAACCTCTCTACCTTTCCAACCTGAGTATCGGCGGGATCACCCACAACGTTGCGATTGTGGCAACGGAGCATGACAGCGTGTATGCCTACGATGCCGACACCGGCACGAGCCTGTGGAAGGTTACGACGCTGAAAGCGGGCGAGACTACGTCCGACACGCACGGTTGCAGGCAAATCACCCCGGAGATCGGGATCACGTCTACTCCCGTAATTTGGCGTCGCAAGTCTGGAAACCCAATCATTTATGTGGTCGCCATGTCGAAAGACAAAGCGGGCAACTACCACCAAAGATTACACGCGCTCGATGCGACGACCGGTGGAGAAATGTTGAACGGCCCGGTAGACATTTCGGGGCAATATCCCGGCACAGGCGACAACAGTTCCAACGGCTACGTGATATTTGATCCTGCTCAATACGCAGAGCGCATGGGCCTGCTTCTGACAGGAAATACGGTATACCTGGCCTGGACCTCGCATTGCGATTTCCGTCCGTATACGGGCTGGATCATGGGCTACAACGCGAACACGCTGTCGCAGACCACAATCCTGAACATAACGCCCAACGGATCGGAGGGCGGGATCTGGAGTGCGGGAGGCGGAATGGCGGCCGACAATAGCGGCAATATCTTCCTGCTCGACGGCGATGGCGTGTTTGACAGTACCTTGAATGGCTCTGGATTTCCGGAGTACGGCGATTATGGCAATGGGTTTCTACGGCTGACAACGACCGGTGGATTGGCCGTCGCGGACTATTTCGAGATGTACAACCAGGCTTCGGAGAACGGGAGTGACACCGATTTCGGGTCGGGTGGAGCGATGCTGGTCAGCCAAAAAGATTCGACCGGGAAGCTGTGGCAATTGGCGCTGGGCGCGGGGAAAGATGGAAATCTGTACGTTGTGGACCGCTCGAACCTGGGGAAATTCAATTCCACGACGAACAACATTTACCAGGAGCTGCACGGAGTATTGGGAGCGGGCATGTGGTCGATGCCGGCTGCCTTCGGAAACAGTGTCTACTATGGGCCGACCCGGTCTCCCATTCTCAAACTTCAATTCAGTAATGCAAAATTGCGCAGCAGCGCGGTGGCCAAGACAGCGAATTCGTTTTCCTACCCTGGATCAGCGCCGAGTATCTCGGGGAATGCAGGACAGAATCTGATTCTCTGGGCGAACGAATACACCAATCCGGGGGTGCTGCATGCATATAACGCTAACACGCTGGTGGAGCTATACAACACGAACCAGGCGGGCAGTCGCGATCAGTTTGGCGCGGGAAATAAATTCGTAACACCGATGATTGCGAATGGCAGAGTGTATGTGGGCACGATGAACGGCGTGGCCGTGTTCGGGCTGCGTTAGACTCCGCGACAACCGTTTCGCGGCCGATCTCACTTCTTACAAAATCAGCCGCAGCCGGAAAATCACGGCTTCTCCAAAACAGATCCGCACGTTGCCTCCCGGAAGAAATGCCCACGACATGGCGAAAAAGGCCGCCATTCTTTGCAATACAAAGTACTTGACAACACCTTATGCAATCGATAGACTGCCGCCATGCTCGATTCACGGAAGCACCGGGTACGGCGGTTTCATCGTTCCGCAGGCCCTATGCCCGGAACGCCGGACACCGTGCCAAATCTCGCGGAGGATCTGCGCTTCATTCGCGACACGATGGAGCGGTCGGCGTCATTCACAGCCGTCTCGGGCTGGGGACAAGTCGTTCTTGGGTTTACCGCGATTGCAGCAGCGGCTGTCGCGGCGCGACAGGCAACCGCATTCGGCTGGCTGCGAGTGTGGCTGGCCGAGGGCGTGGTAGCGGTCGCCATTGGACTGCTTGCCTGCACGTGGAAGGCAAACCGCCGCGGGTTACCGCTGTTTTCGGGTCCCGCCCGCAAAGTTGCCTTGGGCCTGGCGCCACCGTTAGTCGCAGGCGCGTTTTTGACGTTTCTATTGTTTCGTTCCGGCTTACAGTCCGCGCTGCCCGCAACTTGGCTTCTACTTTATGGCGCAGGGATCATGACCGGAGGCGCATTTTCGGTTTCCATTGTCCCGGTAATGGGGCTGAGCTTCATGGTGCTGGGTGGTCTTGAGGCGCTCGGCCCTTCCGCGTGGGGAAACTGGTTTCTGGCAGCGGGATTCGGCGGGTTGCACATCATTTTCGGGTGGCTGATTGCGAGGAGACACGGTGGCTAAGGCAGGCGCATCTCACCGGGTAAAACACGTTCACGAGCATCGACGGGGGCGCATTCGCGAGCGCGGACAGGCCCAGGCTCCGGAACTGCCGGAACTGGACCGCCTGATTCACGAGCGCATCCGGCTGGGTATCGTCAGCGCGCTGGCGACGAACGATTCGTTGAGTTTCAACGATCTCAAGCGTGTGCTGAAGACTACCGACGGCAACCTGAGCGTGCATGCGCGCAAGCTGGAAGAGGCGCAATACATCTCCTGCGTGAAATTCTTCGAAGGCCGAGTGCCACGCACGGAATACCGGTTGACGTCTGCGGGACGCAAGGCGCTGGCCGAGTATCTGGATCAGATGGAGGAATGGATCCGGGTGACGCGGGAGGAGTAGGAGAAATTTTTTTTGGGCCGGCGACTTTGCATTTCAAAGTGCATTGCGGAAAACTCATATGAGCAGCGGACCGGACAACACTTTCCCTGATTTTGCCGGCGCGGTACGGTTCTGGGAAAGGGGACGCATCCTATACAACGTCGCCCTGTGCATCGTTGTAATGCTATGGCTGGCGCTGACCTGGCCTCATTTTCGGCCGGCGATGAACCTGGTTGCGCTGGGAAAAATGGTGGTGCTCGCGTTGCTGGCCAATGCGTGCTACTGCGCAGCATACGTGGCGGAGTTTTTTATGCAGGGCGCGGTGGCCCCCGGTTTCTGGCGGCGTTTTCGCATAGCGCTATGGATCCTGGGAATGCTTTTCGCGTTGTTGCTGGAAAATTATTGGATTGCAGACGAAATCTATCCGGATGTGCAGAACTCCGCCAGTGTGGCGGGAGGAGCGAACGTTATGGGGAGCATCGTGAGCAACGTAAATTTTCCCGCGCCGCTGGGCGTGGTGGGCTTTTTGGCGGCGG
>Ga0070730_10002471_pt1 | contig 16798 bp, 17 predicted proteins | sample Coa_R1_3_FD_66447 | JGI IMG/M metagenome (GOLD analysis project Ga0070730, IMG submission 66447) | Surface soil microbial communities from Centralia Pennsylvania, which are recovering from an underground coalmine fire - Coalmine... | ecosystem: Environmental > Terrestrial > Soil > Unclassified ... | reverse complement strand
CAAGTCTCCGATCGGGCGGATTCCGACGCAGATCGATTATTCTGATTACCGCGATGTGGGCGGTATTAAGATGCCGTTTCGTCTGGTGTTTGCCTGGCTGGATGGGCGCGACAGCATACAGCTCGACAAGATCCAGATCAATGCCACGGTCGACCAATCGAAATTCAGCAAGCCGCAGTAGGTCGGTTCCATGAACTGGCCGACTATGAGTATCAGCAGCTCGCAATTGGTTTGTTCGGTTTCCTGATGTGCCGGGTCTTGGCGTCGCGGTGGCAGAGCCGGGATTGATGGTGGTGGTGGATGTTAGAGTATTGGCAATGACCAAGCCTTCCATAAATAAATGGAGATGAAATCGGATGACAACCAAGATAGTTGTTCCGTGTCTGGTCCTTATTGCTGCGATGAACGTATTCGCAGGCCAGACCAGCAAGCAGCATAAGGCAGGAGCTGAGAGTAAGCATCCCGACCTCAATGGGATCTGGCAGGCAATGAATGAAGCGGACTACGATCTGGAAGCGCATAACGCGCGCCCCGCAATGGCCCTCAGGCCGGGACCATATGGTCCGGTGCCGGCTCCTCCTGTGCTGGCGTTGGGCGCGGTGGGCGCCGTGCCTCCCAGCCTGGGTGTAGTGGAGGGTGGCGAAATCCCTTATAAACCCGAGGCCCTGGCGCAAAAGAAGAAGAACCAGGAGAACTGGCTTACCAGCGATCCGGAAATCAAGTGTTATCTTCCCGGCGTCCCGCGGGCGACCTACATTGCTCAGCCATTCAGGATCTTCCAAAACGACAAGCAGATATTTTTTGCCTACCAGTTTGCGGGCGCTGTGCGGAATATCTATCTCAAAGATCCAGGACCTGCGCCGGTGGATTCATGGATGGGACAATCTGTGGGTCATTGGGAGGGAAATACGCTGGTGGTCGATGTAACCGGAATGAATGACCAGACCTGGTTCGATCGCGCGGGCAATTTTCATAGTGATGCGCTGCACGTGGTCGAGCGGTATACTTTGAAGAATCCTGACACCATCTTCTATGAGGCCACCATTGAAGACCCCAACGTGTTCACGCGCCCCTGGAAGATCAGCATGCCTCTCTATCGACGCCAGGAAAAAAATGCGCAACTTTTGGATTTCAAATGCGTGGAGTTCGTGGAAGAATTAATGTATGGCAAGTATCGCAAGAAGCCATTGGATTGAGCCGTTATGAAGGAGAACTGCTATGCGGAATAAGTATGTGGGATTGCTTGTCCTATTGCTGTGGACTATTCTTTCCGCAGCCCAGCTTACCCAGAATCCGGGCAAAGGTTACAAACCGCCTCGTACTGCCGATGGGCACCCGGACCTGAATGGCACGTATGACCTGGCAACCATCACTCCGCTGATGCGGCCGGCAGGCTTGCAACGGGCAGTCACAGACGAACAGGCCGCCAAGCTGGAAGCTCAAATAGCGAAGGAACGCAAAGATGGAGATGCCCCGCTCGCGCCTGACCGGGCGGCGCCTCCCAAGGGTAACGGCGATCAGGATATTCCCGTTCGATACCGCGTTGCCTCGGGTGGAGTCGGTGGATACAACTCCTTCTGGATCGATCCGGGTTCGAAAATCAATGTGGTGAATGGAGAAAAGAGATCGTCCATCATTGTCGATCCACCAGACGGCCGCGTGCCCGCTATGACGCAGGAAGGAATAAAGAGGGCCTCCACTTTGCGTTTCCTGCCAAGATCAGATGCACGTGAAAGCAATGATCCTGGATTGGAACGAGCACCCGGCGCCTACGACGATCCAGAACGCCGTCCGGCGGCTGAGCGCTGCCTGCTGGGATTTGGCTCCACCTCCGGGCCGCCTGCGCTCTCCGTACTCTATGACAACCTCCATCAAATCGTGCAGACGCCCGACTCCATCATGATCCTCACTGAGATGGTCCATGATGCGCGGACCGTGCGTATGAACGCTCAGCACCTGCCAAAGAATGTTCAGCTTTGGCTGGGAGACTCAGTCGGCCACTGGGAAGGCGATACCCTGGTGGTGGATACCACCAACTTCACCGATAAGACCCGGTTTTACGGATCCAGCGAAAATCTGCATGTAATCGAGCGCTTCACCCGGACCGGCGCCAGAACACTTCTCTATCAGTTCACGATCGACGATCCATCGACATGGACGAAGTCCTGGTCGGGCGAGTACACCTGGCCGGCCACGGACTCGCATATTTACGAATATGCCTGTCATGAAGGCAACTACGCCATGAAAGATATTTTGAAGGGCGCTCGTGAGCGCGAACAAACCACGGCTAACGCCGAAAAGAACAAATGAACTGGAGTCACCAATGCGAACCAAGTTTGTAACGTCAGTCTTAGGTAGTGCTGTTCTCTTATTGATCGTTTCGCGGCCGGCAGCAGCGCATCACGCGTTTGGAGCCGAATTCGATGCGAATAGCCCGGTTCTGATCAAGGGTAAGATCGCAAAAATAGAATGGGTCAATCCGCATACCTGGATCCACGTCGAAATGACTAAGCCGGACGGCACAAAGGAAATCTGGATGTTCGAGGGTGGAAGCCCCAACACCTTGCTGCGGCGCGGAGTCAACAAGGGCACGTTTCCTGCGGGAACAGATATCGTCATTGACGGATATCAGGCACGAGACCACTCCGAAAAGCGGGCGAACGCGCGTAATGTCACGTTCGCCGATGGCCGCAAGATTTTCCTGGGTTCCACCGGCACGGGAGCTCCTGATCCAGAAAAGTTTCCAGAGAAGGATCCGGGAAAACAATAGTAAACAAGAAATAATTGTGAACGAGAAACGAGGCTAGCCCAAGGCCAAAGGCCAGCCTCAGTTGTTTACTGGTGGCTGTATCGCCGGCCGTTCTACCGATCGAATGAAGCGTTAAAGGCGATGAGCCGGCCACAGACGATCAGCCCGGCCCACAAGATCATAGAAAGTGCCGCCGCCAGCCTTGCCTGCCCGGTGATCCCGGAATCGAGTTTCGCCGGATCTCGATAAACTGCCGGACGGAAGGCCAACGCGTGAAGCCCCACCAGAGCGAAGAACACCATCTTCACCCAGAACGAAGTGCTGTGATATAGCCGGATGGGTTCGGACCACATGAGCAAAATGCCAGTTACTGTGACTACCACTAACCCGAGCTGCTTCCACGGCCGGAGCTGCACCATCACGTCAGACACCTTGCGATCACGCATGGCCCAACCCAGCAATCGCAGGTCAGTGAACAGCAACATTCCTCCGAACAGAGCAATGGAAAGCAAGTGGAGGCCGCCAATCACCGGATACGGCAGCCCGCCCTCGCGGATTGTCTGACTTAACCAGGTGTTCTGTATCCATTCAAGAATTGCAGGTTCAGTCATAGTCACCTTAATTTATACGAACGCAATCATGCGTCCCGCCGCTAACACCGTGGTCCACAACAAAAGTGAAGTGGCGGCAGCCAGCTTCGCGCCAGCCGCACCTGCGCCGGGCCGCACCGCCCGCCGGTGAAGCGTAAAGTGAAAAACCAGCGCTACCATGAGACAGGTCATCTTGAGCTGAAACGACGGGTTATTGTGATAGGTAACAGCATCGGTCGAGAACATGAGAAAGCCGGTGACTAACATCATGGCGATTCCCAGCAGCGTCCACCGGTCCAGATCGGCAGCAAGTTCAGCGGGCGTCTGGCGGCGCATGCCAAAGCCAAGCAACCGGAGATCAACCATGGCAATTGTTCCAATCGAAACGGTAAACCCGATAAAGTGCACACTCTGGATCGCAGGAAAAACCCACTCATATTTGTTGATCCAGTGGGACCAGGGACTATTTACCAGCCAGCGCAGAAGACTGTTAAGCATGCGAATGCAGCAAGTGTATCGCATTCATGACTCATTGGGACGCGATTATCTGCCTGTAGCTGGAATGCCAAAGGCGCGTAGTGCTGACCGATTCCGTCCCTGGAAGCAAGTGCGACTGCCTGAAGCGGTATTGAACCGCCGAGCAGCCGCGAACCGATGCCCTCTCTAAGTGACTGAAGCAGGGATATTTATAGATATTTCTGGAAGCCCGGAAGCAAAAAAAGTTCTAACATCATCTCTCAGGGCGCGCCAGCAAAGTCAATAACTTACAGAAAATTGCTGGCTCACGTTTTCCGAAATATGGCATTTTTTGTGGCAGTTTTCACTCGAACTTTCCCGTGAGTTCAAAGCATCCCGCAAAACGTTCAGATCGGGATGTTGGTACTTCATGGCTGTGCGGACATCTGCGTGTCCCATCGATTTCAGGACAGCAGCCAGATTCCCAATTTCCTGAAGAGCGTAGGTCCCGAAATCGTGCCGGCCACAATAGATGCCTTCTGCGGATTGCTCACGGCCTAGAGACTGTTTTCCTCTTCAGCATAATGTGGATTGTTGGCGAGCGTCCTCAGCCAATCCGGGTTTGCCAGTGGATCGGGGGCGGTTTGATTTTGTTTGTCAGAAATGGTGCGTGTTAGGGCAGCAGGTTCGGTCGCCTGCGTATTGCCGTTTGTGTTCCATAAAAAGTCCCAAATTGGCATATAATGCGACCCTACAGGAGAGGGATATGAAAACACTGCCGTTGTTGCTCCTTACCCCGATTCTAGTGTCAGCCGCCCGTGCACAAATAACTGCGCCGCAAAATTTGCCGATCCAGCATGTGATTGTTGTAGTACAGGAAAACCGAACGATTGATAATCTTTTTGCGAATGATCCGAATCTTTCAGGCGTTCACTTCGCGAAAACAGGCCTTTGCGGCAACCAAACAATTACCCTGACTCCCTATCAGCTCGATGCCTGTTTCGACGCCTCCCATGCACACACCGCCTGGGTAACGTCGTACGATAACCAAAACATGGACGGGTTTTGCCAGATCTCATCTGGGATTAACCATTGTACGGCGCAACAACAGATTGGAATTCCAACCTGTGTGGTAAATGGCGTGACGGTCAAATGTCCGCAATATACAACCGTCAACGCCTCCCAGGTTGATCAATATTTCCAAATAGCGAAGAACGGTGGCTTCGCGAACTATATGTTCCAGACGAACCAGGGACCAAGCTTCCCGGCCCACCAGTTCCTGTTCACCGGCACCTCGGAGCCCATCGCGCCCACGGCGACATTTTACCGCTGGTTTGCAGCGGAGAACGCAGTTTTTCCGGCGGGTGACACCGACCACCACAATGGCTGTCTCGCTGATGTCGGCACGTACGTGAAGGAAGTTGACCCGACAACCGGAGCTGAATCCAAGGGTTTCACCCCTACCTACGTAGATGTAGCAGATCAGACAGCCGGATACCCTTGTTATAACCACAATACAATGGTCGATGTGTTCAATCGTCCGACGACGCCTATCACGTGGCGTTACTATTCGCCCGGCATGAATCCGGCAAGCGACGGCTCGCTGTGGAACGCGCCCAACGCCATCTTCTCGCTTTGCTTACCCAGTGGCAGCACGACCAATGGCAGCAGCACATGCACGGGAGCCGTTTACAACAGCCACGTCACCAACAATTTGCAACTGTTCACTGACCTCGGAGCCAATCCCAATTCTCCGCAATGCACCTTACCGCAGGTGAGCTGGGTGATTCCCAGCGGCTCATGGTCCGACCATCCCGGAACTGTCGGCAGTGATGGGGGCCCCTCCTGGGTGTCTGCCATCGTCAATGCCGTGGGCGGATTCAACAACGACGGGACACCTCTTCCCGCGCAGTGCAACTACTTTGGAAACACTGTCATTCTTACGACTTGGGACGATTGGGGCGGCTACTACGATGATGTGAATCCTGTTGCCATGAGTTCTGGCAATGGGGGAAACCAAGGTTATCCAGGTACGACGAACGGTACATTTTACGTTTACGGATTCCGGGTGCCGCTGCTGGTCACCTCGACATTTGCTAAGCCGAACTATGTCTCGGGCGCCGGAGTGTCTCCGCCAATCTGTCCTAACAAGTACTGTCACGACTTTGGCAGCATCCTTAATTTCATTGAGTTTGCTTTCGGTTCCGGAGGCAACTCGCTGGGCGAAATCTGCTTAGGTTGCGGCGGAGGCTGGCATTACGACGACTTCTTCGCTCAGGATCAGGGTACCGCTGGGTTCTCGCTGCATGATTTTTTCGATTTTCAAAAAAGCAATCCGTTCGTAAAGGTCACAGGAGCAAAGTACCCGACGAGTTGTTTCCTATCTCAAGCTGCGGCCGAGGGATGTTTCACAACGTTCCCTACCGATCCCACCGACTCGGACTAGCCGAACCATTCGCTCAACAAATCGGCCGCATTGGTGGCCGATTTGTTCGCGAAAACCTTCGCGCCGCGCTCGATCAAACCAATTCTAAGAAGTGAGCTGGAGAGGACCATTTGATGAGACGCGCAACCATTTACAGTTGCTTTTTACTCCTATTGATTTCGGTCGTCGTTCTGTGGGTGATCAAAAATTCGCAGGGCATTGCAACCGCCAGCGCAGCCACGCGGGCATCCACTTCGGATGCCCATCTGCTCAAGCAAGTGGGCGCCATCGAATTACCTGGACCAAAGGGCAAGCGGTTCGACTACCTGACAATTGACTCCGCTCGCAACCTGCTTTTTTCCACTCACCTTGGAGCGGGACTCTTGTATGCAGTCGATCTGCGAACCAACAAATTGGTTAAAACATTCGAGAATCTCCCGGGTATCGAGGGCATCGAGATAGCCAACGATGTGAAGAAGGCATATACATCCGATTGGCTGGAAGACAGAATCGGGGTCATCGATCTCGATCAGATGAAGATCATCAAGAAAATTCCTACTGAGTCGAAGCCGGATGGGATTGCATATGCCCAGCCTTTTCACAAGATTTACGTATCCGATGAGCGGGGACATGCCGAGGCGGTAGTGGACACAAATAAGGATGAGATCATCACAACATTGCACTTTGCCAGCGAAACGGGCAATCCACGGTATGACCCCACCTCCAAACGCGTATATGTAAACCTCCAGGATAAGAACGTGATCGCTGAAATTGATCCGTCTACCGACAAAGAAGTCGCCGAGTACCCGGTGGGAAAGTGCCGTGGAAACCATGGCATGGCGCTCGACAATGAGCATCGGCTCGCTTTTCTGTCTTGCGAGGAAAATGATCTTATGACCGTCTTCCGACTGGATACGCATGAGCCAATTGCCTATTTTCCACAAGCCAAAGGCGGGGATGTGATTGCGTTCGATCCAGGTTTGAAGCGTATCTATGTTGCCTGTTACGAAGGAGCAATCTCTATCTTTCAGGAAGACGATCCGACCCACTTTAGAAAGCTGGGGGATGTACCTGTACAGAAGAAAGTCCACAGCTTGGCAATTGATCTTGCCACCCACAAGTTATACGTACCAGAACAGGAAGAGAACGGGGCTCCGGCAGCAAAGATCGTAATCTTCGAAACTGTGCCGTCCTCGTAAGCCAAAATGATGGCAGTTCAGACTCAAGCGCAATCACGGGTTCCTTTGAGCGACTTCGCGCTTTATTTCCTGAAGCTGGGGTGCATCGGCTTCGGCGGTCCCATTGCGCTTGTGGGCTATATGCAGAAGGATCTGGTAGAAGAACGAAAATGGATCAGCCATGAGGACTATCTCAATGGGTTGGCTTTTTCGCAACTCGCTCCGGGGCCGCTTGCGGCGCAATTAGCGATTTATCTTGGTTTTGTCCGGGCAGGATTTATTGGCGCCACCATTGTGGCTGCGGCTTTCATCCTTCCCTCGTTCCTGATGGTCGTTGTTATTGGCAAAGCCTATGTTTCCTTTGGGGGAACAGTGCTCATTGCCGCGTTGTTCTATGGCATTGGCGCTGCGGTCATTGCTATCATTGCCCGCTCCGCTACGAAGTTGGTCAAGACTTCAATCAAGAAAGATAAACTTTTATGGGCAATCTTTCTGGTCTTGGCGGCTTCAACTGCCATTACAGAACGAGAAGCGGTCTGGCTGTTTTTGGCGGCTGGAGTAGTCGTCATGATCGTCCGCTCTGGGATGCCCATGTGGAAGCCACGAAGTGCCGCATTCTATTGGATACCCACTGGCAGTGGCATCACGAGCGCGACTGGTTCGCTGTTCTTGTTCTTTCTAAAGTCGAGCTTGTTCGTATTCGGCAGCGGTCTTGCCATCGTTCCATTTCTTCACGGGGGCGTCGTTCAGGAGCGCCACTGGCTCACCGAAGCGCAATTTCTTGATGCCGTCGCGGTTGCCATGATCACGCCCGGCCCCGTCGTAATTACCGTCGCATTTATTGGTTATCTGGTGAATGGAGTGTGGGGAGCCTGCGCTGCTGGCATAGGCGTCTTCCTGCCTGTGTATTTGTTCGTTGTCTTACTTGGACCGTCTTACAGGCGTTTCTCCGACAATACCCGGATTCGTGCTTTCGTCCAGGGAGTTACGGCTGCCGCAACTGGTGCGATTGCGGGAGCCGTTGTTGTCCTTGCCAAACACTCGATTCGGGACGCTTGGACGACTGCGATAGCCTTGGCGACATTCTTGATTCTGACAAAGTGGAAGGTACCAGAGCCGATCATCATTGGTGCCTCCGGCCTGCTCGGGATTGCCATTCATCTGCGATGAACTTGGCGGACTTTACGGATTGATTCCGTTTTAGTCTACCGAAAGCCGGCAACGAACTTTTTTTCAAACAAAACCCTCTGTAACGATCTAGGATTGAGTCTCACTAATTCAACAGGAACGTCGGTTCTCCTGAGACTGGCGCTGAGGAGGTGCTTCATGGACCCCAACATACCCATTGGGATCTTCGTCGGCTTCGTTGTCTGGTTCGTGTTGCGTTACCTGGCCGGCGGGATCTACACGGTCAATCAGAATGAGCGGGCTGTGAAGACCAACTTCGGACGCGCCGAACGCATTCCAGGTGCGACCACTCTTACTTCGCCCCTCGCTGCGCAGCTCGACCCTACAGAGAAGCAGCGCTACCAGTATCCCCAAGTACGCGTCATCATGCCTGGTGGGCCCTATTTCAAATGGCCGTGGCAGAAAATCTACAAAGTCTCGATCGCCACGCAGACCGTCAACATGGCCTATGATCCCGACGCTCCGGGCGCTAACCAGTCCGGCAAGATGGTGGAGGCCGTAACCAAGGATCAACTCAACACCGGCCTGACCGGCCAGATACGCTATCACATCTCTGAGCGTAATCTTTATGCCAACATCTTCGGCGTGAAGCATCCCATCGCCCACGTTATGGGCTACTTCGTCTCGGTGTTGCGCGAACGCATCGCTACGTTTGAAGCCCCAGCCAATGCCAACGCCACTGACCCGACTAGCAGCGGCATCTCCATCAACGATCTTCGGAAGAACCTCCGCGACCTCAACGAACATATGGACCGCGAGTGCGCCTCTTCCGATGCGCGCTATGGCATTGTGCTCGACGCGTCATTGATCACAGGCATCGATCCCCCGCCCGAAGTTGAGTCAGCTCTTGCCGCCATCAACACCGCGCACAATATGGTCTCGTCCGACATAAGTCTCGCCCAAGCCACTGCCGACCAACGCATCGAGCAGTCCAAGCGCGCTGCCGAGATCGAAACTCTCAAGGCCCAGGCGGAAGTTCAACCCCTGGTCGCTCTCGCCAGCCAGCTCTCCGAACTCAAAGCCACTGGTGAGGGCGCCCTGCGCGCGTATGTGCGCAACGTTCGACTCGAGCTTTTTAGCCATGCGCAGCAGGCAGTACTGGAGACCAAGCAATGACTTTCTTTCTTTCCGTCGCCATCACCTTCGTAGCCTGCTTCTTCCTTGTACCCGTGTTCTTTTGGCTGCTGCGTTTCTTCGGCGTGTACGCGATCGTAGAGGAGCGCACCTGCTATGTGTACGTGCTATTTGGCAAGGTCATCGCGATCATCAACGAGCCGGGCTTGCACATTCTTCTGTTTGAGATAGGCATTAAAGCGCCGATCGTCCGCTGGCTCGGCCGGCTCTATGTTCTGGATATGCGCATCGACCAGCAATACTTGCGCAGCCAGCCGGTCAACTCGGAAGAAGGCGCTCCCATGGGGATCGGTATCTGGTACGAGATGTTTATCAGCGATCCGGTCGCGTTTCTTTTCAAGAACGCCGATCCGCGCGGATCGCTTGCGGCCAACGTCAGCAACTCGACTGTCCGTTGTCTCAGCAATCTCAAGCTTGCCGATATGCTGCAAAACCGCCACTCCATGAGTCAGACCGTGCGGGACGAAGTCTCGCCGCAATCGCACGAGTGGGGATATAAGCTGGGTTCGGTTTACATCCGCAAGGTACACTTTCGCGATGCGCAGATGATCAGGCAGATTGAAGAAAAAGTCGTGAACCGCCTGCGCCAGGTCACGTCTTCCATTAAGCAGGAGGGAGCCAATCAGGTCAGTATCATCACCAGTACTGCCGAGCGACAGGCTGCCGTGGAGTTCGCTAAGGCGGCCGCCATGCGGCCCCGCATCGTCGGCGAAGCGCTCAATAAGGTTGCGGCCGATCCTGAAGTCGAAGCCGCCATGTTCGAGATTCTTGAGATTCAGAAAATCGTGGACAGCAAGGCCCGCATTACGCTCATCCCTGAGAAGAGCGGGATTCTACCGGAACTCCTGGCCTCTGCAGGGCGCGGTCCGGAAACTCCGCAACCAACACCGCGGCCTCCGAAAGCTCAAGCTGCCAGCTAGATTGCCCAAGGAGCATTGAATTCCCCGGCCAAGCCAAGGAATTACGCTCGGGACAAGATCAAAGAAACCGGGCGGCATATGGAAATGGCCGCCCGGCATGGTTTATATCATTTGGATTGTCACTTGCTGCTCTATATCATTTGCAACATTACCTGCTGAGAATGCGACAGGGAGCCGCTCGTCCCGGTAATCGTCAGCGTGAAGGTGCCTTGAGGAGTCGTTGGCGGATGTTGGGTCAGGATGTCGAAGCTCGATGTTCCGGAGCCGGTTACGGGCGGCGGCGGAACTGGGAATTGACTCGCACCCGGAAACAGGCCGGTGACGGTGAAATGCACGGTCCCATTGAATCCATTCAAAGCCTGAATTGTGATTGTGTATGGCTCACCGCTGCCCCTCTTCCGTGTAGCAAAAGCGGGAGTCACTGAAATGGTGAAATCCGGCGTTGCTACGACCGGGGCTGCTGGAGGTGTGGGTGCTGCGTGGCCTAACATGGCGGGCGCTGTCAAGGCCAGCGTGAAGATGAAGAGCGTGAATGCGGCTCTGAGTTTTGTCTGAAACATAATCGGTCTCCTTGTGCGATGGGTTGAAATGTCAAATTCGACTTTACACAGCCATTGAGACAACTCATGGTGACAATAATTGGCAAGTAAACGGCGGGAACTCGCCGCCCATTTGAAACAGTTGATCGGTTGTTGGTCGGGGATCTATTTGTCCGGTAGCAGTAGAAGCCGGCACGTTTCCGTAGAGCTTCCATCAGGCGCTAGGACGATCCTCTGTAGGCAAATCGGGGACCGGAAATACGGCACAAGGAAATTATCTATTCCTATTTTGGTCTTCCGGCTGGCAGCTAACATACTCTCACTGGCCTCCGAATGCAACGGACAATCTGAAGAAGAGAATGATTGATTCGAATCGCCGCGCGACGCGCCAATGTCCCGACTAGCGGATCTATTGTCTCTTTCGGACTTCCAACCACGTATGCCGCTGGGCTTTGTCGCGGCCCAGTTTGCGCACGGTCATGTTTCGCTGTACACATTGGGCTTTGATCCAGCGGAAGCTGTGGGCAATCGTTCCCGGTATGTCGGATTCATGGCTGGTCCCAAACCAACGATCATCTTTGTAGTCCGCATGTCTCCAACTGGAAGGTAAAAAAGTCAGGAGAAAGGCGGCTTGATCATTGGAGTCGCGGGCAAAACCGTCGAGCATGGTTTGTATCTGCCGCTTGCCAGCGTGTGTCCAGATCGAATAGGCGAGGAAGAAGTCAAATTTTTCGCCGAACACCGAGGTATCGAAGTTGACGTTCGTATCGAACCGGGGCGATTTACTCGTCAACACTTCCGGCTCCAGAATATTTTGGGTCCCGATTTCAAGGCGTCCTTTGTGAGGCTCGATTCCGCAGTAACATCCGGGGTCAAGAAAGTGAATGAGCCAATAACCTGCACGCAGGACCCCACAGCCGATATCGAGCACTTTGCAATCCGGAGTGAGTCCGGCATTCAACAGGTAGATGAGTTGCTCCCGTCCGGCAAATTCAAAGTTTTCGACGGGAACACCATAAAACTGGTTTCGCGCCAACTCTTCAAACTTTCGCTGTAATCGCATGGCTGTTGTAGACAAAGACATTCTAAGTTTCGGGGTTCTTTGTCCACTCTCGAATGATGCGGCGGCCGAGATGGTGCAGCTCAGAACCAACCAGGGGAATCGACCTGATCCTTCGAAATTGCTTCTTGGCCCATTCGACTTTTTTTGCCTTGCTCCATTTCTTGAGGTATGCGGCCACTAAAGCCGGCTCTTCCTTGGCGCTGGGCTGAAGCAGCTTGAACTCGCTCAGCACGGCGGCATACAGTGCGATCCAAAGCCGGCTGGCTTCTGTGAGGTCAGCTTCACACCGAACTCGCCGGCTGACGGCCGCAGCATCGTCCGCATCATAGCGCTCCACTTCTGCTCTAAGGTATTTCGCTTCAACTGGATTTACCATCACGCCCGCTCCGAAATTCATGGGACGCAGCACATCAAAATTCCTGGTGGTGACCAGCGGGCCGACGCCCGCGACATCACAGAGCACAACCGCGCTGCCAACCGCCAGAGCTTCAAGCGCACAGCGGGCTTTCGCAAAGACGAGATCATACTGTGGAAGAAAGGCTTCAGGATTGGGGAAGGGTTTGCCGCGCTGTCGGCCAAGCACGTCAAGCTTCAGCCCCATTTCTCTGCAGACTTTGCGGACGGCTGGAAGGTGGGTGAAGCGACTGGCGTTGTTGCTGAAAATTGCGGCGCGTTTCGGAGCAGGCGGCAGAGGTCTTCGTGGGCGGAACCTTTCCATGTCAACAGCGTTGAAAATAACATCAATATGCTGCTTCGGAATTTCAGGAAGATTTTCCAGGCGCTTGCGGCAGCGATGATCTATGCCCACATATCGCAGGATTCGTGGAAAGTAGATCGGGGCCTCCAAGAATCCGCGGGCCGCATGGCAGACAAAGATGGCCGGCACAGAGGGGAACCGCAGCAAAGTCTCAATGACCAGAGGATGGTGCTGGCCATGAATCACATCCGGGACGCTGCTCAGGCGGTTGAGATCATCGGTGACTTCAATGCCGTGCCTTCTGATTTCGCCGGCCACATGGCCCAACTTGCGAGAGTAGACCATGGGTTGATGCCCCTGGCGCTGCAATTGAAGCGCCAGGTCTCTGACCACAACCTGGGTTCCGGCATAAAGATCCAGGTCAGCATTGGTGATGAGGATTTTCAACCCAGATCCACAGCCGCCAGAGGATTGAGGTTTGCCTGTTCAGCGTGGCGGAAGATCGCGTCCACAAGGGGCAATACATGTTCTTTGAGACGTATTACCGATTGGTATGCTCCCCTGCTCACCTGCTGTTCGCCCCATGTTTCATAGAAGGGTTTCTTGGATGCGTCGTATCGAGGAGCTGGATTTACAACCCTTCTTAAGCACTCGCTACGGAAATATTTTTCCCCGTGCTGTCCGATAGCACGGCGGACCTCATCTTGCAGTTCAACATACTGCTCGGCCGCCGCTATTTTCTCAGAAAGTAACTGGTCATCCAGTGTCCAGTGCAGGCAGCGTTCATCGTGCTGTGGCTCGGGAAGCTGCTGTTCCCATTCGGTAAGAAGGAATTCGAAATTTGCGATCTCCGTGCCGGTCATTCGTTGCGCTAGAAACACGGCGGCATTGATGAGTGCGCGGCAAACATCATGCGTAGGATTGAATCCCTCGGACGCTTCGCCTGCGACGCAATCGATCTGATGTTTTAGGAATGAAGCGGCTAACTCATCCACCAGTTTGAGAAAGGGCGAGAGATTTTGCATCAGCATGGCGGCATATATTTCAGCATCCGACATGGCCCCAAAGGTTTCACCCTGACGGATACCGAGATGCCTGAGCAATGCAGTCGTGGAAGATGTTCTGGAAGTGCCGCCTCGCCCTGAGCCGTCGGTAATCACGTAGACGAGGGGCTTGTGTTCGGACATCCAGCCAAACACTCTGAGTTCATGTCCTGGATGGCCAACCACCAGGGCGCAACGGCGAAAGCTCTCGAGGCACGGGGCACGGGACGACAATTGAAGAGATCGTGGCACTTGGGCAGTCCCCTCCGGGCAAAACACGCTTTCTGACGGGAAGTTGCCTTTGGGGATATAAACAGAAGGTAACCCCACGCTGTTTGAGAGTCAAGACTGAAACATATGTCCAGCGCGGCTCCTACAGGGCGCGATCACAGTTTCAAGCAGTACAGTTCACTGGACCAAGATCGTGACCACGCGCACATTCCCTCTATTTTGTCCGGGGCGAGAACCAGATCAAAGCTTTCTTTTCGCTGCTGCCCGCGCAGTCGAAGGCCAAGACGCGAACGTACAACGCCATTTTCCCAGACAGGGTGGCGGGCGCGGTCATCAACAAAATTTCATAGCAGATGACCATAGCGCCAACGTTACCGGGCGGTCCAAAGCAATGGCGCCGTCACAGCGGGCAGATCGCGCTCAGTTGTGCGGTAAACAGCAACGACCAAAACTTAGCAACATCAACAGCGCCAAGTGATCGTGGTGACGCTACCAACTCACGAGGCTTGGTAAAGCGTTTGACAACGCACATGGGAGCTATGGCCGTCCCACCACTCAAAACATTTGGCAGTGAGTAATGGCCTCAGATCGTTGTGTCGCCGCGCACTCCGCCTTGAATCAGCGCGTATTCAGAAAGCGGTAGAGTGAGGTCTTGCCGATTCCCAACAGAGCGGCGGCAAGGATCGCATCTCCCTTGCAAGCTGCATAGGCCTTCGTCATGGCCCGTTCTTTTGCTTCTTGCATGGTTATGATCCCCAGTTTTTTCCGCAACGTGATGAGATACTTGTCTGGGCGCCTGCTGTTCCTGGTCTTTGCTCTGGATTGACCTTTCTTTTGTTTTCTCATTTATACCTGTCCCTGCAGCATCTGTTAGGGCATGTTCCACTATCTCGAAAGATGGGAATCCCCCAATGCCTGCATTTGATTAAGATTCTCTAATTATGCCGCAGCTTCTAACCTACTGTATACATGACAGATGTACCCTATGGTGAGAGGATAGTAACCTCCCTGATACCGGTACCTCAGTTCAGTTCGCGGACTGACCCCTGGAAAACAACGCTGGCGTCATCAAAAAGCACTTTGGCCGAGCGCAACAAGCGCCGAATACCAGGCACTCAATTCCTAATGGCTTACCAGAATCGATTCATCTGCTTGATTGCTCACCCCCGGCAACTGGAGTTGATGTTTCGCTTAACGCCGTTGCTGAGAGTGAAAACGGTGGTTTTTTTAGCAAGAGGGGTATAGTCGTGTTGACACTCAACGCAACTGCGGGCTTTTCGCACGAAGCAGGCATCTGTTCAGGATATTCGATCAAATTTGCCACGACGCACGGATGATTTCTCGATTGCCTCCGGACCTTAACTCAAGTAGGATTCCCGTAGCACACTTCCCCATGAATACAAAACACTTGGAGGCAAGGAGTACAGAGTTATGTCCCGAATGATTCGTTTCGCGTGCATCATTTCTCTCTTGGTTGTAACCTGCGCGGCGCAACAGGCGCCCCGCAAGAAGCGCGTCGCAGTGATGGATTTCGAGTATGGGACCGTGCGGTCGGCGGTAGCCGCCGTTTTCGGTACCGATCAGGACGTAGGCAAGGGCATTTCCGACATGATGGTGCAGAAGCTCGTTCAAGACGGCAAATATTCTGTGATCGAGCGCAAAGCCCTGGACAAAATCCTGGCCGAGCAGAATTTCTCGAATAGCGACCGCGCGGATTCGTCCACGGCGGCCAAGATCGGGCGAATTCTGGGTGTGGATGCCATCATCATCGGGTCAATCACCCAATTCGGACGTGACGACAAGAATACAACCGTGGGTGGCGGCGGGATCGGCGGGATCACTGGACGTTTTGGAGTCGGAGGCGTGCAGAAGCGTGAAGCTAAGGCGGTTTGCAACATCACTGCCCGAATGGTTGACACCACCACTGGCGAAATCCTGGCTGCGGTTACCGGTTCAGGGCAATCTAAGCGGGGAGGGACCTCGCTGGTCGGGGCCGGTGGCAGCGGCTATGGAGCGGGCGGCGGAGCCTTTGACATGAGCAGCAAGAACTTTGCTGAAACCCTGCTGGGCGAAGCCGTCGGAGAATCGGTGGCTTCCACAGCCAGCCAGTTGGATGACGCTGCTGCAAAACTGCCAACCGTAAAAGCAAACGTATCGGGACTGGTGGCCGACGTGAGCGGCAACACTCTTATTGTGAATGTGGGTAGCAAGTCGGGGCTCAGGGTCGGCGACAAACTGGAGATCAGCCGTGCGGCCCGCACCATTAAAGATCCAGCCACTGGAAAGGTCCTGAAGACGGTCACAAATAAGGTAGGCGATGCCACAGTCACGGAAGTGGATACAGATAGCGCCACAGTTACGTTTAGCGGCAGCGGACTCGCCAAAGTGGGTGATATCGCCAAAAGCGCTTCTGATCAGTAACAAGAATTGATTGGGCCAAACAGTTTTAAAAATTGCAACGAGAACAGCATTTCAAGCACATCTCAGTACGCAGGGAGGGTCTGATTTTGACATCGGCTTTCCCTGCATCTCTTATTTCAAGTTAAACGCAGAAACAACCAACTTCTTTCCCAATGTCAGATTCT
>Ga0070730_10002470_pt1 | contig 16799 bp, 9 predicted proteins | sample Coa_R1_3_FD_66447 | JGI IMG/M metagenome (GOLD analysis project Ga0070730, IMG submission 66447) | Surface soil microbial communities from Centralia Pennsylvania, which are recovering from an underground coalmine fire - Coalmine... | ecosystem: Environmental > Terrestrial > Soil > Unclassified ... | reverse complement strand
TCGCGGGCCAGCAACTCACTGTAGATCGCCTCCCGAATCAGCGCGTGCCGAAAGGCGAACTGGTCGGCCGACTCCTCCACGACGAGCTGGGCCGCAATCAACTCCTTCATCAGCGGCAGTACCCGGTCTTCCGCGCAGTGCAGCACTTGTTGCAGTAGGGTAAAGTCGAAGCGGCGGCCGGCGACTGCGGCCACCGTCAACGCCTGTTTTGCTTCTGCGCTTAAGCGATCCGCCCGTTGTCTGACCGCGTCCTGCACGCTCCGCGGAATAAAGGAGAGACCGATGGGATCACTCTGCTCGGATCTACGCGCCCACGCTCCGTCTACATACGCGAGTTCCCCTGCCGCAATGAGTGATTTGACCCCTTCTTCGACGAAGAAGGGGTTTCCTTCCGTCAGGGTATAGACGCTGCGCAATAGTCCGCTAGAGACCGGATGCGGGGCCGCGAATATCGCCTGCAGCATGGTCTGAACTTCGGCATACGCCAGAGGGGTCAACGCTATTTCGGCGGCCAGCCGCGCACGATCCAGTTGGGCCAGCCAGCTGTTGAGCCGGGGCGATGCCTCGTCACTGCGGTACGTGCAAAGGAGAAAAAGGGGCTGCCCCTGACACTGCCGCGCCAGGTGCAGCAGAAAATCAAGGCTGTTCTCATCACACCAATGCACGTCCTCCATGACCAGCAGGATCGGCTGCCGTGCGGCTTGCGCGGTCAGGAAATGCGTCAGGAGTGCAAAGAGGCGGCGTTTTTGCTGCTCGCGGTCACGCGGTGGAGGTAACAGCGGCGGCAGCGGCAAAGGGACAAGATCCGGGAACAGGAGGGCCAGGTCAGGCAACAGTTGCAGCAACTCGGCCACCCAGCGGTCCTGGTCAATCGTATTGCGGGCGGGAACGCGAGTGGTGAACGCCGCCCGCAAGAGATCAAGCAGCGGGGCGTAGGGGTAGGAGCGGTCCGCCGGGAAACAATGCCCCTGGAGGAAGAGGAAGCCCTGCGCCTGGGCAGCACTGTTCACGTGGGCCACCAGGCGCGATTTGCCGATCCCCGCTTCCCCGCTGATGAGGGCCACCTGCCCCTGCCCGCTGCGGGCTAAAGCAATGAACGCAGCCAGCGTCTCAATCTCGCGTGTGCGACCAATGAGTACGGGGCAAGTGAGCTGTGTGTCTGATGGTAATGTCATGAACCGTGGTCTCTGTCGGCAATGGCTGCATACGGCGTGGTCTACCTCCTATCGAGTGACGGCTACCTGTATGTCCTGCGCTAGCGGAAGAACACCAAAGCAGGAAACTGGAGTCAATCTCAACCCGACAGGTAATTGTAGCATCGGCCAGAGTACGGAGTCAAGAGCGTTTTAGTCCGGCAACCGCTATTGGGCAGCCGCCCGTCACGGTACCCCAAACAACGCTAGCGCCGGGTGCGCGGCGTCGTTTTGCAGTTGTAGGGGCACGGCGTGCCGCGGCGGGGAGCGCGGCGACCCCGGGGCGGCGCGGAATCCTACCCAGGCGGGCTCCCGCCCCGGGCACGGCACGCCTGCCCTATACGCATCAATCTCAGAGGCTGGGGCAGCTAGGCGACAACGGGCGGCGACCAGCACCCGCCGCCCCGTCGGGACGCCCGTCAGCCCGCGGAGGCGGGCTTCGTCTGCGTAGCCGCGGCTTCAGCCGCTAGGCGTCCTGCCCTAGGACCCTGCCGCGCACCTCGCTAGCGCCGGGTAAAGGCAGGGTTGGGCACAAGCGGGTATAATTGCGGGGCCCGCCCACGTACTCGCGGGCGGGGCCCCGAAGCGCCGCCACCCATGCGGCCGGGGATTTCCGCTTTTCCCGACCGGAACAGGAGGTAGGTGTGTACGATACTCGACAGGATCTCTTGGCTGCCATGCGCGCGGTGCCGGATATTTTGACCGCGTTGCTGGCGGGCTATTCCCCACCCCTGGCGGCGGCTTCCCCCGGCGGGGCGGCCGCGTGGTCGGTGGTGGAAGTCGTCTGCCATCTGCGCGACGCCGACGCGCGCGCGCTGGAGCGGATGCGGCAGATGCGCGATAGCGACGATCCCTGGCTGGCGGCGTATGATCAAGATGCCTGGGCGCGGGAGCAGGACTACGCTGCCGCCGATCTCCCCGCCGCCCTCCGCGCCTTCGGGCAGGGGCGGGCGCAGTATCTCGCGGAGTTAGCCACCCTGGCGCTCGCCGCCTGGGAGCGGCCGGGCCGGCATGCCGAAGAAGGCCGCATCACGATCCAAACCCACACCCTGCACCAGGTCGCGCACAGCAACGAGCACCTGGCGCAGATCGCCCGCTTGCGCGCCGCCGCTGGCTGACGTCGGGCGGCCGCGCTAGTGTGTGTCGACCGCGGTCTGTTGGGCGGCGGCGCTCAGGCGCTGGTTGGCCGCGTGCAGCTTGGCGATATTCTCCGTAATCGCGGCTTCGGCCTGGCGCCGCGCATCGGCGCCCGTCTGCCGGCTGGCGACCAGGTCGTCCATCGCCTTGATCACCGCGTCGGTGTGCTGGGTCAGCGCCTCGGTGCTGATCATCGCCCGCTCCGTCGTGGCCGCCGCTTCGTCGACGGCCTGGCCCAGCGCCTTGGAGCGCATCGCCACCAGGTCGTCGGTGGCGTCCATGACGATATTGGCCGCGGCCGCGGCCTGCTGCGAGCGCAGGGCGGCGGCGTAGAGCGCCGCGGTTTCCTTCCAGGTCGGGATGGCGACATAGATCAGCGTAGTGAGTTTCATCGCCAGGCCCACGTCCGCCGCGCGCAGGATCGAAATCTCCGGGCCCGCCGACCAGGCCAACATCAGGCGGCTCTTGAGGTCGCCGATCTTCACGTCGAGCAGGCTGACCACGTCGGCCAGCCAGCGGGCGCGCGCGTCGCGGTCGGGGTTGGGCTGCCCCGTCGGGTCCGGCTGCGCTTGCAGGGTCACCAGCTCCTGGCGTGTGGACTCCTTTTTGTATTCCAGCGCGGCGATCACGATCAGCAACTGGCGCAGGTTCTGGTCGTTCTGCTGGTAGAGTTGGTCGTAGAACAGGATGTTCTCGACCATATTGCGCTCGTTCCCGCCCAGTTCGGCGACCACCTTATCCACCATTTGCTGGATGGTGTCGAACTGTTCGAGCAAGGTTTCCAGGGCGGTCTTGCCCTTCCCCAGCATCCGTTGGATGAAGTTGACCCCCTTCTCCATCTGCTCGCGGATCTGGGCGTCGGGCTGGAAATTGTGCTGGCGCAGCGTCTTCATCGCCCGCACCACCTCGGCCATCTTCTGGCCGACTTCGGGGATATCGCCCTTGCGCTGGCCTTTGATCATCTGGTCCGACACGTCGCCCAGCAGGGCGAGTTCCGCGTTGCCGACGGCGATCAGCGCCGCGGTGTTCGACACGTCGAGGTGGGCGGCCATCTGCTGGGCGGCCGCCACCTCCGGCGGTTGGAGGTGCTCGTGGGCGATGAACAGGGCGGGCGTCTTCTGGTAGACGCTGAGCGCTGTGCTGGTGGCGGCCGGGGGCTGGGCCGGGATGATCGCCCCGCCTGCCTGCTGCACCTGGGTATTGACCGCGGTATCAAGCCGTGCGGTATCCATAGGGGTCCTCCTTCAGAGCTAGTCGCGAGTTCATGAGCAATTGCCGTTCGTCAGGCACTCGTTCATCTTCAGGATCACGTCGGCGCCGGGCAAGTCCACCACATGGGTGATCTGGCCGGGCACGGCGATCAGCGGGAAGTCGGCCGGGGCGTTGGCGGTGCCGAACACCGCCGAGCGGAAGCCGTGCTTGCGCCAGGCCAGCTGCTGCACGTCGGCATCCTTCATCGCCGTGATCAGCTTTTGCGCGCCGGCGTCGAGCGCCAGGATGGGGTGCGAGCTCCAGGCGGTCGGATCGGGGTAAAGGATGCGAATATCTGCGCCGCCCGCCTTAATGCCTTGCGGATTCTGGACGCTGGCCTCCAGGATCTGCGACTCGTAGCCGGCGTAGAGCGGGAAGGCGCCCACCCCCTGCGTCAGATACGCCTCGAAGCCGAAGCCGGAGCTGCGCGATTGCAGCCCCTGCGCGTCATAAATCTGCTTCAATTGGGGTAACACCGGCTGCGCGCTCGCCAGCGTCGCCACGTCCACGCCGCTGCTGGAGGCCAGGGTATTCAGCATCAGCAAATAGAGGATATTGCCGCTGTTGCTCTCGGTCGGGTTGGTGCTTTTGATCCGCACGGGGCCTTGCAGGGCCGCCGACCCGATCGACTGCCAGGTGCCGCCCTGCTTCACCAGCGTGAGCAGGTCGCGCAACTTGCTAATGTAGTACTGGCCCTGGCGCTGTTCGACGATGCCCTGCTTCAGCAGCGCCTCCGTCGGATCTTTCCAGGAGTAGATCACCAGGGGGCTGTTGAGCACGTTTTCGGCCCGATAGCCGGGGAAATCGGCCAAACTGTGGACCTTCTCGAAGATCAGTTGGGCGCTGGCGTTGGACGGCCAGAGGCAGTTGATCCCTTTTTGCTTCAACTCGGCGGTCGGGATCTGCACCAGGTCGAGCGAGCCCCGCGCGCTGAATTGCACATTCAGGGCGTAACGGCTGCGCAGCAGGGCGGCGATCTCAGGATCGTCGAGCAGCGGTTGTTTCTCTGAGCCGCCGATGCAGGTCACGGTCGTGACCGTGGGGGGCGGCGTGGGCGTCGCGGGCGGCGCGGGTTTGGGCAACACCTGGGCCACGCCGATGATGCCGATCGCCAGCAGCAGCACCCCTACGCCCAGGCCCAGGCGGACATTGCGATTTGCCAGCACGAGATTCTCCTATTTCAACGCCTCGTATTGTGAGGCTTCCAGTTGGCTCAGGTTGACTTCGAGTTGCAGGATGTCGCCCGCGTGCAGCCGGTCGAGGTTGTTGCTCAACCACTGTTCCAGGGCCGGGAGTGTGCGGGTGGTCAGCCGTTGTGTGAGCTCGGTCGTGCGCGCTTGCTGGGGCGCGCGGGGGTCGCTCAGGAGGTCGGCGTAGACGGCGAGGGCTTCGCGTAGCTTGCCCAGCCGGTACTCCACCGCCGTCGCCGCCGACAGCAGCTCGTTGGGGCGCTTGGCCTGCACTTCGTTGAGCAGCGCGTACGCCATCTGGCCGACGGTTTGCACCTGGGTGGCCACCGCGCTGGCCGTCACCCGCTGAGTCAGCTGCTTGACAGTCTGTAACTCGTCCAGGGCGCGGCGCACGCGGGCGCTGGCGTCGGCGGTATAGGCGTCGCCGGCCACCTCCTGCGCGCTGCGCGGGTCCAGGATCAGGTAGAGGGCCACGAACACCAGGACGGCCACCAGGCCGCCGAGCCAGAAGGGCAAGGCCAGCACGCCGATGCAGACGGCCAGCACGGCGAAGGCGCAGCCCAGCGCCAGCGGCCAGGCCACCTGGGGCGGGAAGCGGCGACCAGGAGCTTTCATCCTCGACACCCTCCTCTATTTATAGCCGGTCGCTTCGCGGAGCGCCGCGACCAGGTCGGTCTGGCCTACCACGATGCCGCCGCTGACATCGGCCAGGTCTTGCAACTGGCTTTTATCGGCGTCGGACCCGAAGGCGATAGAGATCACCGGGATATTGCCGGCGGCGGCCAGGCGCTGCTTGAACGTGTCGCTGCCGTCGGTGTCGCTCTGCCCGTCGGTCATCACGATGATCAGGCGCTTGCGGGTCTCGCCCTTGCTCTGCGCGAACAGGTCCAGCGCCCGGTTGAGGCAGGTATACAGGTTGGTGCCGTCGTCGGGCGCATGGTTCTTGATATTTTCGTACAGTGTACGCATCTGGCCGGCATTGTTGCCCGTGACCGTCCAGGGACCGGCGGCCACATCGCTGTTGAAGATCAACACGCTGGTGAGGTCCCCGGGGTGGCCCTGAAGGTAATAAGGGGCCGCCTTGGTCTGGTCGAAGATGATCTCGCTGCCCTGGACCAGCTCGTTCCAGCCGTCGTTATCGCCCATCGAGCCCGAGCCGTCGAGGCAGTAAATGGCATGGACGGGCCGGCGGAAGGAGGTCTGGTAGAGCGTGAGGGCCGTGCGGATCACGTTGGCGTCGGGATAGGTGATCGGCTGGATCACGCGGGTGGCGTCGATGCCCCAATCGGGGTTGAACACGGCCTTGTCGGCATTGGGTATGGTCAGGCCGATGGTGCCGGCCCGGCGGCCCAGCGCGCGGATCTGCTGCACGCCGGTGTCGGAGAGCAAGTAGGCCTGGAGTTGCTGGAAAATCTGCTCTTTCTGGGCGTTGTCGTGCGGGACGAAGCCGAGGGGCGAGTCGGCGATAGAGGTGCCGTCGCTGGGGTAGACCGCGTAGAGCGGCTCTTTGCCGGCCTGGGCCTGCTGCTGGTTGGTTTCGATCACCAGGGCCTCGTAGGTGAACAGGGCCTGGCAGCGGTCGGGCTGGGCCACGCAACTGCGCATCAGGTCGCCGCTGCTGGGCGAGGTGCGCTCGACGGTCCCCATCAGGCGGGTGATCTGGTCCTGCACCGGGGAGCTGTTCAGCTGGTCGAGAGTCAGCGCCTGGCCGGGGCCGTTACCGGCGAACCGGTTCAGGAAGGCCAGGTACGCGGTGGCCCCGGAGTTGGACTGCGAGGGATTGGTCATCCAGATATGGGTCTGGCCCGACTCGGCGGCCTGGAGAATATCGGCCACCTTGACCTCGCGGCCGACGAAGCCCAGCCGCTGCATCACCGACTTCCAGCCGGCGAACACCACGGGCGAGCTGAACATCGGTTTGACATATTTCAGGCGGCTCTGGGTGTCGCCGAGCTGCCAGAAAACGGTGCTGGCGAACCACATAGCGTCGTAAGGCACGGCGCCCGATTGGAGCAGCAGCGCCTGGTCCACCGAGCCCTTGAGTGTGTAAGTACAGGTGTAGCCCTGCTTCTGGCACCAGGGCACGACCACGGTATCCAGGATCGACTTTTGCTCCGAGCCGGCGATGATCGAAAACGCATCACCCCCGGCGGTGGCTGCCGCCGGGGGGATAGCGGTCGGCGCGTTGGCTGGCAGCGGGGCGGTCGGCGGGGCGGAGCCGAGACAGGCGGTCAAGAGCGCCAGGCTGCCTAGCAGCAACCCGGCCAGGGGCGGTTTTCTCATACACTCCTCCTTTGCGGTGATCTACGAATATGGGCGGTGCGGGGATACAGCGCATCGGAGCGGAGCCTGGATCGGCCCCCGGCCCGACGAAGGAGGATCGTGACACGATGCTGCATTATACCGCATCCTCATCCGCTTGGCGACCTCAGGAGCAGGCTGCAGGCTGCTGGGTCGCCGCCCCCGGCGCGATCGCGGGGGGGCCTACTAGCCGGTATAGCCGCACATGCCGACGCGGGGCGAGTTCACGACCGGCAGGAGCATCTCTTCCCCACAGGCCTGCGACTCTGCGCAAGCCTCGCAGAGCCAGCCGGTGCCCGCGTAGGCACACTCCGCACTCGTCAGGGCACCCGCCGTCCATCATACATGGCGACCGTCAACAGATCGACCGCCGGGGTGGGGGGCCCATCGGACCAGACGAGGCTGTCGACCAGAGCCAGCGCCCGGGCCTGGGCCGCCGCCGCCTCCGCCTCGCAGCCGGTGCGCTCGCGCAGTCGGGCGAGGGCCCACCAGCTGCGGGCGATCTCCAGCGGATACAGCTCGGCGGCGGCGGCGGCGATACTATGCTCCAGGGCGACCTGGGCCGTGGCGTAGTCGCCGCGGCACAGGTGCGCCAGGCCGAGCGCCCGGTAGGTCGTCACCTGGGAATAGCCATCGTCGGGGGCCACGCTGGCCACCCCGCTGACGGCCATGTCGAGCGCGGCTTCGTCCTGGCCGAGGGCCAGCAGCACCTCCGCCTGGCCGCGGTAGATCTCGGGCAGGATGCCGGCCGCGCCGATCGAGAGGGCATTGTCCAGCGCCTGGCTGTAGAGGATCCCGGCCTCGGCCGCCCGCCCGACCGGGGCCAGCGCCTGCGCGATCGCGCGCAAGGCCCAGGCTTCGCTGCGCCGGTCGCCCATGCGCCGGAAGAGGGTCAGCGCGGCGCGGGCATGTTCTTCGGCCAGGTCGGCCCGGCGGCGGTCGGCGGCGGTGAAGGCGATCGGCAGGCGGATCAGGGCCTCGCCGCGCCGGTCGCCGATCTCGCGGAAGAGCACCAGGCCCTCCTGCGCGGCGCGCTGGTGCTCGCGCAGGTCGGCGGCATAGCCGGTGACGATGGCCAGCCGGCGCAGGCAATAGGCGACCTCGCGCCGGTTGCCCAGCTTGCGGAAGGCCTCCAGCGCCGTGTGGATGTAGCGCCGGGCGCCGGCCAGGTCGTCCCGGTTATGGCGCACGCCGGCCAGCGTGTTCATCGTCCGGGCCTCGCCGGATCGGTCTTGCGCCTGGCGGAATAACTCCAGGGCGCGGATCAGGACTTTCTCGGCTTCTTCCTGGTTGTCGCGCGCGTTCCAGAGCCCGCCCAGCAGCAGGCGCGCCGTGGCTTTCCCGCGGCGATCGTCCAGGGTGCGATAGAGCCCGAGCGCCTCCTGCGCGTCCTCCTCCAGGGCGCTCAGCTCGCCCTTTTCCTGGTGGACTGTGGCCCGCTCCAGCAGCGCGCGCGCCAGGAGCACCCGGTCGCGGTCGGCCCGGGCATAGGCGATCACCTGGTCCAATTCGCTCAACGCCAGGTCGTAGTTGCCCAGCTGTTCTTGCACTTCGGCGTGGCCGCACAGCACGTTCAGGAATTGGGGATGCACCGCGGCCGCCGCTCCGGGCGCGGGATCGTCCGGCGCCCGCCCGCAGGCCGCCAGCAGGTCGATGATGCGCGAGAAGAAGTTGTTGGCCTCCATCAGCGCCTGGCGGGCCAGGGCTGTCTCGCCGGCCAGTTGCAGATATTGGACCGCCTTGTCGAGGAGCAGGGCCAGCGCCGCCTCCCCCAGGGTCAGCATATCCAGACCGAGGCGCAGAGCATACTCATAGTGGTAGGATAGCTGGTCGGCGAACTCCATCACGCGGTCGCCCGCCTTCGACTCGATCCAGGCGGCGACGCGGGCGTGCTCCTCGCCGCGCATGGCTTTCGGCACGCTGTTATAGGCCACGTCGCGCGTCAGCACGTTGCGGAAGCTGTATTCCCGCTCCCCGGCGAACACGGGCGCGCCCCGCTCCACAATGAACTCGCGCCGCTCCAGGTAGCGCAGCGACTCGTTCAGCTGCGTGGCCGGGATCTGGGGGAACATCTCGCTCAGCGCCCCCGCCCAGAAGATGCGCCCGACCACCGAGGCGCCTTGCAGCAGCCGCTTTTCCCCTTCCGGCATGTCGTCGACCCGCGCGCCGACCAGGGCCTGCACCGTGTCGGGGATGCGCACGTTCTCCACCGCGGCGACCAGTTGCCAGCGCCCGTCCCGCTGCACCAGCACCCGCGAGTCGATGAGCATGCGGATGATCTCTTCGAGGAAGAAGGGGTTGCCCTCCGCTTTGCTCAGCATCAGGTCCAGGAAGGCGGCGGGCAAGTCCGAGGTGGTGAGCAGCTCCCGCACCAGCAGCCGGCTGTGCTTTTCCGTCAACGGCCGGATCGCCACCTGGCTGAAGGCGCGCCCGGCCCGCCCCCGGCTGACCCAGGCCTGGCCCGTCGGATTCTCCAGCAGATCCGGGCGGGCCAACGTGATAATCAAGATCGGGTGCTCCGGCAGCGTCTCGCGCAGGTACTCGATGAATTCGAGCATGCTGCTGTTCGCCCAGTGGATATCTTCGAGCGCCAGCACCAGGGGCGTGGTCGCCGCCTGGCTGGCAAAAAAGCAGCGCAGCGACCAGAACACCTCGGTGCGCACCGTGTCCGGGTCCACCTCGATCGTCTCCAGGCCCAGCATGGTCCCCAGCCAGTAGGCCACCGCCTCCGCTTGCGAGGCGTCGCCGACCGCCTGCCGGACCAGCCGGCCGATCGGGTCTACGGGCTCGTTCTCCGCCGCCACGCCCTCGCCGGCCCCGACGACCGCCAGCACGCCCTCCCGCAGCTTCTGCGCGGCCACCGGGCGCGGATCGTCGTCCAGGATGCCGCACTGCGCCTTGATGATCTCCCCCAGGGCGCGCGAGCCGGCGCCCGGGCCGTAGGGCTGGGCCCGCCCTTTGCGGAAGGCGGGCTCCTGCGGCAGGCCACTCAGGTATTTCTCCGACTCCCACAACAGCCGCGACTTGCCGATCCCTGCCGGCCCCAGCACCAGCACGTGGTGTAGGATGCGGTCCTGAGCCACCCGGTGGTAGAGGTTTTTCAGTTGGGCGAACTCGGAGTCGCGCCCCACCATGCGCGCTTCCATGCCGGGCAGCCCGCGCACCTGGCCGCGGCGCGTGCGCACGCTGACCACTTCCCAGACCGGCACCGGCTGCTCTTTGCCCCGCACCTCCACGGTGCCCCGCGATCGATAGTCGATCACCTCGCTGCTGGCCCGGTAGGTCGCCTCGCCGACCGCGATCTCGCCCGGGCCGGCGGCGTGCTGCAGCCGCGCCGCCAGGTTCACCGCATCGCCCATGACCGTGTAATCATGCTCCCGGCTGGCCCCCATGCGCCCGGCCAGCACCTCGCCCGTATTGATTCCGATGTGCAGCTGCAGCCCGTAGCCGCGCGTGCGCTCCAATTCGGCGCTCAAGTCCTGGATCGCGTGCTGCATCTCGATCGCACAGCGCACCGCGCGCTCCGGGTCATCCTCGTGCGCCCGCGGCGCCCCAAACAGGACCATGATATTGTCGCCCAGGTACTTGTCGACGTGGCCCTCATAGCGCTCGACTTCGATCGCCAGGCGGCGGAAGGTCACGTCGACCACCTGCTTGACCTCTTCGGGGTCCAGCTTTTCGGCCAGCGCCGTAAACCCCGACAGGTCGCCGAAGAGGATCGTGACGATCTTGCGCTCGTCGATGGTCGGCACCAGCGTGACGAGCGCCACCGGGTCCGGGCTGGCCCAGCCGTTAGTATAGGCACCCAGCTCGCCCGGCGCCGCCTCCAGGCGGGCCGGCGGCACCGGGGGCGCGGCCACCTCCACATAGAGCGCGCTCCCGCATTGGCCGCAGAAGCGCATATTGACCGCGTTGAGGAAATGGCAGACCGGGCATTCGAGCGGCACGGGCAGCCGGGTACCACACTGCCCGCAGAAGCGCATGTTGGGGAGATTAATGAAGTTGCAAGCTGGACACTGCATCACTTCATTATAGCATATCCTCCCGCCCGGTTGGGGATGAGTCTGGAGACGGATTTCCGGCCCTGGCGCGAAAGTTACACCAAAACGCTATCGACCGCCAGCCGGAGCCCCGGCACCGCCTGTGCCGTAATCTGCTCCTTATCCCGGGCGATCCGCATCTCCTGATATAGCCCGTCGACCGGCTGCGTATAGACTTCAATTGTGTCCTGTGTCCGGTCCTGTGCCAGGTGGATGAGCCAGACTTCCGGGATTCCTGCTTGCGCATAGAGGGGCAGCTTTACACTACGATCAAAGTCGTACGTCGTATCGGATACTTCGATCAAGAGCAGCACATCGGCCGGAGTCGGATGCGCCGTCGTGTACCGATCCGCCCGCGGGCGCAGGACCAACACATCGGGTTGCGGCTCGGAGTAGTCACTGAGGTGGAGCGGGCCCTGGATACGCACCCGCGCCGGCTGTTGGAGCTGGCCCGTCAATTGGGCCGTCAATTCGTCAACACACGCCGCATGGCGGATGCCAATCGGGGTCATTTTAGTGATTTCCCCTCTGATAAGCTCGGTCCGGTCGTTGTCTCGTAGGATTCCCACCTCGGCCATCCGATAGTATTCCGCCACCGTGAACAGGCGCCGGCTGGTGGAGACGGGATGCGGGGCACTAGTGATAGTCATCGGTGCAGGGCTCCTTTCCGCTACAGATCCGTCCGGCTGTTCTTGGCGCCGTCGTAGGACAGCAGCACACGGTCGCCATCCAGGACCGTCTCCAGGTGGGTCGGGCGCCCCCAGATCTGGTAGAGATATTGCAGCGTCTTTTCGGCATAGACCGTGTCGAGGTCGCGGCCCTCGTGCTGGTGGATCAGGTACAGCTCCCGCGCGCGGTGATAGTCGGCATCCTCGACCAGGATCGTCGGGTTGCCGAAGTTTGTCATCTCGTTCACCAACCCGTCGCGCACCTTCTCCCAGTCCTTCTCCACGATGACCCAGTCGTTGCCCTGCCGCTCGTAGAGGTAGAGGTCGAGCTCAGCGATCAGCTCGCGCGTCAGGTAGTTGCGCAGGAAGGAGATGTCGCTCTCCAACTCGCGCACCTCGAAGATCTGGGCGCGGCCCTGGCCCGGCTGGCGCCCACGCGCCCGCTCGGCCTCGGTCGGCGCGTCCCAGCGGCGCTCGATATCCTCGAACATTTTCAGTCCCAGGTGATAGGGGTTGATGCTGCGCCGGTGCGGAGAGACCACCCCCGCGTTCAGGTTGGCGAACTCCATCACCTCCTGGTCTGTCAGGTCCAGCTCCCGCAGGATGCGCGCATGCCAGAAGGAGTTGTGATTGACGAAGCCGTTCGCCACGTAGCTGTGCCGGGTCGCCACGGTGATGTCGAAGACATCGGCGCAGCCTGCCGCGATGGCGACCACGATATCGCTGGGATCTTCCTCCTGGCCCCCGAGGCCCTCCTCCCCGTGAGCGCGCAGGGCGTCTTGCGGGCCGGCGCGGGTGACGCCAATCTCGTCCAGGTATCGCGCGGCCGAACTCCCGGTGAGCGCCAGCTGGCTACCGCCATCCGGTTGGGGGCACTGCCACGATAGGATTCCGTAATTCAGCAAGATGATCTGTACCGTGGGTATCAGGGCGGCGCTGGACGACGACAGGCGGATGCTCTCGGCCTGCCTGGTATAGCCGCCGGCGTCAAAGTAGCCCCGCAGGAAAGCCGACATGGTCGGCTTGGGCGCCCGCAGGATCGCCTGGGGGATCTGCCGGGCCGGCGCGCTGGCGTCGAAATCGATGCCCCGCGAGTCGAGCACACGCTGGAGCGCGCAGGACGGGATCGCGATCTGCCAGCGCCCGCCGTGCTCCGGGGCATCCCCGGATCGGGGGGCTGGCACGCCGAAAGTCGTCTGGATCGCCAGCCCCAGCTTTTCGCCCAGTTCTTCGTCCCCGCCGGTGAGGCAGATGCCCGACTCGGTGGAGCGGCTTCCGCCGGCGCAGTAGCCCAGGAGCCAGGCCACCTCGGCGTCGATGGCGTGTTCCGCGGCCGGCCAGATATTCGCGCCGCTGTCGAGGGCCACATGGTCGCCAACCTTGAGATCGGCGAGGGCCGCCCAGGTGCCGTCGGCCAGGCGCAGGCGGTGCTGGTGTGCTCCTTCAATCGTCAGGCCCCGGCGGGTGCGCAGACGGATCGTGGGCACCTGGGGTTCGCGGTGGTGGCCGGTAATGGGCTGCAGCTCGCCCCCACCCCCGGCGGCGACCCGGATCGGCGCGCCCGATTCATGCACGTGCTCGAAGCGCAGAAAGCCGTTTTCGGTCAGCAGCAGCGCATCGCCGGTCGCGCAGGCCCAGCCCTCGTTCATGATTTTGGTCTGCATCTGCGGCACAAAATAGAGCATTTCCTGGCGGATGATCGCCAGGATATCGCGCTGCCACTCGGCCAGGTCGGGGGCGTGCTCGATCAGGAAGCGGACCACGTCTTTTTCCGGCTCCGGCGGGATCCGGGCCGGGCTGCTGGCGATGCGCTCCGCGGCGGCCCGGTGCTCTGCCCGGTCGGTGGCCGCGTCGGCGCCGAGCTCCCAGAGATCCTCATAGCCGCTGCTTGCCGCCGTCCGCGGCGGCTGGGGCCGGCCGCTCTGCTCCGGGGCCGCCCGGCGGAACCGGATATGGGGGTCGATATGCTCCTGGATCGAGATGGCCGCGTCTAGGAACTGCTCCACGGCCCGCGTGCCGTGCTCGAACTCGTATTTGCGGATGCGCTCGGCGTTCAGGCTGACCGACTCGACCATGGCGCGATTGGTCTGCGTAAAATAGGCGTTGTGCTTGAAGAAGTCCGTATGGCCGAGCACATGGGCGATCACCAGCTTGTTCTGCAAGACGCTGTTGCTCTCCATCAGGAAAGCAAACGCGGGGTTGGCGTTGATCACCATCTCGTAAATCTTGCTCAAGCCATAATCATACTGCGTCTTCATCCGGTAATAGCCCTTGCCGAAGGACCAGTGGGCGAAGCGCCCGGGCAGCCCATAGGCGCCGAACTCGTACATGATCGCCGCCGGCACGAGCTCGAAGTGGGTCGGGAACGGATCGAGGTTGAATTTGCGGGCGATCTCCCAGATCTGGCCCATCGCCGCTTCGAGGGCCGCGATCGCGCGAGTGTCCATCGGCGCCCCCCTTACGGTGCCGGCGCGCCGGCCGGGCGCTCGCTGAAGAACTTTTTCAGCGCCGGGTAGACTTCTTTTTTATCGCTGATCGTCACCGCGACGAACTTCGGGTCGCGGATTTTGCTGAAGGCGGACATCAGGGTGCTGGTCGAGCCGCGGTAGCCCTCGCGGATCTCGCCGTAGCCGAACAGGTTGCAGACCGCCATCAGCTTGCCGACCAAGTTCACACACAGGTCATTGTCCCAGGGCAGGTTGTCGCCGTCCGAGAAGTGGAAGGGGTAGATATTCCACTCGCTGGGGGGGAAGCGCTCCTGGATAATACGCAGGGCGAGCTCATAGGCCGAGGAGACCTGCGTGCCGCCGCTCTCGCCGCGGTGGAAGAACTCCTCCTCGCTGACCTCCTTCGCCTCGGTATGGTGGCTGATGAAGACGATGCGCACATGCTGGTACTTGGTGCGCAGGAAGCGGACCATCCAGAAGTAAAAAGAGCGGGCGATATATTTCTCGAACTCGCCCATGCTCCCCGAGACATCCATAAGCGCCAGGACCACGGCATTCGACTGGTACTCCACCCGTTGGTCCCAGGTCTTGAAGCGCAGGTCGTCGGTGCGCACATCATGGAAGCGGGGGTCGCCCTTGGCCGCGTTGCGCTTGATGTTCTCCAGGATGGTCCGCCGCTTGTCGAGGTTGGGTAAGATACCCTGCCGGCGGATGTCGACAAACTGCACGGTCTCGGTTTCCAGCTCCTGCTGGCGCTTCTCGACCAGGTTTGGCAGCCCGAGGTCCTCAAAGATCATGGCGGCTAGCTCGTCGATGCTGATCTCGGCCTCGTAGTAGTCCAGGCCCGGCCCATCGCCGGGTTCGCCCGGCCCCTGCCCGGCCGCCTGGCCGCGCCGCCCCCCGGCATGCCCGATCACGTCGCCGACTTTAGAATCGCCGTCGCCCGCGCCCGTGTGCGGGCCGCTGGAGTAATCGAACCGGAAGCGGTATTCGTCGAGCGAGCGGATCGGCACCTTGATCGTCTTCTGCCCATCGGACAGGATGATGCTTTCCTCGCTGACGATCTGCCCGAGGTTCTTGCGCACCGCTTCCTTGATTTTCTCCTGGTGCCGCTGTTGGTCGGCCGGCCCCTTGCGGTGCAGCGACCAGTCATGTTGCCCGATCGACATCGTGGCCTCCGATCCTCCACGCCGTAGACTGCGGATCACGCATTACGCCGCACGCCTTAGCGGTTCAGCAACGACCCCACATAGCTCAGCAGCGCATTCGCACAGGCGGTGCAGTAGCCATGGTCGTGGACCAGGCGCTCGACCACGTCGTTGATCTTGCGCAGTTGCTCCGGGTCGGGCGTGCGCGCCGAGGTCGTGATCTTGACCACGTCGCGCAGGTCGGCGAACAGCTTCTTTTCGATCGCTTCCTTCAGCCGCTCGTGGCTGGTGTAGTCGAAGCTTTGGCCGCGGCGGGCCAGGCTGCTGATGCGGATCAGGATCTCCTCGCGGAAGGCCTTTTTCGCGTTCTCCGACACGCCGATCTGCTCCTCGATGGCCCGCATCAGGCCCTCGTCGGGCTCGATCTCCTCCTCCGTGATCGGGTCGCGCAGCTTTTGCTTGTTGCAGTAGGCTTCGACGTTGTCCAGGTAGTTATTGAGCAGCGTCCGCGCCGCCTCTTCGTAGGAGTAGACGAAGGCGCGCTGCACTTCCTTCTTCGCCAGTTCGTCGTACTCTTTGCGCGCTTCGGCGATCAGGTTGAGGTAGTGCTCGCGCTGCTCGCGCGTGACACTCGTGTGCTGCTCCAGCCCGTCCCGCAGGGCGCGCAGGGCGTCGATCGGGTTGATGCAGCTGATCCCTTCGCGAACCAGCGCCCCCGACAGGCGGTTGATGATGTAGCGCGGCGAGATGCCGTCCATGCCCTCGCGGACCGCTTCCTCTTGCAGCTCCTTGACGTCCTTGAGCTTGAAATCTTCGACATCTTCGCCGTCGTAGAGCCGCAGCTTCTTCATCAGGCTCATGCCGGCCTTCTTTGACGCCTCCAGCCGCGACAGCACGGCAAAGGTCGAGGCCACACGCAGCGTGTGCGGCGCGATATGCACGTTCTGCAGCGCGCTCTGCTTGAGCAGCTTCTCGTAGATGCGCACTTCGTCGCTGACCCGCAGGTTATACGGCACCCGCACCAGGATGACGCGGTCTTGCAGCGCCTCCGACTTCTTGTTGGCCGCGAACGAGACATACTCGCTCTCGTTGGTGTGCGACACCAGCACCTCGTCCGCGTAGATCATGCTGAAGCGGCCCGTCTTGATGTTCTGCTCCTGCGAGAGCGTCAGCAACACATACAGGAACCGCTCGTCGCAATTATGGTTGACGAAGCCGTTGGCGACGAAGGTATTCGAGCCGGGCACATGGAAATCCCAGCAATCGGCTTCGCCATCCTCCAGCGCTGCCACCTCGTCGTAGAACTGCGCCGGGTTCAGCAGGGCCGCCAGGCCGACCGGCGGCTCGACGGTGCCCTCTAGCTTGCCGAGGATCTTGGTCGCCATTTCGCGGGTGCAGGTATTGGTGCCCGTGCGCAGCATATG
>Ga0070730_10002468_pt1 | contig 16806 bp, 23 predicted proteins | sample Coa_R1_3_FD_66447 | JGI IMG/M metagenome (GOLD analysis project Ga0070730, IMG submission 66447) | Surface soil microbial communities from Centralia Pennsylvania, which are recovering from an underground coalmine fire - Coalmine... | ecosystem: Environmental > Terrestrial > Soil > Unclassified ... | reverse complement strand
CGAAATCGAGACGATTCTGCGCAATTCGTCCCGCGAAGCCGCCGCCCGCACCCTCGTCGAACACTCCCTGAGCCGCTCGCGCGAAGAACGCCATGTCACCGTGCGCGCCAAACCGGATGATATGAGCGCGATTGTGATTACCCGTCGTTACTGATAGTGTCAGCAAAAAACAGGATGGAGCATACACGATGGTTCCACAGGACGATTTTACCCCGTTTGGCTACCTGGATAACCCCTACCATTTCTGGAAACTTAATCCGAGCGGGGTGGTCAACGGTATCTCCGGGGTAGACGACAGCATCAGCCTGGGACACGCGCGGAAATTCGTAGGTCGCGTCGAGTTGGTTCTGCGTCCACCAGTTGACGGCCAGACTGCGGCAGAGGCGTGACATTGTAAAAAAGCTTTAATCGTGCTTTCGAGGACGTAGGGAGGAGGTATTAGTTTATTCAAGAGCAGCAGGAGTACCCCGTGAAAACCTTGTGTCAGATCCTGGGTGTTTCTGAAAGCGGCTACTACGTTTGGCGCAAGCGGGAGCCCAGTCAGCGAAAGGCTCGAGAATGAATGGCTGACGGAGTAGATTGCTCAGGCCTTCCTGCATGGCCGAGGGGCCTATGGCAGTCTGCGGGTCCATGCCGAATTGCGCGCCCAGGGATCACCTGCGGCAAGCATCGCGTGGCGCGTCTGATGCGGCAAGCGGGCTTGCGTGCGATCCAGTAGCAACGTCGTGCGTGTACGACGGATAGTCGCCACAGCGATCCAGTGACGCCTAATCTGTTGCAACGCGATTTCACGGCTCCGGCACCATGAACTTCCCCCGGTTTCGTGGGCCAGCTCACTTCCTGGTCAACCTGGTCGCTGTGCTGATTGCTTCCTATCACCAGTGCAAGAAATCGTCTCTGAGTTTGCGACCTCTCGCCTTTTCCGACAGGGAGATTATCAAGAACTCAGGTTAATAAAAGCTTGTCAGCTAGCTGCGGCCATCCCTCGTACCATGGATTGCCTTCCAATTGAATCCATGGTACGTTAAGCAAGAGCCCTGCTGTAGTCGGCTTTGGGGTCGGCATATGCAGTATCTCCAGCAACCAGTCCGGATTAATACGGTCGGTAAACTGCAGTAGCGGACTATGTTCAAGTGGAGGGCGGTTTTCTGGGGGAATCGCCGATGTTGTGATCCCAGCTTTTCTAAGGTCGAGATGGCAGAAACAAACAACTGCAAGTTCCGCCTTTGGAGTACAGGAGGTGTTGAGGTCTTGGGCCAGATCCTGGGGCCAAAGATAGAGTTTTCCATCAATGATTCTACTATCCCTGGTGGGAGCAATTTCTGGGCAGCTGGGTAGCGAGTCGGTACTGATGGCAACGGCAAGCGGTAACCCCCAGATGGCGGGATGTACGGTTCTACCATTTCCTCCTGCTCCAATAAGTGCCTTATCATTAGCGATGAACTCATAACCTCGCTGTGTCCGCAGGAGTGATAACATAAAGGAAGTCTTACCGGCCCCCTGGTCACCGATAAAGGCGATTGCCTTGCCGCCACGAGCGAGTGCTGACATGTGGCAACGGCTTGCTCCCCGCATTTCCATGCTTCTGACCACCCATCCCCGTACGATCCGCAGGCTGTCCAGTGCGTCGGAATCGAAAGGACCCGGGTAGAGCAGTTCCACTGAGGGAATGGGGTCTGGCGCTATTTCGTAGAGGCTTTCCAATTGCAGGTTCTGCACAAGCAGGTGGCCCGTGTCCAACCGCCGCCCGATCCTCCCAGCCATTTCGCCATGCAGTAGAACATTGCTCTGGAAAGTCGCTCGCCATAGTCGGTCCTCAATATCGCTTTTAGCGTACTGACGCAAAGTGAAGCGTGCGCCTGGGTGCGGAGAAGTGGAATCCAAAACGAAGTAAGGGGCCAGATAGTGGTTCCAAGTTTTTTGCAAGGCAATGTCGCACCTCACATTACAGATGATATCGGTCATTCCCACTGAGAAAGAGTCAACCAGGTTGGAAGCAGAATCCAGGGGCCGAGGTCCATGGGGGTAATACTCATTCGTCATAAGTTTTCTCCTTGCCGCGCGTCATAGTTATTTGATCGGCTATAGCGGCAGGTGCAAATGCCACGCGAAACCCACAACTGTCACTACCCATGCGAGGCCATTTTCCCCTTCGTACATAACAAGGGAGGTGTTGGGGTCCTTTATTCCAAGCGCCGCCCCGAACTACCTTCATGACTCTTACTGGCTCATCGATCTCTAGATCACGGGCAAGGGGATACGGAATCGCTGCAGAATACCAATCAGCACACCACTGTCTTACGTTACCCGCCATGTCATGAACTCCCCAAGCATTAGGTGAGTAGGCATCTATAGGGGTAGTGGTTCCAATATATTCTGCATAATTGCCACGTCTCGGAGTAGGATCCTCCGCTCCCCATGGATAAAGGGAATTAGAATCTCCGGCCTTAGCGGCAACCTCCCACTCGGCTTCAGTAGGTAATCGTCCCCCTAATGCGAGGCAATACAAGGCGGAACCGAACCAGGTGACGCCGGTTACCGGGTGGTTCTCGTATCCCTTCTTAATAGCATATTTGCCATTACCTAGATACTGTATTGGCAGGTTAACATTAATATCATTTAGCCAGAGATATGTACCGTCGACGTGATTGGGAATCCTGCTCTCCTGGAGAAACTGGGTGAACTCAAAGTTGGTCACGAGTACGCGAGAAAGTAGATAAGTTTTCAGTTGAAGATCGAATTGCAACTCTTCAGGATTTCCCAGGCGGTAGATTCCGCCTGGCACGGTAATACAAGCATCACGGGTCTTGGCCACAAGCCACTCACGTATATCTGAGTTGAGCCATCGGCCTCCATGCAATTGACTCAATAGTTCGTTGATTCTCATATGACAGCGTTTCTCTCCAATGTTCTAGCACCATTCTCGGCTCACGACGGCTTGAGTACGTTCCTCCACGCGTCTCCTTCCATGAGTCATTGAGAAAATCCCATTGCCTGGAATGTGCTTCAGTACCAAGAAAATTCATCATACGTGGCAACCAGGTTTCTGCATCCTGCACCAGATCCTCCAATCGGATGATTAGCCATCCGAGTTCCTGTGCTGCACACAGGCCGAGCTCCATACGGATACTCCAGATAGCGGCAGTGAGAGAGATGGGATCATCCAAGCTTGTGCCATCCGGAATGTGCCCCCCTGTAGCGACATATGTTTCGAGCCTCTGCCTGTAGTTCCACCAGCTCTCATGCATCCTTCGACGGACTATGGAGTTGACTATGGCTCGCGGATCTCTTGTGAGCAGTATAGCCGGCAGTGGACCTAAAAGACGCATTAACCAGGGAATCTTCTCGAACAAGGTAGTTTCCTTGAAGCCACGGATAACATCTCCCGGTGCTAGAAGCCACTTACGGAGATCACGAAGATAAGCATCCGTTTCTCCATGGGGGGTGATACAGGGATGTAAACACTCCTCGCTGAACTCCTCCGCTGCCCACGGAATGAAATCCACCTGTCGAAACACATCTAGATGCTGTGAGAAGGGTTCGTTGATGGATTCTATATGGGGGTGGCTGCGAACCAGACTATTGATGAATGATGAGCCGGAGCGATGGTGTCCTAAGAGAAGAAATGGCAATCCTTCCTCCTTTCAAGTTGACGTGGTATACCTGACGAGTGAGATCTAATAATAGAGGTATCGCGGTTTTCATCCACGTTTTAAGAAACACAAGCAGAATGTACAACTTGACATAGGACGAACAGAACAGTATTATATAGATAAGAAATACTCTACCTTAGCTTTCTCAGAATGTCAAGGACTATCTACTAGTAGTCAGTCCAGATTGTTTTTGACGGTAGGATAGAGATCATGAAGTTTGTCACGAGCGTCGTGGGAGGTAAATCGCCAGGAAATGGTGCAGTGTTGAGCATTGCGCTCGGCCTCCAAGGTGGCGATGCGCTGGCGCAAGTCCTGGGAACCGGACACCCGACGCGACAAACAGCCTCGTGCAAAGATACTGATCTCGATCTCGGCCATATTGTGCCAACTGCCATGTTTGGGCGTGTAATGAAACTGCACATGCCGCAAGATCCGGCGCGCCCCTGCGGGCTCAAAGGCCTCATAGAGGGCGGCGGCGGTGTGAGTGTTCAGATTATCCTGCACCAGGCGAATGCAGGAGGCGTGCGGATAGACCTCGTCGACCAGCCATTGGATCTGGTGGGCGTAGTCCAGCCTGGTGCGGTGTTCCGTCATCTCGACATGCCGCCAGCCCGCGAGCGGCTCGACGAAGAAAAACAGGTTAGCTGTGTCCAGCCGCTCGGGCTGTCCTGGCTGCATGGGCTCGGCAGGCCGGACATCCGCCTCGGGGGCGACCAGCTTTTCGTCAAAGCAGATCAGGGGAGAGCAGGGGTCGTCCTCCTCTTCATACACATCCAGCACCTCTGCCATGGCGGCGACGAACTCGGCACTTACCTCAGGGAGGCACCACTGCTCGTGTTGCCAGGGTTTGAGTTCGTTTTTTTGAGTAACTGGCGGATAGTTTCGGGGGAGATGGACTCGACAAAGCCCAGTTCGACGGCTTTGCCCGCCAGTAACCGCACGGTCCAGTGGTCGTGTCCTGTCGGGGCAGGACTGCAGGTCAGGGCGATCAGATGGGCGGCTTGTCCACCTGTTAAGGCCTGGCGATATCGGGCCTGGCGCTTGTCGTGCAACACTGCTTCCAACCCGCCTTCCAGATACACCTGCCGCACGCGAATGGCGGTGTTGCGACTGACGTCGAAGGCTGTGCAGATGTGCTGGTCGGTCCACCCCTCGTCGGCTTTGAGTAAGATGCGCGCGCGAGTGAAAGTCCGGGCGTTGGCCTTGCCTGCATACAGGAAGGTGTACAGTGACGCTCGCTCGCTTTCGGACAGGGTGACGGGAATGGGATGCTTCATGGCTGCTCTCCTGTTTTTTCATGATCATCTCACTCCTGTCAATATCTTTCTGGACTGACCACTACGTCCTTCCTGGAAAACTTAAGAATGCCCTATTCGGTATTGGCAGAACCGGACATGTTTTCGGCTCTGTCTTGTCACCAAATTCCCTTGAAAGGATGCAATGCCATACTGGTGATTTCTTATCTCTTTTGAGACAGCCGCGATGGAGCAATAACCAGGACACTTTGCATCATCTCTGGTTTGAAAATCGCGGCTGAACACTTTGCGAGCTTCCAGGTAATCACCATCCGTATACTCTTCCGTTACTCTCTGGCGATTTTGTCAAATTTTTGTGGGACGGCACTCTGCGGTTTCTTGACTTTAGAAAAACGCAGGAATTAGTTACCACATGAATTAAACAGAGGTCGGCAGACCGGGAGGTGCAAACAGACTTTTGATTTCCGGGGTCGACGTATTAGACGAGCAGATATTCGTCGTTAAGAGTATTATGATTGAACACCTACTACTCCGTCAGATCTCGTTTGAATGCGAGCCATGGGGGGTAAGTAACCTTATCAAGCGGTTTCTTATCCAGCCCATTCCATTCAATCGAAATTCGACAGAGTACTACCACAGTACTTTCGGGAGCATCAGCGGAGATATCTGCTTGCACTGAATTGCTGGTGCCGCTGAGGAAGGATACTGGTTTTATTCCATCCTCATGCACCACATGAGATATTGTTAAGAATCTGGCGGGGTTCCCAGTTGTACTCTGGCTTATATCCTTGAGTTATCCTTATCTGAAGGCATGCAGTCATGCAACGACCGTTACTGCTGCTGCTTCGCCTCCACAAATAGAACGCTTTGGAATGTTTGTTTGTAAAGAGATGGAGGAAAAAAGATGCTGGTAGCATCTATAGGATTATTTGGACTGCCTGGTGCAGGTAAGTCAAGTACGAGTCGGCTACTACAAAGGGTCTGCGAAGAGCGTAATATGGAAGTAGTCGTTCTGAAACTGGCTGAGCCTCTCTATGAAGCCCAGTCATACATCTACACGCTATGTGGTCGTCCTCTGGCATTTCGCTATGAGCAGGATGGTGTCTTACTCAACTTCCTGGGAACACATCTACGTAGCATCTTTCCCGATGTATTGTTGCAGCATTTCCGCTATCGCTATGAGGAATTCTTGAGAAGATGTGAGACGAGGGGGGGAACTTCTACAGTAGTAATCTGTGATGATGTCCGAAGCCCGGATGCAAACTTTCTCAGCACTCTAGGTTTTACGCTAGTGCGGGTAGAGGCTCCGCCCGAGGTATGCAGGATGCGCCGTGCTTTACGTGGAGACATAACGCCTGGGTCGGATCAGCATGAGTCAGAAATGGGTTTGGAGAATATTCGCTCCGATCATACCCTCATAAATACAGGCACTCTGGAGCAATTGCGTGAGCATGTAGAAATACTGTTAGAAGAACTTTGTCATGATATTATCGGGAGCTGAGATCAAGCAAGCAGTTCAAGCAGGACTCGTCGTAATTGACCCTTTCAGTGAGAATTGCGTGAATCCCAACAGCTACAACTACCACCTGGGTCGAACGCTGAAAGTATTGGACGAACCCATGTTAGAGCCATTGGATGACCCGCCCTATCGGGAGATTACAATTCCGCCCGATGGCATTGTTTTACGACCGGAGCGGCTCTATTTGGGCCACACTTTAGAAAGAATTGGTAGTGAATACTACGTTCCGTCCCTTATAGGACGGTCTTCTATGGGACGCCTCGGCGTATTTCTTCAGGTTTCGGCGGATCTGGGCAATTTGGGTGCTATCCATCGTTGGACACTTGAGATCGTTGTAAGTCAGCCTATTCGTCTCTACCGTGATATGGTTGTTGGGCAAGTGAGCTTCTGGGTACCTACAGGTGAGAAATTATCCTACAATGGCTACCTCGGCCAATTCTCGGAGCCCAAAGAAAGTCCATCCTGGCTGTTGGGGGTAAGCAAGGAGGTAGATGATGATTTTGACCGGTCCTGAGATCGAACGACAAGTGAAAGAGGGCCGTATATACATCTCACCCTTTGATCCGCGCCAGATCAATCCGAACAGCTATAACTTCCGTCTCGGAAAGTGGCTCAAATGGTATGACGAAGAGGTTCTAGATGTTCGTAAGCAGAACAGCACTCGCTGCATAGAAATGGAATCGGCAGGATACTTACTTAGATCCGATCGCATTTATTTGGGCCATACTGTAGAAGTGATGGGGAGTGATTTCTTCGTACCCATCATTCGGGCTCGCTCTTCAGTGGCGAGATTAGGTTTGTTTGTGCATGTTACCGCTGATCTCATCGATATAGGGTCCAGGAACCAATGGACTCTTCAGCTTCACGCTGTTCAACCGATACGCATCTATCCCGATATGCTTATTGGACAAGTGACCTTCTGGTGCGTGAAAGGAGATATTGTGCTCTATGATGGGAAATATCAAGGGAGCATTGGACCCCAGGAGTCAAAGATTTATCTGGACTTCCAAAAAGACTTAGGAAGCGAGAAGTTCTCATAACTTATGTACTATCGAGCAGGAAAGCAAACTTCTCTATGAAGCATGATTTCTGACATCTTCTTGCTCCTTTGCCTTCCCAACCATGCCTTGCTTTCAGTTGGACAAAGCTTTGACCCGCTTGATTGCTCGAGAGAACCTGGGGGGTCTTCGCAATAGTTCTGGGGATGCCGAGTACCGCACTTGACAAAGACCTTTTTTGAATGTATATACATATACATATATATGCCAGGTTTGCTATTAGAGACGGTGTAAAAGTGTTGTCTCAGCAATCTGAGTATGAAGGGATGTGACTGTGAATGTCAAACATGAGGGATGAAGTGAATTTCACTGAATCGCAGCGCCTATTCGATCAAATAGAGTTCTATAGGCAGAATGCCCGGCTTAAGGAGAAAGCCTGGGGGCTGCTCGAAGAACAGATTATTTTGGCAGGCCAAAAACAGGAGTCAATAGCATGTATTTTGCTTGACATTGACCACTTTCACTTGTTGGTAAGTTCTCATGGTTCAGAAATAGGCTACCTGCTTCTTACGAAAGGCCTGGAGGGGCTCCAAGAGGTAACCTCTACAAAACAGATCATGAGTTACGGGCGTGATGAATTTATGGCTGTAATACCGGCTAAAGGAATAGAGGATGCAGTTTTTCTTGCAGAGAGTGTGCGGCAGCACCTCGCCAAAGTGATTCTGAAAACGGTAACTGATAGGGATATCTTCCCCGCGTTTCAGATCGGTTGTAGCGCTGGCGTTGCTCTGTATCCATACCATGCTAATGAGACTATGGCTCTGTTGGGAAAGACGGAAGAAGGACTCTATCTTGCAAAGCGTCACGGACGTAATCTAACAAAATTACCATCTAATGAAAGCATGGTACTCAAATCCAACTATTACTCCCAGGTTCAACTTGAGCGCCTGGCGATGTTAGCCCGTAAGACAAAACAAACAGAAGCCTCTTTGCTCCGCGAAGCACTGGAGCGTCTTTTAAGTAGCAATGATATATAAACATAACTATTCATGTTTTTCTGATACAGACACTTTTCCGTCTGCCCATTGATGATGGATATTCATCATGGGGAGATTTGTCTTGTAAATTTAAAGGAAAGGAGGTAACAGCGATGAAAAAGTATACAAAGCCAACCCTTCGCAAAGTCAGCGCTCGTATTGCACCGTTCGTTTAGTATCACCTGTTCCATAACGAACTGGTCCAGAAGACTAAGTTCATCCGCTTTTCGTCGATGCCGTGTGCAGATTCCTTCCCCTAGATGGTACGAGAGGGGAGCAGACCGGACCCTTTAAGTCTGGCATCCCTACTAGTAGCCTCTGTCGATCAAGTAAAATTTGCACCTGGCCTGGTCAGACAGTGTGTGCTTCAGTCAGAAAGCACACGCTGTTCTTTCGTCAAGAAAGAGTCATGATTTTTAGATCTCCAGAGCAGGATAAAAGGAAGGTGGGTTAATCATGAAAAGCAATCCCGAAAAGAGATTGAACGTCATCTCTAATATCGTGCGGGGGAAAAATTACCTCACTCGCTATAACGAGACTTATGAATTGGATGAAGTAGGACTGAGGATTTGGGAATTATGTGATGGTTCTCATACAGTAGAAGAAATCGCTGAGATACTGACCAAGGAATATGACGTTGCTTACGAAAAAGTGCTGGCAGATTGCCAGGAGTATGTTGAAGATCTAACAGCAAAGGGACTTCTTGAATGACACTGCGGACGGAAAGGGAAGAACACAGTACTCCATGGAATGGAACAGCACGCTTCGTAATCGTACTCATCATGCTTTTTGGTTTAATTCTGCTCTTGATGGGAAGGGTAGCTCTGGCGGCTGTCTTTACCGTCTATGGCGTTATTCTCGTAGAATCGCGTATAGCCTTGCGGCAATATATACATGGCTTTCCGGGAGCATCTATTTTAGTAACGGTGATACGGGCAGCTTTTTTCTTTCTCCCCTTGCCTTTACTTGGATTTCCCCCTCTCAATCCACTGTCCTGGGGTGTACCTGTAGGAATCGTTTGTGGGCTACTCTTACAGGTATGGCAGTGGCGCAATCTACAATTTATACTTTCCAATGATTTTCTGGCTATCTTGCCCCCTCTTTCACCCGAGGAGAAATTCAATCAGGCGCTCCCTCCGATCCTATCGGCTATCGCTCAAGAGTACTTTTATAGGGGCGCTCTACTATATGCGCTTGGGCGATCTATAGGTCCTTGGGCTATTGCTGTTTCAGCTTTGCTCTTCACTTGCGAGCATATCATGCATGTCCATTCACGGCGCAGGTTCGACCAATATGATTTTATTCTGCAAACATTACTTGGCCTGAGTTTTAGCACAATCTTTTACTTTTCTGCATCCTTGTCAGGTTGTATACTCGGTCATATTGTATACAACAGCGTTAGTGTACTACAAACAGTGCGTCGAAAGTCCAAATGATGACGCTTATCCTCAAGGAGGTCCTAGAATGCTAAACGATATGACACTTCGTCTTGAGAAGTTAGGAATCAATGCGGAAGAGGTATTGACTTCATTAACCTTCACTGTGGAGCCTTACACGGTTTTCTTAAGTGGGTCCATTATAGAGGGATACGGAAACGTAGATTCCGATCTAGATGTCTTTGTAATCTACCCGGAGCAAATACCCTCTCTGGAAGCTGATTTTAGCGTAGGCAATACGCTTATTAATATGGAATATACTACGAATTGGCGCATGGATGTGGAAAGTTGGACTAGAGAGCAGGTGGAGTTAGTGGCCCAACATCTGTCCCAGCATTCAGCAAGCAACTGGAATCAAAGCCTTAGAGTAAGCATTGATGAGCTTAACTTTGCACACCGAATCAGAATCGGTGTACCCGTTTTGCATCCTGAACACTTTCAGCAGCTCCAGCAGGCTTTTAATTTTGAGTACGTAAGCCGTATAATCATGAACAGAAACCTGATATGGTATACGGGTGTACAGGAGGATGCAGCTGGAGCTATTGCCTCTAAGCAGTATGGAACCGCTCTATTAATGGGCCGGGAAGCTGTCCAATTAGCAATTGACATTTTGATTGCTTCTCAAGGAGAAACCAATACGAAGGCAAAGTGGCGCTTCTTTAAGCTAGAGAAGCTGGGGGATCCCGCACTGTTGGAGCGTTATTGGGAACTAGAAACCCCGACTATCTCTACTAAAGATGATGTCCTGAAATATGCTAAGGAATGTATTATTTTTGCTAGTCAGCTTGTCCTGAAAGTTCAGAAGGCAAAAGGATGATTGGTGGAGTAAAAGGAGAAGATAGTGCGCACTGCATACGCCACTTTTATACGTAACTGGATCGTTACCCGACGAGCCTACCCCTGGAGTTTCTTCTTCGGTGCTTTACTCAGTGGCCTTATAACAGTGGCGCTTGCTTACTTTACATATCATGCATTAGCAAGTGGTCAGCTGGGACCCGGATTTACTGTTCATGCGGGCACTTCCGATTATATGAGCTATATTATCCTGGGTGCTAGCATGTACCTCCTTTCTGTTCGTGTATTTCTTGGCGTCAGTCGAAGCCTCATTACTGAGCGACGGGAAGGAACATTCTTCAGTCTCCTCTTAACTCCAACACGTCGTTCAGCATATTTTGTCGGAGTGGCGGCTCAATGGATAGCCATTTCGATGGGGGAAATGGCTATTTTGCTCCTTATCACGTGGCCGTTGGGGCTTAATCTCTCACACATTCAACTCCTGACTTTTGTTCTGGTAGTACCTGTAGCAATTCTTGGGCTATTTGGTATGAGTATACTGCTTGGCGCAATTATGCTGGTGAGTGGGGATACCTATATCGTGCAAAATACCCTCTTCATCGCAATGGCTCTTCTGTGCGGCTTCAGTTTTCCGCCCGATTATCTCCCTTTACCACTACAGTGGCTTAGTGCCACCCTTCCTGTAACCGGGACCCTTCATCTCCTGCGGGCGGCATTACTACAGGGAGGCTCACCACAAGCTGTATTGAGAGATTTAGGATTGTATACAATTCTAGGTGTTATATACACAATTAGTGGTTTCTGGTTAATGCAGAAAGCAGAACGGCAAGTGTTGGAAGGAACGGCCTAATGGCAGCAAGTGGAATTACCGTTGAGGGACTGAAAAAAACCTATGTCATTCGTAAACGGCTGGGTTGGTTTCAATCGACCAAAGAAGAAAAAGTGGCAGTCGAGGACTTAAATCTTTTACTACCACCAGGACAGGTCACCGGTCTATTAGGGTTAAACGGCGCGGGAAAGACGACCACTATTAAAATTCTTAGCACTCTTTTACTACCCACAGCGGGTCGAGTGCGGGTGGATGGTCTGGACCTGGTACGCGATGCAGCAGCCGTTCGACAGCGAATAAATATGATTGCCGGGGGTGAGCGGATGATCTACCTGCGACTCACAGGTCGAGAAAATCTTTGGTACTTTGCCCAGCTTTATAATGTTGAACGAAGAGGATTGCCGGAGCATATTAACAGGTTGCTGAAACTCGTAGAGTTGGAGGATGCGGCAAATATACCAGCGGAGCGCTATTCAAAAGGCATGAGGCAACGGCTTCAAATTGCCCGTGGGTTGGTCAATAATCCCGCGTATCTGTTTTTGGACGAACCCACTTTGGGATTGGATGCCCCGATTGCTCGAGAACTAAGACAGGTGATCCGTCGACTAGTGGATGAGGGAAAGGGCATCTTACTTACCTCCCACTACCTTGCTGAGGTGGAGGAACTTTGCTCCCAGATTTACGTTATTGATCGCGGCCGACTTGTTGCAGCAGGAAGCTCGGACGAACTCAAGACACTCACAAAGGTAGACCGTGTAGTAAAAGTACTCTTACCTGAGCTTGTTGAAACGGTTCAAGTTGATTTAGAAGATTTTGCCAATCGAACCGGGGCAAACCTCGACATGCAACATACAGAAGAGGGTGTGGTAGTCACAGTTCGCCATGCAGAAGAGATAGCAGGTGCGGTGGCAGCAATAGTTCTGCACAACAGCTCTATTCTCAAATTGGAGGTGATAGAACCAACCCTGGAGGATGCACTAATAGCATTAACCTCTCACAAGATACAGACCTACAGTTCAATATAGGGGGTTAGATACTATGCAGCCAGATAAAACGGTAGAGACGACCAGGATACAGACGTCCCCTGTTCCGCTTCAAACCTCATTGAGACGAGTTATTGCGGCTGAGATGCTCAAGCAGCATCGCAGTCTGTTTGGTAATAAATTGACCTACTTTTCCCTGCTGATCTGGCCAGGGCTTCAATTACTCACAGCCTATTATATGTACAAGCCCTTTTTAGGCGCATCAGGTATAATAAAGAATTGGACCCTGGCATCCACTCCCCAGGGAATCTTTCTCTTTGTAACAACCGGTATGCTCGGATTTACCTTCTTTTGGTCGCTGGTTCAATCGGCCTGGCAGTTCTCATGGGAACGCTTCAACGGAACATTAGAACTTCTATTCTTAACCCCCGTGAATAGACTTGCACTCCTCGTAGCCAACGGTGCAATGGCTCTTATCCAGAGTACATGGCTCTTCCTGGTGTTCTCAATTGGACTAATCTTTCTTGTTGGTCGGCTAAAAGTGGCTCACCCGGCTATGTTCTTCGTTGCATTCATTGGATTGTTTATTCCATCTGTAGCCTGGGGAGCCTTCCTCAATAGCATCTTCATTTTCTCTCGCGATGCGGGATTTCTCTATACCATTTTAGATGAACCCATGTCCTTTTTCGCTGGAGTACGTATTCCGCTGTTTGCTCTACCTGTTTGGGTAAGGGTGATAGGGGCTATCTTTCCCCTCGCTCTTAGCTTATCGGTGCTTCGAGGTTCTTTGTTGGAAGCTGCTTCGCTCACGGCTCTTTGGCCACAACTGCTAGCATTGCTGGGGATGTCTGCTGTATTGATAGTAGCAGCTGCTTGCCTTCTCAAATGGGGTGAAGATCACGCACGTCGGAGCGGAAGTCTTACACTGTTTTGAAGGAAGGTGCTTCCGGATGGAGACCATTCCAAGGGCTATGGAACGAAGGCGCGCCACCCGGGATGAAACCGGGTTATCCTTTCCCTGTGGAGGTGCGGTCCGTTCGCCCGAAACCGCGGCAATGCTGTGATAGATGGCAAGATGAGGACTTTGACAACTGAGTCATCGACGTGAGGTGCCATCCCTTACCGATCTCGAAAGCATGGAACTGCCCAAGAACGCTACGTTCGATGAAGATTTTCACTCATGGAAACGTGATATAGCAGAGCTATACGATCGACCTATGAAGCAGCGGGTATTTCCAACGGGCCACATTCTACGTGAGTTATATGCCTTCCTCGTAAACAAGAAGGGTACCTGGTTTAGGCGACTAGGCTCATACCCGATTATGGTGATCGATTCGCGTCGGCCATTTCCCCGCTACGAGCAGCACGATGTTGTGGTTACTGAACATGAGGGAAGGTATATTTATGGTCAAGCGTTGGAAACTACGGGAGCTTTCTAGCGACCTTGCAGAGAGAATAAGAACGCCTGCCCATTTTGGTGTGCTTGTTCCATGGGCGAATATGGCAATGGAGGCTGAACTTCCGTGTATATTTCCACGTCAAGTAGTCTGGCATTTCGCGCGGTTGGTTCTACCCAGTCGCACTACGGCTATTGATAGAGGAGAGAGCTAGGAGGGACTTGCAGAAAGCGTTGCAGAGCAAGATACTTGTACTGGATGGCAATGGACCGGAGGTACCTCCTGGTGCCGCGCTGCTGACGGGTATTGGCCTGGTGTTGGGCAAAACTACTCTCCTGTACTATATAGGTGCGCAAACGACGCACGCGCATGGTCGCGAGGAGAATGCGCGCAACTTGATGTTACTCTATGGTTGTTCTTCAATGGCCCAGACTCTCGAACAGTTAGAGAAGTGCCTCTTGAGGGAAATGCTCCTCCGGGAGTAATTAACCAAAGTGGGATCACCCCAAAGTTCACAGGACTACGATGATGGGAAGGCTCGATCCGACAGACATTTTTGAGTTGATCAATGATAGCTCAACGATGGCCCGCTTGCACAGCAGTAGTTTGTCGGACATCCCAAGATTGGAATTCGTGTACCCACACTATAGTGTATTGAGCAGGTTTGTACAGTGTAGGGGGAAAGTTTGTGGGGATGCCATACAGTTTCTGGATGAATTCCAATGCAGGTAGTTTCAGGTCGCATGCCCATCTTCTGACAAAGGATAGAAACCCCTATAGCGAAACAACGCTGCTTACCCACGAATTTTTTCAAAGACCCGGACATCATGGCGCTCTCCAACGGAAATGCGCGCATGATCCTGGTCGGCCTGGTCCTCAATGCCGATGACGAGGGGCGAGGGCTGGCGCATGCCGGTATCCTGGAGCGCGAGCTGGACTATACCCCCGAAGTCATCGACGCGGCGCTGCGGGAGATGGAAGCCTGCGACCTGGTGCAGTGCTACCAGGTCGAGCGGCATCGCTACTACAGCCTGCGCTGCTGGCGCGACTGGCAGATGCTCAGCAAACCAGCGCCTTCGCGCTTTCCTGCGCCCCCGCCTCTGCCCGCTTCCGGGGAATCCCAGGGAGAACCAGCATTTCCCACAGAAATGCAGCCTGAAGAGGAAGGAGAAGCGGAACCGGAACAAGAAGCGAACGGAAGGGAACGGAGAAGGTGAGGCGCGCTCCAACGTGGTCAGCTTCCCTCCCTCGCGCCCCGGCGGCACCAGCGCGGAGCAACGCGTTGAGCAAACGACGCTCCAGCTGGCGCACATCCTGAAGATCACGGCCAACTTCGCCCTGCGCCGCATCGCCGAGGAGTACCTGGACAACCCGCTGCTCTCGCTGCTCGGCGAGGCCGATGCGGCGCGGGAGTACATTGACGACCGGCAGCACAACCGCAAGGGCCAGCGCATGACCCCCGCCTTTTTCCGCCGCTGGCTCAAACGAGAGCATGAAGACGCGCTGTTGCGCCGTGCCAGGAGTACCCAGGCGACCGGGACCGCAGGGCCGGAAGGCGATCACTCTGTCACCACCCATTCCGGCAACCATGCAGCCCCTGCCACACGAAATTTGATGAACTTGCGCGAGCAGTACGCTGCCGATGTGGGCAGGCAAGCACCAATGTCGTCTGGAAACCAGAGACAGGGGGGCTAGCGCATGGAGAAAGGGCTCCCGCAGAATATTGATGCGGAATGCGGCACGCTGGGAAGCCTCCTCATCGACCCCGACGCCATCGTGCTGGTCGCCGACCTCCTGCGCCCCGGCGACTTCTACCGCGATGCGCACCGCACCATCTACGAGGCCATCCTGCGCCTGCATGAACAGCGCCGGTCGGCGGACTTCATCACGCTTTGTGACGAGCTGGAACAGCACGGAAGGTTGGAGGACGTTGGCGGAGCTAGCTACCTGACCTCGCTGGTCAACCTGGTCCCGACCAGTTGGAACGCCGAACAGGCGCTGGAACAGGCCGAGGCGCTCACCGACTACCTGCATGACTTGGACCATCGCCATGGGCAGGACGGTGCGGTGATGGGCGTCCCGACCAGTTTTCGCGACCTGGATGGAGCCCTGGGCGGATTGCAGCGCTCCGACCTGATCATCCTGGTCGCCCGGCCTGGTCAGGGCAAGACCAGCGGATATCGAGCGGCTCAGGATGGTGCCGAGGCCAGAAGCGCCGGATTTATGTAATACCTCACGCGATAAGGAACATAGCCTTTGACTCTTTTCCTCATCACATCATACAATGGAGCCACTTTCAATTATCCCACGTGAGCCAGAGAGGAGTAACGAACAGTGGTTCCCCATCACGATTTTACCCCGCACGGCTATCTGGACAATCCCTATCATAGCTGGAAACTCAATCCCAGCGGGGTGCTGCGCTCGCTGGAGCCACTCGGCATGGGCTGGCACGTCCCCAACCTGGGCAGCTATGTCAATAACCAGTTTCAATATACCGCCCATCTCAACATCGGCCTCAAAATTGGGAAAATCGTGCTTGTCACACCGGATGATTTCCGCCGTCAGAAATGCACGATTAACAGCGCGCTACATACCAAGAATCGCTTCGAATATAACTGCCTCGTTCCCAAATACGGCCTCACTCTCACAGCGCGTTATTTTCTGGTCGATGAGGACGCCCTCGGCTGCGCCCTCACTTTCTCGACAACTTCCAGTGAACCGCTACCCGTTACCTGTTTGCTGACACACCAACACACGCATAATCCGCATACCAGCCGCCTGTGGGAACATGGATTATATGCACTACAAGACCGTGCTGGGCTATGCTATGCTAGGGATCGCCAGCGAAGGTGACGTTTTCACACATGGAGCGGTCGCTGCAGATAGCAGCGCGCTCGTCTGAG
>Ga0070730_10002467_pt1 | contig 16809 bp, 13 predicted proteins | sample Coa_R1_3_FD_66447 | JGI IMG/M metagenome (GOLD analysis project Ga0070730, IMG submission 66447) | Surface soil microbial communities from Centralia Pennsylvania, which are recovering from an underground coalmine fire - Coalmine... | ecosystem: Environmental > Terrestrial > Soil > Unclassified ... | reverse complement strand
CTCTGGAAAAGTTGTTCAACCTGTTTGCTCCGACCTGGGGCCAGCACCTCGGCGGATGGGTGGGATTCCTCGCTTTCTGCGCCGCACTCCTCTTTTTCATACTCGCGTTCCGCTGGGTAAGGCGACGCATTCTATGGCGCCTTCGCAACCGCCTCATCGTCACCTACGTGTTCATTGGAGTGATTCCAGCCGTGCTGCTGGTGGGGATGGGTGTGATCACCCTGTACGGCCTGGGCGGCCAGTTTGCGGTGTTTGTCGTCACCTCGGAAAAGAACGCCCAGTTGCGAAGTCTGGATGCCGTCAATGCTGCGGTGACCAATGAACTCGCGGCACATTTGGAGCGCGGTGATACGGCTACCCCAGAATCCCTGGCCGGATTACGCAGACGGGATCCGGCTTGGGGACGGCGCGAGGTTTGCGCTTGGCGCGGGGACAAGCCATTGCCTTTGTGCAACGAACTCAAGGGTGCTTCTCTCACTTTGCCGACCTTTGTCAAAGGCAACTTCGAGGATCTCGTCCGCGACCGCGGCGAGCTTTACTTGCGTGTGGCGCGCTCATTTCCAATTGGAAACAGCGAGTTGACAGTTGTCACCAGCGAGCCGTTCGACAAGGAACTGGTCGGCAAGATCGCCTCCGATCTCGGCGAAATCACTCTCCGCACTGAAGCGGGCGAGACCCCTGAGAAGCAAAAAGAAACTTCGTCTGCAACCAACGAGACCACGAGCGGCTTCGTCATGGGCACAGAGGGTCAACCACCACCCCGGGTCAAAGCTGGGCAGACCATTCTCCAGCGCACCTTTACAGTAGGGCGAACGCCTGATCCATCGAGCAGCTTCGATCGCGAGATCACCTTTGGCGCCCCCCTCGCAGTCGTCGATTGGAAAACCGGTAATCGCGAGCCAGTCGGGGCTCTTTTGCAAGTCACCACTCGGCCTGCCGTTCTTTACACCCATCTTTTCGCCGCGCTGGGAATATTTGTCACGGGAGTGATGTATATCCTGCTCGGTGTGGCGATCTTCTTCGCCATCATTGAACTGATTGCTCTCATCATCGGCACGCGCATGACGCGCACCGTCACCGCCGCAGTAGCCGATTTGCATGACGCTACCCGGCACGTGGACCGCGGCGACTTCAGCCATCGCATCCCGATTCGATCGAGCGATCAGCTCGCTGATCTCGCGCATTCGTTCAACTCGATGACCGCATCCATCGAGAAACTGATCCTGGAGCAGAAGGAAAAACAGCGCCTGGAAAACGAACTCTCCATCGCTCAGGAAGTGCAAGCCCAATTGTTCCCTCGGCAGGTGTCCCAGCTCGAATCGCTCGAGGTGCATGGATTCTGTCGTCCTGCCCGCACGGTCAGCGGGGATTACTACGATTTCCTGGCGGCGAGTTCGCACAAACTGATTCTTGCCGTCGGCGACATCAGCGGAAAAGGGATCTCGGCAGCGCTACTGATGGCCACGATTCACTCGGCGGTCCGCGCCTACAGCGTGGAGAGCCTCCCTCATTTGATCGAGCCGGTTGCCGTAGGAGCGGTCGCGGGCTCGGGACGCGTGATGGCGACTTGGCCGGAAGGCGTCGATGTCTCTCCCGGCGCGCTTCTGGCCCTGCTCAACCACCAACTTTACGAGAGCACCCCGGCGGAAAAATATGCCACTTTATTTTTGGGTGTCTACGACGGGCGTTCGCATCAGCTCACCTACAGCAATGGCGGCCACCTGCCTCCTATTCTTATTGGAAAAGATGGCACCATTCGCCGGTTGGAGGCGGGCGGCACAGTCGTCGGTCTCTTCGACAACATGACGTATCAAGAAGGCGCCGTCGAGATGCATCCCGGCGAGATTTTTCTTGCCTACAGTGATGGTGTGACCGAGCCCGAAAATGATTTCGGCGAATTCGGCGAGCAGCGGCTCATCGATCTCGTTCGCGAGAACCGTCCTTTGCCTCTCCCACAAATCAGCCAGATCGTCACCTCGGCCGTGGACGCTTGGATCGGCGACAAAGAACAACCTGACGATGTGACACTGGTTTTGGCCCGCGCTCGCTAGCCAACGATTGTCATGGTGAACTATTCGTTTGGCAGGTGGTTTCTCATTGATTTGATTTTTTCAGGAACTCTGCGAGACCTTTGCGACCTTTGCGATTAAGAGCTTTTGACCCTGAGCTCGCGGAGAAAGGCCGCGTAGCAATCATTGACAGAACGGATTTCCTGCAATAGCTTGAGAAACTCCGTCCACAATTTCCGCGGGAGTAGCATAACCAAGGCAATGCGCCGGGACTCCATCCTGGAGATGTCGGTTCGAAACCGTTCCTCCCGCCCCAGGAGTTCTTCGACAAAGAGGAAGGCTAGATTTTTTGCGTTTTCCATTTTCCGCGACGGAACAGAATCGCGCTTGTTCCGGCAATCGCGGCTTCTGCGACCACGATGGACCAAAACACTCCGTTGGATCGCATGTGCAGCGGAATCGCTAGTGAATAGGCCAGCGGAATCTCCAGTATCCAAAATCCAAACAAGTTCACAATGGTCGGTGTGATCGTATCTCCAGCTCCATTAAACGCCTGCAGCATCACCATGCCATAGGCATAACCGATGTTTCCGTAACTCAGAATGCGCAAACAAGCCGCTCCCAGTGGCACCACGGCAGGATCGCTGATAAACAATCGCACCACCGGCTCTGCAAACAGAACAAAGAAGATGCCGACGCCTCCCAGAAAGATCATGTTGTACAGACCCGTCCGCCAAACTGCGGTCGCCGCGCGATCCGGCTTGCCCGCTCCCAGGTTTTGCCCGACTAGAGTCGCGGCAGCATTGCTCAGACCCCATGACGGCATGATGACGAAGATCATTACACGGATCGCAATGGTGTAGCCGGCAAGTGCCGCTGCACCGAACATGCTCACGATGCGAACCAACCCAATCCAACTCGTATGTGCAATGGCAAACTGCAGGATCCCCGTCAATGAAACGCGAATCAGCCGCCCTAGCACTTCCAATCGCACGCGTATTTGACGCCTAAGAATGCGAATACGCTCCGTCCCCTTCAGCAAGCGATAGAACTGGTACGCGACACCGATGCTGCGCCCAGTGAATGTCGCCAGCGCGGCTCCCGTCACGCCCAGTTTTGGAAACGGCCCCAGTCCGAAAATGAGGCACGGATCAAGGATCAGGTTAATGATGTTCGATACCCACAGCAGCCGCATGGCAATGGCGGCGTCTCCCGCCCCGCGGAAAATCGCATTGTTCAAAAACAGGAGCAAAACCGCGCAACTTCCACCCAGGCAGATTCTGGTGTAGCCGCTGCCGGTGGCCACGATCTCTGGGCTCGCTCCCATCAACCGCAACAGGTTCGGGGCAAATACGAGGCACGGCAGACCGATCGCAAGCGATACAACGAATCCCAGCACGATCGCCTGCACCGCTGCGACCGCGGCACCTTCGTGGTCCTTTTCCCCTATGCGGCGCGCCACCATAGCCGTAGTCGAGAGGCTAAGCCCCATGCCCACCGCAAACACCAGGCTGAGCATCGATTCGGTTAACCCTACCGTCGCTACCGCGTTGGCTCCCAGTCTTCCAACGAAGAGCACATCCACCACGGCGAACAGCGATTCCAGCACCATCTCCAGGACCATGGGTACCGCGAGCAGGAGAATGGCACGGTTCAAGCTGGCGGTCGTGTAATCCTGATGAGATCCTCGGACCGCCTCGACCAACGAAGACCACAGAGAGCTCTGCGGCTCAACCGCTCTAACCATCGCTTCCATAACTACCTTGGACTTTCTGCAAAAGCCGCGAAGCCGCGGCCCATTGCCGTAGGGCAAACTCAAAACTCTAGAAGGAGGCCTGCATTCGAGCAGGCAAATTCAGGATGGCGAGCTAGCGAGGGATTACCATGTTCTTCCTCAGCGCGGATCATCTGGAACTGACGGTCCCCACAGGACCACGCGTGGTTGAAAATTCTACATTACCAATCCCGCAAGCGCCAGCAGAATCAGAATTGAGTCTGTGCGGTTTGCCCTGGTGCGGAATTGAATTCGTGACTTCGAATCTATGCGGCTGCTGCGCCGTTCCAATATTCTCCTGCTAGACTCAAATGTTTGGAGGCAAGAGCGTGCAAGGGGTCTACATCCTTTCGGCAGTCCGGACGCCAATCGGCAAGTTCGGCGGGTCCATGGCATCGCTTTCCGCGGCGGACATGGGAGTTGTCGCCTCCCAGGCCGCGATCGAGCGCGCAACAATCCGTCCCGATCAGATCGAAGAGACCATCTTCGGCAATGCGCGCCAGGCAGGCGGAGGGCCCAACATTGCGCGTCAGATTTCTGTTCGCAGTGATATTCCCAAAGAAGTCCCTGCCTATACGGTGAATAAGGCCTGCGCCTCAGGTATGAAGTCCATTGCTCTCGCCTATCAGGCAGTTCTGCTCGGCGAATCGACATGCATTCTCGCGGGCGGCACGGAATCCATGTCCCGGCTTCCTTATTATCTTGACGGAGCCCGCTGGGGATACCGCCTGGGCAATCAAGAACTCGTAGACGGCATGTATCGCGACGGATTTTTCTGCCCCCTTGCAAAAATGGTCATGGGAGAAACCGCTGAGGTCCTGGCGCAGCAATACAAAATCACCCGCGAAGAGCAGGACGAATTTGCTTTGATGTCTCAACAGCGGGCCGCTCGCGCGATCAATGCAGGACGATTCGAAGCCGAACTTGCCCAGGTCACAATCCCAGGCAAAAAGGGAAGTACAACGTTTGTCCGGGACGAGCATCCGTTCCCTGATGCCAGCATGGAAAAGCTCGCCAAGCTTCCGTCCGTGTTCTCGAAGACGGGAACGATCACTGCAGGAAATTCCTCAGGCATAACCGACGGCGCCGCCGCCATGGTGATCGCCAGCGAGTACTTTGTGAAGCAGAACAATCTTAAGCCGCTCGCCAGAATTGCGGCCGTATCATCGGCGGGCGTTGATCCGCGTACGATGGGCATCGGCCCCGTGCCCGCGCTCAAGAAACTTGAAGACAAGCACAATCTCCGGCTCCACGAGTTCGGCCTCATCGAATTGAACGAAGCATTTGCCGGTCAGGTCCTGGCATGCGATCGGGCCCTGAACATGAATCGTGACCGTCTCAACGTCAACGGCGGCGCCATTGCGCTCGGACATCCCATCGGGTGTACCGGTACTCGGATCACCGTCACCTTGTTGCATGAGATGCTCAAGCGCAACACCAGGCGCGGTGTCGCAACGCTTTGCGTCAGTGGTGGCATGGGCATGGCCCTGGCGTTAGAAAACGTGGCGTGATCGGCCATCCAGCCGGCCTCTTCTTGTGTGCTATGCTGTCCCCGCCTCGATGGTCCGTTTAGAATTACGTCGAACCCAGGAGATCTCGATGACTCGATTCCTTTGCCACGCCTGTTGTTTTTTTTCGCTCCTTTTTGCCACCGCCTTTGCCCTTGCCCAAACTGATTTCTCCGCCGACGTTTTTGAGAGCAAGCAGCCCGACTCCCCCCAGGCCAAAATCTACGCTGGCAAAGAAAAAATACGGTTCGAGTCGACGAAAAAGGATCCACGCGGAGGCGGCGCATTCATCATGAACATGGCCACCCATACTTCCGTGGTTGTGATGGATCAGCAACATATGTACATGGAAATGCCGATGCAGATGGCTGCACAGCGTAACCCGTACTTCTTCCGTACTGACGATGTCGACAACGTCTGTGCCGATTGGCTCAAGCTCGAATGGAACAAGGGCGGAACCTGCCACAAAGTGGGCAGTGAAACGGTCAATGGCCGTAGCGCCGTGAAATTTGAAGGAACGAACGCGAAGGGTGAAGCCGGCACTGTCTGGATGGATCCCAAGCTGCGCTTCCCCATCAAGTGGCAGGGCAAGAACGGAGGCGGGGAACTGCGAAACATTCAGGAAACCTCCCAGCCTGCGAGCCTGTTTGAAATTCCAGCAGGATATAGGAAGTTCGACACGGCAAATATGGGCGGCATGATGCAACAGCAACAATAAGCTTCAGCCCGCCGGGCGCTCGTTGCACCGGAAAAACCTCATCACTATACTCACTGCAGGATCTCCTTGCGAGTTCCGGAGCCACCATGCCCCTATCTGCAGTGATCGTTGATGACGAGCAATTGGCCCGCGACGAACTCGCTTACTTGCTGAAGAACGCCGATGACGTCAACGTCGTCGCCCAGGGGAAGAACGGCCTGGAAGCCGTGAATCTGATTAAAGAAAATAATCCAGACCTTGTCTTCCTCGACGTGCAAATGCCCGGACTCGACGGCTTTGGGGTAATCAAGAAGCTGCTCGACAAAAAAATCCCGCTGCCCAAGATCATCTTCGCCACAGCCTTCGACCAATACGCCGTCAAGGCTTTCGAAGTGAACGCGGTCGACTATCTCCTGAAGCCCTTTGATAAGAAGCGGGTTTTGCAGGCTATCCAGAAAGCTAAAGTCAAGCAGGACGCCGATGGCGCTCGCGCCGAGCGATTTGAAACTCTGGTTCGCATGCTCGAGTCTCAGAAGCAGCCGGCCCCCAAAATTTTATTGAAGACCGTCGGCCGCATGTTCCTGGTGGATCAAAAAGATATTTGTTATGCCTGGATCGAGGACGGTGTCATCAGCGTAGTCACCGCCGGAGCCTCCGGAATGGAAGGACAATCGAATTGCCGGACGTTGGAAGAGCTCCTGGAGACTCTCGATCCCAAACTCTTCTGGCGGGCGCATCGTTCCTATTTGGTCAATATCAATCGTATCCGCGAAGTCGTGCCCTGGTTCAAGAGTTCCTACCAGCTGCGAATGGATGACAAGAAACAAACCGAAATACCGGTCAGTCGAGCGCAGACCCGGCGTTTAAGGGAATTGTTTGGGCTCTGATCCTCGGCTGGTTGTCGATCTTGGGCGGTCATTTGTGAATGAAAAACCGGAGGACGCTGACCCGCCCCCCGGTGTTCCTGGGGGAAGGTCAGACCGCTAAAGCCTCCAATCCTGACCGGTCGCGAATGATCAATCGGGGACCATCTAGGCGAATCAGTTTTTTCCGCCGTAGTCTGCTCAATAGTCGGGTTACCGTCTCCCGGGAAGCCCCGATACGCTGTGCCATCTCTTCGTGCGTCATCGAATCCAGTAGATGGTCCTCGCTCTTCATCTCCTGCGGCGAATGTGAGAGCAACAGTCGAGCTAGTTTGCCGGCCGAAGACCGGGTCAGAATCAGGTCGTGAATATCTCGATAGGCCGCGCGGTAATCCTGGCTTAGGCGCTCGGCCGCGTGTTGACCAATCTCTGTGTGCGACTCCATCAGTTCCAGCACGTGCTTGCGATCCACAAATCCCAGATGGCACGGCGTCGCGGTCTCCGCGGTCATTTCGTACCCCATCCCGGAAATTGTCGCGCTCAGCCCAATCGCTTCTCCTGGCATCGCTGACTTGAGGATCAGAATCTTTCCTTCCCGCGAGGTAGTGGACAGGTTCACCCGGCCGGAGCACAGCATGAACATCCCACGCGGAGGCTGCCCTTCCACGAATAGGATTGCGCCCGCCGGCAACGTGCTCTTCAGACTGACCTCGTTGAACTGTTCCAATAAAGGGTGGGAGAAACTGCAGAAGAAACCTGGACGCTGGGCAGTGCAAGCCGTGCAGTTCTCGATGATCTCCAACCCATAGGGCACTCGCATATCGTTCTCCAAGTCAATTCGTTTGTTGGAAGACAACACCTCTGATGGCGATCCCGACCCCACTGCACCGAGATGACGGGAGGCTGCCAATAAGCCGCGGGCGTTGGCGCTAGTATCACTGTTGTTGCTCTGCGCCGCGGCAATCAGTTCCCATCCCGCCTCCGGACTCTCACTCTGCTCCCACTCCGTATAACAAGCGAAAAGATAGAGAGGATCGACTTGTTTGGCCTCTACCTCCTCATAGCCTGGAGGATTCGCATTCGTTTGCGGTTGCCGGGAAACGGCCGGACCTACTACCTGGCTGAGGGCATTCGGCCTCTCTGTTTCCATCAATTCGCTGGGGATCCTGCAGCGCCATGGCCGCGAAAGCGGCGAAAGGTCCATGTTTCTGCGCGCAAGGCTTGAGACTAATGGGTGACGTCTACGAAGGGACAACACTTAGCACTCCTGAACGCCCGAGGTAGGGCTCGCATTGGCAAAACTGGGACTGGAGCATTCTGAAGATGGCAGGGAATTTCGAGTTCGCCGGCCAGAGGCAGAACGATAGACGTATGCACGTTTTGTTCCGAAACGGCACTGGACTCACGGCGGAGGAAGTTCCCTGTTTGGAATTAGTTCCGAAACGGAACCTTGAAATGGCTGGAAAGCTCTGCCGGAACTTCGGCGCAATTGCCGAATAGCCGTCACGCTGCCGCAGAGAAGAAAAAATCAGCTCTGTTGCGGGCCGGAGTAATCTTCACGACTTATTTTGAGACGTTCCATTTTTGACTGCAGAGTCGAGCGTTTGAGACCCAGTCGGTGAGCCGCTCCTCGTGGGCCGGAGATCACGCCCCTGGTTTCCCGGAGAATACGCACGATGTGGCGCCTTTCGGCGCTATCCAGAGTGTGGTCCGAGGCGTCATCGGGTCCTGAGTTTTCTCTTCGCAATTCTGCCAACGGAACGCGCAACGCATTCCCTTCGCTCAAAATCACGGATCGCTCCATCAGGTTCTCAAGTTCGCGGACGTTGCCCGGCCAAGGCCACTCCTGCAGAACTGCCATGGTCTCTTTTGGCACCGTTTCAACATACCGGTTCATGCGGCGCGCATACCTACGGACAAAATGTCGGACCAGCAGGGGAATGTCTTTGCGCCGTTCCCGCAGGGGAGGCATAACAATCGGGAACACACTGAGCCGGTAAAACAGATCACTGCGGAACTCATGCTTTGCAATGCTCTCAGCAAGGTTACGATTTGTGGCCGCCAGAACTCGGAAATTCACTTTGATCGTTCGATTGCTGCCCAGCCGTTCGAATTCCTGATCCTGAAGGACACGAAGCAGCTTAGGCTGCAGCTCGAGCGGAATCTCCCCGATTTCATCGAGAAACAATGTCCCCATGTGGGCCAATTCCATGCGCCCGATTTTTTGGTTGATGGCGCCCGTGAAGGCACCTTTTTCGTGGCCGAACAATTCGCTCTCCAGCAACCCCGTCGGAATCGCGGCACAATTCACTTTGACAAACGGCCCTCCCTTGCGGCGGCTCATCGAGTGAATGGCTTTCGCGATCAACTCTTTGCCGGTGCCAGTCTCGCCCAGGATCAGCACAGTTGCTTCACTCCCAGCGACGGTGACCACCTGTTCCAGCACCTGTTTCAACGCGGGACTTTCTCCAATAATCTCAGCAAACTGACCCGCCGGTGCGTCCCCGGCTTCGAGATATTTGCGTTCTTCCCCGAGTCGCTGTTTGAGCGACTCGATTTCTGCCGCTGCACTATGATTCTCAATTGCAATCGCCAACTGAGTTCCGACCTGTTGCAGCAAGCCTACGTCTTCCGCTCGGAACGCATCCTTGCGGGTGCTGCCCAGGACGAATACGCCAAGAGGCCCCTTGGGCCTGAATAGCGGAACACAGCATAAAGATCGCAGCCCTTCCGCCAGGAAACTGCTGGCAATCTCTCCTTCAAAGCGCTGCAGTTCCTCTTCGGAGAAGATCTTCACCGTCTTCGTCTCCAACGCGTGCAGGGATGGGCTATCGCTCGCTGCGCTGGGGAGCCTCGAGGTGAACCCTTTGCCGAGAGGGAAATCCATGGCTTGACGCACCAGCATTCCAGTGCTCGGGTCTTGGAGAGCGAAGCTGGCGTACTCCTGGCGAAGCACGCGGCGGATCTGAGCGGAAATCCGGGGAAAAATCTGTGGCAGATCCCAATTGTCCGCAAGCAGCCGGCTAATCTCCAGCAGTGCTTGCAGCTTCTTGATTTCTCCCTCGAGTTTCTGGCCGGTGGCCGCGAGAGATACTTCCAGTTTTTTTTGCGCGGTGATTTCGACCACAACCGCGGCAATCTGCTTGACCCGGCTGTTGTCGTCCAGGATGGGAATGAAGTGTTCGATCCAATGCCCGGATTCCTTTCTGGAGGGCAGGGTCGTGCTGAGTTCAAACTGCTCGTGTGTGCCGGTGGCGAGGACGTTGCGAAAGTGAGGCTCGAGGACATCCGCGACGTGGCCCAGCACGTCTCTCACGCTTTTGCCTAAGTGGCTGGAAGCGGGAAGTCCGTTCATCCTTGCGAGCGTCTCATTGATAGCAATAAAGCGGAGTTCCGGATCCAGGATACAAAGGCCCACCGTAGATGAGCTGAAGTAGGCAGAAATCAACTTTTCCGAATTCGCGAGCAGCAGAGGCGACCCGGCTAGATCTGCGTCTGAGGGTTCCTCAGCATCACGGCCTGCGCCGGCGTGCGGTGATAGCCCTTCGCCATGGCTTCCGGGAAGTTTGGATTCAGAACTGTTCTGAGCGAAAAGGGAGGTATGGGAAGAAGGAGTGAAATCCGAGCGGCACGAACAGGCAATTCTCCGCTGCCCATCCTGCGCCGTCCGGTCAGATGATGCGAGACCGAAGGGAAACGCGCCCGAAGAGCCAAACACAGCAAACTACTCCTCGCGCCTCCCCCTCGAAGGCGTTTGTCCCGATATTATAGCGGAAATGTCAAACGCCTGAGGATTTGCGGCATCGTCCAGCATGATCATGATGGTTCCTCTTTGCCAGATCCGCGCAGAAACTATACTGGAAGCATGGCGCGAGGCTGGGAAAGCAAATCGGTGGAAGCTCAACAGGCTGATGCTATCGAGCAAACTAAGCAGAATCGACCAAGACTGAGTCCGGAAGCTGCTGCACGCACCAGGGAACGTGAGAACCTTCGTCTTGCCCGGGAACAAGTACTAAAGCAGATTGAAAACAGCCGTCATGCGCGGCACCGCGAGTCGTTGCAAATCGCTCTCGCCGAACTGGAGGAAAAGCTGAAGAAGTTAGACGAATGACCCGGGCCAGCCTAGAACCCCGCGTATAATGATCTCTTTATGACCGCCTACGTCTACGTTTCTCTCAAAAAAAGTGTTCTCGACCCCCAAGGCAAGACGATTCATGGCGCACTCAAGAAGATGGGCTACAAAGGCCTGGAAGGGGTGCGGCAGGGAAAATACTTTGAACTCACCCTGGACGGAGGGTTATCCCGCGAAGAGGCCCAGTCCGAAGTCGAGCGCATTGCCCGCGAAGTGCTGACGAACCCGGTGATCGAAGAATTCAGGTTTTCTTTGGCCGAGTAACGGTCCTCCCCCAGTAAAGTCGAGGTTTTCCCATGTGTGGCATCGTCGGTTATGTCGGGAAGAAAAGTGTCGTCCCTGTGATCATTGAGGGACTGCGGCGGCTGGAATACCGCGGGTACGATTCGGCGGGGATTGCGGTGTGCGGAAACGGGACTGGGCTCGAAGTGCGGCGCGCCGAGGGCAAACTGCGCAATCTTGAAGAAGCCATCCGCCAGAAGCCGCTTCACGGGACCTACGGCATTGGGCACACCCGCTGGGCGACACATGGCCGTCCTACCGAAGAAAATGCGCATCCTCACCGCGACTGCACGGGAAAGATTGTCGTGGTCCACAATGGCATCGTCGAAAACTACCTCAGCCTGAAAAAGAAGCTCACCGAAGAAGGGCACAAGTTCACCACAGAGACCGATACCGAGATCATCGCCCATCTCGTTGAGAAGTATTCCGCGCCCGAGAACGGCAATCGTCGTTCACTCGAAGAGGCTGTGAGAATGACAATCAAACAGCTCAGCGGCGTTTTTGCGATTGCTGTCATTTCAACCGATGATCCGAACAAAATCGTGGCGGCGCGCAACGGCCCGCCGGCCGTGATTGGTCTGGGAGATAAAGAATACTTCGTTGCCTCCGACGTGCCTGCGATTCTTCACCACACGCGCGACATCTTTTTCCTGGCCGATGGCGACATGGCAATCGTAACGCCGGAGGGGGTGCAGTTGACCGACTTCGAGGGCAAGCCGGTCGCGCGAAAAGTGCAGCGCGTCACCTGGGATCCGATCCAGGCGGAAAAAGGCGGCTTCAAGCATTTCATGCTCAAAGAGATTTACGAGCAGCCGCGCGCGGTTCGCGACACGACATTGGGCCGCGTCTCGCAGGAGACTGGACATATCTTTCTCGATGCCATGGAGATCAGCGAAGCTGAATTCCGTGCGGCGAAGAAGATCAACATCATCGCGTGCGGAACCAGTTGGCATGCCGGGCTAGCCGGAAAATTCATGATCGAATCGCTGGCACGCGTGCCGGTTGAAGTGGATTACGCGAGCGAGTGGCGCTATCGGAATCCCATCGTTGATCCAGAGACGATTACGCTGGTGATTTCACAATCCGGCGAAACGGCCGACACGATCGCCGCGCAGCGCGAGGCCAAAGCAAAAGGCTCGAAGACGCTCGCGATCTGCAACGTCGTGGGATCGATGATCACGCGGGAAGCGGCGGGTACGATCTACACCCATGCTGGACCGGAAATCGGTGTGGCTTCGACCAAGGCGTTCACCGGGCAACTTACGGCGCTCTACGTCTTCGCGATGTATCTGGGGCAGGTACGCGGCGCCATGGCCGCCGATGACGCTCGCACGGCGATGCTGGAACTAACGCGCATTCCGGCGAAACTGGAAACTCTTCTCGCCCACGACGCGGCTTGCGACGAGTTGGCAAAACATTATCAGAAAGTTCACGACTTCCTGTTCCTGGGGCGGGGAATCCACTATCCCATCGCGCTTGAAGGGGCGCTGAAATTGAAGGAAATCTCCTACATTCATGCCGAGGGATATCCTGCCGGAGAGATGAAACATGGACCGAACGCGCTGATCGACGAGAATCTTCCCGTGGTCGTGATCGCCACGCGCGACGTGAACGATCCTGACGCGGTGGTGCGCTACGAGAAAACGATTTCCAACCTGAAAGAAGTGAAGGCGCGTTCGGGCGTGGTGATTGCGCTGGCGACCGAAGGCGACGAAGAGATCAAAGAGTCAGCGGACCACGTGTTGTACATCCCGCCGGCACCCGAGGAACTTTCTCCGATCCTCGAAATCGTCCCGCTGCAGTTGCTGGCCTACCACATCGCTGTGAGGCGTGGATGCGATGTCGATCAGCCGCGGAACCTGGCGAAGTCGGTGACGGTAGAGTAAGTCGGGATCACTTGATCGCCGGTTCGATGTCCGTATGCCGGAAATCGTCTCCTTTGAAAAGCAGAGGTTCGCCCGAGATGCGGGCGAGGGCATACGCGAAGCAATCACCGAGATCGAGACGGGCGCGATGGCGACCCTTGCCGAAATCGCGATAAGCGTCGCGGGCTGCCCGGGCGTGCTCCGAGGTGACCGGTTCGAGCATCAGAGGAGTTTCGCGGCAGAAGTCATCGAAGCGCCGGCTGGCAATGGGATCGTCACTCGCGTCTATAACGATCGCGGCTTCCACATAATTGACCGCTGAGACGCGAAATGATTCGTCGCGCATCTCGACTCTTAAAATATTGTTTTCAAAGCACTTATTCAATTTCGGTCGGAGTTTCTGGCTGCAAAATATTGAGCCACTTGGATTTATTGGCAAAATATTGGAAACAATGTACTTGTAACCTTGTTTTTCTGTTTCCGTCCGATCGCTTACGCCTCGCGCATGACGCGACGATCGCATTTTCGCCCTGTGGACCACAAGGGCAGATGTCACATGTTGGCTGTGGAAAACTGAAGACACCACTTCTGGTACCTCGGCCAGAAGTGGGCACCCGCGATGCGTTTCGATTTCGCGCGTCAGGCGGTTTCGGTGAAGGTGTACTCGTGCTGGCCGTCACGAATGACCAGTACTTTCTTTCCGGCGCGCTCGCCGACTACGAATTCGAAACCGTCGGTGCCGGGATCGATCGTGATGAACGACATCGTGCCATCGTCGTTCTTTCGTGAGGCGACGGTGCTCTTCCACTCTCCGAGATCGAAGGTTGTGACGCCGTTCTTGGTCGTTACATCGAGATCGCCCAGTTCTTTGCTGGAATAATGCTTTGCCAGACCGGAGGCTGCTTCCGCAGAGGCGGGAACTACCAGGCGCTCGCGCTCCTTGGCGAGCTGTGCCTTGTAGGCGGCAGCGCGGGAGGCAATTTCGGCCTCAGCTTCCGGCTTGCCGTCGAACAGGATCTCGAGCAGCCGGCGTTCGAACGGCCCTTCGATCATGCCGCCGTTATCGGCATTGGTCAGCAACACCGCGGCTACTCCTGATTCGGGCAGGGCATACCAATTGCTTTTGAAACCGGACATGGAGCCACCGTGGCTGATGATGGGAATGCCATATTTCCGATCGACCGAGAGCCCCATGCCGTAGCTGGAATCCTCTCCCAGTTGAACTTGCGGAGCTCGGCGGGCGAGAAGATTCTCGGCGGACACCAGCTGTCTGCCGTCCGGCAGCTTGCCCTGCGTTAGCTCGAGTTGCACATAACGAACCAGGTCTGCGGCAGACGTCCAGACTGCGCCTGCGGGCCGCGCCGGGACAATCGAATAATTGATCGCCATGCTGGCAACACCAGGTTTGCCGTCAACATCGTCGCCGTGCGGAGTCGCATGGTTGCCGGCGAGCGCGCGTGCGTAGTCGAACGTGGTCGATTTCATCCCAAGCGGATCGAAGACCATTTCCTGCATTGCTTTGTCGTACGCGGCTCCCAACTCCAGGTTGGGGTGGACGAGATGTCCGCCAATGTACCCGGCTGCTGCTGCCATCAAGTTGCTGTACTGAAAGACCTCACCGAAATTGCTGGTTGGCTGCATTGTGCCGAGGAGAGCAAGTTCGGATTCCGGCGTCGCATTCTTGTATTCGAACAACCACTCGAGATCCTGGCGCGGGAGGCCGGTGCAGGCGCAGATGAGATTTTTGACGAGCACTTTCTTGGTCGTGTCGGGGCTGCCAAGTTTGAAACTTGGATAGACATCGATGACGGGCTCATCCCAGCGCAGTTTTTTCTGATCCACGAGTTCGGCCAGCAGGAGGGTGGTCATGCCCTTCGTGTTGGAGGCGGCCATGAAGACCGTGTTCTCGTCGACCTTGTCGGGCTTGCCGAGTTCGCGGACGCCGAATCCGCCCTGGAAGACAATCTTGCCGTTATCGACGAGGGCCATGGAGACGCCCGGGACATGGAGCAACTTCATCGAACTCTGAAGGAATGAGGTGAGTTCCGCAATGCGGGCGGCATCCAGAGGGTGTGCCTTGCGTCCGGCAAACGACTCGCGCTTATAACCTTTCGGGCGCAGGCTCGAAATGACCAAGCCCAGGGCGGCAGTGCGTTTTTCGACCGTAGGATCGGTGCCGTCGAGGATTGCGGCCGTCCACGAAGTTCCGGCACGAAACGCAAACGCTTGAACCACCGCGCGCTCATTCGGCGAAGTTTCGTAGTAGAACCTTTGGCGCTCATCCCAACCTTCACGGGCTGGGCTCGGCGTGACGATCTTCAGCGGCCGCTTCGACTCGGGCTTGTACGCCGCCCACGCGGCGGCGACGGCGGAGGCTGCATCGGTTGCCTGAACGTCGACGATGGCGATGTTCGTGTCGGTCTCGGGTGGCGTGAGAACGACCATGTTTTTCGATGTCACAAAGGACCAGCCTGAGGGAATCGTGAACGTCGCACCGCCGGGCGTCACATGCGGAGTGTCGGCGGAGACGCGCTCGGGGGCGGATTTGTCTTGAACTACCGACGAGAACGCTACTGCGCTGGCAATCAGGATGAACGGGACAATAAGACGGCGGAGGGCTGGAAAGGACACGGTTCACCTCGGGGATCAACGATAGCTCAGCGCGGTAGAGATGTAAACGCGTGGGCGGGTGGGGCTGGCTTCAGGAAATTTAAAACCACTAAGGTCACGAAGGTCCACGAAGGAATTCACCACAGGGGAACACAGGGCTTTGCCTCAAACAGTTATTGCGAGGGCTTGCTTCAGGCGGGATAGCACTGCCAGCAGCGCTGCCAGAGCTGTGCCCCAGAGCGCGAATGCGGTGGCGACCACCCATTGGGGAGCGGCTCCGACCCGATGGAGCAGGAATGGCAGGAAATTCCAGGTGGTGATGTGGACGTAGTCCCAGGGGTCTTGCGTCATCGAATCGTTGTTGAGCCCCCAGGCGTCCATCTTGCCGAAGGCGAACGCGATAATGTTCTTGAAACGGAGTGCGATCACGAATGTCGGATGGCCGAGGGTTTCCATCTGGTAGATCTCGAGCGGGAGCCAGAAGGCCAGCGATGCAAGCTGAATCAAGAGGCTGACAATAATAAGGACAAAGCCCGCTGCCCGAACCGAGGCACTTAACTCGGGCCGATAGCGCAACAGCAGCGGCACAGACAGCAGCGCGACCATTTCGACCGCGGTGGAAACGTATCGGTCTCCCCAGGCAAAGTCACCGGCCCAGTAGGTGTAGCGCGCGTAGAAGCTGATATAGGCGAACATGAGCAGAATTGACGTGATGGCGTAGGCGCGGATCTCGGTTCCCAGACGCTTCCACAGAATGGCAAGAAGAAGGAGCGCCAATAAGAGCAGCGGATCAAATAGGAAGATGGATTTTTCCGGCTTGAACAACGCACCCAGAACGCCTTCGTGGAATGGTGTGCTCCAGGGGAAGTTTGCGGGCAGGGTGGGATCCTGCATCCGCTGCTCGCGGGCAAAGATCGGGAGGTAGGTCTGAGTCCACGATCCGAAGCGGTAAAAGCTGTAGGCGCGTTCGATCAGCGCAAAAAAGATGTAGATGGGAACGGCGACCTTGCAGTACGCGATCAGTCGAGTCCATTGTTCGCGCGCGCTTGTGCGTTCGAACCAAAGCACA
>Ga0070730_10002466_pt1 | contig 16809 bp, 16 predicted proteins | sample Coa_R1_3_FD_66447 | JGI IMG/M metagenome (GOLD analysis project Ga0070730, IMG submission 66447) | Surface soil microbial communities from Centralia Pennsylvania, which are recovering from an underground coalmine fire - Coalmine... | ecosystem: Environmental > Terrestrial > Soil > Unclassified ... | reverse complement strand
GACGACCGTGCCGGCGCCGCCGAGGCCGAGGCCCTCCACTCGCGCCTGCTCTGGAGACAGGGCGACGGCATGGGCTCGGCGACCGCGGGACGGAACGCCCTCGCGCTCACAGAGGGACTTCCGGTCTCCGTGCGCGTCGCCCGCGCGTTCGCGGTCGAGGCGGGCCGCTGCATGCTCGCCGGTGAGCTCGACCGCGCGATCGAGCTCGCCGACCGGACGCGCGCCATGGCCGAGACGCTCGGCCGGCCGGAGCTGGAGGCGCGCGCCCTCGTCGTCCGAGGAACGGCGCGCATCAACATGGGCGACAGCGGCGGCCTCGAGGACCTCGAGCGAGCCATCGACGTGGCCTCCACGACGAATGCGGTCGAGACGATCTTCACCGCGCGCAACAACTACGCCTTTTCGCTCTGGATCCTCGGCCGCCTCGACGAGGCGGAAGCGGCACGCGAACTGTGCGAGCGGGTGTGCGAGCGCCTCGGGTTCCAGCAAGGGATCGCGTGGGGAACAGTGATCAAGGCGCGCGACCAAGTCACTCGAGGAGACCTGGACGGCGCGCTTGCGAGCATCGCTCGCTACTTCGAGCTGACGGGCGGCGTCCCGCATTACGTCGACGTCGGCGCTCGTGCGCTGCGCGCCGAGATCGAGCTGGCGCGCGGGGCGATCGACGCCGCGGTCGCCGACGCGCAGCGGGCGCTCGAAGGCGCCCGCCGCAGCGGCGATCCGCAGCAGCTCGCGGTGTCGGTCGTCAGCGCCGCGTGGGTTGCACTCGCGACCGGCCGAACGGACGAGGGCGATTCGCTCCTCACCGAGGCGCTCGCCAACGATCTGACGGTGCACGTCTGGTGGCCGCTGCCGCTCCTCTTCGCCGAGCAGGGTCGCAGTGGGGAATTCCTCGCCGCCGAGGAATCGAGCGGCTTCGGGTGGCGAGAGGCCGGACGCCTGGTCGCAGCGGGTGAACTGACGCGTGCCGCAGACGCATATGCAGCGATGGGCGCGCAGTATCCGGAGGCGTGGGCGCGGCTCCTTGCCGCAGAGGCAGGCGACGCGTCGCAGCTCGACCGCGCTCGTGAGATGTTCACGCGGATGGGCGCCACGCGTTTCCTCAGCCGTTGCGAGTCGCTACTGCAGGCATCGGCATGAGCCGCGAGGAACGGAAGGTCGTCACCGTACTCTTCACCGACCTCGTCGGCTTCACCGGCCGCGCCGAGGAGCTCGATCCGGAGGATGTCCGCGCGATGCTCGACCCGTACTACGCGCGCCTCCGGGAGCAGATCGAGCAGCGAGGCGGCACTGTGGAGAAGTTCATCGGCGACGCGGTCATGGCGGTCTTCGGCGCCCCGGTCGCCCACGAGGACGACCCCGTCCGCGCCGTGCTCACCGCATTCGCGATTCGCGACGCCGTCGCCGACTCCGGGCTCGAGATCCGCACGGCCGTCAACACCGGCGAGGCGCTCGTCGCCCTCGACGCCGATGCATCCCGCGGCGAGGCGATCGTCTCCGGCGACGTCGTCAACACCGCCGCACGCCTGCAATCCGCCGCGCCCACGAACGGCATCCTCGTCGGCGAGGCGACGTATCGCGCGACGCGCCATCTCTTCGAATACCGCGACGCCGAGCCGGTCGAGGCGAAAGGCAAGTCGAAGCCGGTCCCCGTGTGGGAGGCAGTCGAGGCGCGCATGCGACACGGGAGCGACGTCGAGCAGACCCATCGCTCGGCGCTCGTCGGCCGCGAGCGCGAAGTGTTCCTCCTCACCGACGCGTTTGCGCGCGCGAAGAGCGAGGAGACGGCGCAGCTCGTCACGCTCGTCGGCGTCCCCGGCATCGGCAAGAGCCGCCTCGTCGCGGAGCTCTTCTCCGTCCTCGATGCCGATCCCGACGTGTACTGGTGGCGCCAGGGCCGCTCGCTGCCCTATGGCGAGAGCCGCAGCGTGTGGGCGCTCGGCGAGATCGTGAAGGCGCAGGTCGGGATCCTCGAGAGCGACGACGCCCAAACGGCACAGCAAAAGCTCGCCGAGGCGTGTCCGGACGAATGGGTTCGCTCGCATGTGCAGGCACTCGTCGGCATCGCGTCCGATGTCGACGAGTCGCGGGACCGCCGCGTCGACGCGTTCTCCGCCTGGCGACGATTCTTCGAGACGCTCGCGGAAGAGCGGCCGCTCGTTCTCGTGTTCGAGGATTTGCACTGGGCCGACGACGCATTGCTCGACTTCGTCGACTACCTCGCCGAGTGGGTGTCAGGCGTGCCGATCCTGATCCTCGCGACCGCGCGGCCGGAGCTGCTCGACCGGCGCCCTGACTGGGGTGGAGGCAAGCGGAACGCAACGACGCTCTCCATCGGCGCGCTCTCGAACGAGGAGACTGCGAAGCTCCTGCCGATCCTGCCCGCGGACGTGCAGCAACGCGTTCTGGAGCGTGCCGAAGGGAATCCGCTGTACGCGGCCGAGTACGCCCGGATGCTCGTCGAGCATCCGGGCGACGACCTGCCGCTCCCGGAAACCGTGCAAGGCGTCATCGCGGCGCGCATCGACGCGCTGCCGCCCGAGGAGAAGAAGCTCGTGCAGGATGCCGCCGTCCTCGGCAAGGTGTTCTGGCCGTCGGCGCTCGAGTCCGCGAACGACGACACGCTGCACGCGCTCGAGCGCAAGGAGTTCATCCGTCGCGACCGGCGCGCTTCGGTCGCAGGCGAGACGCAATACGCATTCCTCCATCTGCTCGTGCGCGACGTCGCGTACGGACAGATCCCACGCGCGCGACGGATGGAGAAGCACCGCGAGGCGGCGGAATGGATCGAGTCGCTCTCGCCGGACCGCAGCGAAGACCGGGCGGAAATGCTCGCGCACCACTACCGCGAGGCACTCAGACTTGCCGAAGCGTCGGGTGCAGACACGGCCGAGTTCCGCGCCCGGGCGCTCGCCGCGCTCGCCGAGGCTTCCGAGCGCGCAGCCGCGCTCAGCTCGTGGTCGGCAGCGCGCGATCTCGCCGCGGAGGCACTCGCCCTCACGGAGGACGGCGATTCCATTCGCCCCGAGCTACAGCTGCGCCTTGCCCGCGGCAAGGCGTACTCGACGGCGGACATCGACCGCGACCTCGTTGCCGTCGCGCAAGAGGGCTTCGCCGCGCGCGGAGACGTCGAGCAGGTAGCCGAGTGCATGTCCCTGCGCGCGTGGATGAGCTGGTGGACGGCGGACGGCGAAGCGGCGCAGCGCCAAGCGCAGGAGGCGCTCGCGCTCGTCGCCGACCTCCCCACCTCCGTCGCGAAGGCTCGGGCGTATGCGCGCGCGGCCCGTCTCGACGGGATCGGAGGCGACCCGGCGCGCGGAGTGAGGCTTGCGAATGAGACGCTGGCGATGGCCGAGGAGCTCGACGACGACGAGCTTCGCTCGAGCGCGCTCAATTCGCGCGGGATCTCGAAGGACAAGCTCGGAGACCTGACCTCCCTCGCAGACCTCGAACGCGCCATCGAGTTCGCGGACCGGTCGAAGGCGGCGGTAGAGATTGCGACCTCGCGGAACAACTACGGCTCGGTGCTCAGCGGTCTCGGGAGATTGCCCGAGGCATTGGCCGCGTGGGAAGGTGCCCGCGACGAGTCGTGGCGAGTCGGGAATGCCGCCGGTGCTCTCTGGCCGGAGATGGCGATCGTCATCCACATTCTCCCGAGCGGCGACCTCACCAGGATCCTCGAGCTCGCGGACGACTTGGACACGCGCGTCGGCGAAGGCACGCAGATCCGCAACGCGCTCAACATCGCCCGCGGCTGGGTGTTCGCTGCACGCGGCGACATCGGCACGGCGCTCCCCCTGCTCGAGACCGCCGTCACTACAGCACGCACGATCCGGGATGCGCAGGCGGTCGCGCCGGCGCTCAGCGCATACGCATTCGCGTTGGCGATCGCAGGACGCGATGCCGACCTGCTCGAGGTGACGAAGGAGATCCTTACGACACCACGCTATGCGGATCCGTCGAACGCAACCACGGACCTCGTGCTGCTCCTCGCCGAGCGCGGCCTGGCGGACGAATGGCGCGCGGCCACCGACGATCGCTATCGAGAGAGCACGTGGGTGAAGGCCGGAGAGGCTGCTACCGCGGGCGATCTCGTCGGTGCGGCCGAGATGTACGGGGCGATGGGCGCACCGTTCCTCGAGGCGTGGGCGCGCCTGATCGCCGCCGAGCGTGGGGATCTTGCGCAGCTCGAACCGGCGCGTGCATTCTTCACCGCCAAGGGGATGATCCCGTTCATCCAGCGCAGCGACGCCGTGCTCGCAGCCTCCGCGTAGGATCAGGGCATGCCCGAGCAGCTCTTCTTCACCGAGAACGAGGAGGCAAACCGCCTGCTCGCGGAAGATCCGTTCGCGCTGCTCGTCGGGTTTGCACTCGATCAGCAGATCACCGTGCAGCAGGCGTTCCAGGGACCGCTGCGGCTGAAGCAGCGCCTCGGCACGCTCGACCCGAAGACGGTGGCACGCACCGATCTCGAGCCGTTGTTCCGCGAGAAGCCGGCGATCCACCGCTTCCCCGGGAACATGGCGCGGCGCGTGCAGGATCTCGCCACGGTCGTCGCCGAGGAGTACGGCGGCGATGCGTCACGCATTTGGCGCGAGGCGAAGGACGGCGCGGATCTGAAGAGCCGCATCGGCGGCCTCCCCGGCTTCGGCGACATGAAGATCAGGTCGCTGACCGCCGTCCTCGCGAAGCGGTTCGGCGTCGACGTTGCGAAAGAAGTCGCGCCGAACCACCCCACGCTCGGCGACGTCGACTCCGCGCAGGCGCTCGCCGACTACCAGGCCGCCAAGCGCGAATACAAGGCGTCACTCAAATCGAAGTCCGCACGCTGACCGACGGCGGCCAGCCGGCCGCCGACACCGCGCACGCACTCGCCGAGTTCCTCGGCGCCGCGAAGCAGACGCTCGACGTCGCGATCTACGACATCCGTCTCCCCGACGACCTGTACGCGATCGTCGGTGGAGCCTTGAACGACGCGGTCGCGCGCGGCGTCAAGCTCCGCATCGCCTACAACGTCGACTACCCGAAGGGCATCCCGGTGCCGCCGCCTCCGAAGACGAATCCCGACGCGATGCGCGAAGAGCCGGGCGAGACGGCGGCGATCCCCGGCGTCCCCGATCTCATGCACCACAAGTACATCGTCCGCGACGCAGCCTCAGTCTGGACCGGCTCGACGAACTGGACTGGCGACTCGTGGACGCGCGAGGAGAACGTCATCGTCGCGCTCGACTCCGCGGAGCTCGCGGCCCGCTACGCCGAAGACTTCGAGCAGCTCTGGACGAAACGCGACGTGCGCAAGAGCGGCAAGGTCGACACCGCGGCGCTCGAGATCGACGGCGTCCAAGTGCGACCCTGGTTCTGCCCGGGGCGCGGAGAGCAGCTCGCCCACCGGATCGCCGGGGCGATCGGCGCCGCCAAGCGGCGCGTACGGATCGCGTCGCCGGTCATCTCTTCCGGCCCGATCCTCGGCACCCTCGCCCAGGCCGCCTCCGACGGGAAGATCGACATCGCCGGCGTCGTCGACCGGACGCAGATCGGCGAAGTGCTAAGCCAGTGGCGCGAGAACGGGAACGCCGAGTGGAAAGAGCCGCTGCTGCGGACGTCGCTCACACGGGCAGCCTTTACCGGCAAGCGCTCCACCCCGTACACGCCTGACTCCGTCCACGACTACATGCACGCGAAGGTGACGGTGGCCGACGACGTCGTCTTCGTCGGCAGCTTCAACCTCTCCCACTCCGGCGAGCTCAACGCCGAGAACGTGCTCGAGATCGCCGATCCGGCGCTCGCCGAGCGGATGGCCGGGTTCATCGACCAGATCCGCGCCCGGTATCCCGCAGTCGAGCTCTAGCCCATACAAAAGGCATACCGCGTGTAACCCCGGTTTCATCGGCACGTCCGCGAATCTCCAAGAAGTCAATTCCGACGCGAACAAGGAGATTCTCGAACATGCACAAGGCAATCACGGCATTTGCGAAGAAGCGGACGCTCTTCGCGCTGGTGCTGGCCCTGACGATCTTTGGAGCGGTCTACGGCTTCGCAGCCACGCTCAACGTCGGCGCCAACGCCCTCAGCGCCGGCAATGCGGCAGTGGCGTCGTGCCAGGCCAGCGGCACGCCGACCGGCACGTACACGCTGGCGTACGACTCGACCCTCAACAGCTACAAGGTGACCGGCGTCACGGTCACCGGGATGGACGCGAACTGCAACGGCAAGACCGTGATGGTCACCCTGACGGGCGCCAGCAACGCTTCCCTCGCAACCGGCAGCGCGACGTACAGCTCGGCCGGCTCGAGCACCCAGGTCGCCGTCTCCAGCCTCAGCGCGACCCCCGACGCGAAAAGCGTCAGCGGAGTGAGCATCGCGATCAACGGCTAGACCCGGCGAGGCCGGGGAGCGGGGCGCCTCGCGGCGGCGCCCCGCTCCTCGACCCCCACCACGGACATGAAAACACTCAGCAAAACATTCGGATTCGTCGTCGTCCTCGCAGCGGTGTTCGCATCGTGCGCGGCGGCGGCAACACTCGCAATCGGCTCGGCGAGCCTCGCAGCCGGCAGCGTGACCGTGAGCTCGTGCGGCGTCTCGTCACTCGTCGCCACGCGCAACGTCGACAACTCCGGGAACGTCACGCAAGTGAACGTCACCGGAATCCCGACAGCGTGCTCGGGCGAGACGCTCTCGGTCACGCTGACCGGCGCGGGAAACGCGAGCGTCGGCGGCGGGTCGACCACGATCGGCAGCTGCGCCCCCACATGCGCGGCGACGGTGACGAGCCTCGGCGGGACGACCTCGGCCGCCAACGTGAACGGGTACAGCTTCGCGGTGACGGGCCAGTGATGCGCAGGCTCGCCATTCTCGTCACCGCCGTCTTCGCGATCGGCGGGACTGCGGCGTACGGCGCGACGGTCGCGATCGGCTCGTGGCACCTCTGGGCGGGAACGCAGACGCTCACGAAGGGAACATGCACCGTGAGCGGCTCGAGCGCGACGACCGACACATACGTCGACTCGAGTCACGCGAGCAACAACTTCGGCAACGCGACGACGCTCCAGGTCAAGCCCGACGGGAACCAGACTCTCTGGACCTTCGTGCGCTTCGATCTCTCGAGCTGCAGCCTCCCCACCACGGGCGGCGCGGACTCGGCCACGCTGAAGCTCTTTCTCAACCCGGCGCCGAACCCGGGCCGCACGCTGACGGTCACGCCGGTGCTGAGCACCTGGTCGCAGACACTCACCTGGACGCAGGCGCAGCGCCTGAGCTATGGCGCTGCGACGACGACGTTCGCGACGGGAAACACGAACGGTACGACGCTGAGCATCCCGGTGACGGTCGACGTCGACGCGCTGATCAAGAGCTCGACCGCGAGCTACGGCTGGCGGATCAGCGACACAGGCGCGGCTGCGGGCGGGGACAAGGCGACGTTCACCTCGGCGAACGCGAGCTCGAACGTCCCGCAGCTGGTGATCTCGTATGAGAAGTAGCGGACGCGCGCTCGGCCTCGTGCTCGCGGTCGCCGCAGTCGTCGCGTGGGCGCTCTTCCTGCGCCCGCAGTCGCTCGGAGGACCGGCCGGCTACGTGCTCATCTCCGGCCGCAGCATGCAGCCTCACTATCACGCCGGCGACATGGTGCTCGTCGAGCGCAGATCGAGCTATCACGTCGGTGAAGTGATCGCATATCGCGTTCCGAAGGGCGACCCGATGGCCGGCTTCCAGGTGATCCATCGCATCGTCGGCGGGAACGCCCGGCAGGGCTTCGTCGTGCAGGGAGACAATCGCACCGCCCCCGACGTCTGGCGGCCCAAGCCGCGCGACATCGTCGGGGCGAAGACCGTGCGCATTCCCGACAGCGTGATCGTGCTCCAACTCTTGCGCTCGCCATTGCTGCTCGCCCTGCTGGCCGGATCGTTCGTGTTCGTGTACGGCTTCGGGGCGGCGCGCGAGGAGCGCCTGGGCCCCGCACACCCCGCCTGACCGACAGCGGTCTACGATCCGACGCAAGCAGTGAAGCTCGCGTCCCTCAAGCGATCGTTCCGCCGACTCACCCGCCGCCACCACTTCACCGGCTTCATGGGCGGCGTCGCGATGGCGGCCACCTTCGGTCTCATGGCCGGGCTACACGTGGCCACAACGCTCGGCGCGCTCGCGTTCGCGCCCTGGGTCGCGCTTTGCGGCTTCGATTGTGGCGTGTGGCTGGGGCTCCTCTCGGCCGCCGTCGCAACCGGACTCTGGACCGCGGCCGAGGAGATCGACGGGATTCACTTCACCGGCACGCAGCTCGGGGTGCGCGGGTTGCTGTTCGGGCTGTTGGCCGCAGGCACGGCGTTCGCGGGCGACCGTCTGAGGGACAGCGAACGCCGGTACCAAACGACGGCGGCGCGGCAGGCGGCGCTGATCGACTCCACGCTCGACGGGATCTCCCTCACCGACGCCGACGGGAACATCCTGGTCATGAACAAGCCGATCGTCCGCATGGCGATAGACCTCGGCATGCCGCTCGACGGCACGGTGCCCGAGCGGCTGCTCGCGATCGCCGACAAGGTCACGGAGCCGGAGCGCTACCGGCGGCGGATGCTCGAGCTCGCGAGCCATCCGACCGAGCCCGCGAGCGACGAGTTCGAATTCGTCGAGACCGGCCGCGTGTTCCGCGGGTACGCAGCGCCGGTCAACGACCACAACGGGAAGTTCCTCGGCCGCATCTGGACGCTGCGTGAAGTGACAGCCGACCGCGAGCTCGACCGGATGCGCGACGCATTCGTCGCAACCGTGTCGCACGAGCTGCGGACACCGCTCACGTCGATCGCAGGCTTCGTCGAGATGCTGCAAGGCGAGACGGAAGGACTGACCGAGGACGCCCGCACATACCTGCGCGTCATCGGGCGCAGCTCGGAACGGCTGCAGCATCTCGTGGAGGACCTTCTCCTCATGGCACAGATCGAGGCACACAAGCTCGAGCTCAACTGGGAGCCGACCAACGTCGGCGCACTCGCACGGCACGCAGTCGAATCCGTGCAGCCGACCGCCGACGAGAGAGGCCTGACGATCGACATCGTCGTCGACGGCGCACCGGAGATCCGGGCCGACCCCGGCCGCATCTCGCAGGTCATCGACAATCTCGTCTCCAACTCGGTGAAGTTCACGCCGAAGGGAGGCTCGGTCAACGTCGTCGTCGACGGCGACGAGAACGCGGCGCGCCTCGTCGTCGCCGACTCCGGCTTGGGCATCCCCGCCGACGAGCAGGACCAGGTGTTCTCGCGCTTCTTTCGGGCGCGCAACGCAATGGAGAACGCCATTCCCGGCACCGGCCTCGGACTCGCGATCACGAAGGCGCTCGTCGAACGGCACGGCGGTGAGATCTCGGTGGCGAGCGAGGAGAACGGCGGTACGCGCGTCACCGTGACGCTCCCGGTCTGATGGCTCGGAGGCTCGCGTCGCTCGTCGCGTTCGTCTTCATCGGCGCCTCACCGCTGCCCAGCGCCCCGCACTGCCAGATCTTCCCGGCGAACAATCCGTGGAACCAGCGTGTCGACAAGCTTCCCATCGAGTCCGACTCGGCGCAGATCATCGCGTCGATCGGGCGGTCCACCGGGCTCCACCCCGACTTCGGCTCCGGCCTCTACGCCGGCGAGCCGATCGGCATCCCGTTCGATGTGGTGTCGCACGCGACGCCGCGCTACCGGCTCTCGTTCGAATACGCCGACGAGTCGGACAAAGGCCCGTACCCGATCCCGAAGACCGTGCACATCGAAGGCGGGCGCGTGTCGACCGGCGACCGCCACGCACTGCTGCTCGACAAGGACGCGTGCAAGCTCTACGAGCTGTACGCGCTCTATCCGAAGGGCAGCGGCTGGAAGGCGGGCTCGGGCGCGATCTGGAACCTGAGGTCGAATGCGCTGCGGCCGGCCGGATGGACGTCGGCCGACGCGGCGGGCCTGCCGATCTTTCCCGGCCTCGCGCGCTACGACGAGGTTGCGCGCGGCGTGATCAATCACGCGCTGCGCTTCACGGTCGCGCGCACGCGACGCGCGTATGTGTATCCCGCACGGCACTACGCGTCGTCGCTGACGGACCCGTCGCTTCCGCCGATGGGGCTGCGCGTGCGCCTGAAGGCGAGCGTCGACATCTCCGGCTTCCCGCGGCAGGCGCGCATCGTGCTGCAGGCGCTGAAGACCTACGGGATGATCGTCGCCGACAACGGGTCGAACTGGTACATCAGCGGGGCGCCGAATCCGAGCTGGTCGAACGACGACCTGCACACGCTCGGCCGCATCACGGGCGCCGACTTCGAGGTCGTCGACACGAGCTCGCTGCATCCCTAACGGACACGTCTAGGTGTCTGACACCTGGACGTGTCTCTTTCAGGCGCGCGGATTCGGCAGCGGCGTCAGGACGGGCTCCACCCGCGCACGCAGATGCTCGAAATCCGGCGGCAGGATGAGCGCCTCGCCGAGATGCGCCGGGTCCTCGTCCGCGGCGAAGCCGGGGCCGAGCGTCGCGATCTCGAACAGCACGCCGCTCGGCTCGCGGAAATAGATCGAGCGGAACCAGAAGCGGTCGATGATCGGCGTCGGCCGGCCGCCCGCGTCGATCACGCGCTGCCGCCACGCCTCCTGCTCGCCCATCGGGCACGCCCACGCGACATGGTGCACGGTGCCGGCGCCGGGGATGCCGGGCTCGGCGGGCGCAGGCTCGTAGTGGATCCAGCCCCCCCGCGTCTCGCCGCGCGTATCGCCGTCGACGAACCCGAGCGCGTCGAGGAACGCTCCGTTGCGCTCGAGGTCGGACGCATACGCGCGCACGCCCTCGAAGCCCTGCAGCGCGTGCTCGCGCGGAATCTCAGGATGCTCGGCGATGAGCGGCTCGTCGGGGACGTCCGCGACGACAAGGTCGTGCCGAAGCCCTTCGGGGTCGGTGAACGGGACGCTGCCGACGCGGTCGCGCCAGAAGTCGAGCGCCGCTTCGGAGCCGACACGCCAGACGATTGTGTGGATCATCCCGTCGCCCGCGCGGCCGGGTGACGCGCCCGGGTACTCGAAGAACGTGATGTCGCTGCCGGGCGTTCCGTTCTCGTCGGCGTAGAAGAGGTGGTAGACGGTCGGGTCGTCCTGGTTCACCGACTTCTTCACGAGCCGCAAGCCGAGCGTGCCGGTGTAGTAGTCGACGTTCCGCGGCGCGTCGCCGGTGATGCACGTCACGTGATGAATCCCGTCGAGTCTCACTTCGCCTCGCAATCTTCACAAAATGGAGACACAGGGTGCAGGCACACGCCTCACCGACCCGCCAATGAGCTACTTCGAGAGCGCCCACCAGCGCCTCTCCGTTCGCTAGGCGACGCCGGCGAGCAAGAACGCGCGCGACTCCTTCAGCATCTCGCGCGCGATCACGAGCCGCTGGATCTCCTGCGTCCCTTCGTAGATCTGCGTGATCTTCGCGTCGCGCATGAACCGCTCGACCGGGTACTCGCGGATGTAGCCGTAGCCGCCGAGGATCTGCACTGCGTCCGTCGTGACCGCCATCGCGACGTCGCCGCACTTGAGCTTCGCCATCGCCGACGCCTTCGTCAGCTCGACGTCGTCGGCACCGTCGTCGACCATCTGCCCGAAGCGGTAGAGCAGGCCGCGCGCCGCCTCGCACTCGGTCTCCATGTCGGCGAGCTTCGCCTGGATGAGCTGATGCTGCGCGATCGGCTTGCCCATCGTCTCGCGCGTCTTCGCATAGTCGAGCGCGTAGTCGGTCGCGCCCTGCGCGATCCCGAGCGCCTGCGCGGCGACGCCTGGCCGCGAACGGTCGAGGATGCGCATCGCGATCTTGAACCCCTCCCCCTCCTCACCGAGCAGGTTCGCGGCGGGGATGCGGCAGTCCTCGAATGCGAGCTCGCCGGTGGTCGACCCGCTGATGCCCATCTTCGGCTCGAGCCGCGTGACCGAGAACCCCGGCGTGTCGGCCTCGACGACGAACGCGGAGATGCCGTCGTGGCCGAGGCTCGGATCCGTCTTCGCGAACACGGTGTAGAGACTCGCGACCGACGCGTTCGTGATGAAGCGCTTCGACCCGTTGAGGACGTACTCGTCGCCTTCGCGCCGTGCCGTCGTGCGCATCGCGGCGGAGTCGGAGCCGGAGCCGGCCTCGGTGAGCGCGTACGCGCAGAGCCATTCGCCGCTCGCGAGGCGCGGCAGGTAGCGCGCCTTCTGCTCGTCGTTGCCGGCGAGCTTGAGCCCGAGCGAGCCGAGCTCCTGCACGGCGAGGATGAGGCCGCTCGTCGCGCAGACCTTCGAGACCTCCTCGATCGCGATGAGCGCGAGCAGCGTTCCGGTGCCGAGCCCGCCGGCGCTCTCGTCGAAGAAGAGACCGAAGATGTCGTTCTCGCGGTAGAGCTCGACGACGTCCCACGGGAACTCATGCGACTCGTCGATCTCCGCCGCGCGCGGCGCAACCCGCTCGCGCGCGAGCGTGCGCACGAGATCGCGGAGCTCTCGCTGCTCGCTAGTTAGTTGATCCCAAGCCATGGCAGACCGCCTCGATGTTGTTGCCGTCGGGGTCGAGGACGAACGCCCCGTAGTACGTCGCATGGTACGGCCGCAATCCGGGCGGCCCGTTGTCGGTGCCGCCCGCGGCGAGCGCCGCGGCGTGGAACGCGTCGACGGTTTCGTTGTCCGCGGCCGGAAGCGCGACGTGCGTCCCCGTCCCGTACGGCTCGCGCTCGACGATCCAGAGCTCGGGCTTTCCGGCCGCACCGAACGCAACCGCCTTGTGCTCGTCGAACTCCATCGCGACCGTCCAGCCGAGCGGCGCCAACGCCTGCTCGTAGAACGCGCGGCTCGCCGAGTAGTCCTTCACGTTGAGCCCGACGTGGTCGAACATCAGATCTTGCGCGCCTGGACGGCGGTCCCGTACGCGCAGATCTCCGTCCAGATCTTGCCCAGCTCGGACGTGTCGAAGCGGAACGCGATGACCGCGTTCGCGCCTTTCGCCTCTGCTTCCTCGATCAGGCGTTTGGTCGCGTCCTCGCGTCCGGCGGCGAGCATCTTCGTCATGCCCTTCAATTCGCCGCCGACGATCGACTTCAATGCCGCGCCGAGCTGCGACCCGAGGTTGCGCGAGCGAACGGTGAGCCCGAAGACCTCGCCGAACACTTCTCGGATCTCCCAGCCCGGGAGGTCGTTCATCGTGGTTATCAGCATGCCGACATGATGGTCGAAAGCGGCGCCCTCCGTCTATGTGTGGGAAAGCCGCAGCCGAATTCCGTGGAACTCCGGATCCGCCGCGGCGGCTCGCCCCGCAGGATGCGTGAAACCCGAAAGGAGCCGCAATGAAGCGCTCTCTCATCATCCTCGCCGCGGGCATTGCGGCAATCGCAGTTGCCGCCCCCGCCGGCGCGGGGAACAACGTCACGATCAACATCCGCCACCAGGTCGTCGGCTGCCACAGCTGGGCGATCGGGCCGGGGGCCTACGGCGCATTCAAGACCCTGACGGTTGCGCCGGGCACCACGATCACCTTCATGAACCACGACCTGATGCCGCACGCGCTGAAGGAGCTCACCGGTCCTCGCGTGACGATGCACAACCTCGCCGTGCCGACGATGGGCATGGGGCTGAAGGGGCCGTTCGCGGCCGGGATGATGGGCCACATGGCCTCCGGCACGCGGATCACGCTCACCAAGGCCGGGAGCTACGTGTTCACGACGAAGGCCGGTGAGGACTACATCTCCGGCGTGAACACGAAGGGCGAGGACAACGTCCTGAAGCTGGTGGTGACCGTCAAGTAACGTCGGCGCCGTGATCCTCGAGAACGGCGTCGTCCACACACTCGATCCGGCGCTGCCGACGGCGCGGGCACTCGCAATCGCGGGTGACCGCGTCGCCGGCGGCGTCGGCGTGCACGAGACCGCGCTTGCGAGCCCCGAGATCGTCGACCTCGGCGGCCGCTGCGTGCTGCCGGGCTTCACCGACTCGCACGTGCACTTCCCGACGTGGGCGGTGGCGCAGCGCGAGGTCTCCCTCGACGGCTGCACATCGCTCGACGAAGCGCTCGCGCGCGTGCGCACGGCCGACGCGCCGGGCACGTGGTTGCGCGGGTACGGCTGGCGCAGCGGCGACTGGACGGACGGACGGGATCCGACGAAGGAGGATCTCGACGCCGTCACCGGCGACCGGCCGGCGTCGCTCATCGCGAAGGACTACCACTCGCTCTGGCTCAACTCCGCCGCGCTCGCGCTCGCGGGCGGCGATCTCGAAGTGCCCGGCGGCGTCGTCGAGCGGGATGCGAACGGTGCGCCGACCGGCATCCTGCGCGAGGAATCGGCGTGGCGCTTCAAGGAGCGCTACATCACGATTCCCGACGACGAATATCTCACCGCGATGCGCGCCGGCGTGAAGCTCGCGCACGCGCGCGGCGTCACGTGCGTGCACGACAAGGACGGCTGGCTCGGCGCAGCCGGGCTGTGGCAGCAGCTCGATGCGCAACTGCGTGTGTGGCAGTCGGTTCCGCACGAGAAGCTGCCGGAACTGCGCTCGCTGTCGTTGCACAGCGGGCTCGGCTCGCTCCTGCGGGTCGGCTACCTGAAGGTCTTCATGGACGGCACGCTCGGCTCGCAGACCGCGTGGATGCTCGACGGCAGCGGCGTGCGCATCACGAGCGGCGACGAGCTCGCTGAGATCGTGCGCGCGGGCGCGGAGGCGGGCTGGCCGGTCGGCGTGCACGCGATCGGCGACCGCGCGAACCGCGAGGCGCTCGACGCGTTCGAGCGGACGCGCGACGCCTGGGCGCCGAAGGGGCTGCGGCAGCGGATCGAGCACGCGCAGTGCGTCGCGCCGGAGGACGTCGCACGCTTCGCGAAGACCGGCGTCGCCGCGTCGGTGCAGTTCACGCATGCGCCCTCGGACGAGCACCTCGCGAAGCGGTTCTGGCCGGACAAGCTCGACCAGGCGTACTCCTTCCGCTCGCTGCTCGACTCGGGCGCGCTGCTCGCGAACGGATCCGACGCGCCGATCGAAGAGCTCGACCCCTGGGCGGGCGTCGTCGCCGCCGTCCTCGACCACTGGCGCGAGGACCAGAGGCTGACGCTCGAGCAGGCGCTGCACGCGACCTGCGTCGCGCCCGCCCGGCTTTCACACGACGAGCGCATCCGGGGAACGCTCCTGCCCGGCCGAGCCGCCGATTTGGTCGTCCTCGACCGCGATCCCTTCGCCTGTGAGCCGGAAGAGCTGAGAGAAGTTGCGGTCGTTGCGACGATGGTCGCCGGCCGCTGGGTTTACAACCCGCCCCCCTGGTAGGGAGAATCCCCGCCTGTCCCGGGGTCACTGAGAGGAGGCTCGGTGGAAGCTGCAGGTGGGCGGAACGAACTGCGACACCAGTCGGTCGGACTGCCGCAGACCCTGTTCCAGTCGATCACGCACATGGCGCCCGGCGCCGCGATCGCGTTCTCGATCTATCTCTCGATCGTCAACGCAGGGCCGGCGCTGCCACTCGCGGTGCTGCTCGCGCTCGTCGCGTGCACGCTCGTCGCGATCTCGATCGGGCAACTGGCAAAGGAGATGCCGTCGGCGGGCGGCCTGTACTCGTACGTCGCGCGCGCCCTCGGGCCGCAAGCGGGAGCATTCGTCGGCTGGTGCTACCTACTGTTCCAGCCGCTCGTCGCTCCGCTTCTGTTCCTCATCTTCGCGTGGACGACCCGCGATGTCGTGTTCAGCGACAAGCACGGGCTCGGCTGGCACTACAGCGGCCAGTGGTGGATCTGGATCGTGCTCTCGGCCGCCATCGTCTTCTATCTGACATACCGCGACGTGCGCGTCTCGACGAGGGCGGGCGTCATTCTCGGCGTCTTCGAGATCGTCGTCTTCGTCGCGCTGTCGGCGTGGATGCTCATCTCGAACTTCGGCGACATCACCGTCCAGACGTTCAACCCGTCGCACGCGCCGGGAGGCACATACGCCGGCATCTTCAAAGGCATGGTGTTCGCGATCCTCGCGTTCATCGGCTTCGAGTCGTCGGCGCCACTCGGCGAGGAAGCCAAGAACCCACGCTGGACGGTGCCGCGTGCAGTCGTGCTCTCGTGCATCGGCGTCGGCCTCTTCTATCTCTTCTGCTCGTACGCATGGGTGATCGGCACCGGCTTCGACAAGTTCACGCAGACGGCGACGTCGGCCGCGAACCCGTGGCGCGACCTCGGCATCGTCTTCTGGGGCGGCGGCTGGGTGCTCGTGTTCTTCGCGATCATCAACTCGGCGCTCGCGAACTCGAACGCCGGCGCAACGGCGGCTTCGCGCGTCCTCTACTCGCTCGGGCGCAACGGCCTGCTGCCGAAGTCGTTCGCGAAGACCCATCCGACGCACAAGACGCCGCACGTCGCGATCATGTTCCAGACGGTGCTCGGCCTCGCGGTCGCGCTACTGCTCGGCTGGAAGTACGCCGACCTCATCACGGCGTTCTCGATCATCGCAACCGCGGTGACGGTCGTCGTGATCGTCGTCTACATCCTCGTGTGCTTCGCGACGGTCGTGTACTTCAGCCGGCGCGAAGACCACAACCCCTGGCTGCACTGGGTGCTGCCGATCCTCGGCGCCGCCGCGTTCGTGCCGCCGCTCTACTACCAGTACTTCCCGCTGCCCGGCTATCCGGTGCGCTACGCGAACTGGGTCGCGCTCGGCTGGCTCGCTGCGGGGCTCGTCGTCGTCGCGCTCCTGCCGAAGCGAGCGCTCGACCATGTCGAGGACATCTTCGGCGAGGTGCCGGCGGGAACGGTGCCGACGAAGTGAATCACCGCATCACCCGGGACGAGGTCGTCTGGGCGTTCGGCCCCGACCTCGTCCCGGT
>Ga0070730_10002465_pt1 | contig 16810 bp, 13 predicted proteins | sample Coa_R1_3_FD_66447 | JGI IMG/M metagenome (GOLD analysis project Ga0070730, IMG submission 66447) | Surface soil microbial communities from Centralia Pennsylvania, which are recovering from an underground coalmine fire - Coalmine... | ecosystem: Environmental > Terrestrial > Soil > Unclassified ... | reverse complement strand
CGGGACAGCGCCGCTAAGCTACCAGTGGCAGAAGAACGGAGCGAACATCGCCGGAGCGGCTTCCGCGAGTTACACGACACCAGCAACGACGACCACCGACAGCGGGTCGACGTTCGACGTGGTGGTGACGAACGCGGCGGGGACCGTGACCAGCGCGGCAGCAACGCTGACGGTGAATACGGCGCCGACGGTCACGACGCCGCCAGCGAACCAGACGGTGACGGCAGGACAGACCGCGACGTTCACGGTAGTAGCGGCAGGGACGGCGCCGCTAAGTTACCAGTGGCGGAAGAACGGGGTTAACATCGCGGGGGCAACTTCAGCGAGCTACACGACGCCGGTGACGACGACAGCGGATAACACATCGAGGTTCCGAGTCGTGGTGAGCAATACCGCCGGGACAGTGACCAGCATATCAGCAACTTTGACGGTGAATACGGCTCCAACGATCACGACGCCGCCAGCGAGCCAGACGGTGACTGCAGGACAGACCGCGACGTTCACGGTAGTAGCAGCCGGGACGGCGCCGCTAAGTTACCAGTGGCTGGAGAACGGGGCAAACATCGCGGGAGCGACGGCGACGAGTTATACGACGCCGGCAACCACGACCGCAGATAGCGGCTCGACGTTCGATGTGGTGGTGAGCAACACCGTCGGGACAGTGATCAGCGCAGCAGCGACATTGACGGTGAACCCGCCGGCCCCAGCGATCCAGGTCAGCCCGACGTCCTTCAACTTCGGAAACGACGTGGTCGGCAGTAATTCGACGCAGTTATTGATCATCAAGAACACTGGCACGGCCATCTTGACCATCGCGCAGGTCACTGCAACTGGTTCGGCCTTCAGCCTAAATGGATTCTCCTTGCCCCTGAACGTAAACGCGGGCCAGCAGACCACGATTACGGTGGCGTTCCTGCCGACTGCGGTTGGTACAGTCTCCGGCAACATCTCAATCGTGAGCAACGCTCCCACTTCGCCCACTTCTGTTGGTCTCGCAGGCACAGGAATCGCCGCAATCCTGACCCTGGGCATCAGCCCCACAAGCTTAAACTTCGGAAATGTAGCAACGGCAACTTCCTCAGCCAGTCAAATCGTCACAATCACCGACACCGGCAACTCCAACGTGACGATTTCACAGATCAGTATGATCGGCGCTGGCTATTCGATGACGGGCGGCGGGGCACCTGTCATCCTTTCTCCGTCTCAGAACCTCGCTCTGACCATTGAGTTCAGTCCCACGGCACTCGGGACAATAAACGGAAGCATCTCGATCATCAGCAACGCAGACGGGTCGCCTGCGACGGTTTCACTTTCGGGAACCGGCGTAGTCCAGCATTCGGTCGCAGTGACCTGGAACGCAAGCACTTCTACAGTATCCGGGTACAACGTCTACCGCAGCACGGTAAGCGGAGGTTCATATACAAAGATCAACGCCTCGCTGGTTGCGGCGCTCAATTACACAGACCTGACCGTACAAAGTGGCGCGACCTACTTCTACGTAGCCACGGCGGTAGATTCAAGTGGCGACGAAAGCGTCAACTCGAACGAAGTGTCAGCCATTGTCCCTTGAGCGTTTGAAAAGACCCTGAACAACGAAGCCACGCAAGGTTCGCTTGGAATCCATCACTTATACGGTGATAAATTTCATTCCTGTTTCAAGAATCCCGCCGGGCTCTCAGTAAACCTTTCCGTCATTTTGCCGTATTGATTGATCTTAAAAAAACCCGTCGATAGAAAATGCACCGGGCCAAGAAATATCCGTCTCAGTCCACAGACAGCCCCAATGCCAGGTTAATTAGCGGACGACAAATGGCTGGTCTAGCTGCGGCTGCCGATTCAGAGTATCCTCACCGGGTTCAGGGGTGCGCCCGAGTCCTTTTAAGGTTTGATGTGAATTCTAATCGTGCCCGCGCCAAAGTCAGATTCGGTGCCGTCAGCTTCCTGGGCCGTCACGACAAGTGAATGTTCTCCGGCGCGAAGGGAAATAAGCGGACTCGTTCCTGTGATTCCTTTAACCAATCCAGTAGCTTCGGCAGGAACAGGAATCGAGAATAGCTTCACCTGCTCCTTGTCAGTCGCGTCATAAACATTAAACTGTTTTATGCAATTCTTCGTGAGCGTCATCGAACAAGCATGATTCAAGTTGAAATCATAGTTGAACGTAACTGTAACTCTCCGTTTGCGCGGGCCGGCTACGGCCAAACTAACGAAAACTAGAGCGAATAAGGCCAAAAGTGATCGTAGGTTGGTAAATTTTATCTTCAATGAATTAGTACCCGCGCAGCGGCTGAGAGGTCGACGGTCCGGGTAAAGGAAAGTGTAGTCCAACAGCTGAGGCCAGTGTCAAGGGAACGAACGACCGAGCTTGCCGCGGATTCATGCGGCCCATGCGCATTTCAGAATCGCGTTGGCGCATTAGATGAAAGTGTGGGACCTTCGTGGTGGCCATGCACACATTTCGGCGCGTAGCGCCATCTCTCAAATCAACTTGCCACAACTCCCGTGACCTGACCCAGCTTTATGCGCTCAAAAGCCCTACCGAACGACCTAGCAGATTGGCAGCAACCAACAAGAATCGGCTACATTGTTGCAACGTGTGCGACATTGGATTGCATCGCTGCCGCCTCGATGCCACGATGACTACATACCGCAAAAGAAGAGCAAAACAAAATCCGACCGAGCGACACATGGCAGTGTCAAAGAGGAAATGCCGAAGCCCCGCATTGCCAGGTCCGCAAGAATAACAGAGCTGAATCTAGAAACTGCGCGCATTCCAGAACAGCCGAGTACAACTATGCCCGAAGGGGTTGACAGGATCATCCCGTCTCCCCGTCCGAGCCAACCGGAAAGGCTCAAAGTGCGATTGTGGGAGCGCACCATCCGCATCGAAATCTCCGTATTGAAAATGCGTTAACGGACGAACATGGCGACGATGTAAAGATCAAAAAGCGCGCTGAAGTTGAGGTTACCGCCGATCCAAAACGGGTCAATCGCCACAATGCACAAAGCGCACATCGGGGCATCCTCAAGAGCGAGTTATTTGCCCGTGGTCGTCTCGGCAGCATCTGCGGCTATGAAGCGCCACATCTGCTTCTTTAATTGCGCATCCACCCCATTCGCGATGAATTCAAGTCCGGACGACGACAGCGCGCTAAAATGAAAATTGTTCTCTAATGCGGAGCGCCGGAGGAGAATTCCGGAGTGTGACCAATGGCTGACCAAACGATGCGCTTTGTTTCGGCGAAATCAGGCGGACACGCGATGTAGTCGAAGGCTCCCGCGCGCAAAGCGGCAAGGTAATGATCCCATTCGGCGAAACGGGATAGCACGACAACTGGGGTGGGCTTCACCGCCGAGACAACGCCCCGGAAGTCACCATCCGGCAGAGTTTCATGGCAGAAAACGACGCCGAACTTCTGCGTCGTCATGAAGATTTGTGCTTCGTCGAATTTCATGCAGCAGACGGAGCTCAAACCGCACTTGTTCATCGCTGCGTTGATCTTTTCATGATGTTCTTTCTCAGGAGAGATCACCAACACCTGGTTGACGCTGAGCATGTAATCTTCCTTTCTTGCTGACGGTTTAACGAGCACGACCGCATATTGTGCGGGCTCGTGCTGTCTCGTCCTGAAGAGCCTCTCCCTACCAAAGCTGCTCGGCGTTGGACGCTAGTCTCGACGACTCGAATGGAGGGCCGGCCCGTTGGAGCCAGCACCGTAGCAGCAGGATTTCGGCAAGACTGTATAAAAGTGAACAGTAGCCAAGAGCGAGACACTTTAATTTGCGTACTGCACGGCGAGAAGGAGCGACATGAGCCGGGAAGCAGGGCTGGGCCGGGCGATATTCCCCTCTCGCCGTGCCCCACATCCGAAAGTGGAACGCGGCCTTCCAACCCAAGATGTGCGAGATCGAGGAACCTTTGAATCTCCCAGAAAAGACCCATTGTCTGTCACAAATCTCTGTGTTGCTCCTGGGGATTAGCTTGTACTCCTACCACGTGCGGGAACTTCTGGTCTGCTTGGCATTCTTTAGCCTGCTCTTTGTCTTGCTTGCTCTGCTGATTCTTGGAGGCATAATCGCTTGGCACGCGGGAGAATACGTTCTCCAGCGGGCCGGCACTGCCGGGCGAGTGAGACGGTCGGTTGCGCTTGGTCCTGCCGAACTGCAACTGAAACCAATCTTGGGCGCAGGGAGGATGACGAGAGTTTGAAGCAAGCTTCGCATTTTAGACGCCGCCAGGAAACGGCCTCTCCCACTTACTGAGCAAGCATACGGCAGGAGTCCTTGCTGGTCGGGATATCCAATCGACTTTGATACTTCTCCCATCGACGGCTCGGAGCAATTCGCCCTTTACTTTGTGCGCGAACGGAATAGAGCTAGTGAAAGCCGAGAAATTCCGGTCCGAGGGGAGAAGAGTCAGGGTTGATCAGCTGTGCAAAAAAGAACAGTCAACACTTCCCGCTCCTTCTAGAATCTTCACGGAAAAAGTACGCGCGACCGCGAGAGGTTCCGGAGTCCAGAACCCGCCGTTTTTTTTGATCGTTTCTTGCTCACCTTTATTCCTTAGATGGCTCGAGCAATGAAGGAAGGTTTAAGAAGATGAACATTTTCGGCCGTGGCCCGGAATTCTTAAAGCGTCGACGGGGAAAGCGCTGGTTGTTTTCCCTGTTGTCGTTGGGCATGCTGTTGTCGAGTCGGCCTCAGAACCTGGCGGCCTATCAAGACTCTCAAGCGCCGCCGCAGCCTCCGAACCAATCGGAGGACGCCCAGGCCCCCCAGTACGCACCGCAGACTCCCGAGCAGATACAGCAGTTGGTCGCGCCTATGGCGCTGTATCCGGATTCGCTGGTAGCCCAGATTTTGGCGGCGTCCACCTTTCCCGAGCAAATCGTGGAGGCCGACAGATGGGTGCAGGCCCATCCTGATTTGAAGGGCGAGGCGCTGGGACGAGAAGTAGACCAACAGCCGTGGGACGCCAGCGTTAAGGCCCTGGCCGCATTTCCATCCGTCCTCGGCAATATGGACAAGAACCTATCCTGGACGTCATCCCTAGGCGACGCCTACTACAACCAGCAACAGGATGTGATGGATGCGGTGCAGGTAATGCGCCAGCGAGCCCAGCAAGCGGGAAATCTGAAGACTACTCCGCAGCAAACGGTAACAAATGAAGGCTCGGACGTCGAGATTCAACCTGCTGACCCCGAGGTCGTTTATGTGCCCGCATATAATCCGTGGTTGGTTTACGGCGGTTCCATGGGGCCATGGCCGGGATGGTACCAATATCCCGGAATTTGGTATGGCGGACCGTACCTCTCGTTCGGACTCGGCTTCGGAATCGGTTCTTACGGAGGATTTGGATGGGGCTGGAATAACTGGGGCTTTAATTGGGGTGGGCGCTACGCGATGTATAACCGCGGAAGGTATTACTCACGAAGCAGCACTTTTTACAACCGGAGCAGCTACTACAGGGGAGGAGGCCAGTGGGGCGGCGCAAGGAACGTACAGCGCGGCTCTAACGGTGAGCGCGGTGTGACTCGTGGCGGCGCAAACCCGGGGAACAGGTCTCCCAACGGAAACTTCGCCAGCCGCAGCGGAGCTAACTACCGCGCGGGCGCGACGGACAGGGCTTTCAGCGGAAACAGCCAAGCGGCGCGAGGATATGCTGCCCCCCGGGGCCAGACTGGCACGCGCTCGAGCGCCTTCAGCGGCTACAACCGTGGCGGACAGGCGAGGAGCTATTCGTCGCGCGGAAGTGCCAGCGTGAGAGGCGGCGGTGCGCGCGGCGGAGGGGGATCTCGCGGTGGCGGTGGCGGCAGACCTCACTAGGCGGAAGCCGGCTGTCTGGAGGGATCGTTGTGTTCCCGGCACGCCCTCAAATATAGAATTGGAGAATAGCGACATGCAGCGGACAAATGCAAATTCCGACAAATTGCACTGGGCGGATCTTCTTAAACTGGCAGCAACCGCCATCCTTCTGACGGCGTGTATTCCCGCGCGGTCCACGGCGCAACAGCAGGGCCAGAAGAAATTTTCATCGGCGGAAAGAGCCAGCAACGCGCTCTTCGCCGCGGTGCGCAGCGCCGACGAAAAAGCGATGCTGGAGATCCTCGGACCAGACGGAAAGCAGATCATCTCTTCCGGAGACGAAGCCGAAGACGCCGAGACCCGCGCGAATTTTGCGCGGAAGTATGAGGAAATGCACCGTCTGGTGCAAGAACCGGATGGGACCACTTCGCTGTATATCGGCGCGGAGAATTGGCCCACGCCGATACCGCTGGTGAACCGAGACCATGCGTGGTATTTCGATACCGACGCGGGCAAGCAGGAAATTTTGTTCCGGCGAATTGGCGAGAATGAGATCTCGACGATTCGTGTTTGCGAGGAACTGGTGGCGGCGGAAAAGGAATCTCGCTCTGCCGAGCACAACGAATACGCGCGGAAAATCTTCAGCGACGAGGGGCAGCATAATGGGCTCTACTGGAAACCTGCTGAGGGCGAACCTAAGAGCCCGATCGGGCCGTTGCTGGCGTCGGCCATTATTGACAGCGATGGCAGAGGCCGAGATGGCGCTCCGACCCCTTTTCGTGGCTACTATTTCCGCCTACTAACACGCCAAGGGGAAAATGGCCCGGGTGGCCCGAAAAACTACATCGCGAACGATAAAATGACCGAGGGGTTCGCGTTCGTGGCCTTTCCGGCGGAATACGGGGCGTCCGGCGTGATGACCTTCATCGTTAACGAAGATGGAGAAGTGTACCAGAAGGATCTCGGCCAGAAGTCCGATACGCTTGCGAAAGCCATGAAGGATTACAACCCCGATTCCACTTGGCGAAAGGCCGAGGAGCAGCAAGAGGAAAGTGCTGCCGGCGAGCCGAAAAGCAACTGAGGAGCGCAGCCTGCGTGCCGTGAACCGGCGCGCATAGTAACCATATTGGTTAAAGCTTGAGTAGACCATGCGATTTGCGGCATCGCTACTGGCGCCGTGCGAACGCTTATCTTCACGCGGTCTCGTGCCGGTCTGGCCAGAAGCACACCGGTTCGCGGTGCCGCGAGGTCGTATTCATCAGGGCTTCGAGATCCGCTGGACGTAGCTCATCAACGAGGAACAGCGCTCGTGAGAACGACTTTGAGGGCGCACTCTCTGGCGGCATTCGTGAAGGTGTCGTAGGGCTTCAGGGCGCCCGGCCCAGGGTTGGCGGCGTAGGAAGCAGTTGGCTGGAGCAGTGCTCGAATGAAGTGAATGGTTCTCGGCTGGATGTGCTCTTAATGCAAACCAAAGAAGAATCAAGAGAGAATCGCCATCGGCAGACTTGCCCACATCCAGAAAGGAATGACGAAGCCGCGCATGGCAAAGTCCGCGTGCGAAGCGGAAATAAGTCTAGCCGCTACGCGAATCGCTCCGGGCGGTTCGCTGCTGCTTTCCGTTTTGCGGCGTGCATGGAAATGAAGAGCCCTCGCTTATTCTGTCGTCTCCTGGGGCAGGTAGCAGGGGCCATGTTGCTGGCTACTCTCGTCTGCTTGCCAGCTCGTTGCCAAGCCCCAAAAAACTTTGCAATTCAACAAATAGCGGAGAGTCCGAGTTCATGCTCGAGTAGCAATGTTTGTCTTCTGCGGGGCAGCGAATTGTGCGCCGGGCCAATTCCTGCAGATGAGCAAAGCACCCAGAGCCTATCCTCGGATGGCGCCTTTAAGAAGGCAGTCAGGAGATTCGGGAGGGATCAAGCGGAAATTTATTCGGCTCCGTTTCACCGGTCTAGTCTGAAGTGGGATGCCCTGTTCCTTGCTGGAACGGGAACGCTGATTGCGACGGACAAAAACTCCAGCGGAGTATTGCCGCAGGATCACCTCAATGTAAGCCGGAACATCTCTAATGCAGGTCTCTATGGGACTTCGGCTGCGGCAGGTGTTCTCTGGCTTTCTGGGATAGCGACGCACGATGACCATGCGCGTGAAGCGGGCGCCTTGAGTGCCGAGGCTTTCGCCAATACTGTGCCGATTTACGTGGGTCTGCAGCTTATAGCTGGTAGGGAACGACCAATTGAGGGCAGTGGCAATGGACGTTTTTGGCGCAATAACGCTCTCAACAGCTCTTTTCCTTCCGCGCACGCCCTATTCACGTGGTCGATGGCAACCGTGATTGCCCACGAATACCCACGGCCGTGGGTGAAATGGCTGGTTTACGGCACGGCCACGGCAGTTTCAGTGACGCGATTCACCGGGCGAGAACATTTTCCGTCCGATGTGGTCGTGGGAAGCGCGCTTGGCTATCTAATCGGCCGCCATATTTTCCAAGCGCATTGTAAGGAAGGATTAAGCGAGGGTTGTCATTCTCGCCATTAGAGTCCCGCGGGCATCCCGGATGAAATGAGTATTCTTGCGGCGAGAAACTCAATCTTGCGGATGGGACTTGGCCAGGATTTTCAGAGCCGCCTCACGTCCTTGGCGAACGCGCTCGCTCGCAGGGCCGTTCGGCCGCAATTTCAAATAAGCATCCAAGTCCTGTAGTTCTGCGCGATAGTCGCCTTTGCTGGCAGCGACATTCGAAAGCACAAGATAGGCGTCCGCGAAGTTAGGGTCGCGGAGAAGTGCCTCCTGCACGCTTCTTTCGGCCTCGTCCGGCCGGTTGAGTTGCATGAGGGCGTTACCCAGGATGACGTAGCCCTCGGGTGCGGCATCTTCCACTTCCAATCCCCTGCGGATGATTTGCTCCGCCTCGCCGGGTTTTCCCTCCTGGCACAGAATATAGCCAAATCCGAACTCCGCCCAGGCGTACCGCCCCCCACTTAAATCGATGGCCATTTGAAAAGCTTTCGCAGCTTCCTCATTGTGGCCCAACTTCATCTCCGCCATGCCCATCTGGTAGTAAGCCTCGAAGTATCCAGGAAACGCTTGCGTAGCCTTCGTGAAGTGGCTCAGACTTCCGGCAGGATCATTCCTGGCCAGGCGTTCCAATCCCTTTTGCAACTCATTCCGCGCTTTTGGCTTGATCTTCAACTCTCGTACGGAAACTGTGTAATCGCTTTGGCGAATGGGCCGCGATTTGGACCTCAGATACATCACCAGTTTCGAGGAAGCGCCATCCAGTTGCACGCTGGCCTGGGCCGACTCGTACCCAGTTTCCTCAACCGCGATATCGTACGTGCCGCGCGGAAGGCGCTGCACTCTGAACTGCCCAGCGAAGTCCGTCAAAACACTACGAATTACTCCTGCGACGCGCGATTTCAGGCTTACGATCACCTGACTCGCCGGCCGCTTGTCCGCTTCCAAAAGCACGGTTCCCGATATCTCTCCTTCCGCCTTTTCAAAGTTGAACGCTTGCGCCTTCGCACACGGCGCCCAGGCTATCGCTGTAATGTTCAGAATCAGGATGAGATTCAGGAAGAGGATCGGGGTGAAGTTTGCCTGCTGGCGTGGCTTATCGACTTTCGGCAATTCGCAACACATCTTGACCTGCTGCGCACGTTCGAGGCGTTCCCTCGCGGACTTGGTGGTTGGGTGAGTCAATCCGTGCCGGCGCCAGCATCCACATGCGGCACTCGGTTGCTGCCTGCGGTTGTAGTTTCGCCAGCGCCGCCGTTACAACTTAACTACTCGATGCCAACCGTCGCGTGCTGTGCAAGCTTCTGCCAAGTGAAAACCCGTTGTCTGTCTCGTTTTGAACGGAGCACATTTCAGAAGGCCGCCAAACTGGTTTAGCTTTACAGCGAACGGTCGAAAATCGGGGTTGAACTGCTATTAGCGGGATTGAACGGCGGCCACTTTTGAGTTCACTAAGAAGACCGTCCCGTGTGTCCCGAGGTTTCGAGCCGTTAATTTGAAACTCCATGGCATGCTAATTGTGAGTGTCGGAGCGCGCGCCAGGCGCGCGGAGCATAGCATTTAGATTTTTGAAGACCACCGCGCATGGGGCGAGCATACCACTTCTGTACGGGACTGAGAGAGGCAACGGCGGGGTGGGGCGCCGCATCCGTCCCAGGCGCTTAAGGGCCTGGCACTCGTCCTTCAGAGTGCTTTCGCATCCACACAATCGTCTTCAGGGCATTCCTAACAGGTCAGCGGCGAAGATGCACTAACCATAATAATTCTGTAGTCGCACAGAAGGACGACAGCGCAACGCAAATCGTTAGATAGATTCGCAATTTTGGCCAGTTCGAGAAATGACTTGGCCGGACGAGGAAGAAGCCAAACGCTACAGCAGCCGGGGCCTCGAAAATGGCCGCGAACGAGAAAATACTCGGCCAAACACCCAAGTAGAACAGATAAAGGCAGGAAACGAGCCCGAGGCATGAGACCGTCCTTACGCGAGACGAAGAGAGGGCTGTCACGGGCCGGTACACATTCATAGCGGTCAGGAAGGCTCCGCTAGTTGCTATTGAAAGCGCCTCGGGCCACAGCCCCCAGATTGGAATCTGGGTAACGGAAGTGAGCGAATCCACGGTATCTCCGATTCAGGGGCACACTTCGTGAACGAACCCACAAGCGATCGTTGGAGCCGGGCAGAAAATGGGGCGGGCCAGTCACACGTCCCGAGGGTGGAGCATAGCGTTTAGATTTTTGGTCGCGACAATGCACGGGGAGAGGATACCACTTCCGTACGTCACTGAGAGATTCAAAGGCGGGGTGAGGCGCGACCTGAAGAATCAGCTACCCGCCTGGGTTGTAAGAGAACGGTTTGGAAATGGGCTTGAAAACGCAGTTTTGTTCAGAGCGAGCGGAGGAAGTCGATGAGTTCCTGTTGCTCGTGAGTGTGCAACGCATTGAAGCGATCAATAACCTTATTAGCTTCGCTGCCGCGGCTTTTGTGGTCCCGAATGGCCTGAACCAGGTTGGTCGTACGTCCATCATGGAGGAAGAAGACGCGTTGCCCGACACCCCATAGAGGAGCGGTGCGGAACTCGTCGGGGCCGGCGGAGCCTTGCGTAATGCCGTCAGCAAGACCTATGCCCATGTGGTGGACGAGCAGGTCTGAAAAAAGATTCACCGTTTTATTGGAAAGCGCGGCACTCGGACTGGTGGAGGAGCCGCTGGCAATTTTTGCGCTCGTGGTCAGCGAGGGCGTATGGCAGTGGACACAGCCTACGGTTGCAAAGGTGGCGCGTCCCTTTTCGGTGGACGGCGTTGCAGGAGCGGGGGTAGGTGGAGCGAGCATGCGCATGAAGTTGGCAAACGCTTCGATGTCGGAGACGACGGCCGGATTGGAAGTGGCCGTAGTCGCGGGCGTCGTAAAGTTGAGCGTGTCATTCGGTGAGGGGACGAAAAGACAGGTCGCAGTCTCGTCCCGCTCCTGAGGAAACAATTGGTTGGAAATTCCCATTTCCACGTTGTAGGCCTCGGCCGCGAACATGAGCAGGGATTTGTTCTGCGCCTTCCAGCCGAAGCGAGTCATAGTCCCATCGTTGGCGCTGCGGTTCACGTTCCCGCCCAGGATCGCGTTCGCGTGGCCGGAAATACCCATCCCCGACTTCTGCGTCGCGTTCGATTGCAGGTTGGCAAGGATGGCAGAGTCAGGGATCGCTTCAATGAGGCCCGCGCCAAAAACAGGAGTCGGGATTCTGAAAATAATGTTCGGATTCCCGCCTTGGCCAGTGAGCGGATTTCCCGCCGGCAGGAAGTCAAATTGGGCGATGTTGCAACCGGGGGCATCGCTTCGTCCGGTGATCACGAAGAGGTCGTGCACGCCGCCGTCGTTAACGCCGTTAGTTTTCTTGAAGCGCGACTCGCGGACCGGGCCATTGGGCGCGATGAACCATGGCACCGCGTTCTTTGCTCCATTGAGCGTGGCGACCGCAATCAAAGGGTTCTGCGCCGGGCTCGTTCCGCCCATCGCCGGCTGCGAATGGCAAGAGAAGCATTGGTTGGAGTTGAAGCGCGGACCGAGACCATTGTTCGAGCCTCCCTGCACAACCTCGGTTTCGGCGAACCTGCCCTGGCCATCCTGAAAAAATGCCGTTTCGTCCGCGGTCAGACCCTGCAGCGGCCCGCCAGCGCCCGCCGCACCAGCGCGCACGCCCGGATCTACGGGAGTGGATTTGGTTTGGCACAGGCTGCACACGCACGTGATTAAGGCCACCGACAATATTCCGCAGAATCTCTTAGGCACGATTCTCCAAAGCATCGTCATCACATGATCTCTTTAACATACTGGACATCGGGCACGAAACCGTTGCCCCTGTTTTCGAAGCCGACGGGCACACCGCGGGAAGTATTGAAGCGAAAACGAACACAGCAAAACGCCAGATCGTAAGCAAAAAGGAGTCTCATGACCACTTCAGGCGGGCAGCCTGAACTCTAACCCAGAGCGCGAAAAAAGCAAAGCAATTCTCCAAGGAGGCGATGAACGAACGCTGGTGGCGATTTGGCAGCGAGTGAAGGCCTGAACTCACTCTAGAGCTATTCGAGTTTGGCATATTCGGGTTCGACATGGATGGGGATGAGGTGGCGGGGCCGGCGGCTTTTCAGAGCGAGCCCAGAGAAGGACGACGCTTCTAACCGGGGTGCGATTTCTTCTTCCACAGACGATGGGGAAGCAAATAAGTGAAGCCGGCGAATAACTCCCACTGCGTCGATGTAGCGGTCAGTCCGCGATTAAAACCAACATCTAAAACGAGTGTCTTTCGCGCCGTGTAGCTGACGGCCCAAAGATTTCCGAGCGCGTTGCTGCGAAGGAAGGGCTGGGTGAAGTGCCAGAGTTCACCCGAGAGGGTAAACTTCTTGAAGAACGGGTGCGAAATGGTGAGCGATTGCCCAAATTGGGCGCGGCGCGCCGGCTGTTCCACTAACTCTGTGAAAAAGGCGTTCGCGTCGTAATGGAACTCTTTGACGTCGGCGCTTGCGAGAACCAGGAGCGAATTCCTCGGACTTCCAAAATCGAATTCGGGCGCTCCTCCATCATAATCGCGGTGGAAGTAGCTCACGGCAAGGGTAGGCTTGGCACCTTCACCCTCAAGCAGAACACCCTGGGCACCGATGAAAACATCGGCCACGCGATTGGCGGTCGTGCCCTCCGCGGTGAAATGCGCGACCGGCTCCGCTGAGGTCAAGAGTTCGAGTCGGTGAGTTACCGAGAATTTTAGCACTTCATTGAAGCTATATCTGGAGGAGAACTCTGGCGAATCGGCGGCAGCTGTGAAGCCAGACTCAAATTGCAGGTACCCGACCGGCGTCAGCGTGGCTGGGGTCGAAACCGTGGGACGACCGGGATTCGCTTCCGGCTCATCTTGATCTTGCGACTGCGCGCCCGCCGGTCGAGGAAGCAAAGCGCACGCCAGAAAAGACAACGTCATAAGACATCTCATGCAATCTCCCGGGCACATCGGCGCGTTCGGGCGCCGAATCTGTCCATCCTAAAGCCCCCGAGTGAAAAAGGGCACAATATATGGCGCTCTACAAACGGTGCGAGGATTCCATCGTCCAAATTGAAGAGTACGGGAACCGAGGGGGCGCGGTTGACGTCTTCTCTGTTGAGAAAACCTGGGCGGGTATTCCTGGAAGCGGAAACGAGGGGCGAAGCATGTGGCGAGAGCTGCGATTTGCGGTGCGGATGTTGTTGAAACAGCCGGGGTTCAGCCTGATTGCAGTGCTGACGATGGCGCTGGGGATTGGGGCGACTTCGGCGGTGTTCAGCCTGATTCAAGGCGTGTTGCTGACGCCTCCGCCGTACCAGAAGCCGCAGCAACTTACGCTGGTGCAGACCGCGCGGACGGACGGGCAGGCAATGGACAGTCCCCGAGGGTGGCCGGCGCAGCAGTGGCTGGAATGGCAGAAAGAGACGAAGTCATTTCAGGGGATTGCGGCGTACGACTGGACGTTCAACTTTTTGGTGCGAAACGACGGCAGCCAGTCCATGCAGGGCATGTGGGTGACGAAGGACTATATGCCGGTGCTGGGACTGAAGACAGTGGTTGGACGAGGCCTCGAGGACGGGGACTTTGTGCAGTGGCCGGTCAAGGTAGTTGTTCTGGGTTATGAGTTTTGGCAGCGGACGTTCAACGGCGACCCGGGGATTATCGGAAAGACGGTGAGGATCAGCCGGTGGGACGTGCCGCCGACGGTGGTCGGAGTGATGCAACCGGGAGTGCGGTTTCTGCCGTCGCCGGGGGCAGCGAAGGAGCCGAATTACAACGAGAATGCCACGGTGGACTTCTGGCTCCCCTTGTCGCCGGATCCGAAATACTTGAAAGATCCGAATTGGAACGTGGTGGGGCGACTGCGCGATGGGGCAACGCAGCAACAAGGGCAGCAAGAGTTAGGGGTGATTGCCGCGCGAGAAGCGCAGTCGGAAAAGGCATTTGAAGGATTCACGCCGCAACTGAAATCGGTAACGGAAGAAATGAATCAAGACGGACGGAGGATTTTGCTGCCTTTGCTGGGAGCGGCGGGCGTGGTGCTCTTGATCGGCTGCGGAAACGCCGCCGCGCTGCTGCTGGTGCGGGGATTGCAGCGTCAACAGGAGTATGCGGTGCGCAGCGCGATGGGGATGGGGAGGACGGCGGTGTTGCGGCAAGTATCCGCGGAAAGCCTGCTGCTGGCGTTGCTCGGCGGGGCGTTCGGAGTGGGACTGGCGTTCGGCGTGGTGAAGCTGTTCAAAGTGATCGCAGGACACGCGATTCCGCGGCTGGACAGCGTTTCGGCGGGATGGGCCGTGCTGGCGTGCGGATTGGGAGCGGCGGTAACGGCATCCGTGCTCGCGGGAATTTTTCCGGCGTTGCGGGCGTTCCGGCTGGATCCGATGGAGGTGTTGAAAAATGCGGGGCCAAAAGGGACGGCGGGAATCGGAGAACGGCGGCTGCTGCGCGGCGTGACGATTGCGCAGACGGCGCTGACGCTGGCGCTGCTGGTGGGCGCGGGACTCTTGATTCGCACGATGATGAAGATTGCCGCGGTACCGTCGGGTTACAACACGAGCCGGATTCTGACAATGAGCGTGACGGAAGTGCAGAGCCGCGCGAGGTGGGGAAGTTTTCACCGGACGGCTCTGGAGCGCGTAGCGGCGATTCCAGGCGTGCAGTACGCGGCGTTTGCATGGGGCGTGCCGCTGACGGGAAACAACTGGCCTGGGAGGTTGGAAATCGAGGGCCAGCCGCCGGCGTTGAAAGAAAGCGACCAGACGGCAATGCCGCTGCGGGCAGTGACGCAGGATTATTTCAAGCTGATGGGAATGGCGCTGCTCGACGGACGCGAATTCCGCGCGACGGATGACGACAAGGCGCCGAAAGTGGCAATCGCGAACCAGGCATTTGCGGACCGATACTTTCCGAAGGCTAGCCCAATCGGAAGGAAGTTGTGGATGGACGGGCGCGACAAACCGGGGATCGAGATAGTGGGAGAGATAGCGAACGCGCGTACGGATGATCTGACGCAAGCCGCTTCGCCGGAGATTTATCTGCCGTTGTGGCAGGCGACGGCGTTTTCAAAGCACCTGGTGGTGCGCACAGCGGCGGATCCGCGGACGGTGCTGGTGGCCATCGAGCGGGAGCTGCACGCAATCGATCCGACGGCGGCAGTCGAAAGCCCGAAAACGCTGGAGCAAATTCGCGACGAGTCGCTGGCGGCGCGAACGTTTGCGATGCAACTGTTGGTGGGATTTTCGGTGGTGGGAAGCGTGTTGACGCTGGTGGGAATTTACGGCGTGCTCTCGCTGTCGGTGGCGTCGCGGCGACGCGAGTTGGCAATACGCAGCGCGGTCGGAGCGGAGAACAAAGATATCCGGAACCTAATTCTCGGAGAGGGGTTCCGGCTGATCGCGAGCGGGGTGCTGGCCGGAGCGGTGCTGGCGATCTTGGTATCGCGAGTGTTGCGATCGTTTTTGTATGAGGTGCAGCCGAACGATCCGGCGACGTTGGTTGTAGTGGGACTGCTATTTGTGGGCGTGGCGTTGCTGGCGTGCTGGGTACCGGTGCGGCGGGCGGAGAAAGTGGATCCGCTGGAAGCGCTGCGGTACGAATGAGCGCACGACTACTGCCAAGGTAGCGAAGCAGACCAGCAAGATTGGCCCGCGGGCTGGGAGCTAGCGACCAGCAACCAGGGCGTAGGTGTTGACGTGAATTCGTGTGGGCCGCTGGCCAGCGGGAACTTCGGGAAAAATGAAGAAACTGAATGTGATGTGACGCCCGTCCTGGTAACTAAGCTTGAGGCTGTAGTCGCCGATTTTGTAGGTGCCGCTGCCCGGGCGAGAGTTCTGGCCTTCGTATGCGAGCAGTGTGAGCATGCCGTTCTCGCGGAAAGTTCCATCGGGAGCGAACTCCAGAAAGTACCTGGCGAGATCCGCGCCTTCCCGCCGGAAGGCTCCTTGCAATTTCAAACCGTTGGGATTTGAGACGGGAAAATATTGATCGCCGGAAAGTTTAAGCGATGTTCCGTCGCGCTTGGCGACTTCGGTGTTGTTGTCCGCCCACGCCATTTCGACCTGATTTGCGGTGGCGCGATAGCGGCCGCAATAGTCGCGCGAGTCGCGCAGCGCGGTACGAAAATCGAAATTTTCGAGACCATGCTCGGGCAGATAGCGCACGACATTGCCGTCGGGGAAGAACACAAAGTATTCGAAGTGCGTATCGAGACCTATAAGGCCGCGCATTTTGTAGCCGATGTATAAACCCTGCAAGCCTCCGGAGGCGGCGCCGGCGGCGGCCGCAGAAGGCTCGCGCTCGCGGCTGGGGGCGGCGGGATTATTAGCGAATCGCAGGCTGTGCTCGAAGTCCTGCAACGCGTCGTGCGCGATGTAGTAGCTGCCATTGTTCAGGAAGTAGTAGGCCTCGGCGCGGTCGCCGATTTTTGCGGCGGCAAAAACAAAGCTGGCGAAACCGATTTGCGG
>Ga0070730_10002464_pt1 | contig 16812 bp, 19 predicted proteins | sample Coa_R1_3_FD_66447 | JGI IMG/M metagenome (GOLD analysis project Ga0070730, IMG submission 66447) | Surface soil microbial communities from Centralia Pennsylvania, which are recovering from an underground coalmine fire - Coalmine... | ecosystem: Environmental > Terrestrial > Soil > Unclassified ... | reverse complement strand
AACGCCAACTGGCGCACGAACGATGCGAGTACGCCGGGGTCGATTGAAGACCTGCGAACGAGACTCCAGGCCGCGGGCGCCCGCTTGTCGACGTACTCCGTTCCGCAACCGCGCGCCGGTACCGACGCGGACATGAATGCGCTTCAGGGCGCGGACGCGGCCCTGAAAACCGTGTCGACTCTGGGCGGGCTCGTGCCCGCGACGCTGTTTGGGATGCCGACTCTGGCAGTGCTCGGGGTTGGGGCGGTTGGGCTTGTGGGATTCGCAATTCTCAAGCGATAAAGGGTTGATCATGTTCCCCCTCATTCTTCTACCGATTCTCGGCGTGACTGGACTCGCCGCGTACCTTCTCACGAAAAAGCCGGCCGTCATGCCGGGCTACCAGGCGTTGACACGCACGGCCGCGAATGGGGTGCCGGTGACTGTCCAAGTTCCCGCGGCCCCGACGTTCGGCCGTCCGCCCCCGCCCATGGTCACGACTCCGACGGGAACGGCCAGCTTGTCAGTGCAGTCGATCGAAGATGCTCAACGCGGATTGAACGCGCTCAACTTCGGCCCGGTTCCGGTCGACGGCAACACGCAAAGTCCAGCGATGATCGGCGCCGTGAGTCGATTCGAAGCTTCGCAGGGGGCGCACATGGCGCCCGGAACTCTGGACGCGGCGAATATCTTGGCCATCCAAAATGCCTTGAATGCCCTCGCGCAACCCGCGGCGATCATCGGCACACATCCGACGGTGACGAATGCGACGTCCTCGACGCCGGTCGCCATCTCGAGTTCGAAGGACGTCCAACATGCGCTGAACCTGCTCGGCGCGACCCCGCCCCTGACGGAGGACGGGAGTTTGGGTCCGAAGTCGACCGCGGCGATCAAGGCGTTTCAGACAACGCACGGTCTTGCGAGCGATGGCATCGCGGGACCCAAGACGAAGGCCGCTCTTACGCTCGCGCTTCGTGGTCTGACGTCGACCATGAGCGGGGACCCGATGCCGCCCGCGCCCCCGCCGCGGCATCATCACCATGGCCATCACCGCGGCCATCGACCTCCGTCGCCCCCCAAGTCGGCGGCCTGAACGCCTGTTCCCTGCTACGCTCGAAGGACGCGCGCCTTTTCGTTGGGCCGCGTCCTTTTTTCGTACCTTCGGCTGGGAGAAGCAATGGCAAGGCAAACCCTCGAGAGCTGGATTTCGGAGATCTTGAAAGACGAGGAAAAGGGCGAGTGCTCTCTTCTGTCGCTCGTGCATCTTGCGGGAACCGCGAAGCACGAAGTCAGTTCAATCCGCCCGAACGGCACGCGCAAGTGGACCGCCGCGGAACTTGCGTCCCTGTTCAATCACAAGGCGAACGCGAACGCCCAGGATTTGCCGGGCGTCCAGTCGTACGTCCTCAACGCGTACTACGGTTCGATCGCCGACGGGACCCGTCCCGAAGTCGGAACGTTCTTCCCCATTCGAATCAACCCGCAACCCATTGAGACGGGCATGGCGACGGAGGGAGCGCACGCGGAAGGCCTGACCATGCAGGCAATGCGTCACTCCGAAGTTTTTTTTCAGATGAGCATTCGGCAGACGGCGGAGATCTTCCAAGCGACGCAAGCCACTCTGTCAATGCTCGTCAAGCAGAACTCCGAATTGATGGCAGAGAATCACGACGCTTTCGTCATCGTGAAAGAACTCCTCGCGGAAAAGGGTGTGGAAGATCACACGCGCCGTATGAAGGAGATCGAAGCGCGGAAGAGTGCCGATCGATCGAAGCAACTAATGGCGATGGTCCCTGCGCTCGCGAATACCATTACGGGCAAGGAAATCTTCCCGCAGTCCTCGGGCGATACGGCATTGATCGAAAACCTCGCCGAAGGTCTCTCGAAGGTACCGCCGGAAAAACTCATGGGTCTTGCAGACTTGGTGCCGCCCGAACTTCTTGGCCCGCTCATGGCGCGCGCGAACGAAGTCATCGAGAAAAAGAAAAAGGAAAGTGCACGATCGCAGGAAATCGTGCGGTCCTTCGACGGCGACAACGAAATGGCTTCCGAGGGCCAATTCGAGGAAGACAAGGCGGCGCAATGATCTCCGACTGGATTCGTAAAGCGCGCGGCGTTGCCGGCGTCAGCGTCGGTTTCGTCGCCGGCTTCCTCATGGGCGAACAACTCGAACAGTTCGCGGTCGAGTTCATCGATCGCGCGCTCGAGAAAATCACGTTCTCGGACGCCGGTCTTTTTCTCTTACGACTGAAGCCGGAAACCCGCGCGAACTTGGCGCTCACGTTGCGGGAGATCGCCAAAGTCGAACTCCAGCACGACCTTGAACGCGCCGTGCTCTTTCCCGAAAATCAGGAGCCGTCGTGACCGTGTATCAAATTCTTCCCATGGTGACATCGTTCGTCAAACAACTCGGACGGCGTCTTACGGACGACGAACTTCGCGCCTTACTGGACGCGCTCGGGCCCGAGGCCAAGAAGAAGATCAAGGGACTCCTGAATACGGAGGCGGGCCTATGAAACCCGTCAACGCCTGGGCGCCTGGTCGGCGTCTCTTCGCAGTTGCGGCCGAGCGTTGGACCGGACGGGGGTGGGTGGTCGACGGATTGACCTACCTGCATGCGGTGTCGGTCCTCGACGCCAAGATTACGTTTCTTTCAATGAATCCTCGATGCCGCGTTGTCGCCGTCGCGCCCCCGGTGGGGTACTTCTGCGATGAACGGGGCGAGAACATTCGAGCGTAACTCTCCTAAGAAAGGGCAGAGGCAAGTACCATGGCCAAGAAACGCAAGAAGAAGTCCGCGGGCAACAAGATCCCCCTCACGATCCTCAAGAAGCGCCGCGCTCGGCTCGATCGCATCATCGCGAGCAGGAGCTAAGGCAATGGGTTGGGCCTCGAGGTACCGCGAAGTTCAAGCCGCGGAAAAGCGTCGCCGCGAGACCACGTTCGGGGATGACTACGGCGCGGAGCCCACGGCCCCGCGCACATCGTTTCTCGGGATGAATGGCGAGCAAGTGGCCGTGCTCGGACTCGGGGCCATCTTTCTTGCGACGATCGTGTTTGGCAAAGAGCTGAAAAAGCGAGGAGGGTAAGAACATGGCCGGAAGAAAAGGACGGAAGTTGAGTCAAGAGGTCGGGCGCCGTCAAGTGCTTGCCCTCATGGGCAAGGCTGTCAAACACGCTCGAAAAGCCGCAACGTACCGGGTCAAGGTCGATCAAGAAGAGCGGGCAGCCTTTGAGGCACGTCACAAGGCTTCGGCGGTCGAAACGAAGTACGGGATCTAAGCAAAAGGACGAATTCGTATGAACCCGAAGATCCCCCCGAACGTGCACACGTCCGCGGTGCATCCAAACACCAAACCCGCGCCCCCCAAGAAGGTCGCGGGCAAACACGTCCGGGACACGGTTCAAACGAACGAGTCGATCCACGTCGGGGAAGTGCTCACGAACACCGCGGGCGACCTGACCATGGTCCTCGGAAAGGACGGGAACCTCGTTCTCACCGGGCGGGGGAAAGTCCTTTGGGCGAGCGGCACCGCGGGCAAGCCGGCCGTCGCTTGGAAACAGAATTTCGACGGCAACTTTCTCTTGCTGGACGCAAACAATCACACCGTCTGGCAAACGGCCGCGGGAAGTTCGAAGAACAAGGATTCGATCTTCATTCTTCAGAATGACGGGAATGCGGTTACGTACAAGAACCGCTCCCCGAAACCTGGAAACTCCGTGTGGAGTACCAATACGTTCGGGTACAAGCAAGGGAGTCTGAAGGGACTCGGCAAAAAAGACGAACACGACGGGTTCAACGTCGGGGACATTGCCGCGATTGCGATAGGGATTCCGCCGGGGGTTCTGCACGTGGCCCCGGGCGCGAACAAGTTTCTTGAACATGCCGTGCAAACGGCGGGGCGCGGGGTCGGGAGCGCGGTGGACTTCGTCTCCAAGGCGACCGGGGACCTCGCCGCGACGGTCGGCAAGGTTCCCTTCGTCGGACCGCTTTTTAGCGGGATCGTGGACGTATCGCTTGGCGGACCGTGGCACATGGCCTCGGACGTCGTTCATGGCGTGCCTCTGGACAAGGCCATTTCCCGCGAGTTGAAACGACAACTCAAAGACTTCAAGGAAATCGGGCCGTACGCCCAAATGGTCTTTTCGGTGATCCCCGGCTTTGGACCGTTCGTCGCCGGAGCCATCGGCGCAGGCCTCGCACTCGCGAACGGCCAGCCGCTTTCCGAGGCCTTGATAGAAGGTGTCGAAGGTATGGCCCCCGGCGGACCGCTCGTGCACATGGCACTCGCGATGGCGGTCAAAACCGTGTCGATTGCCACGAGTCCAGGAGGGTTCAAGAACTTCCACGGGCTTCAGACACTCGCCGAGATTGGCGTCGCGGCACTTCCCGTGTCGAAGGAAGTACAGAACATCATCGACGGCGGGATCACGGTCGTCGCGAACCTCGCCTCGGGTCAGCGCCTCGATCAAGCGCTCATCGACGGGGCGGTGCGCGCACTTCCTCTCGACCAAATGGGGAGCGTCGCAAAGCAGGCGGTTCTTGCGGCGGCGCAGGCGGTCAAGGATGTCGCGAAGGGTGAACGCATTGATCATGCACTTATCGATGGCGGACTCAAAGCGCTCCCAGTGAACTCGCTCCCCATCCCGGACGCGGCCAAAAAGGCGCTCAACTCCGTCGTGGACGCCGGGGTGCGTATCTCCAACGGCGAGCACGTCGATGCGGTCTTGATCAAGGAAGCGATCAAGAACATTCCGTTGAAGCAGCTCGGACAAGTGACGCAACAAGCGATCGGTCATGTGTCGCAGGTCGCGGACGGGATGTTGAAGCAGTCCACGGCCGCGCAAACGATCGTGAACCTGAGTCAGAAATTCCTCGTGGATACGAAGAAAATTACGAAACAGGTCTCCGACGGGTTGAAGGTCGGAATTGCGATGGGACACGGGCAAGGCCTTCAAGCAATCGTCACAGCTTCGATCAAAACCGGAGATACCGTCGCAAAGTTGGCGACAGCGGGCGTTGCGAAGATCAAGAGCGACGCGGTGATTACCGCGGCCTTGAAGGCGGTCCCTCCGAACGGGGTCAGTGGCTTCAACGTCGGAATGGGACTCGCTCTCCACCAAGTCGGTCTCCAACAAGTGATGGCAGTTCGCTCTTCACTCCCCCCGGCGGATAAGCAAGGGTTCGACATGGCACTTGCGCTCCACACGGGGCGCGTGACGACCGTTCCGCCCCCGGGTCCGGCCGCGGCCCAAGCGGGGTACGCGATGACGCATGGGATCATGGGCGCGGACCCGGACAATAAGGCCGCCGTGGTCACAACGCTCTCCGAAGATCCGGCGGCCAAAGCGGGAGTCGTTCTCGCGCTCGATCACATCACCGCTGCGCGGGTTTCACTCTGGCATCGCATTTTGCAATTCCTCGGCTTCGAAAGGAAGACCGTGTCATGACGTACGCCGTCCAGAACGTCTATATTTTTCAAGCGGCGTACGCGGGGGCTCTCGCTGGCATGTCCGTCCAAGGACGGCAACCGGTCGATAGCAATTCCGCGGACTACCTCGGACGCTCGCAACTCGCGGGAGCCTGGGCGCAAGCGCTGGACACTGTATGGGGCGCTTCGGCGAACGAACTCGACGTTGACAACGCCGAAACACTTTCGAGTGCGTTTTGGTCCGAGCGTCAACCGCTGCCCTTCATTCCGTATCTGAATCCGTCCTTTTGGCTTGGGGAAGCGAACACCATTGCGGCCATGATGGCCGAGAGCGAAGTGTACTTCGCCTCGATCGGCGTCACGCCTGCGCCCATCCCGGGAAGCGGGGGAGGTTCGGGCGGGATCACGGGCGCCATTCTGGATGCCACTTCAACGGCGGTCGTTCCCGGAGACTCCGTCACGACCGCGGACGTGGGCGGGGGCGTGACAGGAAATGTTGTCCGCGCGCAAACGTCCACGCTGAACAGTTCGCAAAATATTCTTGGTGTCGTTCTCTTCCCGGCACCGCCAGGGGGAATCGTCTTCTACCAATTTGCGGGAACTACCAGTACCACGGTTACCGGTCTCGGGGGTGCCGCAACGGCCACGCTGGTCACGGTCAACCCTGCAACCGGACGACTCCGGCGGGTTTCGCCATACCTCGGGGAGCCGTACGTCATCGGATGCGCCGATCCGTCCGGCGAACTCGCTCTCTTCGGTTGTCCGCAGTTCGGAACGGCCGCGGCACAAGTGATCAACGTCCGCGGCGCGCCGTACGGGGCCGTGGGCGACGATACGCACGACGATACGGCCGCAATCGATGCGGCTATCGCCGCGGCGGGATCTGGCTCGATTGTGTATGTTCCGCGTGGCATCTACAAGTACACGGGACTTCTCCAACCCACGGCGCAACCGATTGCCATCGTCGGAGAAGGTGACGGACCCAATCAATTGGGAACTGTCATTCGCGCGCACTTCTCTGCTCGGTTGACCGGCAATGCAGCGAGCTTTACCAGTGTCGCGAACAACACGGGCAACGACGACGGAAATGTCCTCGTTACCATTACCGGGTTGACCGGAGTCACCGCGGCAAATACTCCGCCGGGCTCCGTGATTCAAATCAGTGGAGCGGCATCCGAAACGAACAACTTCATTTGGACGATCGTCTCCGTCCCCGCTCCTGGATCCGTTATCGCGTACTGTTTTTACTTTGGTACGCACACGGTCTTTTCAGGAACGCCCACCTTGCCCGTTGTCCCGGATGCCAACAATGGGGCACTTACGTGGACGATCGGAAAAACGTTCGTTCAAGGAGCCGCGATTCAAGATCTCGGATTTTTCAATATCACGTTCGACGGAAACGGGACAGTCGGAACAGTCATCGATGCGAGCAACGCGGGAACGAATGGCGTTCCGAACAATGCGGCTCCGACCACCGCGTGGCGCTTCCGCGATATGAAGGCGATTGGTGGACTGATCGGTCTCAAGATCGGCGACTTCTCCACCTATGTCGCAGGCAACGTTACCACGGCGGTCACGTACCCGAACAATTGCGACCTATTCACGTTCGATAACTGTACATTCCGAGGAACCGTTTCGGCGATCCATATTCCCTCGAGTACGTTCCAGTCCAAGTTACATCACCTTATCGATTGCAATCTTCAAAATTCGCAATATGGGTGGAATCAACGTTCGGGCTCTGTCCAAATGGATCGGCCGAACTTCACATCAAATAGCCAAGTCGACTTCAATATCACGCGACCATCGGATGCCATCGCAATCAACGGCGGAAGTTCCGAACACTCGGCACGCCACTTGTGCCTAGGTGTTCAAGGTTACGCGTCTGGCTTCACGGGCCAAGTCCCATTCACGGAAACTGGAATGCGGGCTGATGTTCTCGACTCTGAAATCTCAGCCGATGGGCGTTACATTCAAATCGGGTTCTCTGGAGGTGTCAAGTTCCAAGGCTGTACGTTCTCGGCTTATGGTACTTTCCCGGTCCACGGATGGCATATCGCGATCAATACGATCCCTGAATCAGCGGGTGCACGTTCAGCCACATTCTCGGCTGAGGGATGTACCTTCCCAACAATCGCGATTAGCAGCATTGTTCAACGAAACAGTACGGCCCCCGCGTGGTGGTACTCGAAAAACAACATGGTCACGGTGGGCACAACCGGGGCAGGCGGTACGCCGGTTCCGGACGGATTACTCGAGTGTGGAAACGGGAATGCGACGAGTACCGCACCCGGGACCTTCCCGAGTACGCAAGTTCCGCTCTTGTGTATGTCCGAGCAGTCGCAAGCAATTACGAATGGCGTGCATAACGACTACCCGAACCCATACAATTCAGCGCTCATTCTCACGGGAGCGACCGGAGCGGTGACATTGACTGGGATTGTGGCACCTAATGATGTCCTCGCTCAGACGTTGGACATTATGTTTGACTTCAATCAACAAGTGACCATCGCTAACAATAGCGGTCTATCGACCGCCGGAAATCGCATCCTGACGCCCACGGGTGCCGATTTGCTGTTCCCTCCGGCGGGCGCGTTCGCAACGGTCCGTCTCCGTTATTCCACCACGCTCAGCGCCTGGATCGTGATCGGATAAATCCAATGAAAAATGTTCGCACCTTCTTCAGTCTCTTCGCAATCATTGGGCTCGGGATCATCTCGCTCGGGTACATCGCCCCGTCGCAATTCCCGACGAATCCCGCGGCTCCAACGGGAACGACCACTCTCCTCAACGTCGATGGCGGTCTCACATGGGGGGCTGCGAGCTCACTTATCGCCCCGGGTGCGGCCAACACCGTCTACGAAAGCGACGGCGGAGTCGCGTACTTCGGGACGGTTCCCGCCGTCGCATTGACCCCGGGTGCGGCTAACACCGTCTACGAGAGCGACGGCGGAGTCGCGTACACGGGTCAAGTTCCCGTCGCGGCGTTCGTGCCCGGCGCGGTCAACACGGTCTATGAGAGCGACGGCGGGGTCGCGTACGCGGGTCCGCTCCCCGCCGCGGCGATGGTCGCGTGCGCGAACGGGCAATTCGTCGAGAGTGACGGAGGGACGAATTTCTGCGGTCCCATATCGGGCGGGGACGTGACGTGCTCCACGTCCACGGCCGGCAACTGCACCGTGGGCACGATTTCCGGCTCGACGCCGATCTTGATTACGCCGAGCGTCCTTCAGTGGACCGCCGCGACGACAGTTCCGGAAATCACTCAGACGTCCACGAGTCTCGGGACAGGCGCCACGCTCGAAATCCAAGCGCAGGGCGCGACCGGGGGCGGGAACAACGGCGGCAACCTTCTCTTGGCCTCGGGCACCTCGGGGAGCGCCACGGTGGGCGCCGTACAACTCGCGTGCGGGTCGACCACGGTTGAACAACTCGGACAAGCCACTTCGGACTTTCTCAAGATCGGACCGATTCCAGCAACGGCGGGAGCTATTCGTCTCTCGAACGCAGAAGCGATAGAGGAACGTAATGGCGCGAACAGTGCCGACGTAAACCTCATTTCGATGAACTCATCAAACGCGTTCACAGTCGGCGATATTACGAACGGTGCCAGCGGTTCGAGTATCCAAGCCAACGGAAGTCAGCTTCTCTTTCAAAACAGCGTGATACGAGTCAGCGCAACGTTCGCTCTACTCGCTGGAATTTCGGGAGACACGGTCGGTGGGGCTCAACCCTTTCGATTCGTCTCGGCAACAGCTACGTTGAGTCACGGAGGTACCACGAACGCCGGTGTAGCGAACGCCTATCTAGCTTTCACTGATACAGGTCTGACCTCCAACGCGGTCATTGCATTTGGAACGAACTCCAAGGTGACAGGCAATATGGTCTACGTCGATACAACGGGCGTCACCTTCGGCGGACACACGATCACAATTACGATCAATGGGAATACGTGGGGAACGACCATCAGCGCCGCTGCGGTCGATCAACTTATCTACAACGGTACGCAATTCTACGGAGTCGCTCTCACCCCATAAAAGGAGGATGACTATGGGTACCGCCGAAGACGAGGGTAAGATTCTTGAGTTCGAAACGCTTGAACGTCAAGCACGGAACCCGTTTGAGGGTCAAGTCCTTCGAATTTTGAAGGCACTAAGCGCGCAAGTCGAGAATTGCGTAACGGCCTCGCAACGTAATCTCAACGAAACGATTAGTCTTCGCGGAGACGTTGCAACACTTCGAACGGAAATTCAGGTCTTCGAAGAAACCGCAAAGGACTCCAGACGCATCGCCTTGCGCGCCGAAGACATGTCCGAAATGACCAGAGACAAGGTTGACCGAAAGGTCCGGAACGCGCTCGATACCCTGCCCGATGCCATCGAGGTGCAGCGAATCGCGCGCGAGGCCGCGGATGCGGCGGGGGAGCGGGCCGCGTTCGAGGCCACGGAGACGGCAACGGGACGTTTCCGCGCCTTGGTGGAAAAAGAGCGGGAAAGGCCGCTCCCCTCGGACCCGGTACGGGCCGCGGTCAAGAAGGCCATACGGGAGCATGAGCGCGACGCGCTTGTCGAGCGGGTGCAGTGGTGGCAGAGTACAGCGCTCAAGTGGGCCCTAGGCGGTGCAACGGGTGGGTGGGCCATCCTTCGCGCTCTCGAGGCTTTTCTCACGGCGCATCATCCCTGAAGGAGATTTCTCATGTTGAAGGCTTTTCTTTCGCACTGGGCGTTTGACTACAGCGTCACGAAGCACCTCCTCTTAACGGCACTCGCCGCGGCAACGCCCGTCGTTCTGAACGGGTTGGACAACGAAGTGATCACGAAGGTCACGATCCAGCATGCGGTCATGGCCGGCTTGACCGTCTTCGTCGCCGTCCTCCTCAAGTCCCCCGCGCAAACTCCCGCGGCCTGAACGTGGGTTCAGTGTTCCCCTATGCATGGGGTCAGAAAAGGATACTTTCCGGGAACGTGCGTCGATACGCCGTTCCCGTGTGGATCATGGCGTTCGTTTGGCATCCGACGAACCGACTTCAAGTCAATCCCGGTTGGCCATCCACGCACCGGGCCCTGTTTCTTCCACTGAACCCGCAACGGGTCAATCACTTTCACCGAGGCTATCAGGGCCTCAGCGAAGATTGGGCGAAATGAAATCCGTGATTTTTTGCTTTCTTCTTTCGGGATGCGGCTCCGCACTCACTCCCGCGGACAGTGCCGCGGGAGCCATCGAGGTCGAACAGGGTCGAGAATGCGTTGACCGATTCTCGCCCGACGCATCGGCCGAACATGCGTGCCGCGAACAAGTCAAAGGAACATGGGACGCGTACTGGGCGGCCCATTCGTTCGACGGAGGGTCCGACCGATGACGTCCGCCGCTGCCATCGTTCTTTCGGCCGAGCAAATCATCGCAGCTCTCATCGCCGCGGAACCCGCCGTCTACAAGCAAGTCGAGGACTGGATCGCGAAACGCAAGCAAACGGAAGCCGAAGCCGTCGCAGAAATGCGCGCCGCGGGCGAGGCCGCCGTTGACGCATACGAGGCCACGGAAGACGCGATCAAAAACGCGGGGATCAAGTGATCCGCACCTTGCACGATGCGGTTACCACACTCCGTTTTTGCGCGTTGATCCCGGGTCTCGAAGGTCACCGCAAGGATCTGCTCGCGGGAGCGCGAATTCTCGAGGAAGCGGAGATCGCGCGGGTCACCGCCGAGACCTCTCTCCTTCGCGAAGTCGAGATGGCGAAGGAAAAGCTCGCCGCCGTTGTTCGTCAGGGACAAGAAGAGATCGATCGACTCTCATACGAGCAGAACAAGGCGATGCTCGATCTCGAGGCAGAACGCGCCATGCACCGTGCGACGGCGGAGAAGCTTGAGATCGAGACCGCCACGCACCGTGAGACCGCGGAACGTCTCGAACTCGTCATGGGCCAGGGACAAGCCGAAATCGACCGTTTGAGCGCTCTCTTGGAGGCCGTCACGAGTCCCCCGGCTCACGCTTCCGACGGGATCATGCAGGCCGCGCTCCCCATCGTCGGAGTGCCCGAGGAAGAGGAAACGTCCCCATCAATGAAGCCGTGAAATAGGTTCTCCGTTCGGTGGCGCAAACACCGAACAGAGAGAGCTCGAAAGAACGGAGACCTTCCCACGTGCCTCGCAGACGAGCAAAGAAGACCGTATCGCAGAAGACTCCGGCGCGCAAGCCGAAGCCTGCGAAGCCTGCGAAGCCGCTCCCCACGGCGGCAAAGAAGCGCGAGAACGCGGCACGACGTGCACGGCGGGAAGCCGAGCGCGCTCGCGTTGCGGCGCTTGTGCGCGAGGTCAAACGGGGACTGGCGGAGAAGCGTCGGAAGCTAGCGGAGAACTTTGAGGCTCGAAGTAAGCGCGCGAAGAAAGGGGCGGAGACTCGGGAAAGAAGACGGAACATCTCCGCAATTCGGAGAGAACTCCTCGGACCAGAGGAGGGATCGCGGAGCGCAAATGCGCGGGTCGTTCTTGCTGACATGATCCGGACAGACGATCCACTTTGGCAAGAGTTCCTAGAACGCACTTTGAAGATAACCCCTATCAAGGGCGATATTCGGAACATTTGGATGAGTCCTAAACTATGAAACTTACACTAAGTCAACGAGAAACGTTACGACGGATCAAAGTCCGGCAAGCTTACTTGTCTGGCGGGTGGGCATTCGGTTCTTCGTTCCTTGGCCCGGTCCGACGAATGCGAGCTCTTCAAGCTTATGGTCTCTTGGAACTTCGCGAACGAAGAACACTCGGCGGAGCACTCAAGTGGACCGCACATCTCACGGAAGCGGGGCGCCTCGCATGCCGATGATCGAGCATAAAAGTCAAGGCGACCCCTGCGCCAAGTGCGGGCAGCCGTCCGTGCGTCATCGCGTGCGCCCGCTGCATGCCCCGGCCGGGGACCCGTGCTCGTCGTGCGGCGTGGCCGCCTCGCTGCACGCGAGCGAGCGTGTGCGCGAGGCCAAAGCAGCCTACGACCGCGAGCGGCCGGAGCCGCGGAGTGGCAAGAGCGGGGAGGACTCCCCTCCCCTCTTCGTGGGCGTGGACGGGGAGGGGCACGACGTCTGCGCCGCGTGCGCGGCCCCGTGGGGCGAGGGAACCGAGGTCTGCGCCGCGTGCGGGTGCGACCACGCGAAACACCTCTACACCTATCTCGCGGCCGTGGACGAGCACGGGGAAGTCGCCGCGGAGACGCCCTACCGTCCAGAAGGTCTATCGCACGAAGACTGCGCCACGATGATCCTCTCGATTCCAGACAATCGAGTATGCTTCGCATTTATGTTCTCGTACGACGTTACGAAGATCGTCGAGGACTTTCCGACCATCGAGAAATATAAACTACTCCACCCCGAGACACGTTCGCGGCACCGATGCAAGACATGTAAAAAGTCATGGGTGGGCAAAATGCTCATGCGCTGCCCGAAGTGCAACTCGCGGCACCTGGACACGAACACCGAGTACCTCCGCTTTCGTGGCAGAGGGTATAACTTTTTCAATGGTACGTTGACCATTGCGCAAGCGAAAGAACGTGAAGAAGGTAAGGGGTGGAAGAAGTCCCGCAAGATATGGGACGTTTTCAAGTTCTTTGGATGTTCGTTCGTACAAGCGATCCAAGACTGGGGCACTATCCCCCAGTGCAAAACGTGCCGCAAATCTCAAGTTTTAGCGTTGCCCAACCTCGAAGAAAGCAAACGCGATCGCCAAATTCGCCGGCACCCCATCTCTGTATGCGGCAAATGCGCACGTGAAGTCTTCGTCACATTTGCGCAAGTCGATGACATCGCCGAAATGAAGGCGAAGCGCGGTGCCTTTCAGTTCTCGGACCCGGAAGACGTCAAGGTATACTGCAAGAACGAATGTAGATTGCTCGCCGTCATGATGCGACGTCTCGAGGACGCGCATCAAGAAGCGGCAATCCCGTTGACGTCCTACTTCGGGGCCGGCTCTACAGCCGCGGCCCTCATGGCCAAATACCACGTCGCGGACTACCGTTCTTCGATCGACATTCCGTGGAGCGACGATCTGCGTCACGCCATCATGAGTGCCTTTTTTGGGGGGCGATTCGAAAACTCCGTGCTCGGCGCCGTGGAACAGAAGATTTACAACGCGGATATCGCCTCAGCGTACCCCTATGCCGAGACCTTTCATCCGTGTTTGCTTTGCGGGAAGTGGAAACATGTTTCCAAGAACGTATTACGAGAAGTTCAACGCGCACGAGCGGCAGTTGTTCATTTTCGTGTCAAGAATTTGGGAGACGCCGAGCGAAGGCAAATGGCGTGGGGCCCTCTTCCCTTTCGAGATGACAAGGGAAGTATCTGCTACCCACTCAACTTTGAAGGTTGGGCGTGGGGGGTGGAAGTCCTTTCGGCGATCAAAGGATGGCCGAACCTTGTCGAGGTTCTTGAAGCCTATACGTACGACACGCCATGCACGCACGCGCCTTTCGCGTTCATTCCCGAAGCGTATCGACTTCGTATCTCCTGGGGAAAAGAAGGACGCGGAATTGTGGTCAAGCTAGGAGTCAATGCCACCTACGGAAAAACAGCGCAGGATATCGGCGCTCGCAAGTTTCAGGATTTCGCATGGGCGGGTCTCACAACGGCGACGACGCGCGCTCAATTGCTCGACGCAATAGCTGGGGCGAGCGATCGGTGGAACGTATTGACTCTCGCGACCGACGGGATCACGAGCACCGAAAGGTTGAACCTCGGGGAACCGCGCGAAACCGGCACCCGCGGGTGCATCGACCCCAATGGCCAGGAAAAACCGCCGCTCGGCGGGTGGGAAGTGAAAGAGATTCCGGGCGGGATGTTCCTGGCGAAACCCGGCATGTACTGGAAACTCAGCGGGGCCGAGATGTCCGATCTCCGCGCCCGCGGCATCGGGCGACGCGAGCTCTTTCGAAATCAAGATAACATTATTGCCGCATGGGATGCATGGGACCGCAAAGATCTTGACTTCGGTATCACCATTCAAAGTCGAAGGTTTTTCGGAGCCAAGCAAGTTGTGCATGCTCGATCCGAATGCACTCGATGTACAGACAAGCCTTCATGGCCAGGTTTCCCGTCCGATTGCTGCCCTTCGTGTGGACGATGCGGTCTTCGCCTAGTGGTCGGAGAACAGATCACACCAGGGGGTCGCCCAGTCTATGGCACGTGGGGCGTCCGAGACATCGTCATCGCGTTCGACCCCCACCCGAAACGCGAAAGAGACCTGCCTTCGGGTGGACGCGCGGCTAGGATGACTCTTCGCGACGTCGGAGGCGCCGTTTCCGCCTGCTACAAGGCGGGGCAAACGTCGCCGGAAGGGATGGCGGCGCGGCTCGGAACCGAGGAAGCGCTCGCACAACCGGAATGGGACGAGGGCGGGAACGCGCTGGAGGAGTTTATCGAATGACGTTGCGTAAGAAAGAAGACCAAGCGGTTTTGGACACTCTCGAGATCGTGGCCTCGTTCGATTGTCCGTTTTGTGGAAAGCACGCTTCCGTTGCAGAGGGGGCCGAGGGGTCTGCATCCTTTCATGCGATGCCGCCATGCCCGGTGTTCGAGTCGTGCGATCCGTTTGAATACTTGAAAGCCGTTCACGGGAGGGCGCTGAATTGAAACTCTGCTACGGCCCGTGCTCGCATCGAAGGGGTGCCGGCCCGCGCGTCCGCTCTGTCGATGGCGGCGGGCCACGCGGGAGAACCGGCGACCGTGTTTTTGCCCGTTCGTGCACTACCCTCATAGAGCGGGATGGTGCGCGTCTTGGGCGGAGCGCTTTGGGGACGTGCCGCTCGTTATTTTGAATTCGCCATCGTGGAGGCGGAAGCATGCCGCAGAGTGAACATTCGCCCGAGTGGCGAACCTGTCCCGTGTGCAAAGGAACGGGCACCCTTCCGGGAACAGGTTTCGTCCCGGCGGAGTGCCCACGTTGTCACGGATGGGGAGTCGTACGCGTCAGAGGACGCGGTGCCACCACGCCTTGAGACGACCCCACCACGAAAGGTGCTGCTGCGCGAGCGAGACGCCCACGGGGTTCAGTCCCACCGTCAGGGCCGCCTTGTTCGACGCGCTCTGAGTCTGCATCCCATGCGTCGCGAGGTACGCCGCTTGCGCATCCGGGGTCAACCCAGGAGGTACCTGCACGGTCGCCGCGCCCACGTGGATGCTCCCCGCAAGGTCAAACCCTTGCTTGGCGATTCCGTCGAGCGCGCCGCGGGCCGCCGAAACAGCCGCGAGACTCGCCGTCGCCGGGTTCGCGAGGATCTTCGTGGCCACGTCAAACCCCTGAACCGCGGCCGGGGGGAGGTTCTTCTTGACCGCCCCGAGGGCCGCCTTTTCCACGGACGTGCCCGCGGACTGCGCAACTTTCGTCATCCACACCCCGAGATCGAACCCGGGCTGATGCACATTCCCTTGCGCGTTGTGATTGACCGCGAACATGTAGGTTCCGGAATCCCAAATCGCATGCTTATTGCGATCACTGGGGTCGGACGTTGGACTGCGGTTATCCTTGTAGATCACAAGGTTTCCGTCGTCTTGGACGAAGATCCCCGAATTGTGCGCTCCCAGGTTGCCGGTGTTCGTCGCCCAAAGTGGATGGCTGTTCTTGTCGTAAATGACGAAGTTGCTGTCCCCTTGAATGCTCGCGCGGTAGGCCGGCTTGCCCGCGGTGTTGCTAGCCCAAAGGGGCATATTCGTACCGCTCTGGTAGAGCACAAGATTCCCGTCGCTCTGAAGAGTCAGGTACGCCTTGTTTCCGGGACTCGTCAGCGTTTGGCCGACGAACAGGCTTCCGTTATGTAGGTCTAGGTGGTCGGTCATTGTTGGAGCTCCGCTTACGCGCAAGTTTAGCCTGAGCGCTCGTTCAGTGCACTAGGGAAGGGTGGGAGTCATTTCTCTCTCACGGGTGAAGGAAAACTCATTCTCGGCCGTCCTTCTTTTTCAAAGATGAGTGACTTTATTCTCCCGCCACCCCCTTCGGTTTCGGTTCCTGTTTCGGCTCCGAAAGCTCCTACGCGTACGCAAAGCTCCGCGGGGTGGAGGGCGGTTCTTGACACGGCCGTGGAGACGGTACGGCCACCCAAGCGAGACGCTCAAGAGACTAAAAAGAACTGACTAAGCCTCCGCCCTTAGTCCGGGTCTGAAGGCTTTTTCATGCCCGAAGGGGTCCGAGCCCCGTCCCCGCTCCCCGACGCGTTGGCAACCCGCTCCCGCCCCTGGGCGGGTTTGGGAACAAGCACCCGCTCCCGCCCCTGGGCGCCAGGGAGACCCCGTGTGCAGCGGCGGGACGGCGGACGGGCACCCGAGCCCGTGCAAGCGCCCCACGCCGGACGGGAGCTCGCGGAGCTTCGGCGTGGGGCCCCGTACGGTGGCCGGAACTCCCCGAGGGACTGTAGCCACGTTCCCTCT
>Ga0070730_10002463_pt1 | contig 16812 bp, 14 predicted proteins | sample Coa_R1_3_FD_66447 | JGI IMG/M metagenome (GOLD analysis project Ga0070730, IMG submission 66447) | Surface soil microbial communities from Centralia Pennsylvania, which are recovering from an underground coalmine fire - Coalmine... | ecosystem: Environmental > Terrestrial > Soil > Unclassified ... | reverse complement strand
CACCGGCCGCTTGACGTCCTTGCGATCGACCACACCGGGCGCAATGCGCTCGATCGGCCGAAAGCTGGTGGTGGCGATGGGCCCCTTGCCGTCAATGGGCTCGCCCAGGGCATTGACCACCCGTCCAATCATGGCATCGCCCACCGGCACCGAGGCAATGCGGCCGGTGCCACGCACGGCCATGCCCTGCTCGATGCCGCTGTAGTCGCCCATGATGATGATGCCGACCGAGTGCTGCTCGAGGTTGAAGGCGATGCCCATGACGCCATTGGCAAACTGCACCAATTCCTGGGCCTGAACGGCGCCCAGGCCTTCGGCGCGAGCAATGCCGTCGCCGGCCTCGGTGACAGCGCCGACGTCGCGGGTTTCTACCTGTGGGTTGTACGCGTCAATTTGCTGTTGAAGAGATGCGGTGAGTTCTTTGACAAGATCGGACATTGCGCAACTAACCTCCGGTGAGGGGCATTGAGACGGTTATCAGCGCGCCGATTTGACCCACCAACCTGCGGTGTCAAGCCGGGCGAGTTATGCAATGCTGTGTCGCAGCGCGATCAGCCGCTGCTTTGTTCAGTTGAGACTGCCGCTGGTCATGCTAACTTTCAGAAATATACTAGAAACCGTCTCGTTTGTCCAGTCGTTCACAAACGAAATGTGCTGCGGTCACACTATTCTAACCTCATTTGGCGGCTAAGTCTTGTCGGGCCCAGGCGCGAGTCCGCGAGGCCGGCCCTGCCCCAGTGCCGAACTACGCAGGTAAGCGGCCCAAACAGCCCGCGAGATGGCGGTGCGGAACCCAGCTTTCTCCAGGTAATAGAGGGCCTCGGCGGTGGTGCCCCCGGGCGAGGTCACCTGGTTGCGCAAACGAGCCAAATGGCTGGGAGAATATCGATAGAAATCGACTGATCCCTTCACGGTCTGTGAGACCAGTTGTTCGGCCACGCGACGTGAAAATCCCAGGTGTACGCCGGCGTCAACCAGCGCTTCCATGAACAAGAACACGTATGCCGGTCCGGTGCCGGACAGGGCCGTGGCCATGTCCAACTGGTCTTCGTTGTCTGCCTCCACTTCTTCGCCCAGCGCGCCCAACAACAGACGGGCCTGCTCGCGCTGAGTGGGGCTGACGCTGGGGGCCGGCAGCCAGACCGTGATGCCTTCGCCAATCTGGGCCGGTGAATTGGGCATGGAACGCACCACGCTGGCATGCGCCAGACCGGTAATGAGGGTATCGATCCGGACCCCGGCTGCTATGGATAGGACCAGTGCGTCCGAGCCGATCCGGCCCCGCAAGCCCGGCAAAACGGAGGGCAGCACCTGCGGCTTGACGGCAATCACCACAATCTGGGCGCCCGCGACCGCTTTGACGTTGTCGGTAGTGCCGGCAATCTGAAATCGGTCTGTGAGCGCCCGGCCCCGTTCCTCGCGCGGCCCGGCAGCGGTGATATTGTGAGCCTGGGCAATATTCTTCTTGAGCAGGCCTTCGATCATGGCCTCCGCCATAGCGCCGGAACCGACGAAACCAATATGGGCGTCAGCAAGCATAGGAGCGGGTGCCTTTCACGACGTTGTAAAGTACTGCAGCGCCAGCCGGATGCGCTCTTCGACATCCTTGCCCTGGCCCTTGGGTATGGATTGCAGCGCGGCCTGAGCCTCCACCACGCTGTACCCCAGCGCGGTCAGTGCGCCGATCACTTCCGTGTCCACGTCGCTCACCGGCGCCAGCACCCCCAGACCGGCCTCGGCGCCCACCTTATCCTTGAGGGCAAAGACGATCTTTTCCGCCGTCTTGCGGCCGACGCCCGGCACCCGGTCCAGCACTTCAGCCTGCTGCTGGGCCACCGCATGGCGCAGAACGTCGAGCGACAAGGTGGAAAGCACCGACAGGGCCAGCCGCGGCCCCACGCCCTGCACGCTGAGCAGCAACTCAAACAGCGCGCGCTGCTCTTCGGTCGAAAAACCGTACAAATTCAGGGCGTCCTCACGCACCATCAAATAGGTGTGCAGGAAAACAGTGCGGCCAATGCCATCCAACTCATCGAAAACCGTGGCCGGCACAGAAACCTTGAAGCCAACCCCGCCGACTTCCACCACCAGAAAACTAGGCTGCTGAATGTGGAGCACGGTGCCGCGGAGCGAGGCAATCATGGCTGGTCACCCATCTGCGCCAGGCTGGCCATGCGCGAGGAATTTAGATGGCAAATCGCCACCGCCAGCGCGTCGGCGGCATCATCGGGCTTGGGAATTTCGGCCAGATTCAAGATCGCCTGGACCATACCCTGCATTTGGCGCTTGTCGGCCGCGCCGTAGCCGGCCACAGCCTGCTTCACGTCACGCGGGTTGTATTCGCCAATGGGCAGCCCGGCCTCGGCCAGAGCCAACAGGGCCACGCCGCGCGCCTGGCCCACCGTCATGGCAGTGCTGACGTTGCGCTGAAAAAAAAGTTTCTCCACCGCCCCAGTGTCGGGATGGTGGAGAGCAATGAGCTGCCTGATCTCGCGAAAAATGGTGAGCAAGCGCAAAGGCATGGCAGCGCCGGCCGGGGTGAGAATGACCCCATAGGCCACCGCCAGCGGGCCGTCATCGACGTCACGGACTAAGCCGTAGCCGGTGGTAGCCGTGCCGGGGTCAATGCCCAGGACGAGCATCAATCACGCGGTCGGGCGGCCAGGTCGGGGTTAGGCCGCTTCCATGGCGGCGATGGCTTCGTCGCTGTATTCCAGGTTGGAATACACGGCTTGCACGTCATCCAGCTCTTCCAGCGATTCGATCAGCTTCATGACCTGAACACTGGCGTCACGGTCCAATTCCAGCTTTTGATTGGGCTCCATGCGCAGTTCGGACTCCTCAATTTTGACCCCGGCTTTGTCAAGCGCCTGCACGACGGAGTGGTAATTCTCGGCCGGGGCATAGATCTCGATGAAGTCATCACCAGGGACCACGTCGTCGGCGCCGGCGTCGGCCGCCAGCTCGAAGATTTTGTCCGGGTCGTTGCCTTCCGCCGGCACTTCCACATAGGCTTTGCGCGTGAACTGCCAACTGACCGAGCCGGCCTCGGCCATGGTGCCATTGCTGCGGGTCATCACCCGGCGCAGTTCAGACACGGAACGGTTGCGGTTGTCGGTGACCACCTGAATGAGAATGCCTGACCCATGCGGCCCATAGGCCTCATACATCATGGTCTCAAAGGTGACACCCTCCTTGTCTTCACCGCTGCCGCGCCGGATGGCGCGCTCGACGTTTTCCTTGGGCATGGATTGGGCGCGGGCCTTATCCATCGCCAGACGCAGCTTGAAATTCGAATCCGGATTGCCGCCGCCCTCGCGGGCGGCAATGGCAATCTCACGCCCCAACCTCGTAAAGGCCTGTCCGCGCCGGGCATCCGCGACACCCTTTTGATGCTTGATTGTCTTCCATTTTGAGTGACCAGACATTGCTAGAAAGCTCCTGAAAATCCAATGGGGTGGGCAATTACGCCGGCGCCGCCGTACGATAAGAGTGGGGTATTGGCATTATACCATTGGCACGCTGGAACGAACTCCCTGGTTATTGCGATCACCCAAATTGGCTATAATCAAACCGCCCATGGAATCCAGCGAATTGCGCCGCCTACTCAACGAAGGCATCCAGGCTGCCAAGGCCAGTGACGGTCCCCGCGCACGCGACCTGTTGCTGCGAGTGCTAGACGCCGATGCGAGCAGCGAGCCCGCCTGGCTGTGGCTGAGCGCCGTGCTGGACGACCCGGGCGAGCGGCTGCTGGCCCTGGAACGCGTCCTGGCTATCAACCCGGACCATCCGCAGGCCCTGGCCGGGGTCCAAGCCCTACGCCGGCAGTTGGGCCAAGAGCCGGCCAACCCTCAGCCCCCAGTGGAACCGCAGGTCCTGAGGCCAATAGACGCGGTCGAACCAGTGACCGCGAGCGCCACGGTCATTGTTCAGCCGCCAGCCTTTGCGCCAGGAAGAACGTCCGCGGCGCCCCTGGCCGAGGGCGTTGCGCCAGCGGAACCGTCGGGCGTGGTTCTCGACGCATTGGTGGCCGAAGACGACCCGTATCAATGCGCCTACTGCGGCCGGCAAACCCACCCGGATGACGAGCGCTGCCGGTATTGCGGTCGCAGTCTGCTGGTGCCCGGCCCCTGGCGCGGAGGCGGCTACTTATACCTGGGCCTGCTGATAACGGGCATCCAACTGCAATGGGCGTTGGTGCAGGCCCTGGCTGCCTACCTGGTCACCAGTTATCCACAAGCGGCCAGTATTCTGCCACTGTACTCTTTATGGGCCAGCAAATTATTAGCGCCGGCTGTCGCGCGCGCGCTGGCTTGGGCCGTGGTGGTTCTGCTCTTGTTGGGCGATTATGACGGGGGCTACGGCGTGGCCGCCATTGTGGCGTTGGTTGACCTGGCGTGGGCGGCGATTGGCTACAATTTGGGCGTGCTGGCATCGCTCCAAAGCGAGGTCAACGCTGGCCTGGCAGTCGTCATTTTTCTGATTGGGCAGATGGCCGTCATCAGCCGGGCCCAGTCACGCTTGCGGCAGCGGGTGGTGCTGGATCGCAACCTGGACGGGGCCTTGATGTTTCACCGCCGCGCACTGGTCTACGGCCGCCAGGGTAAGTGGGCGCTGGCGGCGCTCCATTGGCGCCGAGCCATCAGCCGCGCACCGCGCGAACCTATTTACTACAAAGCGCTCGGCAATGCCAATGCGCGCCTTGGCCGTTTTGCCGAGGCCGTGCGCGCCTACAAATCCGGTGCGGAGCTGGCGCCCGGCGATCTTGAGTTCACCCGGCTAATCGAAATGGTGCGCGCGCACGCGCGCAGCAGCTAGCGGGCTATCGCCCGGGCACGGAATATCTGCGCGTATCGGTGCGCACACCATCACTGGCCTGCACTTCCACAATGGCCGCCCGGCCCTTGACGGTCACTGCCGGCAACGTGATCGACGCATCGCTTTGGTCAATGGCCAGCACCTGCCAGGTTTGCCCACCATCCCACGACAGGCGAACACTATAGGTCAACCGGACGGGCCCGGCCGCCAGGCTCCAGCCGACACGTGTGCCAGCGGCGCTGACCGTAGTCTCGGCCGTTGTCGCCAGCCTGGGCGCGGGCCCGGTAGCCGATCGCTCGTATAACAGCTGGCTGCCACGATAGATGCGGAAACCGGCCACGCCCGCCGTCACGGGCAGGGCCACGCGGAAACCCTGTTGGTAGAAACCGGTCCGGAAGGTGTCAAGCGCCACATCGACCCCGGTAAATGACCGAGACTTTAGCACCCGGCCCGCCCCATCGACCAGGTCGAGCCGGAGCGGGCCGCCGCCGGCCAGGCTGGCCTGGGGCACGGCCTGCGCGTGCGCCGGACCCACCTGCCAGTGATCCGTTTGGTCAAACGAGCCGCTGACGACCCAAGCGTCGGTTTGGCCGGTTTGACCCACGGCTGTGGTGCCGTACGGGTTGCTCACCCAGCTCCAGGCATCAAAGACAGCCTTGTAGGTGAAGTCCGATGTCCAGGCCGGATCACAATAGCTCATGTAATCCCGATAGAGATTGGGATCAAGCAACTGCTCATTGCTGTTGTCAAGGCCCCATTGGCCAAGCGCCGCGTTGGGATAAGGATACGGCCCCAGCGCCGAGGTGGTGCCGCACGGGGAGTGGTAGCGGCCGAAGGTGTGCCCAATTTCGTGCGTCATGATTGGGCTGGCCCCATTGCGGTTGTCGGCAAACCCCGCAAAACCCACGGCCGACTTGCTGGCATAGCCATTCGGGGGTGGCTGATTAATCCAGCCGATGCCGGCGATGCAACCGCCACCGCAGCCGTCAGCCCCAATCGAATCTACCAACCCAAAATAGACTTTATGCTCACCCAGATCTTCCATCGCGTGAATATCGGTGATTTGATTGAGCAAGTCTTCCCAACCAGCGCCCCCATTTTGCGCGCGAAGGTCGCCAGTAAAGACGATGCTGGAGTGCAGCTCATAATTGATCCGCGACACCGGGTAGACCTTGATTGGCATCCAGGTGACATAGGAAAGATCGTCTGTTGGGGGGTCCGTCGCTGTCCCACCGGGCCGGGCATAATGCACGGGCACGATGACGATATCGAGTGTGGGCGCGTTCTGAAAATTGAAGGAGGCCTGGCCGGCCGGTGGGTAGCGGTTGTTGGCTTCGTTGGTCTCGGCAATCGTGTTGCCCGGATCGAGCTGGAACACGTAGGAGGTTCCCACCGCCAGCCAATTCGCCGGCAAATTGAAGTTGAGCGTCTCGGCCAGGCTGCTCTCGCTGGTTGAGTCTAGCACGGCGATCGGGCCGGCGTCGAGCGAGTCCTGGGCGCTGCCGCCCAGATAGCGCGTCAGCCGGCCGGTCACGCCGCCCTGGCTGCCCGCGCCCGTCAAGCCTACGAACACGCGCACCAACACGGGCCGGTTGGCCACCTGCACCGTGTAGGCATCCGCCATGGTGATGCCCTGAATAATCTCGATTCGACTGATCGAGAGATCAACCACCGGCGGCGGTTGATTGTGGGCCAAAAGCGGCAGAAAAGTTGGTTGTGGCGGATGAAGGAGGAGCGGCAGCAACAGGTGATACGACGCCAGCGATCCAGCCTGCGCCACCGGCCAGGATCCCCCGACCAAAAAGGTGAGGCCGATGATCACGCCCAGCGCCCGGCTAAATGGGCCGGCCCGTCGCCTTAGCCGGATCACGCGCGCCTCGGGCTAGCGGTGGACAAACAACTTGTCGACGGCGTTGCCCAACTCGGCCAGGTTGCTCACCTGGTGAACGGCATCGCACAAAGGCGCGTACTGGGCCATGTCGCTGTCGCCCGTGCCCCACAGATAGCTTTCTTCGGGGTTAAACCACACCACGCGGCGCGCCCGGCGCTTAATCATTTCGAACAGGTCGAGTCGCGGACTGTTAAAGTTGTTGCGGCCGTCCCCCAGGAAGATGACCGTGGTGCGGCGATCAATGGCGTCCAGGTACGAGTCGCAAAAGTTCTCCAGGCCGCGGCCCAGGTCCGTGGCGTAGTAGCCGGGCGGTATGCGATGCAGCACCAGCGGGATGGCCTCGTCCGGCCGGTGGCTGATAAATTCGTCGCTGACCTCCTCCAGGTGGTCGTTGAAGGCGAACGAGCGCGCCTTGCCCACCTGGTCCTGCATGTCGTACATCAAGCGCAGCATAAACTCGGCCACCGGCCGCATGGAGGTGGACACATCGCAGATCAAGGCAAACTTTGGCTTGAGATGCTTCTTCTTGAAGCGCACGTCAAATGGCACGCCGCCGGTTTTCAGATTCGCCCGCAGCGTGGTCTTGGCATCCAGGGTCTTGCCGTCGCCCTTCTTCTGGCGCAGCGCCGCGCGTGTGCGCAGGCGGGCGGCCAAGCGGGCCACCAGGTGGCGCAGCTCGCGGGCCTCGGCCTGGCTCAGGTCGTTAAACGGCCGCTGCATCAGGTCGTTGCCGTCCATTTTTTGCGGCTGCTGCTCCGACATTTCGCGGGCGATGTTCTGGCCGACGAATTGCGCCACCTGCTCGGCCAGCGCATCGCGATTGGCGGCGATTAATTGCAGCACCGCCTGCTGGCCCTCAGGCGTCATGCCCATACGGGCCAGCTCGGCCAACAACTTCTCTATTTGCTCGGCCAGGCTTTCCAGCCCCATGCGGCGCAGCATTTCGCGCGTCAGCCACGGCTGCTGCTCGGGGCGCTGCCCGCGGTCGGCGCCGGCCTGGCGGCCCAGGCGCTCCATTTCCTCTTTGGTCGGCTGCCGCCCGTTGGCCAGCATCTCTAGCAGCCGGCTGAGCTCGCCGGCCAGGGCCCGCATGGCGGCCTCCAGCTTCTTCTCATCCTCGGGCGAAAGGGCCTCGCCGGGCGGGATGAAGGGCGGGCCGCCCGAACCAAAAAACAGCGGGAACAACTTTTCGAATAACGGCTGGTCGTTGCGTTCTTTGACCAACGTCGTGCGCAGCGCCGCCTTGAAATGGTCGCGGTCCATCACGCCCATATGCTGGACGGCCCGAAAGGCATCCTGGCTCTCGGCCAGCGAAACGCGCACCCCCGCCGCGCGCAGGCCGGCAATAAACTGAACGACGCGGTCATCCATCGCTTATCTCCACCAATATCCAATGTACGGGCGTTCACTTACCCCTGCCCCGCGAACTGCGCGGGGGCACGGGTGCCGGTGAACGCCCCTACAGCCTACCGGAACGGCCTTAGCCGCCGAATTTCAGGCGAAGGCGGTTCGTCGCCTTTGCCGCGGTCCTCGCGGTTCAGCCCGTGCCGCGCGCGCTGAAGATCGGCCTCGTGCTTGAGCAAGATCGACAGCGTCGAATCAAGCGTCTTGGGGTCGATCGATTTGGCATTCAACAGCACCAGGGCCCGCGCCCAGTCGAGTGTTTCGCTCACCGAGGGCTGTTTCTTGAGATCCAGCCGGCGCAAACGCTGCACCAGCTCAACCGCCTGCCGTGCGAGGTTTGGGCCAAGATCCGGCACCCGCAGGCGGACAATGCGCAGCTCGGCCTCCGAGGTGGGATAGTCGATGTAGATATAGATGCAGCGACGCTTGAGCGCTTCGGACAGCTCACGTGTATTGTTGGACGTCAGCAGCACCAGGGGCTGGTGCTTCGCCACCAGGGTGCCCAGCTCCGGCACCGACACCTGGAAGTCTGAGAGCACTTCCAGCAAAAATGCTTCAAATTCGGCATCGGCCCGGTCAATCTCGTCGACCAGCAGCGCCACCGGCGTTTCGGATAGGATAGCCGATAACAGGGGCCGCGGCAGCAGGAAGCGCCTGGAAAAGAAGACGTCGTCTTCCGCGCCCAGCCGGTCGGCCGCCTGGGCCAGCGAGCCGGCGCCAACGAGCAACTCGCTCAGTTTGTCGCGCAGCAATTGCGTATACAGCATCTGCTTGGCGTATTCCCATTCGTAGAGCGCCTTGGTCTCGTCCAGCCCTTCGTAACACTGCAGGCGGATCAGCTCGCGCTTGGTCGCGCCGGCCCAGGCTTTGGCGAGCTCGGTTTTGCCTACCCCAGCCGGCCCTTCGGCCAGGACCGGCTTGCCAAGTTTTTCCGCCAGAAACAACACGGTCGCGATCTCGTCCGAGGCTATGTATTGCTGCTCGGCGAGCGCATCACACACCTCACTGGTCGTCGTAAACATGCGTTACCTTTCTACGATTGCGGCTAAGCTGCACAATGACACCCAATTATTGTAGTCCCAACGCCTTCCAATGCTACCCGGACATGTGTATAGGCTCATGCCTGCCCCTTCCCCAATGCGGGCAGAGGGCGCGTTCACTTGCCATCCTATTCATTCGGCATCAGTACGGCCGCGCCGCGGATCTCGCTGCGCTTAAGCTTGAGCAGGGCCTCGTTGCCACGCTCCAGCGGAAAAACTTCTGTTTCGACCGACACGCGAACTTCGGCGGCCAGCCGCATGAATTCGGCCGCGTCGCGGCGGGTGGCATTGGCCACGCTGCGCACGGTCCGCTCGCCGTAAAGCAAATTGTAGTCCATTTCGGGCAGCGGGCTCATGTGGATGGCGTTGATGGCCAGTGTGCCGCCCTTGCGCAATTTGGCCAGGACGGTGGGCACCAGCGCGCCCACGGGAGCAAATATTACCGCCCGGTCCAGCGGCCAGGGCGGCGATTGGTCGGTGGTGCCGGTCCAGGCCGCCCCTAAGGCTTCGGCCAGGCGCCGGTGAGCGGGGCTGCGAGTTATGACGGCCACCTGACAATCCCAATGGCGCGCCAACTGGATGGCCAGATGCGCGCTGGCGCCAAAGCCAACCAACCCCACCCGCTCACCGGGGTGGACTTCGGCCAGGCGTAGTGACCGGTAACCGATGATGCCGGCACACAGCAGCGGCGCCGCGGCCACATCATCGAAGACGAGCGGAATAGGCACGACGAAGTCCGCGCGGGCCAGAAGGTAGCCGGCGTAGCCGCCGTCGACATCCCATCCGGTAAATTGGGCCCGGTCGCATAGGTTCTCTTCGCCGCGCCGGCAATACTCGCACAGGCCGCAGGTTGAAAACAGCCATGGCACGCCCACGCGATCGCCTACCTTGAGGCCGCTGGCACCTGCGCCAACCGCCTCCACGGTGGCCACCACCTGGTGGCCGGGAATGAGCGGCCGCTTGTGCAAGGGCAGATCGCCCTCGACGATGTGCAGATCGGTGTGGCAGACCCCGCAGGCGCGGACTTTAAGCAAAATCTGGCCGGTTGGACCGCTTCCGACTGGTTCCGGTGTCGGACGCTCCACACGATCCAGGCGTGGCTCGGTTACAGGGCCGGGGTGCGAGAGCTCGAGTGCTTGCATATTGGGCGTGTTTACTCATCCGCCTGCTCTTCCTCGTCAGTATCTTCGGCCTCGCTGCCAATAATGCGGGCGGCCCGGTCGCCAATTGGGTCGTCGTCGCCGCGGACAAACACTTCGCGCGTCTTGCCGCCGGTTTGCTCGCGGCCCACGATGCCCATTTCGCGCAGCTCGTCCATGAGCCGGGCGGCGCGCGGATAGCCGATGCGCATCTTGCGCTGCAGGAGTGAGGCGCTGGCGTTGCCGTACTTCTTGACGATGGCGATCGCCTGCTCGATCTGGCCGTCCTTGTCTTCCACCACGGCCTCACGGGCGAGCATCATATCCCACGGGGCGCGCGCGGGCGCGGCCGCCTCGGCCGCTGGCGTGCCGGCTGGGTCGGCGCTCTCCAGAGGAGTTGGCTCGGGCTCGCCGGCCTCGGCTGCCTGCGCGCGCCAATAGCTCACCACTTTGTCTATCTCACGGTCGCTGACAAAGCAGCCCTGGATCCGCATAGGCGCGGAGGCCTCCGGGTTGAGAAAGAGCATGTCGCCGCGGCCCAGGAGCGACTCGGCGCCGACCGTGTCCAGGATCACGCGCGAGTCAATCGAAGACGTGACCGCGAACGAAAGGCGGGCCGGGAAATTGGCTTTGATCAGACCCGTGACAATATCGGTGCTGGGACGCTGCGTGGCTACCACCAGGTGGATGCCGGTGGCGCGCGCCATCTGGGCCAGGCGCACCACCGTGCGCTCGGTTTCGTCGGGCGCGCGCATCATCAGGTCGGCCAGTTCGTCAATCAACACCACCAACCGCGGCAGGCGCTCTGCCGAGCCTTTCTTGCCGATGTGGGCCGTGTAGTTTTCCAGGTTGCGGGCGCCAACGGTTTCGAACAGCTTATATCGCCGGTCCATCTCGCGCGTCACCCAGCGCAGCACGCCGGTGATCCGGTCGAGATCGGTCTCCACCTTGCCAAAAAGATGCGGCAGGCCGTTGAAGCGCACCAATTCCACCATCTTGGGATCGATCAGCACCAGGCGCAGATCGTCGGGGGTGTTGTTGACCGCCAGACAGGTGACGATGGAGGCGATGCAGACGCTCTTGCCCGAGCCGGTGGTGCCCGCAATCAGCAGGTGGGGCATCTTACCCAGGTCGGCGGCGATGGCCCCGCCCGACACGTCGCGGCCAAGGGCGATGGCCAACGGGGAGTTCAGGCGCTGGAAATTTTCGGATTCAATCACGGGACGCAGGCCGACCGTGGAGGTGCGGCGGTGCGGCACCTCGATGCCCACATAACTTTCACCGGGCACCGGCGCCTCGATGCGCAATGTGTTGGCTGAAAGGGCCAGCGCCAGGTCGTCGGCCAGCGACGATATCTGCGCCACGCGCACCTTCCACTGCTTGCTGGCGCCATCCGGGCCAGGTCGTTCGACAAAACCAGGTTCGACCTGGTATTGAGTGACGCTCGGCCCCACACGGGCGCCGAGCACGTTCACAGGCACGCCAAACTCTTTGAGCGTTTTGACGATCACCGAGCCCGTTTCGTCGATGTCTTTCTGGACCGGCTTGCGCCCCTCACTGTTGTCTAGCAGCGCCAGGTCTGGCAGCATGGCGGCGCGCTTCTTAAGTTTGGGTTTAACCTGGTCATCGGCCGTTTCGACCGGCACACGCACACGCTCGCTGGCGGCGATCTTGGTGCGCGGCTTGCGCAGCGGGGTGGTGTCGCGGGTGGTCACGGGTTCGGCAATGGCGCCGGGCATGGCAGCTGGCTGGCGGACGCGCCGGGGGTCAGGGGCAGGCGTACCACCCTCAAAGCCGAATGACTGGAGCCAATCCAACACTCGGCCCAGTCGGTCGGCGGTTACCTCGCTGGCCAGGAAAAGACCGAACACGAACAGCGCCAGCAACAAGAGCCCATCGGCCGGAGCGGGCAGCACCGAGCCGATGAGATAGCCGATCGACCAGCCGATGAGCCCCCCTCCCTGGCCGGCAGCGGCCGCGCCCACGTCCTTGCCAATCGCCAGATTCAGCAGGCCCAGCAGCGCCACCGCGGCGCCCTCGCCGGCAATCACCCGCCACCAGCGAATGCGAATGGGTGCGCCGGCATGCAAGGCGTGCGGCGCCAATTGCAGCCAGGCCAGCCAGGCCAGCGAGGCCGGCACCAGGATGGCGCCCCAGCCCAGCCAGCGCCGCAAAAAAGCAGCCCAGACAATGAGCAAACTGCCGGACGACAGGCCGGTAAGGCCGAACAGGGTGAGCAGGGCCAGGGCGATGAGCAAAACGGCCCCAAGGTTACGCCAGTACTTGTAGAGCCGCGAGCCGAGCACCACCACACGCGCCAGAGCCGGGTTGGGCGGGCCGGCCAGCGGCAAGGGCAGCGCTTCCTGCGCGTCGTTTGGGGAAGGGGGTGCTGCGGCCGGCGGAGGAGAAGCTTTTCGATTCATAATCCCAGATACCTACCCATACGTTAAGTCTACCAGAATCGCAACGGGCCAAGACAGCACTTCCGCGCGTCTCGGCCCGCCATTTGGTCCGGACCGTAAACCCGGGCCCACCGGCCTGCGTTAGCGGCCGGTTTCGTCGTGCCCGCTTGACGCGTACTCAACCGCCGGGGCAGCCACCTCGGCCCCCTGCGCGGCCAGGCGGCGCAGGCTGAGGCCCAGCCGCCGGCCAGAACCGTCGATGCTGACGATGCAGGCCCGGACATGATCGCCCTCGCGCACCACGTTGCGAGGATGCAGGAAGTGCCCATCGGCCAGCTCAGAAACGTGAATGAGACCTTCCAGGCCTTCTTCGATGCCCACGAAGGCGCCAAAGTTGACCACGTTGGTAACAGTGCCTTCGACCACCTGGCCCAACTGATAGCGCTGCTCCACATTGGCCCACGGATCCGGCCGCAGTCGCTTCAAGCTGAGCGCCACTCGGCCCTGGTCGGGGTCCACCGACAGCACTGAAACCTGCACGGTCTGGTTGCAGCTGAGCACGTCGCTCGGGTGGCCCACGCGGCTCCAGGAGACCTCGGAAACATGGATCAGGCCCTCGATGCCGCCCAAATCTACGAAGGCGCCAAAGTCGCACACATTGGTGACGACGCCGCTGACCCGGCTGCCGGGCCGCAAAGACCCCAGAACCTGCTGGCGTGAGCCGGGCCCCGCCTGGGCCGCTCGCTCGGAGAACACGACCCGGCCCTTGGCCGGATCATATTCGATGACTTTCAGTTTGAGGTGCGCGCCCACCTTGTGCGACAGGGCCGCCATGCGATCTTCTTCGGACACCTGGCTTGGGAAGTTAATCAGGTGTGAGGCCGGCACAAAGCCCTGTAGCGAGCGAAAACTCACCAACAGGCCGCCGCGATTGTAGCCAACCGCGTCGAGCTCAACCGGCTCGTCAGCCTCGTACAAATGGCGCGCTGCCTGCCAATCGGCCGCCGGGTCGCCCGGCGCAGGACTGCTGGGCCGGCCATTGCTGCGTTTGGCCGAAAAATGCGATTCTTCTTCCTGCAAAACGGCCGCCCACCATCCCTCGTCGATGGGCGCTCCACCTGCGTCCTGCGGTCGATTGAAGTTCATACGGCTTACCCTTTTCAAGTGTCCTGAGCTGGCCGATGGTTAGCGGATACGCAGCCGTTATTCTGCTTTGCCATCAAGGTTTAGACGCTTCGACCATTGGCGACCCAGTATACAACGAAATGCCCTCAAATGCCTAAAATGTGGCCTGGTTATGGCTAAGTTGCCGGAGTTGGCTCAGATGTTAGTCTCGTTCAGCCTTGAGAGCAAGTCATGGTCACCGTCCGGCCGGTGCCAGCCGCGCCCAGGCGCTGGCCGGCTGGGCTAGCCAGCCGCGTCGTAGTCGGTGGCGCGTTCGGCGGCCTCACGCTCCATCTCGGCGATGGCCTGCGCCACCTGTTCGATGGCTGCGCGCTGCTTGCGATACAGATCGGCCTCCGAAACGGCCAGCCTGAGAGCCACTTCGCGCACGCGCCGGTTCTGTAGAAATTTCATCTCAAGAATGTTGTACAAAATCCAGTCGGCGGTGAACTTGCGCTGGCCCTCGGGCTTGATGCGCTCGATGGCCTGCTGCAGCACGGACCGCAGCGCGTTGGTGGCATTGCCGTTATGCTCGCGCAGCGCTTGCTGGACGATCCGCAGGCGCATGAGCGGGCTGTCGGTAAGCTTGGGGCCGCCCCAATAGTGGCTGAGCGCGTTCTTGATCATGGCCGGCAAATCTGCGCTGTCGATCAAGTTGTCGGGGGCCGGCAGCAGGGACTGGGCGCCTGAGGCGTCGGCGGTGGCGCGCATGCGCCGAATGGCTTCAATCCGCGGCAGTAAGCGGTCAACAGCCTGAAAGACTTCCTGCTGCAGCCGGCGATCTTCCAAAGCTGCTGCCGCGCGCCGGCTGAGAGTCAGCAGCGCCCCAATCTCGTCGGGCGTCAGCGGCTCGGGCCGGGCCAGCCAGCCCAGCAGGCCCAGCGGCGTTTCCATGGCCTCGCTGTGCAGCGGCACAATGCGATAGTCGCCCCATTCAAACATGCCGCTCTCGATAAGCTCTTTCGAGTGGCCGTTGGCGCGCATGGCATGGGTTTGAGCTGCGCGCAGCTCGGTATAGGGCGGCAGCTCCTTCTGACTGCGGAGCAGGGCATCCGGCCCCACGCTCACTTCGTACTCCAGCTTGCCTTCGTCGTTGAAACCGGTGACAAACGCCGCGGGCACGCGCAGGTTGTCGCACAGGCTGGCCAGCACGGATTCGAGGAACTGGCGCAGATCGGCCGAGGTCAGCAGGCGCTCTTCGAGCACTTGCAGCCGCCGCAGCTCGCTGCGCTCAGCGCCATAAAACAAAACGCGCTCGATGGGCAACCGCACGATATTGATCGTGTATTGCAGCACCAGCAGCACCGCAATGATCAGGATCGGGTGGGCGCGATCGTCATAACCCGGCAGCAGCGGGCCATAGCGGTTCCCCAGGGCGTAGACCGCCAGCACGGCCGAGGCCACCAAAGGCCCGCGCAGCAGCCACTGAAAGAGACGGCCTTTGATGACACGGTCGGGCTGCGTGACGCCATAGTACGCCACCGCATAGGCCATGACGACCAGGAGCAGGCTCACCATCAGGTTGGTCAGCAGCACAATTGACCAGAAAATCAGGGGGTGAAATTCCGCCGGGCGCCCGGAGATTAATAGAAACGGAAACGCGCCCAGCGCGGGCGCCGCCGCCGAGCCCATGAGGTAAACCATGCGCCGGCGGGCCGTGGAGGTCTGCGTGCGCCGGTAGGCGCGCGAGAAATTCCACGCCGCCCACACTAAGCTGCCCACAAAATAGGCGATAAAAACTGGAAAGAGCGGTCCCGCCTGTAAGTGAGCGGCGCTCGAGTCGACAATCGGTTTGTTGACCAGCCAATCGGTGAGGGTGGCCGTGAGCAGAAAACCGCCGCCGACGAGATAGAGTATGCGGATGCCCAGACGACGCCGCCAGCGTGACGGCAGCCCAGTGGTCGACAGCAGGGCATCGGAGAAATGGATGTAGGCCACGGGAATAAAGGCAATACCAATCCACTGCAGGCGCAGCCAGACGTTCATGGCCGGCCCGGTCGTGGTGGCGACAACGGCATCGCAGAAGTAAACGACGGTGACGAACAGCAGCAGCGCGGCGAACACCCGCGCCACGCGTTCACGCAAATTGAAGGTCAGGGCATACAACAGGAGCGAGAACGCCGTGATGGCGATCCCGGCGCTGAGGATGTCGCCGGTGGCGACGAGGAAATTGATCAGACTGGTCATGCGCGCACGCGTGCCGGGCTGGCGCCGGCCTCTACTTCAATGCCATACCGAAAAACAGAGCCACGTCCTGGTTCGAATAATACCGGTCATTGTAGCCACAAAAGGCCAGACCCTGCTTTTGGGCGAAACTAATCGCCGGGTAGTTCTTAGACTGCATTTCCAAAATCAGGCGGTTGAGCCGGTTCGCGCGCGCCCATTGCGCCGCGGCGGCCAGTAGAACGCTGCCCACGCCCCCGCGGCGAAAACGGCGCTCCACCACGCAATCGGTGACCCAGGCCGTTTCGGGTACCGGCGCCAGCATCAAATTAAGATAGCCGCGCGGCTGGCCGTCCTGCTCGGCCACCAGGAAACACGCCCGCCGGTTCCAGGCTTCATTCAGTTGGTCCGGGGCGCGGTTGAAGGCCACGCGCATCGGGCGCGGCAGGCGCACGGGTCGAAAGGTGACCTCCAACTGGCCGGCATTGGGGTCATCGCGCAGATCCATTTGCCAGACGTAGTCGGTGCTGTAGCCATGATCGAAGGCCGCCAGGCGGGGCAAGTCTTCTTGGGTCGCGGGACGGACTTGAATAGGCGCCATCAGTCGATTTTACCCCAAATGTGCCGCGCGTCTCAGTTGGGCGGCGCGGAGGTCGGCGCCACCAGAACGCCGGCAATCGTTACGGTGACTACGCACGGCGGGGGGAAATGCCCGTCGCTGTCGAGCACCACCAGGCGGAAGGCGTATTCGCCTGCCTCGCGGGCGGTGGCGTCGAACGAGCCTAGCGTGC
>Ga0070730_10002462_pt1 | contig 16818 bp, 13 predicted proteins | sample Coa_R1_3_FD_66447 | JGI IMG/M metagenome (GOLD analysis project Ga0070730, IMG submission 66447) | Surface soil microbial communities from Centralia Pennsylvania, which are recovering from an underground coalmine fire - Coalmine... | ecosystem: Environmental > Terrestrial > Soil > Unclassified ... | reverse complement strand
GTCTCTACGGTTGAGCTGCGAATCGGTTCCATCGGTTCCGATCTACCTAGTATATTCCCGGCGCGTATATTCGCGGACCTGCTTTTGCCACCTGTACGCCTCCCGTCGGGAGTGGATCCCCTGTTTCGCAGCGCGCAACAATTGGCTAGTGTGGCTAGCGTTCTCAGGGGGGAAACGATGGCGCGGTCACATCGGCCATTCTGGTTGCTGCTGTATATCTCCGTGCTACTACTGGTGAATGTGAGGGGCATCGCGCAGACGCCGGGCCACGTTCTGGACGAAGCGAGAATGGCGGGCCGTAGCGCGGCCTCCCTGCCGATGGCAACGGAAGATTACTTCCATGATATGGATGGTGGCGTCCTCCAACCCAGCGATGCGGAAGAGATCAAGGGTCGCGATATGTGGCTGGTCTGGACCGGCGGCAACGATCGCTTCTGGGACGGCCTGACCGTATCGAGCTTTGGCAACTTCGACCTGCTGAAGATCGTGGCCTACGATCCGTCGCAGCCGATCGATCGAAAGCGGCGCTGGACTTGGCTCGGCTTGATCAATGAGCCCTGTTTCGACCCGCCCAAGGGGCCCGATCCGAATCGCTTCGGCCTTCTTCTGGACGTTCGGAAAACCGACTGCCCCGCCGATCCTTTCGAGAATGCGAGCAAGTATCCAGGCGTCAAGATCGGGGCGCGCGGAAAAACAGTACCCGTTGGTTCGTTATACGGCTACGCAAGTGGTATCATTGGCCTGCGACTGTTGCCGAATCCAGCCTTCGATGCGGCAGCGGCGGCGCGCTGGGATCCACAACGATATTTCAACGATCCGAGCTACTACAACGATAAGCAGCTGGTGCGCCCCTATCGGGTAGGCATGTCGTGCGGCTTCTGCCATGTTGGACCGAGCCCGATCCACCCTCCGGCAGATCCCGCAAACCCGACCTTCGCAGACCTTAGTTCAACCGTCGGCGCACAGTACATGTGGGTCGATCGGCTGTTCATCTACAAGGCGAACGCTGACAACTTCATGTATCAGCTCGTGCACACCTGGCGGCCAGGAGCGATGGATACATCGCTGATCTCAACCGATAACATAAATAACCCGCGGACCATGAATGCGGTCTACAGCCTGGCTCCTCGTCTGGACATTGCGCGCCGCTGGGGGAAGGAGACGCTGGTGGACGGGGAGCTGAACAACAAGCAGTTCAACGACTTCGTCAGCAGCGGACCGCTGACGCAGTATTTCAGCAAGCCCAACACGGTATGGACGCCCCGCGTGCTGAAGGACGGTGCGGATTCCGTTGGCGCGCTGGGTGCGCTCAATCGGGTGTATATCAACATCGGACTGTTCAGCGAGGAATGGCTGCTGCACTTCAATGCGATTGTGGGCGGCAAGCCAATATCGCCGATTCCGATCGCCACAGCCGAGAAGAATTCCAGCTACTGGCAAGCCACTCAAGCTGGTACGCCCGCCACGGCTTTGTTCTTTCTGAAGGCGACGCGGCCTGATCGGCTGCACGACGCGCCTGGTGGCGCGAAGTATTTGACGACCGATCAGACAGTACTGAATCGCGGCAAGGTCGTGTTTGCCGAGAACTGCGCGCGCTGTCACTCCAGCAAGGCACCGACGCCAGCGGCCGGCCTTGATCCGTCAGGTTGCGCCGGGCCCGACTATCTGCAGTGCTGGGACAAATACTGGGCCTGGACCAAAACCAACGACTACAAGCGGCAGATGCGCGACATCGTCAATGCGCCCGATTTCCTTGACAATAATTTCCTGTCCACAGAATTCCGCGTACCGGTGACACTGCTGAAAACCAATGCATGCAGCCCGCTGGCCACTAACGCATTGGCCAACAACATTTGGGATAACTTTTCGTCGCATTCCTATAAGAGTCTGCCCTCTGTCGGAACCATCAAGGTGAACGATCCGTTCACTGGCGCAGTTGTGGACTACAAGATGCCGGCTGGCGGACGTGGCTATACGCGTCCGCCCTCGCTGATCAGTGTTTGGTCCACGGCACCTTTCCTGCTGAACAACACGCTAGGACCGTTCGAACAGGATCCTTCCGTCGAAGCGCGAATGCGCGTCTTCCAGGCATCGATCGAGCAAATGCTGTGGCCTGAGAAGCGGGCGAAGGACCCGGTCCTTGGCGACAAGGTGTCTGGTGTGATCGACCGCACCTCGGCGCGCAGCTTTATCCGTATCGCGCCCGGCTACCTGCCCGCGATCGTCAGGACAGCCAAAGGGCCACTGCACGCCATTATGCCGAAGCTGTTCGATGCCGATGGTGGGATTACCATCGGTCCAATTCCCGTGGGCATTCCGGTCAATCTGCTCGCCAATCTTCAGTTGCTACCGGAGAGCAACAGCCTCACGGCGCAAGTCGAACACCTTGCGAACATCGCGAAGTTGCTGTTGCAGCTCAAGCTGGACCTCGCATCAATGCCAGCGACAGCAACGGATGAGCAATTGCAAGCGAAATTCGCCAATCTCGCTCCGACCATGCTGAAGCTGAGCAAGTGTCCGGACTTTGTCGTCAATCGAGGGCACTATTTCGGCACGAACCTGTCTCCCGATGGCTTCGGATTGAGCGATGATGACAAGCGCGCCTTGATCGAGTTCCTGAAGACATTCTGACCCGATCGAATGCCGGAGGAGGCGGACTGCGACTACGTCATCGTTGGCTCGGGCGCGGGAGGCGGGACCTTGGCCGCGCGGCTCGCGGAAGGCGGCAAGCGCGTGGTGGTGCTGGAAGCTGGGGGAGACGCATTGGTGGCGCCGGATCCCGGACTCTCTGCCGATTACGAGGTGCCCGCATTCCATAGTCTTGCGTCAGAAAATGCAGAAATGAGCTGGAATTTTTTCGTTCGCCACTACGCCGACGAAGCTCAGCAGCGGCGCGATCCGAAGTATATTTTGGACAAAGGAGGTGTTTTGTATCCGCGCGCCGGTACGCTGGGTGGCTGCACAGCCCATAACGCCATGATCCTGATGCGACCGCAAGATGCCGACTGGGATGGCATAGCTGCGCTCACCAACGACCAGTCATGGGCCGCGGCGTCGATGCAGAAGTATTTCCGGCGCTTGGAGGAATGCCGCTATCGCCCGTTGTGGCGTTCGACGCACAAAGTGGGCCTCGATGCGACGGGGCATGGTTGGGATGGCTGGCTGCCAACAGAGCACCCCACGCCGACCGCAGTATTGCAAGACAAGGCGCTGCTGCGCACGGTTCTGGAATCTGCTCTGGCCTATGGCGGCCGACCAAAACATATCGCAAAGATCCTGGATATTCCTGCCTGGCTTGTTGCATCCCTCAAGCTTGGCATGAAGCTGTCCCTGCCCGGCCTCATCGTGGCGATTGTGGATTTCCTCGTGGACAGCGGTCTGGTCTCGAAACTTCGGGAAGTGGCGGTCAACATTCAATCGCGACTGGATGACCAGCTGGATCCGAATGACCTGCGATGGCCGGGCGACACTGGCGGGCTTTGCTATACGCCGCTCACCACACGTCAGCACACCAGGTTTGGCACACGTGACCGCCTGCTGGAGGTTCAGGCCCGGTTTCCGGATCGGCTCCGGATCGAGATGCATGCGCTCGCGACGCGCGTCTTTTTCGATGACACCGATCGCGCTTGTGGGGTCGAGTATCTGAAAGGCGAACGCCTGTACAAAGCTCATGCGCAGCCAAGCTACGAGCAGGGCGAACGACGGGAGATTCGCGCTTCGCAAGAAGTGATCCTGGCAGGCGGCGCGTTCAATACGCCGCAACTGCTGATGTTGTCGGGCATAGGTCGCCGCGACACGCTGGAACCGTATGGCATATCGGTTCGACGTGAACTGAACGGGGTCGGGCAGAACCTGCAGGACCGTTATGAAATCAGCGTGGTTTCCCGAACCGCAAAGCCGTGGGCTGTGCTCGATGGAGCCTTGTTCAATACGTCCGATCCGCTTTACCGCGAATGGGCGCGAACGAAGGATAGTATATACGCGGTCAACGGTGCCGCGCTGGCACTGACAAAGGCATCCAGACCGGGCAGGGCATCAGCCGATCTGTTCTGCATGGCGTTACTGGCGCGATTCCGAGGCTACTGGCCCGGATACTCGAAAGAGATCGCGACACTCCACAATTATCTCAGCTGGGCAGTGCTAAAGGCACATACGGCCAACCGCAGCGGTTTCGTCGAGCTGAAATCCGCCGATCCACGCGACCCGCCTGCGATAAATTTCCATTACTTCGACGAAAGCAGCGAGGATGCGGACGACGACCTGGCAGCTGTCATCGACGGCATGCGCACGGTGCGGAGGCTGACCGCGAATCTCAGGCGGAGCGGTATCCTGGCAGAGGAAGAATTACCCGGCGAACACTTGCAATCTAATGAGCAGTTAGCGCGATTCGTTCGCGACAACGCATGGGGGCATCACGCTTCGTGCAGCTGTGCCATCGGACCCGTTGAGGAGAACGGCGTCGTGGACGGTGAATTCCGTGTTCACGGTATTAGGGGCCTGCGTGTCGTCGATGCATCCGTGTTCCCACGGATCCCAGGCTTCTTCATAGTCTGCGCCATCTACATGATCGCGGAAAAGGCAGCTGATGTAATCCTGGCCGATACCTCGAGATAAAGATCGGTCATGAGGCGCGTGCCATGAACCGCAATGCACGCAGTCCCGGCAGGAAAAAGTAGCCGCCGCCCGCCACGGTTACGAATTGCGGCAAGCCGCAGACCCGACGCGTGACCCCGTTGGGGAGCGACATCCCAAAGCTGTCGGTCGGCGTTCCGGCTGGGCGTGGTTCGCGGTTGCCGAGCAACGGATCACTTTCGTTGCCTAGACCGTCGAATTTGGCGCTCATCAGCCAAGCATTCTGCACGAACTCGAACTGACGCGAGATGTTAGCATTCAGGCAGATGAAATGCAGTCCGCTGGCAGGATCTGGTGCGGCGGGATCGATTGCCTGATCGGGAGACAGCAGCCGGCCGAATTCGCGGCCGCGGCGGATGATGCGGTGGAAGCGGCTCGCCGCAACTAGGTCCTCCTGCAGATCCGAGTGAAATACGCCGAGCATACGGATCAGGCGCTCAATCAGGCCTTGCTGACCGCCGGGCATATCACCTGTGCGCGGATTGGCGCGCCGTATATGCGCACCGAACGGGCATCGCAGGCCGTTTTTGTCGTCATCAAACGTGAAGCCGTTCCGCGCGATGTCCGTGGGATCGATACCGCAGATCTGCCGTGTGCCGGGCACCAGTGGCTCACCGGTCACGTGGCGTCCCACCATAGCCTCGGCCAGACGTACAACCGACGTATTGCCCGTTGCCTGCGCTGACACGAATCGCCAGAACCTACGCACGTCCTGACGTAATTCGCGCATCACCAGATAGCTGCCGTTGCGACCGAGATCGCGGCGTGATGCATCATCTTCTGCCGGCGGCAGCTTGTCTGCGCCAAGATCAGCTGTTGGATCGAGCAGCGGACGATCGGTATAGAGTCCATACTCGTTCTTATAACCCAACAGGAATTCGCCGACGCTGATCAGATTGCTGTAGCCAAGGTCAGGCAAACGGCGCGCTTGCCAATCAATTTCGGGCTGGCTGATGCCATCGGCGAAACCGAACGGCTCATGTCCGCGCATATCCGACGTCGGGAGGTCCTGGAGGATCTCGAAGCCTTTGCGAAATGCCTCAGTGGCAACGCGGTTGCGCCACGTTGTCAGACCCGAAGGCTTTGCATACAGCATTGCCAATAGGTCAGGTACTTGCTGAAACCCCCAGTGCCAGTTCGATGTGGCGCTGGCCGCGAGGTCACCCAGACGACGCGAACGGCCTTCATCTCCGGCTATTCCGGAAAGGAACTCTGCTGAGAAGCCGGCCAGGATGGACTCTTCCAAGCCGAGCGCGCGCATCCCTGTCGCACTGATCGCCACCTGCAACACGGCTGCCGCGTCACGCTCAGCTGCGGAGGTGACTGGTGCCTCGGCAAGCCAGGTGCAAGCCGCGGCGCGATCGACGATACGGAGCAACAGGAAACTTGCCTCGGTCAGATTCGCGTAGCCCGAACGCAACAAGCCCTGAATATCGTCGAAATCGCTTGAGGTCACCTGCATCGTGGCTTCAGATCAGTGCGAGCCATGCGCGTGCCTGCGCATCGGTCATATGTAGCCTTTGCAGCCCCTCGCGGATCATCGTATTGCGGGCGAGATCGGCCGTGGTCAGGCCAGGATATGCCTTGTACCATACCTGGGTCGGCACTTCGTGGCGGCGAAGGTAATACTTGAATTCTATCTCGCGGCTGGCCCCTCCATTCACCAGGAAGGACGTGCGCGGATAGCCAATGCCATTGCTGAACACCAGATTCAGCCCGTAGGCGACCTTGTTGATGAAGTCGTCCATGTAGCTGTCCAGGCTGCCGTCGTAGTTGCTCGCGAAAAACAGTCTGCGGCGATTGTCCGTGAAGACCCAGCGGGCGAAATGGATCGTGCCCACCCGTGCCAGCCGCCCACGTGCGTAGATATGGCGCGTGCTGTAGTCGAGTACCCGGAAAATGAATACCAATGTCCAGAGCCGGAACAGACCAGGCTTAATGCTGCCAAAGGCGCTGAACTGATTTGTCACGTCGTAATCCTCGATGCGGGACAGTGCTGTGACGTGCGAGGCATCGGGACGCGGAGCGATCACTGCATCGGTCTTCTCCAGCCGCCGCAACGTCAGGATGAACAGCGGCGCCCCGATCAGCAGGAAAGGAAGCAACAGCAGCAAGACGACAGGAAACAGGATCAGATTGGCAAGATCAGCAAACCACCAGCCGATTGGCGTTGGGGCCGGTGGTGTGACTGCCGGTCCGTCCTTAGCGTGGAACCCAATGAGGCGATCCCGGACGGCCCTCGGCGGCAGGTCTGCCAAGACGGCCACTTCCCGTTGCACGAAGGACTGCAATGCGTCGTGCAAAGCCTGCTCCTCATGTATCTGTCTGACGGTGCGCCCAACCCAGTTGACGTACTGTGCCGCCGGTGCAGCGGAATTCGCGCGCATCCATTGCAAAAGGTCGACGCCAGCCGGAAAGCCGGCACAACATTGGAATATCTGACGAAGGCCGTCGCCGGCCGTGGCCGCAAATTCGGCAAGCTGCGCGTTCGCGTCGCCGTCGCAGTCGCCCAGAAATGCCAGCCACAGCAGTGCGTGGCGCAATGGATCGCCTGGCGGCAGATCGTCCAACGTAGCGTCGTCCAGAATGACGAATCGCGCGACGTGCACACGCGGAAACCGAGCGAACGGAAACAGCGAGTTATTCGGCTCAGCCATGCCGGGCGCCGCGGTCATCGTCGCCAGCAAAGCCCGCAGATCGTGTTCGCGCTCCGCGAGGATAGGCGCCAACACCATGAAGTTAGACTGTGGCGTCATGCCGCGGCTGGCAGTTCAGAACTGCAGCGAGAAATCGATCAGCCGGCTCTTGTCCCAGAATACTTTGCCAAGATAGAGCCCCGGCGGCTGGATAAGGCGGATCTCATCGCGGATCCAGTGCGCGACCAGTGATGTCTCCGAATAGTCGAGTACGATGCATTCCTCGTTGTCCAGCCAACTCGGTGCCTTGTAGACACGGGCGATGATCGCGTTCAGTCCGAACGGGCCGATCCGGTTGCGCAGCGTGGACGATTTCGGATCGAATACTTTGCCTTGCCAGGCAAAATGACTGATGAAGTCCGCGATCCGCGGGCTGAACGTGGTGCCCGGTGCGATGATTGCCGTGCCGTTGGCCTGACCCTCAGGGATTGGACCGGCCTGGCTGGCGGTGAACAGTGCATCCAGTTCAGCCTGCGACATCTTCAAGAGTTGCGGTACGTCGTATGCCATGATGTCCCCCTGGGTTCCGTTGTTTTGCCGCGGCCGCGCTGTCGAACGATGCTTTCTGGCATAGTGCCGAACCTGTCATTCATCGGCGAGATCAGCTCGCCATTCGACGTTTGTGACGTCAGATAGTCCGCAGAGTCGCGCAGTGCGGCCGCTGCGGGCGCGCGCTGCCATGGCGTGACCACAGCATAGATTTTATCCATTATGCAACAGATTTTGCTGCACTCGGGCAACATCGATATATACAAGGAAGAGGCACATAGCCGCGGGGGAGCGTCGATCCGATGTTCTGGCAGAAACTGCACGACGCCATAGTTGCAATGCTCCATGTCGAGCGCCGGTTCGAGCCCTTCTTCCGTTCGGCGGTGGATGCCGTGCTGCGCGAACCAGGCGCGGCGGTCATTCAGTATCTGATCAACCGCCAACGGCGGGACGAAAGGCTTGGCAGGGCCGAAGAGCGCGAACTGCCGGATGAAGCGGAGCATCTCCAGTCAATCATCGATACGATGGCCGAGTATATGCGCCGGCATTGGCAACCGGGGAACTATCAACGCGCAGGGAATACCAAGACGCACGGCGTGGTCCGTGGCGAAGTGACGATACGCGATGACTTGCCAGCACCCTTCCGGCACGGCGTGTTCGCCGAGCCAAAGACCTATCGTGCCTGGGTGCGCTTCTCCGGTCCGGGTCCCGACTGGCCGCGCGATATCGACGACGTGGGTTTCGTGAGCTGCGCGATCAAGCTGATGGGTGTTCCGGGCCCGAAGCTGCTCGATGACGAAAAGTTTACCCAGGATTTTCTGTCGATCTGCACGCCGACGTTCGTCACACCCGACACCCGTGCGAACGCCAAGCTGCAGTCGTGGATCCTGAAGGGGCGGCCACTCTTCTATTTCACCGATCCGCGGGATTCGCACTTGCTCGACGGCCTTATGCAGTCGTGGTGGAACAAGACGCAGAGCAACCCGCTGGGCGAGCGGTACTGGAGCTGTGTGCCGTACCTGTTGGGCGATGGACAGGCGATGATGTATTCGGTCTATCCGAGGTCGAAAGTGTATCGCCACATACCGCGGCTGCCGCTGACACCACCAGACGATTATCTGCGCGACAACATGGTGAAGACGCTGGCCGAGCAGGATGTGGAGTTCGACATCATGCTGCAGTTGCAGACAGACCCATTCCGGATGCCAATTGAGAATGCCGCGGTCCGTTGGCCGGAGCGTCTGTCTCCGTTCGTGCCGGCAGCCCGACTATTCATCCCTCGACAGAAATTCGATTCGCCAGCACAACTCGCGTTTGCGAACAACCTGTCCTACAACCCTTGGCATTGTCTTCCCGAGCATCGTCCTCTGGGGAATCAGAGCCGCGCCCGGCGGCGAATGTATTATGAACTGTCCCAGTTCCGGCAGCGGGTGAACGCAACCCCTCATATCGAACCCACTGGCGATGAAGTTTTCGTGTAGGACGACAGGATGGCGATGGAGCGGCTGAACTGCAGCTCAGCGACGGTCGTTGCTGCCCGCAGGGGATATTCGTGGCCGCTTCGACCCTCCCCTGGCCAGTGGTCAGGCGCGCGCCCCGCAACTGCTGGGGCGGCTTTCCAATGCCGCGGCAATCTTGCGTACCAATGCATTGAACTCCGTTTCGACGACCCGATCCGCCTGCATGAGCAGGCGGGTCAACGAGTCAGGCGACGGAAACAGCTGGACGCCACCAAATTCTGGCTCAGCCATCAGGGGACGACCGCAGGTCTCGCATGCAGTGTACATTTGACTGTCCCTTCCGCGCCGGCAGAGCAGTATGTGGTAGCGGCGTGTGTCAGAACCATGTCACGGGCGTGTTGAAACATTTCATCCGGTCATATTCAACGTGTTGTGGCGCGTTTTTCATACTGCGTTTACCATTTGGCCAGCACGTTGCCGGGCGGCATTGGATCGATGGGGATGCAGCAGTCCGAAATCCGCGTCCGCGGGCGCGTTCAAGGCGTCGGTTTCCGGCCCGCCGTGTGGCGGATTGCGCGCGAGTTGGGCCTGTCGGGCGACGTGCGCAATGACCCCGGTGGGGTGCTGATCCGCGTTGCGGGCGAGGAAGCGGCGATCAACGGCCTGTTGCAGCGGTTGCGCGACGGTCAGCCTCGGTTGGCCCGCATCGAGCGAATGGACTGCCGGGCGATCGAGGGAAGCTGCGCACCCGGGTTCCGCATCGTTGCGAGCGCGGGGGGCGAGCCCCGGACGGAGATTACCCCGGACGCTGCGGTTTGTGCGGAGTGTGCGCGCGAGGTGCTGGACCGCGGGCAGCGCCGGGCCGGTTACGCGTTCGCTAACTGCACGCAGTGCGGTCCACGGTTCAGCATTTTGCGTCAGATTCCATATGACCGGTCTGCCACGACGATGGCGCCATTCGGACTGTGCTCTGCTTGCCGGCAGGAATACGAGGAGCCGGGTGATCGCCGGTTCCACGCCGAGGCGATTGCGTGCCCCGCGTGCGGGCCTCGACTGCAGTTCGATGTCGAGATCGCAGCGCAGGTGCTGCAGTCGGGCGGCATCGTCGCGTTAAAGGGGATTGGCGGCTACCAGCTTGCCTGTGATGCCACGAATGCCGGTTCGGTGCTGCGCCTGCGTGACGCGAAGCACCGGGAGACCAAGCCGTTCGCGTTGATGGCGCGCGATGCCGAGATAGTCCACCGTTATTGCGCGGTGGGGGCAGAGGAATTGCGCCAACTTTCCAGTCCTGAGGCTCCGATTGTGTTGATGCGGGTTCGCGGCGAACGCTTGCCAGATGCGGTTGCACCCGGCGTCAAAACCCTGGGCGTCATGCTGCCAACCACCCCGCTGCATCTGCTGCTTCTGCAGGATATCAATCGGCCTGTTGTGATGACGAGTGGCAACCTCTCCGACGAGCCACAGATTATCGATGACGGCGAGGCGCGGGAACGGCTTGGCGGCATAGCCGATGTGCTGATCAGCCATGACCGCGTCATCGTGACGCGGGTCGATGACAGTGTGGTCCGTGTCGTTGGTGGTATTGCGCGCCTGGTGCGGCGTTCGCGCGGCTATGCTCCGGCGGCGATAGCGTTGCCAGCGGGGTTCGAAGGAGCGCCTGATCTGCTTGCCGCGGGTGCTGAGCAGAAGAACACTTTCTGCCTGCTGACCGACGGCAAGGCGTTCCTGTCGCAGCACATAGGCGACCTCGAAGATGCGCGAACCTTCGACGCCTATCGAGGCGCCATCGAACACTTCGCGGAACTATTCGACCATACGCCAACGACGGTCGCAGCTGATGCGCATCCCGAGTACTTGTCTTCGAAATACGCGCGCGAGTGCGGGCTGAGCTTGATCGAGGTGCAGCACCACCACGCGCATGTCGCCGCGTGCCTAGCGGAGAATGGGCGGCCGCTCGATGCTCCGCCGGTGCTTGGGATCGTGCTGGACGGGCTGGGCTGGGGTGATGACGGCACAATCTGGGGGGGCGAGTTCCTGTTGGCGCATTATCGGCAGGCCCGGCGGCTGGCGATGTTCAAGCCAGTGGCGATGCCAGGTGGCGTGGCGGCGGTGCGGGAGCCATGGCGCAACCTCTATGCGCACCTTGCGGCGGCTGGCCTGCTGCAACGGCCCCACGCGATGCTCGACGCGATGATCCGGGCCGGTATCAATTCGCCGTTGGCGTCATCCTGCGGCCGGCTGTTCGATGCGATGGCAGCAGCACTTGGTATCTGCCGCGAGCGGCAGGGACATGAGGGCGAGGCGGCCTCGCGCCTTGAGGCGCTGGTGCGACCGTGCGATCTGACTGGTGAAGCTGCGTATCCGATGGTGGTGGATGGCTGGATCGATCCGGCGCCGCTGTGGCAGGCTGTCATGAATGATCTGCAGGCGCAGGTGCCGCCAGAGGTCATGGCGGCGCGCTTCCATAAAGGTGTTGCGGCGGCGGTCGTGGCGATGACGCGTCGGCTGCACGGATTCGATACCGTGGCGCTGTCCGGCGGCTGCTTTCAGAATGCCGTGCTGCTCGAGCTTATAGGGAGCCAACTGCGCGATGCAGGTTATCGTGTGCTGTCACACAGTACTGTGCCGACGAACGATGGTGGGCTGGCATTGGGCCAGGCTGCGATAGCCGCCGCTCGGCTGATGGCTTAGGAGGCGCCCATGTGTCTTGGCATTCCCGCGCAGATCGTCTGCATCGATGATGCGGACCGCATGCTGGCAACCGCTGAAGTTGGCGGGGTACGGCGGCAGGTCAACATCATCTGCATCGTCGATGATCATCATCCGCCGGAATCCTGTGTCGGCGACTGGGTGCTTCTGCACGTTGGTTTCGCAATGAGCCGCATTGATGCGGCAGAGGCAGAAGCCACGCTGGGCGTGTTGACCGAGCTAGGCGAGATGGCGCCATGAAATACGTCGACGAATTCCGCGATCGCGACAAGGCTGCCGCGCTGTTGCATGCCATCGAGGCCGTTACGGAGGAGATCCGGCCGGCGAAAGCGTTGCAGATTATGGAAGTCTGTGGCGGCCACACGCATGCGATCTTCCGCTATGGCATCGAGGCGATGCTGCCGGATGCCGTGGAACTCGTGCATGGGCCGGGTTGCCCGGTCTGCGTGCTGCCGATGGGACGCGTCGATGACTGCGTCGCGATCGCTACGCAGCCAGGAGTGATCCTCGTGACGTTCGGCGATGCGATGCGGGTGCCGGGGTCGCAAGGCAGCCTGATGCAGGCGAAGGCCAACGGCGCGGATATCCGCATGGTGTATTCGCCCACCGACGCATTGGCGATTGCCCGGAATAATCCGGAGCGGGAGGTGGTGTTCTTCGGGCTCGGCTTCGAGACTACCATGCCGTCCACCGCGCTTACCGTGCTGGAGGCGGAGCGGGACGGTATCAGCAACTTCTCGGTGTTCTGCAATCACATCACCATTGTGCCGACGCTGAAGACCATTCTCGACAGCCCCGATCTGCGTATCGATGGCTTTGTTGGCCCGGGCCATGTGTCCATGGTGATCGGCAGCGCGCCATACGAATTCATCGCGCGGCAGTATCGCAAGCCGCTGGTGATCTCTGGCTTCGAACCGCTCGACCTGTTGCAATCGGTCTGGATGGTGCTGCGGCAAATCGCCGATGGCCGCGCGGAGATCGAGAACCAGTATGCGCGGGTGGTGGCATCCGGCGGCAACGCAGCGGCGCAGCGGGCGATCGACGCGGTGTATGAGCCGCGCGAGCATTTCGAGTGGCGCGGGCTGGGTTCGATCGATCACTCGGGGGTGCGGTTCCGCGAGGCGTATGCCCGGTTCGATGCAGAGCGGCGGTTCGTGGTGCCGGGCGTACGGGTTACGGATCCGGCGGCGTGTCAGTGCGGGGAGGTGCTGAAAGGCGCTTTGAAGCCGCAACAGTGCAGGGTGTTTGGTACCGACTGTACACCGGAGACGCCCATGGGGGCGCTGATGGTGTCCTCGGAAGGCGCGTGCGCTGCATATTATCGCTATGCCGCGAAAACCGTATGAAGACTGTCACGCTCAGTCACGGCGGCGGCGGCAAGGCGATGAAGGACCTGATCGACGTCGTGTTCGTGTCGGTGTTCGATAATCCGCTATTGGCGCCGCTGGATGATCAGGCGCGCGTACCGCTGGCGTCGCTGGCGCAGTATGGCGATCGGTTGGCGTTCACCACGGATTCGTTTGTGGTCGATCCGCTGGAGTTTCCTGGCGGCGATATCGGCAAACTGGCGGTGTGCGGCACGATCAATGACCTGGCGGTGGGTGGTGCGATCCCACTGTACCTGTCGTGTGCTGCGATCATCGAGGAGGGGCTGCCGTTCGACCTCCTGGAGCGTATGGCGCGGTCGATGGCTTTGGCGGCACGTGACGCTGGCGTTGACATCGTCACCGGCGACACGAAGGTCGTGCAGCGCGGGGCTTGCGACAAGCTGTTCCTGACCACGACAGGAATTGGGGTGATTCGCGGTGACGTCGTGCTGGGTGCGCAGTACGCGCGACCGGGCGATGTCGTGCTGGTGAACGGTGTATTGGGCGATCATGGCGCTGCCATTCTTGCCGCTCGCGGCGATCTTGCGCTGGATGCGCCGATCGATAGCGATTGCGCTGCGCTGCATGGGCTGGTCGAGACGCTGCTGGTGGCCGCGCCGAATACGCGCTTCATGCGTGATGCGACGCGCGGTGGTGTTGCGACGGTACTGAATGAGATCGCGCACGCCGCACAGTGTGGGATTGAACTGAGCGAAACGGCGGTGCCGCTGCGCGAGCCGGTGAAGGCGTTCTGCGAGATTCTCGGGCTGGATCCGCTGTATCTTGCGAATGAGGGACGGCTGGTCGCCGTGGTGCCTCCTGACGAGGCGGCGCGTGCGTTGGCGGCAATGCGCGGGCATCCGCTCGGCTTGGGCGCTTGCCGCATTGGGCAGATTGTGGAGCGCCGGCCCGGGCTGGTGGTGATGCACACCGTGCTCGGCGGGGATCGGATCGTCGATATGCTGGTGGGTGACCAACTGCCTCGGATCTGCTGATGCACGAGCTGTCGCTGACACGGGAGATCGTTTCTATCGCCTGCAATGCGGCATCGGGCCAGCGCGTGCATATGATCTCGGTGGAAGTCGGCAAGTTGTCCTGCGTTTCGCCGGATGCGCTGGCATTCTGCTTCGATGTGGTTGCGCAGGGAACTTTGGCGGAGGGTGCGCGGCTCAACATCCGACGCACCAATGGCGATGAGCTGCATGTGGTCACCCTGGAAGTTGAGGAGGCTGTGTGATGTGCGGACATTGCGGTTGCGGCCAGCCAGAGATGGAGCACGAGCACGTCCACGCCGACGGCACGCGGCATAGCCATCATCATGACCACGAGCATCGCACCACGGTCATCGCGTTGAACACGCGCATCCTGGCGAAGAACGATGCATTGGCGGCGCGCAATCGTGCCTGGTTCGCGGGGCGGGAGATTCTGGCCATCAATCTGGTCAGCGCGCCCGGGGCAGGGAAGACCACGTTGCTGGAGCGGACCATTCGTGATCTGGATGGGCAGACCAATATCGGCGTGCTGGAAGGTGATCAGGCCACCACGCTGGACAGCGATCGCGTTCGCGCAGCCGGGGCGTCCGTTGTGCAGGTGAACACCGGAACCGGCTGTCATCTGGAGGCGGACCAGGTGGCGCGCGGCCTGAACGAGTTGCGGCCGCCCACGCGGTCCATCGTGATGATCGAGAATGTCGGGAATCTGGTGTGTCCGGCGATGTTCGATCTGGGGGAGCGCGCGAAGGTCGTGCTGCTCTCGGTCACCGAGGGCGACGACAAGCCATTGAAGTATCCGCACATGTTCCGTGCGGCGTCGCTGATGCTGCTGAACAAGGTCGACCTGCTGCCACATGTGGACTTTGATGTTCAGCGTGCATTGGCCTGCGCGCGTGAGGTCAATCCTGATATGTCGGTTCTGCGGCTGTCCGCCCGCACGGGAGAGGGTATGACGGCGTGGTACGAGTGGCTGCAGCGCGAGGCCAAGGCGGCGAGCGAGGCGGCCTTCATTTGACATAAGCGCCTGTCATTTCATCGCTGCGCCTCGCGATGACATGGGAATGGGAAGGACCGTCCAACTGTGCCGACCGAAGCGGCTCCAGAATCCGCGTATGCCTGGCTGCGTCTCGCGATCAGCGTGGCGCTGAGCACCATCGGGGGCATCAGTCTGTGGTCCGTGGTTGTCGTGCTGCCGGCGGTGCAGACGGAATTTGGCGTCGATCGCGCCACCGCCTCATTGCCGTATACGCTTGCGATGGTGGGCTTCGCATTGGGCGGCGTGATGATGGGGCGCATGGCCGATCGCTGGGGCATCATGTGGTCGACACTGATTGGCGCCGCCGCTCTCAGCGCTGGTTATATCGCGGCGGCTGCATCGACCAGCCTGTGGCAGTTCGCGCTTGCCCATGGAGTGCTGGTCGCGTTCGGTGGTGCGGCAACATTCGGCCCGATGGTGGCCGACATATCGCACTGGTTCACTCGGCGGCGAGGCATCGCTGTCGCCATTGCGGCGTCTGGCAACTATCTGGCGGGCACTGCTTGGCCGCCTCTCGTGCAGCACTACGATCAGTCGATCGGCCTGCGGCAGACGTTGTTGGGTATCGGCATCCTATGCGCCGTTACCATGATCCCGCTGGCACTGACGCTGCGGCGCAGGCCGCCGGTACACGTCGGCACCGTCACGACAAGCGTATCCACGGCATCGCTCGGCCTATCGCCGGGCGCGCTACAGACGACGCTCGTGCTGGCGGGATTCTGTTGCTGCGTGGCCATGTCGATGCCGCAGGTGCATATCGTCGCTTACTGCGGCGATCTCGGCTATGGCATTACCCGCGGTACTGAAATGCTGTCGCTGATGCTTGGCCTAGGAATTGTCAGTCGTGTCGGCTCCGGCTTCCTCGCCGATCGGCTTGGCGGGCTGCCCACGCTGCTCATCGGCTCGATCGGCCAGATGCTGGCCCTATTGCTGTATATCGGTTTCAGCACCCTCTATCCGTTGTATGCAATATCCGCGCTTTTCGGGCTCGTGCAGGGCGGCATCGTACCCTGCTATGCCATCATCGTCCGGGAGTACATGCCGGCGCGCGAGGCCGGCATGCGCTTCGGTATCGTTATCATGGCGACCCTGTTCGGGATGGCGTTTGGCGGCTGGATCTCTGGCGTGATCTTCGACGCCACTGGTTCCTACCACGCAGCGTTCGCCAATGGCGCGTTGTGGAACCTGCTCAACGCCTGTATTGCGGTGTTTCTGCTGAGCCGCGCCCGCACCGCGCGGCGCTGGGCAACGGCCTGAAGCGAAGGAGCGAGCAATGCAGGCGAAACCGGAAGAGGTTGGGCTATCCTCGGAGCGTCTGGCGCGGGTAAATGCCTGGGCGCAGCGCTGGGTGGACAGCGGGCGGCTGCCCGGTCTGATCACCATGGTGGCGCGGCACGGCAAGCTGGCGCACTTCAATATCTGCGGCATGGCAGACGT
>Ga0070730_10002461_pt1 | contig 16821 bp, 10 predicted proteins | sample Coa_R1_3_FD_66447 | JGI IMG/M metagenome (GOLD analysis project Ga0070730, IMG submission 66447) | Surface soil microbial communities from Centralia Pennsylvania, which are recovering from an underground coalmine fire - Coalmine... | ecosystem: Environmental > Terrestrial > Soil > Unclassified ... | reverse complement strand
GGCGCGATCCTGGGGCCGACGCCCGGCGGCTGAAGCCGCGGCAACGCCGGGCCAAGCCCGCCTCCGCGGGCTGGCGGTGGTCACTACGGGGCGGTTGGTGCTGGTCGACGCCCGTTGGCTGCTCGCTGCCCTGCCTCTTCGGTTGCTGCGTATAAGTGAGTTGGCATGCCAGCTCAGCGAATAACGCGACGAGTCCAGGTAGGGGCGGGTCTCAGACCCGCCTGCTGAAACGCCGGAATGCTGCGCTCGCGCCGCTGCGACGCCCGCGATCGGCACCATCCACACGCCCCCCCAGGCGGGTCTGAGACCCGCCCCCTACACCCACTGGGTCGGCCATCGAGCAGGGGAACCACGCCGCCAGACGGCCACACGCGGCCGCTCTATGACGACCGCCGGCATCATTCCGCATTCCGCACTCCGCCCTCCGCATTCGTCAGGGGCCGCAGGCCGTGCTGCTGGTCAGCGCGCCGTAGACGATCTTGGCGATCTGGCCGCGGGTCGCGTTGGTGTATTGGCGGAAGTAGGGCCGGTTCGTGCTGTCGCACGGCTCGTTCGGCCCCCCACAGGCGTAGCCCGAGATGATGCCGTGGCAGACCGCCGTCTCCACGAACGCATAGAACGCCGTGCCCGGCACCACGTCCGCGAAGCTGCCGCTGGCGGGGTTGCGCAGCGCCCACCCCGCCCCGACCACCACGATCTTGGCCAACTGGCCACGCGTCACGTTGGCATAGGGCCGGAAGTAGGGCCGGCTCTGGGTGTCGCACGGCTCGTTGGGCCCGCCACAGGCATAGCCGCTGACGATCTGGTGCGCCGCGGCGGTTTCGATCACGGCGAAGAAGGGCTGGCTCGGCGGCACATCAGCGAAGCTATAGGCGCCCGCGGCCGGCGTCTGGATCGGGATGCCGAAGCCGAGGACCACGATTTTGACCTGCTGGGCACGGGTGGTGTTGGTGTAGGGCCGGAAGCTGAACGTGCCGTCGCCGTTGCTGTAGCCGGAGATGACGCCATGGCAGGCCAGATAGAGCACCGGGGTGTAGAAATAATCCGTCGGGTGAACGTCGGTAAAGCTGAGGCTGCACGGGGTGGCGGTCGGGCCGGCGGGCGTCGCGCTGGGCGGCGGCGGCCCAGGGGTCGGGGTGGCCGGGGGGCCGCCGGCGGTGGGTGAGGCGGATGGCGTGCCGGGAACCGGCGTGGCGGTAGAGGGAACGAAGCGCGCGATTTTGTCGGTCCTATTCTCGGCGATCCAGAACGCGCCACCCCCGTACCAGCCCCGCTCCGGGCCGGCCGCGCTCCCGACCGGGGTATTCGTCGGCAGCAGCCACTCGACGATGCTGCCCGTGCGCTGACCAACCAGCGGCTGGGCGATCGGCGTCAGCTGCGTGACCAGCGGCGTGACCACCGCCATGGCGGACGGGGCGGCGGCGGCCGGCGGCACGGTGCCGGTCACCACGGTGGGCAGGACGGCGACGACCGTCGGGGTCGTGGCGCCGACCGGCTCCAGGCGGCCGACGGCGTTGCCATCCGTCTCGGTGAAGAAGAGATTATGATCGGGGTCGGGACTGACCTGGGTGGTCAGCAGGGAGACGCCGCCATCGTAGACGTGCCAGATCGTGAAGGTGTTGGTGGCCGGGTGCAGGCGGATCAGGTTATCGTTATAGCCCTCGGAGTACCAGAAGTCGGCGCCGTCGAAGATGCCGAAGAGGGGGCCGACGCCGACGGGGGGGCCCCCGTGGCAGGTGGCGGGGGTGGTCGGCGGCTGCCAGAAGGTCCAGGTGTCGGTCAGGGGGCCGGTCACGAGCTGGCCCACGCGATTACCGCAGGTCTCGACAAACCAGACGCTGCCGCCATCGGCCGCGACCGTAATGCCATGCGGCTCGGCGTCGAGGAGGGGGTCGACATAGCGCACATAGCGCCCGGTCGCGGGGTCGAGGCTGCTGACGATATTCTGGTCCCGCTCAGTAAACCAGATGGTGACGTTGGGCGTGACGACGTCGTCGACGGCGATACCGTGGGCGGCCGTGCCCGCGGCGAGCGTCCAGAGGGTGACCGCGTTGGCGTCGGGCTGCAGGCGGCCAATGGTGTTGCTGAAGGCTTCGGTGAACCAGAGGTTGCCCGCGCGATCGATCGCGGTGCCATGGACCAGGCCGCTGTTGGTGGTCACGCCCCACTCGCGCAGGATGTTGGTCGCCGGGTCGAGGCTGCCCAGTTGGTCCAGGCTGACGCTCGCGTGCTCGCCCTCGGCGAACCAGATCTGGTTGCGCAGGGCATCCCATTTCAGCTGCCAGGGGCCGCGATCCGGCGGCAGCGCCCAGCGGGTGAGCACGCCGGTATCGGCGACCGCCGGGGGCCGCGGGGCGCCGGCCGGCCGGCCCAGCCAGGGCGCGCCCACCAGGCCGGCGAGGGCGCCCGCCAGGAGCACCAGCAGTCCCGCGCCGACACGTAAGCGCCAGGGACCCATCCGCATAACCACCTTTCCGGCGGCCAGGCCGGGAGCAAAAGGCCGCCAGGGTTTGTAGGCCCAGCGTATCACAGCCCCGGCAGCCCGTCAAGCCGGGGACGCGCGCCGTAGGGCGGCAGGATTTTGCACGGGCGACTGGGGACTCTCCTAACCCCCCTGCCCCCCTTCCCGCGTTCGGGAAGGGGGGTGCTGGGCCCACTACCGGGGACCGCGACGCCGACGCCCTATACGCATCAAGCTAAGAGGTAGGGCCAACGAGGAGCCAACGGGCGCTGATCAGACTACCCCCCGGCGGCAGGATCGTCAGCCCGCGCAGGCGGGCTTCGTACGCGTAGCCGCGGCTTCAGCCGCCGGGCGTCCCGCCCCAGGCCCGTGCTGTTCGCTTCGGTTGCTGCGTATAGGACCGAGACGCCGGCGCCCCTTCCCGCGCTCGGGAAGGGGGCAAGGGGTTAGGAATGCGCCCGCGCCGGGCTTGTGTTGGCGCGCCGCCCGCGCTATTATTAGGGTATAGAAAGTGCTCAGGTAAGCCGCCGCACGGCCCCACAGGCGTTGCGGCCCGGCCGATGAGCAAGCCGTCTTCAGCAGAAAGGAAAGGTTCCCATGCGGACACCTACCACTCGTATCGGCGCCGTCTTGGTCTCCGTGGCCCTGGTGGGCCTGCTCGGGATGACCAGCGCGGCCGCCCCCGCGCCGCGGCCCGGCGCGCCCACGGCCGCGGGCGATTGGCCGATGTACGGCCATGATCCGCAACATACGAGCTATAACGCGGTCGAGACGACGATCAGCGCGGCGAACCTGGCCCAACTGATCTCGCGCTGGCAATTCAATGTCGGCAGCAACGGCACCCCGCCCTCCGGGGCCCCCAGCGTGGCCAATGGGCGGGTCTATGTCGGCAGCAGCACGGGCACCGGACCCAACTTCTTCGCCTTTGACGCCATTACGGGGGCGCAAGTCTTCACCACCTCGGTCGGCTATGTCAGCTCCTGCTTTAACGTGGGCATCGGCTCGACGTCGGCCATCTCGGGCAGCGTGGTGACGGTGGGCGGCGGCGATGCCGCCTACTATGGCCTGGACGCCAACAGCGGCGCGCAGCTCTGGCGGCAGCTGATGAACGTGGGCCCGTCCGGGTTCGCCTGGGAGTCGCCGGTCGTGGGCAACGGGCGCTCCTATATTGGGATGGCGTCGCGCTGCGATAACCCCTCGGTGCGCGGCGAGATCCGGGCGCTGGATCTGACGACCGGGACCCAGTTAGCCAACCAGTACTTTGTCCCGAGCGGCCAGGCGGGCGCCGGCATTTGGCAGTCGCCGGCACTGAGCCCGGATAACAGTACCATCCTCATCGATACCGGCGAGGATTATAATGGCTATAACGGCCCCTATACACGGGCCATGGTTTCACTGGATGCGTTGAGCCTGACGATTCTCCAGTCCAACCAACAAGGCCCCACTGCATCCGACTCGGACTTCGGCACCAGCCCGGTCGTTTTTCATGACAGCACGAACCGCCTGCTGGTCGGCGCCAACCACAAAGACGGGACTTTCTACACCTATCTGGTGAGCAACATCAACGGCGGCCCGCTCTGGTCGCTGCCCACCGGGACGAGTGTCGGCATGATGGCGGCCTACGACCCGAGCTTCGGCAGCGGCGGCACGCTCTTTATCTACGGCGGCAGTAGCCATCTCTACGCCGTCGACCCGGCCACCGGCGCGAACCGCTGGACGACCAATCCGATCACGGTGGGCGCTGCGCACGGGAATATGGCCATCGCCAACGGGCTGATTTTCCTGAATGCGGGCAATGGCGGGCTTCAGATCCGCAGCGAGGCCGATGGGAGCCTGCTGCGCACCCTGGCGCCGGCGAACGCCGGCGCGGCGAATTCGGGGCTGGCCGTGGCCAACGGCTTCATCTACTGGCTCTCCGGCTCCTATATGAACGCCTGGAGCCTGCCGCCGGGCACGCCGACGCCCACGGCGACGCCGGGCGGGCCGTCGCCGACCCCGACAGCAACCCAGCCGCCGGCGCCCACGGCGACGCACACGGCGACCGCGCCCCCGCCCACGGCGACCCGCACCGTCGGGCCGCCCAGCGCCACCGTGACGCCGGGGGGCCCCTCGGCGACGCCGACGAACACGCCGGGCGGCCCGACCAATACGCCCGCCCCCAGCAACACGCCGGGCGGCCCAACCAATACGCCCGCCCCCAGTAATACCCCGGGCGGGCCGACGGCGACGGCAACCGTCCCGGCGGCGACCAGCACTCCGTGTAGCCTGAGCTTTACGGACGTCCACGCGACGGACTACTTCTACACGCCGGTGCTCTACCTGGCCTGTCATGGGGTGATCAGCGGCTACAGCAACGGCGACGGCACGTTCAGCTTCCGCCCCTATAACAACACGACGCGCGCCCAGATGGTCAAGATCGTCGTCTTGGGCTTCAGCAAGCCGATCGTCACGCCGGCCGGCGGCAATAACACCTTCGCCGACGTGCCGCCGAGCCAGCCCTTCTTCAGCGTGATCGAGACGGCGGCGGCGGACAATATCGTCTCGGGCTACACCTGCGGCGGGCCGGGCGAGCCCTGCGACAGCGCCAACCGGCCGTATTTCCGCCCCTATACCAACGTGACGCGCGGCCAGCTGGCCAAGATCATCGTCACCGGGGCGGCGTACAGCCTGGTCACGCCGGCGCAGGGGAGCTTCACGGATGTGCTACCCGGCACGGCCTTCTATCCCTTCGTGGAGACGGCGTTCTGCCATGGCCTCATCTCGGGCTACAACTGCGGCGGGCCGGGCGAGCCCTGCGACAGCACGAACCGCCCCTACTACCGCCAGTACAACCAGGCCACCCGTGGCCAGATCGCCAAGATCCAGTACGGGGCGCTGACCAGCAACACGACCTGCGGCCCGTAACTAATGCGGAATGCGGAATGCGGAGTGCGGAGTGCGGAGTTGTTCGTATCCTTCGTGTTGTTCGTGGATGAACAAGGACGCGAGACTCCCGTATTCCGCACTCCGCATTCCGCACTCATCACGGTTGGCGGGTGAGCTCCCAGGCGCCGGTGGTCGTCAGCAGGGTGCCGGAGTCGGGCAACGCCAGGGGCTTGAGGTGGAGCTCGTCGATCAGGACGTATTCCGGGCTGAAGGCCCACCGGCTGCCGGTGAGCGTGTCCGCGACGACGGTCTCGACCGGCACCTCGTCATGGATGCCGCCGATCAACGCCAGGTTGATCGGGCTGCCGAGGTCGGTGCAGGCCAGGCGCCCGCCGCCGACGCGGGGCACATTGAAGACCAGCCGGGGCAGACCGCTGGGGCCGATCTCGGCATCGCCGGTGAAGCTCTCCTGGCTGGACGCCGTACAGGTGGTGCGCGGCCCGGTGGTCGTAATCACTGAGCGGTAGGTAAACTGGGTCGTGGCCCAGGTGCCGCTGAGCGAGCCGTCACAGGCCACGGTCAGGCGCACGGTGCCGGCATCGGTGAAGACGCCGTTGGCCTGCCCCTGCCAGGTCGCGCCGGTGGTGAACCGGCCGGCCCAGGTGCCGGGGGCGACCGGCGCGGTGCAGCCGCTGGGCGACGGCGTGGGCCGGGGCCCGCCGTACTTCGCCTGGTAGCGGAAGGTGCCCAACTGGCTGAGGAGCACATCGTAGGGCGCGGTGTTCTCGGGGTGGGCCTCAAAGACGGCGCGCTCAAAATACTGGACGGTATACACCTGGCCGTTCAGATCACTGCGCTCCGGGAACTCATCGGAGATGGGATAGCCCTGCTGGGCCAGCCCGCCATGGGCCTGCCAGTAATCCAGGAAGCGGCCGCCGAGTCGCTTGCCCGTCTCTTTAAAGAAAACCGACCCCGGCGCCGTGTTGGGCACCTGGTTGGGCGCCCCGCTGGGATATTGCTGGCGATAGCGGAAGTTGCCAAGCAAGGCGAGGAGCACGTCGTAGGGCGGCGCGTACTCCGGGTGCAGCTCGAAGATCGCGCGCTCAAAATACTGGACCTGATAGCGGTGGCCATCGGTGTCGCTCGTCTCCTGGAGCGGGTCGGAGATCGGAAAGCCCTCTTGCGCCAGCCCACCGTGGGCCAGCCAGTAGTCGAGGAAGCGCCCGGTCACCGTCTTGCCCGTCTCGGGGAAGGTGCGGGCACCGGTCTGGGCGCGGCCAGCCGGGCCGGGCACCAGGGCGATCAGGGGCAGTAACGCGCCCAGCAGCAAAAGCCGGGGCCAGGGCGGACGTTTCATGTATAGGCCTCTCTAGTTATGTCAAATTGGGGGTTCGGATGCCGCCGTCCAACGCGGGCTTATGGTCCACCAGGGCTGGGATCTCAGTATATCACACTGGCACAAGAATTGCGGCTCTGCTAGAATAGGACCGAAAGGGAGGTAACTATATGAAATACGGCATCCTGGTTCTGGGCGCCCTTATGCTGCTCGGGCTCGGCCTGGCGACCAGCCGGCCCGCTGACGCCCGGCCCGTGGCGCAGGCCGCGGCGACGCCCCAAACCGGCACGGGCGGGGGTGGCACCCTCCAGGGTGCCGGCGGCGCGGGGATCGTCGGCCAGGCGCCGGACAACCTGGTCGGGCGCGAACCGAACGACGCGGTCGGGTACTTTCCGGCCGCCTGTCTATCGATCGGCATCCTGGCCGCCCTGATCGGCGCCTATCTGGCCACGAGCCGCGACGCCCGCAAGGCGGCCGCGATCCGCCGCGGCGCGAAGGTGCGAGTCGAACGGTAGGGGTCAGGGGGCGGGGGTTGGGGGTTAGGGGTTGGGGGTTGGGTTTTTCTAATCTGTCTGTGAGTCTTCTGATCGCCTGGCAGTCTGTAATCTGATTCCGACTCCTATCCAGGCCCAGGACCGAATCACAGGCCCAACAGCCGCCCGCACGGAGGCGACTCGGTAGGGGTAGGGGCGGGTCTGAGACCCGCCTGGCGGGGAGCGGGAGGGTTGGTCGCAGGCGCCTGTGGGGCAGCAGGCCCACCCCGCAACAGGCGGGTCTCAGACCCGCCCATGCCGATCAACCTAAGCGCCGGGGCTGCAAGGAGCCACGGGGCGCCGCCCCGCACCAACGCCCCAGGGGAAGGACCGTCAGCCCGCGGAGGCGGGCTTCCGGACTCGTAGCCGCGGCTTTAGCCGCTAGGCATCTCGCCCCAGGGCCCTGCTGCTGGTTAGGTTGATCGGCATGGGCGGGTCTGAGACCCACCCCTACCCAGAATTAGCGCGCCGCCGGGTACTGGATCTCCTGAAGCACGCGTAGGAGCCTTCGTCGTCCTAACCCCCAACTCCCAACCCCCAACCCCCAACCCCCAACCCCCCGCCCCGCCTCACTCCCGCAACGTGGGGATGCGCGTGGCCGCGTCGAGGTCGGCGAAGCGGTAGCCGAGGCCGCGCTCGTTCAGGATGTAGCGCGGGTTCGACGGATCGGGCTCGATCTTCTGCCGTAGATACGTTATGTAAAGTCGCAGAAGCTGGGTATCGTCGAGGTACTCGCGGCCCCAGACGCGGGTGAGCAGGGTTTCGTGGTTGAGCAGCCGGCCGGCGTTGCGCACCAGGTGGTAGAGCAGCTTGTATTCGGTGGGCCGCAGCTTGATCCGCGTGCCGTCGACGATCACTTCCCGGGTGTCGAAATCAATCGCCAGGTGGGGATCGATCTCGACGAGGCTATGGACCGGCCCGGCGGCCGGCATCTCGGCGCGGCGCAGCAGGGCTTTGACCCGGCTGACCAGCTCACGCTGGCCAAAGGGCTTGGCCACATAGTCGTCGGCGCCCAGCTCCAGGCCGCGCACTTTGTCGGCTTCGCTGGCCTGCACCGTCAGCATAATGACCGGCACCGTGGAGATCTCGCGGATGGCTTTCAGGACCTGGAATCCATCCGCGCCGGGCAGCATGACGTCCAGCAGCACGAGGTCGGGCAGGTGATTGCGCAGCGCGGCGATCGCGGCATCGCCATCGCCGGCCTCGATCACGGCATAGCCCTGGCTCTCCAGGATCGCCGTCACAAGATCCACGATGCGGGGCTCGTCGTCGACGACCAGTATCGTCTGTGGCATAATCTCCCTTAACGGCGGCCGAACACCACGGGCAGCGGGGCTTTGTACTGGCGCGGCAGGCTGAAGGAGAACTGCGCGCCGCCGCCCGGTGCCGCGTTGACCCAGATACGGCCGCCATGCGCGGTTATTATAGCACGGGCGATATAGAGCCCCAAGCCCACGCCTTTCATTTGCCGCACGACACGGCTATTGAGCCGGGCAAAGCGCGAAAAGATCCGCTGGCGCTCGGCCTCCGGCACGCCAATGCCCTCATCGCTGATGTGCAGGATCACTTCATCGCTCAGCAAGTCACTGGTCAGCGTGATCCGGCCGCCGGCCGGCGAGTACTTGACGGCATTATTGAGCAAGTTGATCACGACCTGCTCGATCCGCGCATAGTCGGCCAGGACGGGCGGCAGATCGTCCGGCACGGCGATCACAAACTGGTGCCGGCTGCTGAGCAGCGCGACTTTCTGGACGGCATAGCGCACGAGCCGGGGGATATTGACGGGCTCCAGGGTCAGCTCCAGACCCCCGGCGCCGATCCGCGAGGCGTCGAGGAGACTGGCCACCATCGCGCTCAGCCGCGCGCTCTCCTCGGCCACGACCGCCAGCTGGTGGCGCACCTGGGGCGGGGGCAGCACATCGAGCTGATCGGCCAGCAGCTCGGCATAGCCGCGGATGACGGCGAGCGGCGTTTGCAGCTCATGGGAAATCACCGACAGAAACGTGGCCTGCAGCTCCTCGGCCTCGCGGCCGGCCGTCACGTCCTGGAAGCTGACGATGGCGCCGAGGGTGCGACCGCCCACCGCCACGGGCGTCACGCGGGCCGTGGTGTAGATCTGGCTCCCCTGCCGGCTGGTCAAGACGAGCTCAATCGCCGGGCCGCGAGGGGACTCGTCCGCCGCGGGGGCCGGAGCGCGATCGGCCGCGCCAGCCGGGTCGCCGGCCAGGGGACCCGCCCAGAGATCGTCGCCGTCGGCGGGGGCGCCGGCCCAGGACATCGGCCGGGCCTGCAACGCCTCGACCAGGCTGCGGCCCCGCAGGTCGTCCGCACGCCAGCCGGTGAGGCGCGTGGCCGCCGGATTGCAGCTGATCACGCGCCCGGCGGGATCGACCAGCACCAGCCCCTCCAGACTCTGCTCCAGCACGGAGTCGAGCCACTGGGCTTCGTCGACCAGGCGCGCGGCCCGCTCCCCGGCCTGCCAGGCCAGCTCGATATGCCGGACGGCCAGGCGCACGACATAAGGGCGGGTGCCCCACGGGTCCAGGCTCGGCGCGGTATACACCAGGGCCAGCAGGGCGACGGCGCTATCGATCGGAACGGCCAGGACATGCATGGGGCCCCAGGCCGTCGCCACCTGGGCCGCGCGGCGGGGCGGATCGATCTGCCAGCCGGGCAGCACCCCGAAGCGGGCGCCGGCCGGGCGGGCGCCGGTCAGGATCTGCAGGAGATCGGGGGCCGCCGTCGTCAACAGCTGCCCCAGCTGGGCCAGCCCCTCCGGGGGCAACCCGGCCCCCGCGGGCGGCAGGACCTGCCCCCGCTCGGTATGCCAGAGCGCGATCAGGCCCGCCTCGGCGGCCAGCAGATCGACCAGGATCTGGGCCAACTCGGCCAGGGGCGGGGCGAGCGACGTCATGCGGGGCGCCTATTGCGGCTGCGGCACGTCGATATCGACATGCGGGCCGAGGAAGTGCGGCTGCTGGGCCACCAGCAGGCCCCATTGCATCACGACCAGGGCCGGCAGCTCCCGGAGGCGATCGTGGATGGTGGGCTGGTACTGGCGATCGGCCACGACGCCGCTGCCCTGCACCCCCAACTGGGCGCAGGTAAAGAGCGCGCGGGGCAGATGGTAGGCATTCGTCACGAGGGTGGCGTCCGCGAGGCCAAACACCGCATGGGCGCGATAGCAGCTGTCATAGGTATGGAAGCCGGCATAATCGAGCACGATATCGCCGGCCGGCACGCCCAGGCGCAGGGCCACGCGGCGCATGGCCTCCACTTCGTTATAATCCGGCCGACTGTTATCGCCGGTCATGAGCAGTTTATCGACTTTGTGGCGGCGGTAGAGATCGGCGGCGGTGGCCACCCGGTCATAAAGCGCCTCGCTGGGCGCGCCTTGCGGCGTGAGCCCGGCGCCAAACACCAGGGCGGCGTGGTGATAGGGGAGATCGGATGCGGTGGGGGCGTAGATCATCGCCGCCGTGGCGGCCTGCACATGCCAGACGAGGCCGGCCAGCAAGAGGGCCGCCAGGCACCCCATGAGGAGCAGCCCGCGCAGCAGGCGGACCAGACGCGCCCGGGAGCAGAGCGCCCGGACCCGCCGCCCTCTGTCTCTTGACCAAGGGGAGATTGCCATAGCTGATTATAACAGAAAGCGCCCGATCGCAACGCGGTGTCACCAGGGGTACCGGCCATCTCGGTGCAAATTGGGCTCAAATTGCACTAATGGATGCAATCCAAAAAGGGGCATTCGGATGTATAATACAGGAGTGCCGGCGGCCACAGCGCCGCGGCACACAGCGGCCCATTCACATCCCCTATTCCTGAGGAGGAGCACGCAGCATGAAAAAGTTTGCCTTATTTTTACTGGTGGCAACGCTGGCACTGGTGGGTATGCCGCACGGCATCAGCCGCGCCGCGGATAATACTATTACGATAACGCTGAACGCGCAGAACAACTCGGGGGAGAGCGGCACCGCGACGCTCACCGACCTGGGGAACGGCCAGACGAAGGTCGTGCTGGACCTGGGCGCGGGCCTGGCCGACCCGCAGCCGGCGCATATCCACCCCGGCACCTGCGCCAATCTCAACCCGAAGCCGGAGTATCCGCTGACCAATGTCGTCAACGGCAAGTCGGAGACGATCGTGAAGGTCAGCCTGGCCGACCTGACCAAAGAAGCCTACGCGATCAACGTCCACAAGTCGGCCGCCGAGGTCGCGGTCTATACGGCGTGTGGTGACATCAAGGCCATGGCGATGCCCGGCGGTACGAGCGGTGGCGCGATGAACACGACCACCGTGACGCTGAACGCGCAGAACAACTCGGGGGAGAGCGGCACCGCGACGCTCACCGACCTGGGCAACGGCCAGGTGAAGGTCGTGTTGGACCTGGGCGCGGGCCTGGCCGACCCGCAGCCGGCGCATATCCACCCCGGCACCTGCGCCAATCTCGATCCGAAGCCGCAATATCCGCTGACCAACGTCGTCAACGGCAAGTCGGAGACGATCGTGAACGTCAGCATGGCCGACTTGACCAAAACACCCCACGCGATTAACGTCCACAAGTCGGCCGCCGAGGTCGCGGTCTACACGGCGTGTGGTGACATCCAGGCGATGACGATGCCCGGCGGCACCACCAGCGGTGGCACGAGCGGCGGCACCACCAGCGGCGGCACGAGCGGCGGCACCACCAGCGGCGGGTCGACCATGCCGGCGACCGGCAACGGCAGTGAGCCGTTGTTCCTGCTGGGCCTGGCCCTGCTGGCCACCTTGCTGCTGGGCGCCGGCCTGCGCCTGGCCCGCAAGCGGGCCTAACGCCCGCGCCAGGGCCGGCCCTGCGCGGCCGGCTCGATCCCAACCCCCCAGGGGTGCTGCCTGAACGCAGCACCCCTGGTTTGTTCCTGGCCGATCTGGCCCGGCGCCTGCTTGACACGCTTGCGCGGGATTGCGTATCATAAAGCGCCGCGGGAGCAATCCAGCCTGCGTATATAGAGATGCCGGCCCGCCCAGGGACGCAACCCTGGACCCGGGTTCCGGATTTGGAGCGGTCACAGAGATAGATCAAGGGTGATCTCCTGGCGGAGACCATCTAGAAGGTGAAAAGACCAGCATGGCGACCAAATTAGTCATCGTCGAGTCGCCGACGAAGGCCCGGACGATCAGCAAAGTACTCGGCCGCGCCTACCAGGTGCGGGCCTCGGGCGGCCACGTGCGGGACCTGCCCAAGACCAAGCTGGGGATCGACACGGAAAACGGATTCGAACCCCAATACCTGGTCAGTCGCGACAAGACCAAAACGGTCAAAGACCTGCGGGAGCTCGTGCAGAGCGCCAGCACGGTCTACTTGGCCACCGACCCCGACCGCGAAGGCGAGGCCATTGCCTGGCATATCGCCGAGGCGACGAATGCGCGGGGCGGCGGTCGGCTGGTGCAGCGCATCAGCTTCCACGAAATCACCCCGGAGGCCATCCGCGAGGCGGTCGCCCATCCCCGCGAGATCGACATGCAGCTGGTGAACGCCCAACAGGCGCGCCGCTTGCTGGACCGCCTGGTGGGCTATAAGCTGAGCCCCTTGCTCTGGAAAAAGGTGCAACGCGGGCTCTCGGCCGGCCGGGTGCAGTCGGTGGCGGTGCGGCTCGTCGTCGAGCGTGAGCGCGAGATCGAGGCTTTCGTGCCGGTCGAGTACTGGACGATCGAAGCCGATTTCTGCAAGGAAGACGCGGCCCACAGCGTAAAAACCCGCAAAGACGGCACCTTCCATGCCACCCTCCAGGCGATCCGCGGCAAAAAGCCGGAGTTGAATACCCAGGCGGACGCCGAGGCCGTGATCCGGGCGCTGCAGGGCGCCAGCTACGTGGTGGAGAGCGTCAAGCGGCGGGAGGGGCGGCGCAACGCGGCCCCGCCGTTCATCACCAGCACCCTCCAGCAAGAGGCGGCGCGCAAGCTCAACTTCACCGCCCGGCGCACGATGCAGATCGCCCAGCAGTTGTACGAGGGGGTGGAGGTCGGCGGCGAAGGCGCCGTCGGCCTGATCACCTATATGCGCACCGATTCGACGCAGGTGGCCATGTCGGCGCAGGACGAGGCCCGCACCGTGATCGCGGCCCGCTACGGGCGCGAGTATCTGCCGGCCAGCGCGCCGCAGTACACCAAGAAAGTCCGCGGGGCGCAAGAAGCCCACGAGGCGATCCGCCCCACCAGCCCGGGCCGCGACCCCGACTCGCTCACGGCGCACCTGACCGGCGAGCAGTTGCGCCTCTACCGGCTGATCTGGCAGCGCTTTATCGCCAGCCAGATGGCCCCGGCGCTCCTGGACCAGACCACGGTCGACATCGGCGGCGGGCCGGCGACCGCCGCCGCGCCGCGGCCGTATACGTTCCGCGCCACGGGCTCGGTGATCAAGTTTGCGGGCTTCCTGGCCGTCTATCGCGAGGGGCAGGATGCCGGCGATGCGCAGGATGACCTGGACAAGAAAGCCTTGCCGCCCCTGGCCGAGCGCGACCCGTTGACGCTGATCAAGCTCAGCCCCGACCAGCACTTCACCGAGCCGCCCCCGCGCTACACCGAGGCGACCCTGGTGAAGACGTTGGAGGAGAAAGGCATCGGCCGCCCGAGCACCTATGCGCCGATCCTGAGCACCGTGCAGGATCGCGGGTACGTCGAAAAGACGGACAAGAAGTTCGTGCCGACCCCCCTGGGCCGGGTGGTCAACGACCTGCTGGTCGAGCAATTCCCGGACGTCGTTGACGTGGGCTTTACCTCGCAGATGGAGGAGGAGCTCGACGACGTGGCCGAAGGGGCCCGGGAATGGCGGCGCGTCCTCGGCGAGTTCTACGGGCCGTTCGAGATCGAGATCGCCCGCGCCGAACGAGAGGTTGCCCATATCACGCTGGACAAGCCGGAGCCCGAGCGGTTGGGCGAAGCCTGCCCGGAATGCGGCAAAGATCTGCTCATCCGCACGAGCCGCTTTGGGCCGTTCGTGGCCTGCGCGGGGTTCCCCACCTGCAGGTACAAGCGCAGCATCCCCAAGCTGATGGGCGTCGCCTGCCCGATCTGCCATGTCGGCCAGATGGTGGAGAAGCGGAGCGGGCGCGGCAAGGTCTTCTACTCCTGCGACCGCTACCCTGCCTGTACCTTCTCGGTCTGGAACCGCCCGTTACCGGGCGCGTGCCCGCAGTGTGGCGGCCTGATTATGCAGGGCGCGCGCGGCGAAGGCGCCAAGTGCAGCCAATGTGCGTGGGCCAGCAAGGATGTGCCGGCCGATACGGGCCAGCCCCCGATCAACAACGGGCCCATCGTCGCCGCGACGCCCAGCCCCGCGGCGCGCCAGGCCCCCAGCACCACGCGCGCGCCCGCCGCCAAGAAGCCCGCCGCCGCGGCCAAGAAGCCGGCGACGGCCAAGAAGCCGGCCGCCGTGGCCAAGAAGCCTGCCGCCGTGGCCAAGAAGCCGGCGACGGCCAAAAAATCCGCCACCCCGGGGACCCGGGGCCGGGTGGCCGCCGGCCCCCCGCCGGCCGCCAAGGCCCCCCGCCGGTCGGCCCGAGCCTCCGACCTCGACGACCTGTTTGAGCCGACCGGGAGCTGAGGCGCCCGGTCGGCCCCCCCGCGGGAGCAATCAGGGCTGCGGCCAGCAGTATCCGGTTAGCGGATTTAGGGGCGCGTGCTCCGCGCGTGGCGCAATAGCCAATCGCGCACCAGCCCGTTAAACCACGCCTCCCGCGCGTCGTGGACCCGGTGGCCCACATCGGGCACCAGGATCAGCTCGGCCTGGGGGATGCGGGCGGCCAGTGCGCGAACCACCACGGGCGGGTTGACGCGGTCCTCTGCGCCGTTGACGAGCAGCACGGGGCAGCGGATCTCGCCGGCCCGCGCGAGGCTGATATCGCCGCCACGGCTGATCAGATCCCGCACGGCCGCTGCCCAGCCGGCAGTCATGCGCCGCGCCGCCGCCTCGCCGTAGCTCCGGCACAGCCGGTCGCGCCAGTCGACCCAGTGCGGGGGCGGGGCGTCGATCAGGGTGGCGATCTCCCCGACTTCGGGCAGGGCGTCGGCGTTGAGCGCGCCCGCGACGCCCCAGGCCACCAGGGAGCGCACCTGGGCCGGTCGCAGAATCGCCAGCCAGAGGGCGACTTCGGCGCCATCGCTGAAACCCCCCAGATGGACCGCGGGCAGGCCGAGCGCATCCAGGAAGGCGGCCATCACCCGAGCGTCACGCTCGTAGAAATCCACCGGATAGTCGCGCGGCTGGGGGCCCGAGCGCCCATACCCCGGCATGTCCGGGGTGATAACCCGGAAGTCGCGCTTCAGGGCGTCGCTTAGCGCCCGCAGGGTGCGGCCGGTTTCGGTAAAGCCGTGCAGCAGCACCACGGGGTCGCCTCGGCCCTGGACCTCATAATAGATAGTAGTCTCGCCGACCCGGACTTTTGCCATGTGCGCCACCTCCCCCTGCGTCAGGATATTATACGCCTTCGCGGCAACCGACGAGGGATCAGAGGTCGGGGGTCGGGGGTCAGCCCGTCGTCTTATTCTGCAACCCACAAGACGAGGGATCAGAGGTCGGGGGTCGGGGGTCAGCCCGTCGTCTTATTCTGCAACCCACAAGGGGAACCCTGCGGGTTTCCACATTCCGCACTCGGCGCGCACCCCCCTAGCCTGTGCATCGGATTCTGGGTCAATATCCCAAGAATCGCTGCGCCCAAGCACCGCGATCCCGGGCTGTGGGAGCGGGCTCTGTCCCGCGATGGTCGGGCGCGTATCCCGTGGCGGGCCAGGGCGGGACCCGCCCTGGTGGTCCCCAGCAATCAGGCGTTGCCGGGCAGTCTCCTGAGGCAGCATCGCGGGACGGAGCCCGCTCCTACAATACGGAATCGTGGCGCGGGGGGCGAAACGATGCTCGGGCGCGTATCCAGTGCGGAGTGCGGAATGCCCAGCGGCCGCCCTATGTCGAAACCGGCAGCCCAGGTGCCGAAAACCGCAGGTGGGCTGCCGAAAACAGCAGGTGGGCTGTCCAAATGGGCAGATGGTGTGTCCAAAATGGGCAGATGGTGTGTCGAAAAGGGCAGACCATGTGGCCAAAAAGGACAGACCATGTGGCGAATATCCCAGACCATTACCAGAGACTACGTCAGAGACTAACACAGAGACTCCAGAGAGTGTGTGCGTACGCCCGCGCGCGCGACGATTTGATCAAGGCACGGGGACGACGCCGAGGATCGAGTCGCCCCCGTTAGCTGGGCCAGGTGCTCCACCGCGTGGTCCGCGGGCGCGCCGGCCACGGCGAAGATCGTGACCGGAGCCAAAATCGGGTATAATTCGGATCAGTTAGGGACCTGACGCGCCTCCCGGTAGGGGGGGAGGTCGCACCTCAAGCATACCACAAAGTTCCGCACGTCCCGCGGACCCTGTTATATTAGCGGCCCGGATGGGCCAAGGAGCTTAGGTATGCAACGGCCAGTCCCAGTGGTGGCCCTCCTCATCCTGCTGACTCTGCGTGTGGCGCCGGCCGCCGGCGCCCCCTCGGCCCCGGCGGCCGCCGCCCCCGCCGCGGTGGCCGCCCGCCCCGCAGAGCATGGCCGGCCGCTGGCCGAGCTGTTGAACCCCGACGGCACGCTGAACCTGCACACGGGCTA
>Ga0070730_10002459_pt1 | contig 16826 bp, 10 predicted proteins | sample Coa_R1_3_FD_66447 | JGI IMG/M metagenome (GOLD analysis project Ga0070730, IMG submission 66447) | Surface soil microbial communities from Centralia Pennsylvania, which are recovering from an underground coalmine fire - Coalmine... | ecosystem: Environmental > Terrestrial > Soil > Unclassified ... | reverse complement strand
CATGGGTGTTCTGCGCAATGCGCGGGCCGGTATCGTGGGTGCGATCATCCTTGGTCTCGGCCGCGCTCTGGGAGAGACGATGGCCGTCACTATGGTCATCGGCAACACGCCGCAGATTGTGAAGTCCTTGTTCGCACCCGGATACACCATGGCCAGCGTGCTCGCCAACGAGTTCAATGAAGCCACCGGCGATGTCTATCGTTCGGCGCTGATTGAGATCGGCTTGGCGCTCTTCATCGTGACCATCCTCGTCAACGCACTCGCCCAACTTCTGGTGTGGACCGTAACCCGCGGCCAGCCTGCGAGGGGAAATGTCTGATTCCAGCAGCGTCCCGGCCATCGTCCCTCAACAAGGTATCTCTCCGATCAGTTGGCGTCGGCGCATTACCGACCACGTCATGACCGGTGCCGCCATGTTCACCGTCGTACTTGTGCTGGCGCCTTTGATCGCGATCTTCGGCTATCTCCTGTTCCGCGGCTTCGTCTCGCTGAACTGGGCGTTCTTGACGCAGACTCCAAAGCCCGTGGGTGAAGCCGGTGGAGGCATGGCCAATGCGATCGTCGGATCGGCAATCATTCTCGGGATCGCCAGCATCATCGGCGTGCCCTTCGGAGTGGGCGCCGGAATCTACCTCGCCGAGTTTGGACGGAACCGCCTGGGTCGCGTGATTCGCTTTACCGCCGATGTTTTGAACGGCGTGCCGTCGATTGTGATCGGCATCGTTGCCTATTCGATCGTGGTGATGTACCAGAAACATTTCTCCGCGCTCGCGGGTGGGGTGGCCTTGGCCATCATGATGGTTCCAACCATCACCCGTACCACCGAAGAGATGTTGCTGCTGGTGCCGCAAGCCCTGCGCGAAGCCGCATACGGACTTGGCGTTCCTCGCTGGCGGACGACGCTTTCCATCACTCTCCGCACTGCGACGTCAGGCGTGATCACTGGAATCATGCTGGCCTTTGCCCGCGTGGCTGGCGAAACCGCTCCTTTGCTCTTCACCGCCCTTGGCAACACCTATTGGAATCTTCGCTACGATCAGCCGATGGCCGCATTGCCGCTGCAAATCTACGTGTACGCGAATTCTCCCTATGACGACTGGCATCGGCAGGCATGGGCCGGGGCCCTGGTGCTTATCCTTCTCATCGTGACTGCGGTGTCGGCGGTGCGCTTTGCCGTCCGTCGCGGTACCTTCGGAGCGGCATAATTTATGGGCGTCGGAGTGCAGGTCGAGAAGCTGAATGCCTGGTACGGCAAAGGCCAGGCCCTCTACGACATCAACCTGAAGGTGGCGGCCAATCATGCCACCGCCCTGATTGGGCCTTCGGGCTGCGGCAAGTCCACGTTCATTCGCTGCATCAACCGCATGCACGAGACGATTCCAGAGGCGCGTGTCGAGGGCAGGGTCCGCATCGGGGAGATCGACGCCTACAACGGAACATCCGCAACCCAGCTTCGCCGCCGCGTGGGCATGGTATTTCAGAAGGCAAACCCGTTTCCTACGATGTCGATCTACGACAACGTGGCCTCGGGGTTGAAGTTGAATGGATTCCGCGATCGGCGCAAACTCGATGAAATTGTGGAACGTTCGCTCGATTCCGCTGCATTGTGGACCGAAGTGAAAGATCACGTACACAAGAAGTCGGGCGCCAGTCTCTCAGGCGGCCAGCAGCAGCGCCTGTGTATTGCCCGTGCGCTCGCCGTCGAACCCGAAGTTCTTTTGATGGACGAGCCCTGTTCGGCCCTTGATCCGATTTCGACTGGCAAGATTGAAGAGTTGATCTTCCAACTCAAAGAGCGGTATACCATCGTAATCGTGACCCATAACATGCAGCAGGCGGCTCGTGTAGCCGAGTTTACCGGCTTCTTCCTGCTGGGCAAGTTGATCGAATTCGATAGGACAGAGAAGATTTTCACCAAGCCGTCAGACAAAAAAACAGAAGACTATATTACGGGCAGATTTGGATAGGTCGCCGTTCGACGCTGGTCGTTAGTCGTTCGAATACGACCAAAGACCAACGACAAAAGACGAGCGACCAACGACGGCGGTAGAGAAAGGTTCGGATCATGCGTACGCGTTTTCAGCAAGGGCTTGACGATCTGCGGCAACGGTTGCTTCGCATGGGAGGACTCGCGGAGCAGGCGGTCGATCGCGCCCGCCAGGCTTATGTGGAGCGCGACCTTACCCGATGCCAGATGGTGCTCGAGGGCGAAAGCCTGATCAACACGGCCGAGCGCGAAATCGATGAAGCCGCGTTCGATCTTCTCGCCATGCAGCAGCCCATGGCTGTCGACCTGCGCTTCATTCTCGCGGTGACCAAGATCAATTCCGATCTCGAACGCGTCGGCGATCAGGCGGTGAACATTGCCGAGCGCGTGATGGACATGGTCGAACTCCCGCCCGCGGATTTGCCCGTCGACATCGCTCGCATGGGCGCTGCAGTCAGCGCCATGGTGCGCCGGGCGCTCGAATCTTTCATCGAAGGCAAAGTCGAACTGGCGCAGGCCGTCCTCGAAATGGATAGTGTCATCGATCGCATGCGCGATGACGCCTTCATCCAACTGGTCAAGACCATGAACGACCATCCCGACACGGTGCGGCAGGCCCTGGACGCGCTGCTCGTGGCTCGTAACCTGGAGCGCGTCGCAGACCACGCCACCAACATTGCCGAAGACGTCATCTTCTGGGTTCAAGGAGCGGACGTTCGCCACAACGTTCACGTCGAGGGAACCGAGAGCCAGGAAGCGGATCGTCCGGCCTCGCGTGCCACGCGACTCTAAATCAGCTTCTGCCAGCTTTGACCATCGGCGCGATGTTGCATTACCCTCATCACCACTTTCATTTCTGGCACAGTTCCTTCGCGGAGGCGCCGTGATTCGACCTTTCCCTCATCCCCACTCTTTCTTATCCCGATCCTTGTTGTCATTCCGTTCCAACTCTTTGTCGTGCCGTTTCAACTCTTTGCCATTCCGTTCCAACTCTTTGTCATTCCGAGCGAAGCGAGGAACCTGCTTTTTCCTGCTAGTCGCCGCAACTCTAACTTGTGCGCAAACTCCTCCCGGCGACCGCCCTCCGATCAACTTGCCCACAAGCAAGATGCTGACGGTCCCGTCGCCCGGCCGGATCGGCAACACCAACAGCTTCCCAGCGACCATGGTGCTTAGCCCAGACGGCCGTTATGCTGCTCTCCTCAATGATGGCTACGGCACGCAGGAAATGCTCGCCCATCAGTCCATCGCAGTCCTCGATCTGAAGACGAATCAGATCACCGACTATCCGGATGCACGCCTCAGCGACGTAGCCCATCAGAGTTATTTCATTGGCCTCGCCTTCAGTTCCGATGGCAAACAGCTATATGCCTCGGTTGGTTCAATCACGGATCCCACAGGCGAGAAGAAAGGCGACACCGGAAACGGCATCGCGGTTTACACCTTTAACGAAGGCAAGGTGGCTCCGAAGAGTTTCATCCCAATTGCGCCACAGCCCTTGAAGCCCGGCAAGAGAGTCGCCGCTGGACTGCAGATGACTCGGGCAAACACTACGATTCCTTATCCCGCTGGACTCGCGCTGGTGCGCAACATGAAGGGCGCGGACTGGCTCATCGTCGCCAACAATCTTTCCGATAACGTGGTCGTGATAGATCCGGCCAGCGGCAAGGTTCTGGAAACTTTTGACATGAGCTTGCGGGAGACGATCCCCTCGACGTTTCCCTATACTTGCGTCGCTTCGCAAGCTGGAATCCGCGCCTGGTGCAGCTTGTGGAACACCGGGGAAGTCGTCCAGCTTGAATTAGTCGGAGCGCGGATCGGCAAAACGATTGGCCTCGTGGGATCGAACGATCCGCTGGCTCCCACTTCTCATCCCACTGCGATGCTGTTAAGCCCCGACGAAAAGTTTCTCTACGTTGCGCTTTCGAATACCGATACCGTCGCAGTCGTCGACACAGATACCGGCGGCTTTCTCGGCCTTCTCTCCCGAACGATGCGAGAGAAAAACTTACCCACTGGTCTGTGTCCCACCGCGCTGGCGCAGTCCAAAGACGGTCATTATATTTTTGTCGCGTACTCGTGCATTAACGCTGTGGGTGTCTTCGATGTTTCGAAGTTCCAGCCGGGCCAGCAGCTTGAAACGCAGGGCGACATTGGCATGATTCCCACGGACTGGTATCCCAGCGCGCTCGCGGTTCAGGGCGACGATTTGCTCATCGCCACTGCCAAGGGCGAAGGCACTCGCAACAACAAGGACATGGGCAAGACGGTTTACGAGACCAAGCACAAAGAGCATCCTTACATCCCGACCTTGCTCCGCGGGTCGATCGCCCGACTGAACATTCCGTCCACTCTCACCAAACTTCCGCAGCTCACACAGCAAGTCGAACACGACAATCGCTTTACCGGCGATCCCGGCACGATCGCATTCGCCGCCGGCAAGAATCCCATCAAGCACGTGATTTACGTGATGAAAGAGAATCGCACCTTCGATCAGATCCTCGGCGATCTGAAAGTTGGAGACGGCGATCCCTCGCTCACTCTTTACGGCGAAGACATCACGCCCAATGAGCACGCACTGGCGCGACAGTTTGGCGTGCTCGACAATTTCTACGACAGCGGAGAGGTCTCCGGCGACGGACACGTCTGGTCCACTGCAGCGATCACCTCCGACTACAACGAAAAAACATGGCAGATCGCCTACCGCGGCAAGGAGCGCACCTACGACTTTCAGGGCCAGGTCGCCGAAGAATTTCCGCTCGACCACAATGAGCCCGACGTGGACGATCCGGGCACAGGATTTCTCTGGGACAACCTCGCTCGTAATCATGTAAGTTTTCGCGTTTATGGGGAGTTTGTAAATGCGGAGTGGTGCAACGGATACCATGCAGACGCGAACGCCACTACCCCGCCGGAGATCCAGAAGAACTGCCCGCGAAAATTCGTCCAGCGTGGAGAACCGTTGGCGCCAAATGTTGGTGATCCTCATGCCGGTTCGAGCCCATGGCCGTGGGGTGTGCCGCTGTTTGGTGGAGTGAAGCCAACCAAGGCGGTTCTGCGCGACCACTTCGACCCGCTTTATCCGGATTTCAATACCGACTATCCCGACCAACTTCGCGCCGACGAATTCCTGAATGAATTCACCGCCTATGTTCGCGCCCGCGAGGCTCATGAAGGCCCCGAGTTTGAACTGCCCTCATTCGTGCTCCTCTACCTTCCCGACGATCACACGGGAGGAACGCGCCCCGATCACGCGCGCCCGACTGCCAATGTGGCCGACAATGACCTGGCGCTCGGTCGCGTCGTCGAAGCCGTCTCGCACAGCCCCTACTGGGATGACACAGCGATCTTTGTTCTCGAAGACGACGCCCAGGATGGCGCCGATCACGTCGATGCCCACCGCTCCATCGCCTTTGTCATCAGCAAGTATTCTCCCGGATCCGCTGCTCAGCCGAACGTTGAGCACCGCTTCTACACCACTGTGAATATGATTCACACCATGGAAACGCTACTCGGGATTCCACCGATGAACCAGAACGACGCCTACGCGCCGCTGATGACGCACCTGTTCTCTGGCGGCGATCAACCGGCGTACAAAGCCGACTACCGCAATCTCAAGAATGGCCTCATCTACGAAACCAACAAAAGCCAGGCTCCCGGCGCGAAGATTTCATCGCAAATGAATTTCTCCCGTCCCGATGCGGCTGGCGCCTCAGAGTTGAATCGAGTGCTCTGGCAAGATCAGAAAGGCTCGACGCCCATGCCCCCGGCGAAGCATACGGTCGTACCCGCTGGCGACTAAGATAGCGCCCGTGGTCCCTGTAGAATCGCACTATTACATGAATCCACTCGAAGTCTCTCCCGATCAGTTTCGCCAACTCGCAGATCGCGTCACAAGACTCGCCGCCGCCTATCTTGAGAGTATCGACACGCAGCCGATTTCGCCTTCGACAAGCGGAGAAGAGACTCTTCGACAATTTCATACCCCGTTGCCCGAGCAAGGTCTTGGCGAAGAAGCGCTGGCCGCATTGTCGGAAGTCGTGCAACGTTCGCGAGTCCAGAATGGCCGCTTCTTCGGCTACGTGCTCGGATCGGGTGAGCCCGTGGGCGCCGTTGCCGATCTGCTGGCCAGCGTCCTGAACCAGAATGTGACGGCGTGGCGCTCCGGTCCGGCTGCGGTGACCATCGAGCAAACCGTCGTCGGTTGGCTGGCCGAGTCGCTCGGCTGCGCCGGGTTTCGCGGCTACCTCACTGGCGGAGGATCCTCCGCCAATTTAATGGGTCTCGCGATGGCGCGCGAGGCCAAGGCTCCCGCCAACGAAAAAGGAGTGCCTCCCGGCGGAGTTTTCTATGCCTCTGACGAAATTCACATGTCGATTCCCAAGAGCGTGGCACTGCTCGGCATCGGCCGCGACAACCTTCGCCTGATTCCAACCGACGCCACCTTTCGCATGATCCCTGACGAACTCGATGCCCGCATGCGCCAGGACAAAGCGGCCGGCAAAATCCCCCTGGCCGTGATTGCATCCGCCGGCACCGTGAACACGGGAGCCATTGATCCCCTCAGGCAGATCGCCGGGATCGCACAACGTCACAACGCGTGGTTTCACATCGACGGCGCTTACGGAGCCCTCGCAGCGATGGCGGCTCGCGAGAAATTCGACGGCCTCGAATTGGCTGACTCCATTTCTCTCGACCCGCATAAATGGCTCTATCAACCGCTCGATTGTGGCTGCCTGCTATACCGTTCTTCCCAAGCGGCGCAGGCCGCCTTCGCGCACAGCGGCGACTACGCGCGCTCCCTGAACGCCGATCCGGTGGAAGGATTCGCATTCTTCGAAGAGTCGCTCGAGTTGTCGCGAAGATTTCGCGCGCTCAAGCTCTGGCTCTCACTGCGCTACCACGGCTTCGCCGCATTTCGCGAATCGATCGAGCGAGATCTCGATCACGCCCGCCGTCTCGCGAAAGCCATTGAGAACGAGCCTCAGCTGGAGTTGATGGCCCCCGTGGAATTGAGCGCGGTGTGTTTCCGGCACGAAGGGAAGAGCGGTATGAACGAAGAGGAACTTAACCAGTTCAATCTCGCTCTGCTGAAGCGCGTTGTGGGAAGAGGGCGAGTCTATATATCGAATGCCTCGTTACGAGGCAAGTTCTGTCTGCGGGCGTGCATCGTGAACCATCGAACAAAAGATTCCGATGTCGACAGTGTCGTCACCGAAGTCCTCGATGCTGCTCGGGATGCTCGACCTTGAGACCGCGCAAATAAAAACGGGGGCGTTGCTTCGCCCCGTTGTGCACCAAGTCTTTGCAGTTGACGCGATCAGTCTCCCTTTCCCATTTCCATAGCCTGCTTCAATGGCAAATCTTGAGACGAGCCGCCGACCATGAACGTATATTCCCCGGGAATCAACTGCCACCCGTTTTTCTCAACGTTGAAGATCGACAAGTATTTCGGGTTAATTTCAACCGTCACTTCCTTGCTCTCTCCTCCATTCAGCTTCACCTTGCTCCAGCCCACAAGGCGCTTCGGGGGCTCGGCAGCTGCCGCGGGAAGGGAAGCGTACACTTCGGCGATCTCGGCTCCGGCGCGATTGCCCGTATTGCTGACGGTGAAACTCACCCGCGGATTCTTTCCCGGCGTCACCTTCAGATTCGAGTAGGAATACGTTGTATAGGAAAGACCGTATCCGAAGGGGAACAACACCGGCTTATTCTCGGCGTCGTACCACTTATAACCGACCTTCACGCCCTCGTTGTACGTCACCTGGAACGGCGCTAGCCCCGTCGCAATCTGATGCCAAACTTCTTTCTGCATGTAATTTGGGATCGACTCGGGCGGTGGCTGCACGATCTTCGGATGCGGCAAGTCGGACAGGCTCTTGGGGAACGTCATCGGCAGCTTTGCGCTCGGATTGACTTCGCCAAAAAGAATGTTCGCCACGGCTTCCGCGCCTCGGCTTCCGGCAAACCATGCTTCCATGATCGCGCTGACCTGATTGGCCCAGGGCATCGTGACGGGATTGCACGTTTCCAGAACGACGACCGTATGCGGATTCGCGGCCGCGACCTTTGCGATCAGGTCATCCTGATGCTCGGGAAGCGACAGGTTCTCCAAGTCCATTCCTTCGCTCTCCCACTCGTAGGCGAAGACGATAGCCACGTCCGCACTCTTCGCCAGAGCGGCGGCCGCCTCAGGATCGGCACCCGAATCGAACTTAACGCTAGCACCAGGCACCTTCGCTCGAATGGACTTCAGCGGCGAAGTCGGAAACCAGATATGTGCCTGCCAATAGGTATTTCCTTTGCCCGGGGGCATGATCGCATTTCCACCTGGAGGATCGACCTGCGCCGAGCCGCCGCCCGAGATCATTCCCACATCGGCATGCGGTCCGATGACGGCGATGCTGCGAACCTTCGAGGCATCGAGCGGAAGCTGCGCATGGTCATTCTTCAGCAAAACGGTGCTCTGCTCGGCGATCTTCTGCGCCACTTCAAAACCGCCCATTACATCGACCACGCTCTTTACCGGCGGGTCGTCGATCACGCCAGTGGCAAACATCGCTCGCAAAATCCGGTGAACGTGGTCGTCGAGTTCCGACATCGGTACCTTGCCGGACTCAACCGCATTCTTAAGATCCTTGCCATAGAAGAGCTCACCCGGCTCTTCGTGATCGAGCCCGGCGGCCGATGCTTTAGCGGTGCTGTGTATCCCTCCCCAGTCGGTGAGAACAAATCCTTTGAACTTCCATTCCTTCTTGAGAAGGTCATCCAGCAAATATTTATTCTCGCAGGCATAGTCGCCCCAGACGCGGTTGTAAGAACACATCACCGCAGCGACATCGGATTCTTCGATCCCGATCTCAAACGCGAGCAGATCGCTCTCTCGCGCTGCCCGCTTGTCAATGTTGACGTTGACCGCATTGCGCCCGCTCTCCTGGTCGTTGAGCGCGTAGTGCTTGATATCGCCAAGCACGTGCTGCGCCTGCAGCCCCTTCATTACCGACGCAACCATCTTTCCCGCAAGGATCGGGTCTTCTCCCAGGTATTCAAACGTGCGTCCGTTCCGCGGTTCGCGGGTGAGATTGACGCCTCCGCCCAGCGTCATGTTGTAGCCTTGGGCACGCAGTTCTCGGCCAATCAACGCTCCATATTCGTAAGCCGCATCAAGATCCCAACTGGCCGCGCTGGCCAAATCCGCCGGCAGCGCTGTCGAATAGCGGCCATTCTCGCCGCTCATGCGCACGCCATAAGCTGCATCCGACATCTGAATGCCAGGGATCCCCAGCCGGTCGATGCCCACGGTATACCCCGCGCCGCCGTTCGAGTGGACGGAGAGCGGGCTCATCGGGCTCAGCCCGGGCATGCCTGTCCCGTGCATCAGAGTGATCTTTTCGTCGAGAGTCATCTCTTTCAGAACCATCGATGCCCGCTCGTCGGGTGACAGGCCCGCTTTCATCCACGGATGATTCTTTCCGCTGGATTGCCCGATGGCGAAGGGAAGGAAAACACTGAAGACGATAAGTGCGAGAGGAAGACTGTAAAAGAGCCTGTTTTTCGAGCACCGCTGCATGGGGTAGCCTCGTTGAAGGTACTATTGCCAAAACGATAATGTAGCAGGTTTTTCGCGTTTTTGCCGTGTCCGTTGATACCTTGGTGCCGTTCTGGCAATTGTCCCATGGGTGTAGTTTGTGACAGACGAACGGCACAGCTTTACACTAAATAAGTGAAGATTGCGCTCGGACAGATTAACCCCACCGTCGGAGACTTCTCCGGCAACGCATCGAAGATCATTGATTTCTCGCGGCGCGCCCAGGCTGGCGGCGCTGGACTGATTCTGTTCCCCGAATTGTCGGTTTGTGGCTATCCGCCTCGCGATCTGGTGGAGAGGCCATCTTTCGTTGCCCGCAATCGCGAAACCGCGGAGCGCATCGCCTCTGAAACGCAGGGGATCGCGGTGATCTGCGGCCTTGTCACTCCCGCCCACTCCGACACTGGCAAAGCCGTCATGAACTCCGCCGCCTTGCTCATGGACGGCAAGATCGCCTTCATCCAATCGAAGATGCTGCTGCCCACCTACGACGTCTTTGACGAGATGCGCAACTTCGCTCCCGCCAGGTCGCAGGAACTCTTCTCCTTCTGCGGGAACCGCATGGCGTTGACCATCTGCGAGGATGCCTGGAATGACAAGCGTTTCTGGCGCAAACAGTTGTACACGGTCGATCCCGTGGAAGCGCTGGTTCAGGCCGGCGGAAATTTTGTGCTGAACATTTCCGCGTCCCCTTTCTGGATCGGCAAGCGCGAGTTCCGCCGCGACATGCTGGCGAGCATCGCCCGCCAGCACAAAGTTCCCGTAGTCCTGGTCAACCAGGTCGGCGGCAATGACAGCCTTGTATTCGACGGTTCGAGCCTCGTGCTGAATCCTGCAGGACAAGTGATCGCGCAAGGCCGCTCGTTCGAAGAAGATCTCATCTATTTCGACTCCAAGGATTTAACCGGCGAGATGCACGAGCAGATTGCCGGGGACGAAGCCAGCGTCTATTCCGCCTTGGTGCTGGGCACGCGCGACTATATGCGCAAATGCGGATTCCAGAAGGCGATCATCGGCCTCAGCGGTGGCATTGACTCGGCCCTGACTGCGGTCATCGCCGCGGATGCCGTCGGACCAGAAAACGTGATCGGCGTCGGCATGCCCGGACCGTACTCCTCTCAAGGTTCCATCGACGATGCCCGCGCGCTCGCCAAAAATCTTGCCGTCCGCTTCGAACTGCTCTCCATCAATCCCGCCTACGACGCCTATTGCCAGACTCTCAAAGATGTTTTCGCAGGCCACAAAGAAGATGTGACCGAAGAAAACATCCAGTCGCGCGCTCGCGGCACGATGCTGATGGCTTTGTCGAACAAGTTTGGAGCGATTGTGCTCTCCACTGGCAACAAGAGTGAACTTGGTGTCGGTTACTGCACTCTCTACGGTGACATGGTTGGCGGTTTGGCGGTCATCTCTGACGTTCCCAAAACGCTCGTCTATCGCCTCAGTAATTACGTAAATTCCCGGCGCGCGGTGATTCCTCGCGACACAATCGAGAAACCGCCCTCCGCGGAGTTGCGTCCCGACCAGAAAGACAGCGACTCGCTTCCGCCCTATGAAGTTCTCGATGCGGTCCTCGAAGACTACGTCGAAGACTCCCACCCGGCCGAACAAATCGCCGCCGATCACGGATTCGATCTCGCAACCGTTCGTCGCGTGATCCGCATGGTGGATCGCGCCGAATATAAACGCCAGCAAGCCGCTCCCGGACTCAAAATTTCTCCCAAGGCATTCGGCTACGGCCGCCGCTTTCCCATTGCCGCCAAGTGCGAGGCTTGAATTATCCTAAATGTGTATCCTGTATATCGCTTTCCCAGGCAACTGACATTTTGAAACGCGAAAGGAACCCATGCGTAGTCTTCTGAACTCGATTCTTGTCCTTCTGGTCGCCGGCAGTCTCGCGACCGCTCAGACTGCAGCCACGAAGCCAGAGCCCAAAGCCGCAGATAAGCCGGCAGAAAAATCTGCTGCTTCTGCCTCGACCAATCTTCCCTCCGAGGCCACGGTTGACTCCTTCTTGCAGCAGCAGTTTGGCTACGAGCCGAATCTGAGTTGGAAGATCTCGAGCATCAAGCCGGCGGGCGTTGCCGGGTTGGCGGAGATTACGGCGGTCATGGCCAACCAACAGGGCCAGCAGTTGTTGCGTTTCTATGCCGCGCCTGACGGCGAACATGCCATTTTTGGAGACATCGTCCCCTTTGGTGCCCGGCCATTTGATCCGGTCAAGAAGCAGTTAGACAAGGGAATCACCGGCCCTGAGCGCGGTCCCAAGGCTGCGCCGGTCACGATCGTCGAGTTTGGTGACCTGCAATGTCCCGCGTGCAAAGCGGCCCAGCCCACCATCGAAGCCCTGGTCGCCGCCGAGCCCAACGCGCGTTTCGTTTTTCAGAACTTTCCGCTGGACATGCACAACTGGGCGGCCAAAGGTGCGGCGTACGCGGACTGCGTTGGTCGCGCTTCTAACGATGCCTTCTGGAAATTCGTTTCGAAGACCTACGAGACCCAGGCCGACATTACGGCCGAAAACGCAGACGAGAAGCTCACCGCGATCGCCGACGGAGCCGGCGTAAAAGGCTCGGAGATCGCCGCCTGCGCTGCCAAGCCTGAGACCAAAACTCACGTGGACGCTTCGCTCGCGCTCGGCAAATCGGTGGACGTGACCGGCACTCCGACTCTGTTCATCAACGGCCGCCGCGTTGGCAGGTTTGACGCTCAAATGGTGGATGTCTACAAGACTCTGGTCGAATTCGCCGCAAAGGAAGCGAAGTAGCCCGTGTCCGGCTTCCGGATCAGGAGTGGATGAAAAAGACGTCTGGTCAGTGCTGCGACTGAAGACTGTGAACCTGACGCCGGAAGCCCGACGCCTGGCGCCCGTTCCCCTACTTCTCCGTCACCCAGATCTCGTCCGTCTTCCGGTTGATATTCGAGAGGATGTGCGGCGTGATGACGATCATCAGCTCATCCTCGTCTTCCTGCTTGGTATTGTTGACCATGGCTTGGTTGAGACCGGGGATCGCACCGAGTCCAGGTATCCCGCTCATCGAAAGCGTATCGGTCCGCGAGATTTCTCCGGCCACCACCGCCGGCTCGCCATCTTTCAGATTGATGCTCCCCTTATATTCGCGGTTTGAGATGACCGGCACACCGTTATCGGACTGCCCAGTCAGCGAGCGCACCTGCAATTCGAGTTGTAGGCTGACCGCTCCGTCGTCGTGAACCGTCGGCTTTGCCTTCAAATTCAATCCCAGATCTTCATAGCTCACAGACGGGAACGGTGCCGCATAAGTCTGGTTTCCCAGTACCGCCGAAATCTGTGGCGAGTTGTAAATGGGCGCGTAGCTTGCGTTCAGAATCGGATACTTCGATCCTAAGTGAAATGTCGCGTCGTTCCCCTGGCTGGCGCGCATCTTCATGTCTTCCAGGCTGCGAACCCACGATTCGTTCACCGAAAGAGCAGCACTCAACTTGTCGAGACTCAGCCCCATGAAAGTCAATCCGCCGCCGAATGTGGCGAGAGGCTGGCTGAAAATGGAATTCTGCTGTCCACCGAGTTGCGCCAGCAGGCCCGACAGAGCCGAACTGCCTGCCTGGTTAATCCCCCCGGACGAGATCAACTGATTAATCAACTGCTGGATACTCTGTCCCCCAAGCGCGCCCAGGCCCGCCAGCGCTACGGCTGGAATGTTGTACATGTTGAATGTATTCGGAATGTGCAAACCAATATTGCGCGTGAGTTGATGGTTGATCTGGAAGACGCGAACCTCCAGCATGACCTGTGGCCGCTCCTCGCGCAGCTGTTCCAGCAGCCTCGAGCAAGCTTCCAGAATCGGCTGGGGCCCGCGCAGCTCCACTGTGTCGGCCGTCTGCCCTGAGTTCACGAACTTCAGGTCGAACATGTTGCGCATCGTCGTGACCAGGTCGGTGACCTCCTGCGGCGTGGAATGCGCCGGCAGGATGAACGTCCGTAGCGACATGCGATCGAACTGCTTGTGATTTTCAGGGTTATCGGCCGCGATAAACAGCTGGTGCTGGTCAAGCGCCGCCCACATGAACTTGCTTACCCGGCAAGCCAGCTTCAGAGCGGTGAAGAAGTCCACGTCATCCAGGTTGAAGCGCACTTGCCGCGTCTGTGCTGAGTCGTCAAACTGCACCGTCAGGCCGTAGGCCGTGGCCAACTGCGTAAACAGTCCGCGCGAGTCCCCGTGATAGTGGAATGAGGCTCGATCCTTCTTGGGTTCGAGATGAATCTCGCCGGAATCGATCAACAGGCCACGAGAAACACTGGGCAGCACCGGCGCCATTTCGCGGCTGGCTTCTTCCAGCCGCGCACGCGCATCTTCGTTATCAGGATCAAGATCGAGAGCCGCACGAAATTCCGCGGCCGCTTGTAGGCGCGCATTCTCCAGCAGCAGCAGGTTGCCGTGCCTGACATGTTGAAACACCAACTGGGCCTTAAGGATTTCGCGCGCCGTAAAGAATTGCCTGTCCTGCGGATCCAGTCGCGAGGCTTCCTCGAACTGGTTGAAGGCCTCCACCAGTCGCTGGTGGTCTTGTAGCTTCAACCCGCGCGCGAAGGCGTTGCGCGCCTCTTTCATTTCCTTTTTTGAAACGATGCAGTTGACGCCGCCCGGAATTCCATTTCCACAGGAAACAATGGGCGCCGAGGCAGGCTCGTCCGTGCCAGCAAAAGCGGGCAGGCACAGCCCCGCCAACATCCCCGCCGCAAAGATGAATGCTCTATACCGCATGTGTCGTGATTCTAACGTGCTTTCCCCTGATTCGGGAGAATCCCATGGGCCCTAGTACCTTCGGTTTCACCCATGGCAAGAACGAAAGGGGACCCCGAAACTTGCACCTAAGGGAAAGTGTTGCAGAAACTTAGGAACGCCCTAAGACAACATGAGTCGCTGAATTGACTGAGCCTTGCCAGTAGCGTCGTCGCACTCAACTACCACCGCGCACAGGCGAACGTCGCCGGTCGCAGGCTCAAACCGTACCGGCATTCCGTTCAGGAACTTGCCCACAACCAGCTCCTTTTTCACGCCGATTACGCCGTCATAGGGCCCCGTCATCCCTACGTCGGTCACATAGGCCGTGCCCTTGGGGAGCACGCGCTCATCCGCCGTAGGGACATGCGTGTGCGTCCCGACCACCGCTGTGACTCGCCCATCGAGATACCATCCCAGCGATATCTTTTCCGAGGTCGCCTCGGCGTGGAAATCCACAAAGATCACCTTGGCCTCAACCTTCTTCAGAAGTTGGTCGATCGTGCGAAATGGATCGTCATTTGAGGCCATAAATACCCGTCCCTGCAGGTTGATTACGGCGTAGGGAACTTTGCCCTTAAAACCTTGATAGATGCCTGACCCCGGCATATCCGCTGGATAATTCGCCGGACGCAGCACCCTGCGCGCCGGCCCGTGTCCGTTGCCCTCAACCATCTGAAAATAGTCGATGATCTCGCGCTTATCCCAAACGTGATTGCCCGTGGTGATGACGTCGATATTAAGCTCGAACAGCTCCTCTGCCAGCGACGGAGTAATCCCAAAGCCCGCGGCGGAGTTCTCCCCATTCGCAATGATTAGATTGATGTGGTGGTCGCGTACGATCCCCGGCAGCCGATCTTTCACGATGTTGCGCCCCGGCCGTCCGAAAATGTCGCCAATAAAAAGAATTCGCATGATGAGAAGACTTGAATTCGATGGTAACACGCTGGGGGGAGCACGCTTCGCGGCGGGAGTGCATCGATTGGAAAGTCTGTGGAATCAGCGAAGCGCGGCCTTATCGCGCGAGGAACCTGCTGTTTCCCGCCCACGAGCAAACGCTCGACCGAAATTCCCTATAATGCTCCCGGCGGAGCAAACAAAGAACAAGTTGCCCTCCCCAGGCCCACGAACTATGGCGAAAGTCCCGAAGTTTGTAAGCACTGTATTGGTCTTGACCCTCTGCGCGGTCACCTCGGCGCAGCAGCAGAAACCGTTCCCCGTCGTCTCCACCGTCGACGAGCCAACCATTGCCGGACGCCCCGTCCAGCTCGATGCCGGCGGAAAACTTCTCCCCTGGCCCATGCCCGACAACATTGGCTACTCCTATTCCTCGCACGTCCTCACCCAGTGGACCATCCTATGGGACCAATACAACCGGCAGCGCCTGCACTATTTCCATTGCTGCTTCGATTTCGACCGTACGACCTACGAACTGATCCCCGACCAGAAATGGGCCAACTCCACCGGCTATCTCCGTGCCATGCTCGAAGGCTTCATCGAGCGTCTCTATCCCTACACCGGAGACGTCCGCACGCTCACCTTCCTCGAAGATTTCGTCGACTACGAGCTTGAGTACGGCCGCACTCCCGCGGACTACGTCTGGTCTCGCGTCCCCTATGCCTCGGCCGATCCCGGCGCGCGGCGCTATTCGGGCTGGAGCGCGCACGGCAAGGACTACATTGAGCCCCACGTAGTCGGCGAAGACGGGTACGCCTATCTCCGCTTATATGAAATGACGGGCAACACGAAATATCTCGAGGCGGCGATCCTCTGCGCCAATGCGCTGGTGAAGAATTACAAGCCCGGAGATGAGACTCACTCTCCGTGGCCGGTCCGCTGTTACGCCCGCGATGGCCGCACCGAAGGCAAACCGATGGGCCCTTACTCCGCCAACGTGATCGAACCCATCATGCTCTTCGACGAACTGATCCGTCTGAAGCAGGGAGACATCGCCAACTACGTCGTCATTCGCGAGGCCGCGTGGAAGTGGTTCCAGACATATCCGCTCACGAATAATGTCTGGGTCGGCTATTTCGAAGACGTCGTCCCCAGCATGGAGAACATGAACCAGGTAATCCCGCTGGAATTCGCCCGCTACGTTCTCCTCCACCCGGAAAAAGATCCGCAGTGGAAAGAACATGCTGAGAAGCTGATCGAATGGGTCAAGACCACGCCCAAGTGGCCCAAGTACATCGTGCATGGAGCTACCGTCACCACCGAGCAGGGAAACGGCATCAACTTCTGCTGTAACTTGCCCAATCAGTGCTGCGACAGCCACACCTCGCGCCTTGCTGCCGTCGAGGCGCTCCTCTATGCGAAGACGGGCGACGAATCCTACAAAGAGGCTGCGTTCCGCTCCTACAACTGGGTCACGTATTTTCAGGGACTCCCCGGTAAAGCCCACTCACCCTTCGGGGAAAACCAGTGGTGGTTCACCGACCAGTTTGCCGACGGCCCTCGTCGTTTGATGGACGCTTTCTGGGCCGTG
>Ga0070730_10002457_pt1 | contig 16840 bp, 15 predicted proteins | sample Coa_R1_3_FD_66447 | JGI IMG/M metagenome (GOLD analysis project Ga0070730, IMG submission 66447) | Surface soil microbial communities from Centralia Pennsylvania, which are recovering from an underground coalmine fire - Coalmine... | ecosystem: Environmental > Terrestrial > Soil > Unclassified ... | reverse complement strand
CCCGAGCACGCCGAGGAACGCCGAAGCCGGGGCCGGCAGCGGCGACGGCAGCGCGGTCAGCGGGGCCTCGAGCAGCCGGTCGTCGGCGACGCAGAACTCCTGCCAGCCGAGGAATCCGGCCACCACGTCTCCCTCGCGGAGGTCGGCGCGCCGGGAGGCAATCACTTCGCCGACGCCGATACCGCGTATCACCTCCCCGACCGGGACCGACGGCATGAACGCCCGCTGGTGCCCGAGCCAGATCCGGCTGGCCGCCTCCACCGACAGCACCAGCGTGCGGACCAGGGCCTGGCCGTCCTGCAACGGCGCGACGGGGGCGGTGACCAGCTCCAGGTCGCTGGTGGCCAGCGCGCCGGCCGGGCGCCGGCGAAGCCGCCATCCCCGGTTCGTGGTTGCCTGGTTCGTTGTGACCTCGGCCATCCCTGCTCCTCGGTGAACGTGCGGGGCTGCTGGACCTCAGCGTGGACCCGGTCTACCCCGGCCGTCTTGCACGCAACCGCACGGCCACTTGTCGCTGGACGCACACCGGTCATCGAGCACCAGAACGTCGGCACGATCCTGGTCGACATGAAGGCCCGGCTGGAGGCGGCCCGCTACCTCACCTGGAAGGCATGCGACTACTTCGACCGGACGGGCGGGGCAGGCACCGAGATTGCCGTCCTGACCAAGATCTTCTCCTCCGAAGCAGCCGTCCAGGTATCGAAGGAGCCCGATGCTGGCTCTTGCGTGCAGGTTGCCGTTTCCTGGCCCGGATCGCGGATCTCGCATGGGCGCGTGTGCCACGACCCCCGTCTACCGGGGCATGTGTGCCACAACCCCCGAACGACCGGAGCCGGCCCGCGGGGCATGGGCGCCACGACCCCCGTCTACCGGGGCATGTGTGCCACAACCCCCAAAAGGGTCGCGCCGCCCGGCGCGTGCTCGCCGCTACGCGTCACACCGTGAAGGTGGCCTCGATCACCAGACGGCGCGTTGAGCAGGCCGGACGGCTGGGGGATTTAGCAAGACCCCTCTTCCCGTGAGGGTGCCGCATCCATGCTGTTCGGCGGGGCGAGCCGTGCGAGAGGAGTGGTCCTGGGGGAGGGTGGCGTTACGGGAGGGGCCGGGGTTTACAGGCCGGCTGAGCCTTAGCCACCCGGCCCGGCCGTTGTGTCGGCGGCCCGAGGACCGGGCCCATCATCGTGTCGCCGGCACGTTATCCAGCGGTCCGCCCTGGCTTAGCGTCGTGATCACACCGCGAAAGGGGGGAGATGGCCGCCTTCGACTACATCGTCATCGGGGCGGGCTCGGCGGGCGCCGTTGTGGCCGGCCGCCTGTCCGAGGATCCCGCGGTCCGGGTGCTGCTCGTCGAGGCGGGTGGCTCAGGCCGGCATCTGAACGTGCAGCCAGGCTCCGGGTCCACGGCGTCGCCGGGCTCCGCGTCGCCGATGCGTCGGTCTTCCCGCGGATCCCGCACGGCAACACCCACGCGCCCGCGCTTATGGTGGGTGAGAAGGCTGCGGACCTGCTCCGGTCGGAAGGGGACAGGACATGACGACAGAGGCCAGCGCGGAAACGGTCAGCAGGCAAGCGGAGGAGATCACCGAACGGCTGGCCCGCGGCGAGCAGGCCTGGGCGGAAACCTCCCTGGCGCAGCGTCGCGAGCTGCTCGGCCGGCTCAAGCAGCTGACCGCCGTCAACGCCTCGGAATGGGTCCAGGCCGCGGCTCGCATCAAGCAGCTGCCCGCGGCGTCGCCGCTCATCGGCGAGGAGTGGATCAGCGGCCCGTGGGCGGTCCTGGGTTACGCCAGCGCGCTGGCCCGCACCCTCGAGCGGCTCGACCGAGGCGCGGACGTGCTGGCCGGCTTCCGGACCCGCACCACGGCCAGCGGCCAGCTCGCGATCAAGGTGCTGCCGCACTCCGTCTATGACCGGCTGCTGCTCAACGGCTTCAGCGCCGAGGTCTGGATGCCGCCCGGGATGACCGAAGCCAGCGTCCGCGCCACCGCGGGACTCGGCGAGCGGAACCCAAGCAGACGCGGGGCACGGCGCTCGTGCTCGGCGCCGGGAACATCTTCTCCATCGCGCCGCTGGACACCATCTACCAGCTGTACGCCGAGAACCGGGTGGCCGTGCTGAAGCTGAACCCGGTCACCAACCCGCTCAAGCCCGTGTTCGAGAAGATCTTCGCTCCGTTCATCGACCTGGGCGTGGTGGAGATCGTGACCGGCGGCGCGGCGATCGGCGGCGCGCTGGCCTATCACCCGCGGATCAGCGCCGTGCACATGACCGGGAGCGAGCAGACCCATGACGCGATCGTGTGGGGACCCGGCGAGGAAGGGCCAGCCGCCAAGGCCGCGGGCGCTCGCAAGCTGACCAAGACCATCACCAGCGAGCTGGGCGGCGTCGCGCCGGTCATCGTGATCCCGGGCCAGTGGTCAGCGCCCGACCTGCGCTTCCAGGCCCGGCACGTCGCCACGCAACGGCTGCACAATGCGGGATCCAACTGCATCGCCGCGCAGATCGTCATCGTGAGCTCCGACTGGGGTCAGAAGGACGCCTTCCTGGCCGCGCTGCGCCGGGCGCTGGCGGGGGCGCACGCGCGCCCCGATTGGTACCCGGGCGCGGACGACCGCGTCCGCGCCGCGCGCGAGCGGCACCCGTCGGCCGCCGAGGCCGTGGGCGGCACGCCAGCGCGGACGCTGCTGACCGGACTGGACCTCGGTGACGACGCGGAGAGCGCGTTCCAGACCGAGTACTTCGCGCCGGTCCTCGGCGTGGCCGAGCTGCCCGGGACCGGCGAGGACTACCTGGCCGCCGCGGTGACGGCGGCGAACAACCGCCTGCGCGGAACGCTCGGAGCCAACCTCATCATCCATCCCGGCACCAGGCGAGACCTCGGCGAGGCGTTCGAGCGCCAGGTCGCGGCGCTGCGCTACGGGACGATCGGGATCAACGCCTGGACCGGCGTCGGCTACCTGACCCCGGCCGCGACCTGGGGAGCCTTCCCCGGTCACACCCTGGACGACGTCCAGAGCGGGATCGGCGTCGTGCACAACGCGCTGCTCCTCGAGGACCCCGAACGGACCGTCGTCGAGGGGCCGTTCCGCCCGGCGCCGAGATCGCTGCTGAACCGTGAGTGGGCCATCTCGCCCAACCCGCCCTGGTTCGTCGACAACAAGACGGCCGCCACCACCGGGCGGCTCCTCACCGCCTTCGAGGCCAGGCCCCGCTGGAGCGCTCTCCCGGGCATCTTCGCGTCCGCGCTGCGCGGCTGAGACAAACAGCCGGCCTAGCGAGGGGCCACGGCCTCGGCCGCGGTCTCGATCAGCCGCGCCACCTCACCGGGGTGGGAGACCATCGCGACGTGGCTGGACGCGATCTCGACGGTGGTGGCGCCCATCCGGGCGGCGAACTGCCGCTCGGCGGCCGGCGGGAGCGCCTGGTCGTCGCCGGCCACCAGGTACCAGGACGGCAGCGTCTTCCACGCCGGGACCCCCATCACGTCCCCGAAGGCGGACATGGCCAGCGGCTGCTGCACGGCGTACATCACCTTGGCCTGGACCGGATCGACGTCGGCGGCGAAATGGCGGACGAAGTCGTCTTCGGGCAGCCAGCCGAAGCCCCGCCCGTCGGTGAGCAGATGCGCCAGCGCCGGGGTCACCGGCCCCTGCGCCAGCAGCCCGCCCAGCGATTCACCCTGGTCAAGCCCGAACGCCGCGATGTACACCAGGCCGGCCACGTTCGGCGCATCCGGGCCCAGCGCGGTCATGACCTGGCCGCCGTAGGAGTGCCCGGCGACGATGGCCGGGCCGTCCTGCAGGTCCAGCACCTGGCGCAGCCGGGCCACGTCATCGGCCAGCGCGGTCAGCGGGAACTGCGGTGCGGTGACGTGGTAGCCGTCGGCCTGCAGGCGCTCGATGACGCCGCTCCAGCACGAGCCCTCGGCCCATGCGCCGTGGATGAGAACGATGTTCATCTCCGGATCCTTTCGTGGTCGTTACCAGCCGACTATGCATTGCCGCCCCGGTGCGGCGGTATCCGCAGCGTTACTGCACTTCCGGTACGGCAAGAACCACTGGCCGTTCGGAAAAATCAAGTTCTTTCGTCCGAACGACCCGTGGTGGCACCTTCCACGGCACCTGCGCGCCCCTCCGCGATGTGCGGTCAGGTTGATCCCGGGTGGCCGATGAAATCGAGCAGCGCGCGGTTGACCTCGCCGGCGTGGGTCCAGATGATCGCGTGCGGCCCGCCCGCGATGACGACGGAGCGCGCGCTGTTCAGCAACGCGGGAAGCCTGCTGCCGGTGGCCTCATAAGGCAGGACGCGGTCCTGGTCGCCCTGGATGACCAGGACCGGGACGCTGATCGTGGCCAGGTCCGGCCGGAAGTCTTCCCGGCAGGCGGCCACGCAGCCGACGGCGGCGGGGGCGGAGGCGGAGATGGCGACGTAGAAGCTGTTCTGCCACGCCTGGTCGCTGACCCGGCCGCCACCGAGCAGATCGATGTTGTAGGAGCGGTCCATGAAGTCTTTCATCGCGGCCGGCCGGTCAGCGGCGATGCGTGCCGTCAGGCGGTCGAAGACGCTCCGGTCGATGCCGCCGGGGTTGTCGTCCGTCTTGAGCAGGAACGGCGGCAGCGGCGCCACCAGCACGGCCGCCGTGACCCGCCCCGGGCCGTGAATCGCGAGGTAGCGGGTCACCTCACCGGTGCCCATGGCGAACCCGGCCAGTACCACCTCGCGCAGGTCGAGGGTGCTGAGCAGGACGTGAAGATCGCCGGCCAGCGTGTCGAAGTCGTATCCGGTGCTGGGCCGGCTCGAGGCGCCGCCGCCTCGCCGGTCGTAGGTGATCACCCGGTGCCCGGCAGCGAGCAGGGCGGCCTCCTGCTTCTCCCACGAGTCCCCGTTCCGCGCGTAGCCGTGCACCAGCACGACGGGAGAACCTGATCCGTGATCCTCGTAGTAGATCCGGATCGCGGCTGAATTCTCCCGCCCGACAGTGACAAAAGGCATCGCGGTCCTCGTCGTCTCGTCGTCTGGTGCTCGCGGCGGTAACGCCTGGCTCGGTTACCACTGTGGCTCCGGGCCGGCCCGGGCAGTATCCGTGGCGTGACTGCACTTGGCGGGATGCGGGCATGCTCAGGCGGTGGTCGCTGTTGGCCCTGGGGATGGCGTTGACCAGACGCACTGGCCGAGAGGACAGGCCATGCCAGGCTCCGGTGAGCTCCCCGCGGAGCAGTCCGCGCTGATCGTCGGCCGGGACGCCGGGCTGGTCCGGCTGCGCGGACTGGTGGAGCCGCCGCCGCAGGCGAGCCGGGTGCTGCTGGTCACCGGCGAGGCGGGGATGGGCAAGACAGTCCTGATGGCGGATGCCGCCGACCGGGCCCGGCGGGCGGGGATGCGGGTGCTGTCGGTCGCCGGCCGGGAATCGGAGTCCAGGCTCGCGTTCGCCGGGCTGCACCAGCTGCTGCGGCCGGTGCTGGCCAGCGCCGCCGGTCTTCCCCGGCGGCTGGCCCAGGCCCTGCTGGGGGCGCTCGGCCTCGCCGCGGATCCCGCCGCCCCGGACCCGCTGCTGACCGGGGTGGCCGTCCTGACCCTGCTCTCGGATCTGTCCGAACGGTCCCCCCTCCTCGTGGTCGCCGACGACGCGCACTGGCTGGATCGCGGTTCGCTGGACGCCCTGTCCTTCGCCGGCAGCCGGCTGGACGCCGAGCGGGTCGTGCTGCTGGTCGGGGTACGGGGGGAGGCTCCGCCGCCCGGTTTTGACCGCGGTTTCCCCGAGCTGCACCTGGAGCCGCTGTCCGCGGCGGAGGCCGGCCTGCTGCTGGATAGACAGCCGCGCCCGCCCCGCGGCCGGGCCCGGGCGCAGGTGCTCGCCCAGGCGGCCGGCAATCCGATGGCGCTGATCGAGCTGGCCACGGTGATCGCCGACGATCCGGCGGCCAGCCGGCGCTGGGCCGCCGAGCCGCTGCCCCTGACCGACCGGCTGACCGCCGTGCTGGCCTCCCGGTTCGCCGCCCTGCCCGAGCGGACGCAAGCCGCCCTGCTGCTCGCCGCCGTAGCCGACGGCCCGGACCTGAACGCAGCCGCCAGCCGCGGCGCCGGGCCCGATGCGCGAGCCCTCGCTCCGGCCGAGCAGCTCGGCCTGGTCAAGATCGGCCGGACCGGTTTGCAGTTCTCTCATCCCCTGGTCCGTTCGGCCGTCTACCACTCCGCGCCGTTCGCCCGGCGCGCCGCGGCCCACCGGGAGCTGGCCAGCGCTCTGCCGGACCAGCCTGACCGGCGGGCCTGGCATCTGGCCGCCGCGGCCCTGCAGCCCGACGAGCAGGTGGCGGCGCTGCTGGAGGCCACCGCGGCCCAGGCGCAGCGCCGCGGCGGCGCGGCCGCGGCGGCCCTGGCCCTGGAACGCGCGGCCGAACTCAGCCCCGATCCCGAGGCTCAGGCCCGCAGGCTGGTAGCGGCCGCGTCGGCCGCCGTTCCGACCGGCCAGGGCGACTGGGTGCAAGACCTCGCCGCCCGGGCGCTCGCGGTCACGGCGGACCCGGAACTGCGGCTGACCGCCCGCCATCACGCCGGGTGGGCGCTGGCCTGGTCGGGACGGCGCAGCGCCGCTCTGTCGGCGCTCATCTCGGTCGCCGAGGAGGCGTCACGTGACCAGCCGGATCTGGCCTGGGACGCGCTCGGCAGCGCGGCCACCGTCGCCTACCAGTCCGGAACGCCCGCTAGCCGCCAGGCCGTCAGCCGTACCCTCGGCCTGCTGGAACGCGAAGGTCCGCCGCCCTCCGCCCTTGATGTCAACGTGCTGAGACTGTGGATACGCGCCAGCGCCGACCCGGCCGGCCGCAGAAACCAGCTCCTCCAGGACCTGCGCACGATCACCGGCTCGGCCATCGAAGAGCCCTCGTTGTGGCGAGCAGCGTCCGCCGCCTGGCTGCTTGACGAATCCGACCTGGCGGTCCGCTTGCTGCAAGACGCCATGCAACGGCTCCGGGCCCCCGGCGTACGGGGCACCAGCGGCGGGACCCTGACCGTGCTCGGGTGGGCCTACATCGACACCGGGCGCTGGGACGAGGCGCTCGACGTCGCGGCCGAGGCCGCCAGCATGGCCGAGGGGAACCTGATGGATCTCGTCGCCGCGTCCGCCGACGCGATCACCGCCACCGTCCTGGCCCTGCGCGCCGACTCCGCCGCGGCCCGCAGGCATGCGGCCCGGGCGCTCGCCACCGTCGACCTGGCCGAGTGCGGGCTGATAGCCGTCCGCGCCCGGCGGGCCCTCGGCCTGGCGGCTCTCGCCGAGGGCAGTTACCTGCAGGCGTTCGCGCAGCTCCGCGGGCTGTTCGGCGAGGACGGCACGCCGCTGCACAACTACGCCTCCTACCTGGGAGTGGCCGATCTCGCCGCCGCCGCGGTCCGCGCCGAACGCCGGATGGAAGGCTGCGACGTCATCGAGCGCGCCCTCGGCCGCCTCGGCGGACGGACCTCGCCCCGGCTTGACCAGCTCTTCGCCCGCGCCCGCGGCATCCTGGCCAGCCCGGACGACGCCGAAGCCCATTTCGGCCCGGCGCTCGCCGGCCCCGCCGGGGACCAGTGGCCCTTCGAGCGGGCCCAGCTCCGCCTCGACTACGCCGAATGGCTGCGGCGGCGCCGCCGGATCAACGACGCCAAGCCCGTCCTGACGCAGGCCCTGGCCACCTTCCGGCGGCTCGGCGCCCGGTCCTGGGCGCAGCGGGCGCAGGCCGAGCTGCGCGCGGCCGGGGTGACCGTGGCCAGCCCGGCCGGCGAACCCGATGCCCTGCGGGAGCTGACCCCTCAGCAGCGCCAGATCGTCCGGCTGGCCAGCGCCGGCCTGACCGACCGCGAGATCGGCGACCGGCTCTTCCTGTCCCCCCGCACGGTCAGCTCGCACCTGTACCGGTCCTATCCCAAGCTCGGGGTGGCCAGCCGTCACCAGCTGCGCGACGTGGTCGCCCGCGCCGAGGGCCGTTGACGGAACTGCAGTGACGTTGCGGATACCCGCCGCCGGTTTCCTGCCGCAGAGTCGAAACGGACCTGCCTTTTACGCGACCGAACGGACGCCCGGCGTCCCCGGAAAGCCCGTGAGGCCCGGGCCCTGGCCGCCGACCAGGCGCCGCTGGCCACCATCGCCCTGACCCAGCCGTCCGGTGTCCCGGCCTGGCAGACCATCCCGTCCTGGGCCGTGGTCGGCACCGCCGATCACGCCATCCCGCCGGCGTTGCAGCTGGCCATGGCCGAGAACGCGCACGCCCGCATCACCGAGGTGAACGCCCCGCACCTGGCCATGATCTCCGACCCCGGCGTCGTGACCAGCGTCATCCTGCAGGCCGTCCGGGCCACCACCTGACCCTGTCGCCGGGGTTCCGGTTTCGTGGGCTACGGGTGAAATCGCCACCGGCCTTCGGAGACGATGTCGGTCTCGTCGCCGTCGACGCGGATGGCGGTGTCGTCGTCGATGAAGTAGATCGGGAAGTCCGCCCGCGCGGCGATCCGATCGGCCCAGTCGTCCCCGCGCTCCGGGAAGTCCGGTGAGTACAGGTGCGGCTTCAGGTACCAGTCGAACAGGCCGAGCGGCGGCTCCAGCGTGGTCGCGCCCAGGACGTGCAGGTCGGCGGTGTCCCCGATGATGTCGGCGGAGTGTTCGTTGAGATTGCGGCTAAAGATCATCGATCCGGCGCTCACGCCGACATAGACCCGGTCTTCCAGCGCGTGCAGGAGGCCGTCGGCCAGGCCGTTGCCGGTGATGCTGCGCGCGAGGTGGTAGTGGCTGCCGCCCTCGACGTAGATGACATCGGCGTGCATCAGGCGGTCGAGCACCATCTGCCGGGGCAGGCCGTTCAGTTCCAGGATGTCGAACTCGCGCCAGCCAAGGCCATACAGCCGGTTCAGGTCCGCGACGAACCAGCTGTGGTCGCCGGGCTCGGCCAGCGATGCGGTCGGCACGAACACCACGTTGGCCGACGCGAACGGCTTTCCCAGCAGGTCGTGCAGCGCGTCCCGCTGCGTCTGATTGTGCAGGCCGGTCGATGTCAGCAGAAGCTTCACCAGGCGAGCTAATCATCACCGGCGGACTCGGGCAATTCCGCCCCGGCGGGCTGCCGGAGCCACGAATGTCTGTGACACGGTTGTGACAAGCAGCGCACGGCCTCGTGACACGGGTGCTGCACCGTCAGTGGCATGCGCGGCGGCATACGTACCATGGCGGATGATGACGACGGTGCTGCTTGTCGAGGATGATCCGGCTGCCCGGGAAGGCCTGGAGCTGGCCCTGCGCCGCCTTGGCTACGGCGTGCGCAGCGCGGTCACCGGCGAGGCGGCGCTCGATGGCCTCAGCGCCGCCGCCGCCGATGTTGTCGTCCTGGACGTGATGCTGCCCGGGCTGGACGGCCTGGAGGTGTGCCGGCGGCTGCGGCGCCGCAGCGAGGTGCCCGTGATCATGCTGACCGCCCGCGGCGGGGACCTGGACATCGTGGGGGGCCTGGAGGCGGGAGCCGACGACTATGTGGTCAAGCCGGTCGAGCCCCGGGTGCTGGATGCGCGGATCCGTGCGGTGCTGCGCCGGATCGACCGGCCTGGCTCCCCGGTCGAGACCCACCGCGAGCTGGTGATCGACCGGGCGTCGCTGATTGTCCGGCGGGCGGGGCGGGAGGTTTCGCTGACCCCGACCGAGCTGCGGCTGCTGCTGGTGCTCTCGGGATCGCCGCGGCAGGTGTTCTCCAGGGAACAGCTCCTCGGCCTGGTCTGGGAACACGACTACCTGGGCGATTCCCGGCTGGTCGATGCGTGTGTGCAGCGGCTGCGGGCCAAGATCGAGGCTGACCCCGCGCGGCCGCGGTACGTCCAGACGGTGCGTGGTTTCGGGTACCGTTTCGGGCCGGTGTAGCCCGGCAGAAGAGAGGGAGCCTCGTGCGGACCCGCCTGATCGTCGCGTTCATCGTGGTGGTGATGCTGGCGGCAATTCCGGAAGCGTGGCTGATCAGCCTCATCTTCCGCTGGTACCCCTCGCTGGCCAAGCTGGCCGCCATCCCCGGGCCGATCGACAGTCTTCTGGTCGAACACCGCCTGGCGCTCCCGCCCGGGGGCAGCGGGGCGCGCCCCTTCGGCCGCCCGGACTCGGTCGCGATCGTGGTATTTTTCCTGGTCGTGGCCGGGCTGCTGCTGACGGTGATCACCGGCCTGGCGTTCGCCGCGACCCGCCGGGTACTGTCACCGGTCGGGCGGCTGGCGCAGGCCGCGCAGGCCATGTCCGGCGGTGACCTGACCGTCCGGCTGGAGCCCCGGGGACGCGATGAGCTCGCCCGGCTGGTCGCCACGTTCAACACCATGGCGGCGGCGCTGGCCGGCAAGATCGCCCAGCTGGAGCGGATGGAGGCGCGGGCGAGGCAGTTCGCCGGCGATGTGTCCCACGAGCTGCGGACCCCGCTGACCGCGATGACCGCGGTCGCCGACATCCTGCACGATCAGCCCGCCATCACCGGGGAGGCCGCTGCCGCTGCGCGCCTGGTCAGCCAGGAGATACGCCATATGAACCGGCTGGTCAACGACCTGATCGAGATCTCCCGCTTCGACGCCGGCACCGCCCAGCTCGTCTGCCAGGACACCGACATCGCCGTCTGCGTGGCCGCCTGCCTGCGCGCCCGTAACTGGGCGGCGGTGGACAGCGATGTGCCGCCCGGGCTGAGTGTGCGACTGGACCGGCGCCGTTTCGACGTCATCGTCGCCAACCTCGTCGGCAACGCGGTGCGCCACGGCGAGGCTCCGGTCACCGTGCGCGCCAGCGCGGGGCCCGGTGCCGATGGCCGCACGGAGCTAACGGTCCAGGTCCGTGACCACGGGCCCGGCCTGCCTCCCGACGCCGTGGCGCATGTCTTCGAGCGGTTTTACAAGGCCGACACCGCCCGGGCCCGCTCCGAAGGCAGCGGGCTTGGCATGGCGATCGCCTGGGAAAACGCGCGCCTGCACGGCGGCAGCATCGACGCCGGCAATCACCCGGGCGGCGGCGCGATATTCACCCTCAGGCTGCCCGCCCGGTAACGCCGGCCGCGCACCGCGACGGATGAAGCCGGCCCGGCGGCTGTGACATGGCCGTGACAATAGCCGGACATGGCGGCGATACCGGTGCCGAATCCTCACCGGTATGCACCCCACAACACCCCGGCCTCCCGGCAGGCCGGCCTGGACCCCAGCTGGCGCTTCCGGCTCGTGGCCGGGCCGGCCGCAAGACCGCCGCGCCCGCCGCGGCTACGCCCGCTGGGCCGTCGCGGCGATCGTGGCGATACTCGTTTGTGCTGGCGTCACCGCCGTGGTGAAGATGGCAACCGCGCCGCCGCAGCCGGGAACAGCTCAGCCCACCCCGGTCACGCCACGCAACGGGCCGCTGGGCACCATCGCGTGGCCAGCGGCGGGAGTCTCGGCCGCCGATATCAGCGGCATCGGCGTCCTGCCGGGCCCGGGCGCCAGCCACCCGGTGCCCATCGCGAGCGTCGCCAAGGTGATGACCGCCTACGTCATCCTCCGCGACCATCCGCTCGGCCCAGGTGAACAGGGCCCGGTCATCGTGGTGCAGCCGAGCGAGGCCGCCGCCTACCCGGCCCAGCGGGGCGACGGCGATTCGCTGGTGCCCGTCACCGCGGGGGAACAGATCACCGAACGGCAGGCCCTTGAAGCGCTGCTGCTGCCATCAGCGGACAACATGGCGTGGATCCTCGCTCGCTGGGACGCCGGCCGTCAGGCGGTGTTCACCGCCCGGATGAACACCGCCGCCCGTCAGCTGGAGATGACCCACACCCATTACACCGACCCCTCAGGCCTGTCCGCGTCCACGACCAGCACCGCGGCCGACCAGGTCCGCCTGGGCCTGGCCGCGATGCGCGAACCCGCCCTCGCCCAGATCGTGGCCCTGCCCAGCGCCACCATCCCGGTGGCCGGGGTGGTGCGCAACTACAACACCCTGCTCGGCCAGGATGGGATCACCGGCCTGAAGACCGGATCCGATACCGCCGCCGGCGGCTGCGTCCTGCTGGCCGCCTGGCAGCACGCGCGTGGACACGACACCCTCGTCGTCGTCGCCGCGTTCAGCCAGCCCGGCGCACCGGCGGCCATGCTGCCCAACGCGCTGCAGGCCGGCCACCAGCTTGTGGTGGCGCTGGGCCGGGCCCTTACCGGGCAAAACGCGCAGCACGTCAGCGGCAAGAAAGCCGGAAAGCACCCGCGGACCAGCAGCGTTATGCCGCGTTCCGCGATACCTGGCCGCCGCCCCTGTCCGCCTGCCCGGCGGCCTGCTCGCCCAGGCCCGCCTCTAGTGCGCGGGCTCCCGCCGCGATGTCCCAGATGACCTTCTCGATGGCCTGCTCAAGGGCATCTCCCGACCAGATCTGATCCAGCTCGGGAAACTCGGCCACCGGGTGGATGCGGCCGTCGAGAAGGCCCTCGTACGTCTCCAGGTCGTCCTTCAGCCATTCGGCGCAGTCGCCGATCTGGCGGCAGATCCCGGGGTCGGACGGCCAGCCGAAGGCATCGGCGCAGACGATGGCCAAGGTACCCCGGGCGCGGGCGACGGCTTCAGGCTCGCGCCGGTCCCGGGCATCCGGCTTGAGCGGACTGGAGTAGGTTTCACATTTTGTTAAGTGCATATCACTTAACGTAGCAAGTCCGTCATGCCGGTGATGGATGATCCTCAATTTCCGGTACCGGTTGGTATAGGTAGGGAATGGCTTCAGCCCGCCAGCCCGTGCTCCGCACCTACCGGCCATCCGATCATGACGCCCTGCTGTCCTTGTGGTCCAGATGCGGTTTGCTGCGGCCATGGAACGATCCCCGCCGCGACATCAAGCGCAAGCTCGCTCACGATCTTGACGGGTTCCTCGTGCTCGAGGTCGGCGAGCGGCTGGCCGGGACGGTGATGGCCGGTTACGACGGACATCGCGGCTGGGTGAACTACCTGGCCGTTGACCCCGCCTATCGAGGGCAGGGACTCGGCCGGCTGCTCATGCGCGAGGCGGAGCGGTGGCTCCTCGCGGCCGGATGCCCGAAGATCAACCTGCAGGTGCGAACCTCCAACCAGGACGCCGTCGCCTTCTACCGGCATCTTGGCTATCACGTCGACGACGTGGTGAGCATGGGCAAACGCCTGATAGACGACACCGCCCCGCAGGAGTCGCCGAGCTCCGCGCCAGGCCGCCGGGCCGGCCCGAAGGCGGACCGGACACCCGGACCTGGACAGCCGGGACCGTGCTAGCCGTACCTCAGGTTCGGGTGTCCGCACGGTCGCTCTCGCTTCGGCCCCCTGGGCGGGGCCGCTCGCGCGGCTGGGCGCGCCGCCGCCTCCGCTACCTCCATCCCTGACCGGCGACACAGACCTCGGGCGCGGCCGGCCTGACCCGCTGGCCGCGGACCAGCCGCCTTCACTGAGCGTGATCGGAAACGCTGGCCCGCTGGCTCAGTGATAGGTTTGGCACGTCCATGGCGCCGACGTGATAGAAGGCGGGTGGTTTGCTGGGCCCGCAGCGCCGCCTGTCCCGGTTGGCTGGACAGGCTCAGTCACCGCAGCAGGCGCGTCTGCAGCACCCGACGCTCGCCCGCCGTGCCGCGGGAATGCTCCGCGAGCTGTTCCCGGAGCCCGGGCCCCGGCGCGTGCCGCGCGGCCTGCCGGTTCTCCTGGCGGCCGTCGCGGTCCCCCTCGGGGTCCTGCTGATGCTGGTGCGCGTCAAGGGCACCACGGTGCCGCCCTGGGACAGTATCTACGGCGAGGACCTCGGTATTTACCTGGTCCAGGCGCTGCAGCACCCCTGGCCCCTGCTGGCCTCGTACGCGGGGTACCTTCAGCTTGTCCCGCGGCTGATCGCCCAGCTCGTGGTCTATCTGCCGCTGCGCGACGCGGCGGCCGCCTTCGCGATCAGCGGGGCGCTGGTCACGGCCGGATCCGCGCTGTTCATCTTCCATGCCAGCGCGGGGCATGTCCGCTCCGCGATGCTGCGATTCGTCCTCGCTCTGGCGGTGGTGCTGCTGCCCGTCGCGCAGCTGGAGATCGCCGACAGTACCGTCAACAGCCCCTGGTACCTGCTGTTCGCGTTGTTCTGGGCCGCGCTGTGGCGCCCGCGGACGCGCGCGGGAATGGCCGGCGCGGCGGCCGTCGGCTTCCTCACGGCCGCTACCACCACGATGAGCGTCATCGTCGCGCCGTTGCTGCTGGCCCGGGTCATCGCGCTGCCCCGGCTGCGGGAGCACGCGGTGACCGCGGGCTGGGCCGCCGGCTGCCTGCTGCAGGTCCCCTACGTGGTGAGCAACTTGGGCAGCGCCCAGTCCCGGACGGCGCACCCGGGTTCACCGGGCCCGGCGCTCGCCTTCTACGCGCACGAAGTGGTGCTGCCCGCGCTCGGCTGGCACCTGGCCTTGCGGCTGCAAGCTCTCGCCGGGCGGAACGGCGCCACGCTGATCATCGGCGCGATCCTCGCGGTCTTCTTCGGGTGGGCCCTGCTCACCCAGCGCTGGCAGGTCCGGATGTTCGTGGTGGCCGCCCTGATAACCGGGTTCCTGTCGGCCGCGTTCGGCGCGACCCTGAAGCCGGGAGTGACGACCACCCCGGTCTCAGCGAACTTCGAGTCCGGTTCGCGGTACACCGCGCTTCCCATCTTCCTCATCGAGGCCGCCGCGGTCGTCGTGGTCGGCTCGTTCATCTGCCGCAGCCAGCACCGGCTGCGGACCGTCGCCGCGGTCACGGCGCTGGTCGGGGTGCTGTCGGTCGGCTGGATCACCGACTTCCGCTACCCGGGCGAGCGAGGCGGCACGCTCAACTGGCCGCCCACGGCGGCCGCCTGGCTGCACGCCTGCCAGCACACGCCGGACGGCATCCTCCGCGACCCGGCCAGGCTCCGGCGCAGCACGCCAATCCCGTGTGCGAGCCTGCGCCGCTTACGCCCTGCTGCCTCGGTAATGATCGGAGTCCTTGGCTGAGCGCGGCGACCGCGTCGGGGTAGCCGGCAAGCTGATAAGGCTTACTTCCGGGCTCGGCCGGGCCGGAATAGGATTTAATGACGGGCGGGTTCGGAATGATATCGACGCTCAGGACCAGCCGGTAGCCTGCGTTTTCCCATGGCGCCAGCACCGGCTGCGCCGTGGCATCCGAGATTGTCTCCTGGTCGCTCAGGTAGACGCCCGCGTACTGCAGATGCCCGCCCAGTAGCTTCCCCATGCCGTTGACCGCACCCGGGGCATTAATTTGCGCCGCTGCGCCCTGGTTAGCTATCAGCGGGCCGCCGGGCCAGCCGGACCAGGTAACGTGGCTCTGTATCCAGTAAAGGCCGATAGCATGGTGATTCCTCAGCCACGCCGTCATGCGGCTGAGGAAATACGTGTCGTCTTGCCCGCCGAAGCTGTGGAAGTCCAGACCCCACTCAGGGATGATGATGGGCTTGCCCGTAAGCTGGGAGAACCGGGCTGTCCAGTCCAATCCGCCCGGGCTGGCCGTCAGGGTGTGCTGCCAGTGAAGAGCCCAGTCGAGCGCGCCGGATGGGGTATGCGGGTACGTGCCGTCAGGGCTGCCGTGCCAGTCGAAGATATCGGTTCCCACGTAGTCCACGTAAGCGCTACCGGGCCAGCATTCGGTCGCCGTGGCGCCCCCGGGATAAATGGTCCACAAGAACTTGAAATGCTGACCGGGCACCGATCGCATAGTCGTAACGACTTGCCGCCAGGCCAGGATAAAGGCATCGAGTTCAGCTGGCGGCGTGTGCCACACGCTCCACGCGTACCAATAGCCGTTCATCTCGCGACTGAGATTGATAATGGTGTCGGCAAGCCCATCCCGGACCAGCAATTCACCCAGCCGGTAAAACCGCTGATTATCAGCGCCGGCCGCTGCCGCGACCAGCGCAGAGCTGTTTGACTTGTGCCGGGCGGGCGTGGCGGAATTTGGCTTGCCCGCGTTCAAGAGCGCTGCTAGCTCGGCCTCCACAGCGGCCGATGCCGTGCGGGCTGGCTTGCTCGAGCCGGCAGGCGCTGACGATTGCTTCCAGGTGGGCTCGGTCGCGGCCGTGATGCCGGCGATGACGGCCAGGCAGGCCAGGATTACTCGCCACCTGGCCTTGGGCATCTTCAGCTTGACCGTCACTTATCCGCCCGGGGTGACCTGGATGATCGTCTTGCCGGGCACCCGGTGGCCGGGGGCGAACGCGGCGAGCGCCTCAGCGAGCGGTCGCACAGCCCCGACGATCGGACAGCGTGAGCCCGGCGGTGCCGGCGGCACGGTCCTGCACGGTGATGGCTTGCACAGCAGTTCCTTTCTGCGAACAGCATGAAAGCGGCACCCTGATGGTTCTTCCCATCACGGTGCCACATCCATGCTGTTCCCGGACCGGACCGGACCGGACCCGGGCTCAGTATTCGCCTTTGATGACGAAGAAGGAGCCGCGGATCACGCCAGCCAGCTGTGACTTCTGGCGCGTGAACCTGAAGCCTGCCGCGGTCAGCTCCCCGGGAACCTCCATGCCTTCGGAGAGCTTGAACCCAACCGCGCGCTTGCCCTGGTCCGCAATGGTGTACATCACGTTGATGGACAAGCCGGACTCGTAGAACACGTAAGCCATCCGGATACCTTCCACTTCGAAGGAGGTCACCTCGAGCGGGCGTGCGGAGATGACCAGATCGCGCTCGTCAGCGAGGACACGGTTCACCCAGTCGAGCGTCTCCGGCGCCTCCCTGGCGGGGCTAACGGTGATGACGTGACCGTACTTGTTCTTGAAGTAGCGCGCCTCGTTGGCGCGTAGTCCAGCGAGAGCCCGCGCGACCGGGGACGATTCCAGACCAGTCGTGGACACGTTTTCGAAGTCGACGATGTACGGCATGCACC
>Ga0070730_10002456_pt1 | contig 16841 bp, 16 predicted proteins | sample Coa_R1_3_FD_66447 | JGI IMG/M metagenome (GOLD analysis project Ga0070730, IMG submission 66447) | Surface soil microbial communities from Centralia Pennsylvania, which are recovering from an underground coalmine fire - Coalmine... | ecosystem: Environmental > Terrestrial > Soil > Unclassified ... | reverse complement strand
TGGCCGGAACTCGAAGTAAATTCGACATTTTATAAGTCCGGAAAGAACGCCGGAGAAAAACAGGTTTTTCTGACACCCGGGCTTGGTTTCGGACGCATGCGAGTTGGCAGGAAACTTCGATTTTCTTCGGCGGCCGGAATGCAGATCGCGGCGACGCGATTTCACACATACGATCACCGGTGGATGTTTTCGGAACGGCTTTCCTTTTAAGCGAACGGCCAAGCGGGTACGGTACACTGCATTAAACAGATGACGCAGCGAAAACTTTTTCGGCTCAATATGCGGCGCGGAGCGCTCGTGCTGGGGCGCAAGACGCTCGTGATGGGCGTTCTGAATGTGACGCCGGATAGTTTTTCCGATGGTGGACAATTTCTTCCTGTAAAGCGCGCGGTGGAACATGCGCTGAGAATGCAGCGCGAGGGCGCGGACATTATTGATATTGGAGCGGAATCCACGCGGCCGGGCGCGGAGGAAATTTCCGCGGCGGAAGAGTTGGCACGGCTTTTGCCCGTGCTGGAGGCGCTGCGCGGGAAGTTGAAGATTCCGTTTTCGGTGGACACGCAAAAAGCGGCCGTGGCGGAAATCGCGGTCGGCGCGGGTGCGGCGATGGTTAACGACGTTTCCGGATTGCGGCACGACCCGCGGCTGGCGAAGGTTATCGCGCATCATGGTGTGCCAGTGATCTTGATGCACATGCGGGGAACGCCACGCACGATGCAAAAATTGCCGTTTGCCAAAAACGTGATAAAGGACGTCGTAAGCGGATTAAGAAAATCCGTGGCAATGGCGCAAAAGGCCGGCGTCGCGAAAAACAAGATTATCGTCGACCCCGGAATCGGCTTTGGAAAAAGCTTTGCGCAGAACTACGAACTGCTTGCGAACCTCAAAGAGGTCGCAAAGCTTGGTTATCCGCTGCTTGTCGGCACGTCGCGAAAAGCATTTCTGGGAAAGACGCTGGCTCGAAACGGAAAAGCCGCGCCAGCCGAAGCGCGCATCTGGGGCACCGCCGCATCCGTGACGGCAAGCATTTTGGGCGGAGCGCACATTGTGCGCGTGCACGATGTGGCGGAAATGCTCGAAGTGGCGCGCGTTGCAGACTGCATCTTGAACAATGCAATATAAGTGCCGGCTTTCTTTCGCCGAGAGGATTCCGATCATGTTCAAACGTCTCAGCTTTCTATTCGTGGTTCTGCCGATGGCCTGCATGGCGCAACTCTCTCCACAGAAGAACGATCCACTGAGCAAGCTGCAGCCGCCGCAGGGCGTGGCGGCGTGTTCGGCGACGGAACTTTCGTCGTGCGCGGAGGCGGCGGCAAAAATTTTGCCGCAGGTGCTGGGCGATTCGCCGATGGCGGAAAATTTGCGGCGGCTGACGGATGAAGTCGGCGGACGTGTGACCGGTTCGCCGCAGATGGCGAAAGCGGTGGAATGGGGCGTAGCGGGCTTTCGCGCGGCGGGAGTGGACGTTCACACGGAAAAATACACGCTGCCCGTCACATGGAGCGAAGGCGAAACGCGGATCGAATTGCTCGGACCAGCGCAATTTCCTTTGCACGTCGTCAGCACGGGCTGGTCGCCGGCGACACCGGCCGGCGGAATCGAAGCGCCGATCGTCGACATCGGCGGCGGCACGGAACAGGAATTTGCCCGCGCCGGGAATATAAAGGGCGCGATTTTGCTGGCGCACTCGGAAATCGGTTCGTCGTGGGCGGACCTTTTCGACGAATATCTGCGGCCGCCCGGAATTATCGCGCGAGCGGTGCAAGGCGGAGCCGGCGCCATTTTGTGGATGGGCGCGCGCGAACGATTGCTGTTGTACCGGCACACGAATTCACTCGTGGGGCAGATCGACAAAATCCCGCAAGCCGTGGTCGCGCGAGAAGACGCCATGCGCCTTGCGCGAGCCGTCGCGGCACATCCGGCACAGGTGCGTGCGCGGTTCAACATGCCGAACAAAGTGGGCGGCCCGATTGAACAGGAAAACGTCGTCGCGGAAATTCGCGGGCGGGAAAAACCGGACGAGGTGGTGATTCTGGCGGCGCATCTCGATTCGTGGGAGCTGGGAACCGGCGCGCTCGACAACGGTTGCAACGCCGCGCTCGTGATCGAAGCGGCGCGAGCAATTAAAGCGACCGGTCTTTTGCCACGCCGCACCATTCGATTTATTTTGTTCAGCGGTGAAGAGCAAGGAACGGTGGGGTCCTACGGCTACGTACAAGCCCATCGCACGGAACTTGATAAGCTGCGCGCCGTCATCGTTTACGACACGGGCAGCGGCCGCGTCACCGGCTATTCCCTTGGCGGGCGGCGCGATATCGAGGCAGGTGTGCGGGCCATTCTAAAACCGCTCGACTCGTGGGGCGCGACGAATCACACGCCCGACGCTTCGTTCGGCACCGACAATTTCGATTTTCTGCTTGAAGGCGTGCCGACGCTCGTCGCCAATCAGGAAATTTCAAATTATCTGGTCAATTATCACGCCGCGTCGGACACCTTCGACAAAGTCGACCTCCGCGAACTGAAACTGAATACCGCGCTCGCCGCGCTGACGGCCTGGGGCATTGCCGACCGCGCCGAGCCCCTTGGCAAGCGCCTTTCGCGCGCGGAGATGGATGCCCTCGTCAAAGAAACGGGCCTGGACCAACAAATGAAGGTGTTGGGTTATTGGGACGCCTGGCAAAGCGGAGAGCGGGGCCGCAAGCCGTAATCGTTATAATAGAAGTGTGAACTCCGCGAAAAATAAAAGGGACTCGCCGCCAATCGCCGCTACGCAGACAATTCTCAGCGTGGACTACGGCCGTGCGCGGATTGGGCTGGCGATTGCCACCGCCGCGGCGCGGTTGGCGCGGCCGCTCGCGACGCTCGAACGCGTGAATCGCAACGAAGACATGCGCCGCCTGCGAGAATTGGCTCGCGCTGAGGGTGTGACGCAGATTGTCGTCGGCTTGCCGCTCAACATGGACGGCACGCGCGGCGAAATGGCCGAAGAAGCGGAGCGCTTTGCGCAACGTGCGCGAAAACAGATCGGCGTTCCCGTGGAAATGGTGGACGAGCGGCTGACGAGTTGGGAAGCGGAGCGCCTGCTCGAAGAAGAATTCGGCAGGACCTATCACGACGAATCCGACAAAAAAAAGAAAGTGGCGAGCGACAAGCCGACGGTCGATTCCGTCGCCGCCGCCGTCATCTTGCGTGAATATCTGGCGCAACTCGACGCGACGGAGAGTGAGTAGATGAAAGTTCTGCTCGTCGTCGTTTCGCTTTTGCTGCTGGCCGCCGCCGGCGCGGGCATCTATTTGTGGTACGGCATCAAAGAGCCGTATCAAGCGTTTGGAAGCGAAGGCGTCTTCGTCACGATTCCGCACGGCGCCTCGAGCCGAACCGCCGGCCGTCTTCTCGAAAAGAGCGGCGTGATTCGCAGCGCCATCGCGTTTGAAGTCTACGCGCGGCGCAATCCGCGGCGTTCGCCCGAAGCGGGAGAATATTTTTTCGACCACGCGATGCCCGGCAAAGACGTTTTCTGGAAGCTGGCACATGGCGATGTTTACGTTCTGCCGTTTACGGTCCGTGAGGGCGAAACGATGTTCGACATTGCGCACAATCTGGAAACGGCTAAATTCATGCCCGCCGGCGATTTCCTGCGTGTCGCAAACGACCCCTCAAGCATCAAAGATCTGGCGCCCTACGCAAAAACGCTGGAGGGTTTCCTGTTTCCCGCGACGTATCAATTGCCGCGGCATCCGGTGGCGACGGACCTGGCCGCAACGATGGTGCAAAAGTTTCGCGAACAGTGGCGCTCGATCGCGGCGTCCGATCCCGCTCCCGCGGGCGTCGGCCGTCCAACGCTTTCAACGGTTACGCTCGCCTCGCTCGTCGAACGCGAAACGCCGAAACCCGACGAACGCCCGCTCGTGGCGGGCGTCTTTGAAAACCGGTTGCACAAGGGCATGCCGCTGCAGTGCGACCCGACGGTGATTTATGCGCTCGAGCAAGCCGGAAAATACAACGGCACTCTGACCGGCAAGGATTTGCACTACGATTCGCCGTACAACACCTATCAGCACGGAGGATTGCCTCCCGGACCGATCGGCAATCCCGGAGAAGTCGCTCTTCGCGCGGCGCTTGCGCCCGCGCAGACGGATTATCTTTACTTCGTCGCCAACACGCTGGGCGGCCACTTCTTCAGCGCCACTTTGGCCGAGCACAATAAGAACGTAAACAGGTATCATCGTTTGCTCGCAGGATTGCCGGCGGACACGCCTCCGGCGCCTCCGGCGAAAAAACGGGCCCCCGCGCACACGAAAAAGAAACAGCAGGCAAAAAAGCGTTAAGACGCAAATGAGCGAAGACGCAAAAACAAAGAAGGCCTTGATCCTCGAGACCGCGAGCGAAATCGGCGCGGAAAAATGGACCGCGGCCGAAATCGATCAGTTGCGCCGCCGAATGATCGCCGAACATGGCGAAGCGGCCAAAACCGGCGCGGATTATATTGCCGATGTGCTGAAGTCCGCCGGACTGAAGGTGAATCTTTCGCAAATCGAGGAAGTGGAAGATCAGTTCGAGGAAGAATTTGAAGACTTACTCCACTTCAAGACGCTCGGCGACGCGGAAGTGAGCCTGATGCGGCTCGATGAACTCTGGCGGCGCTTTCAGGCGCATGGAGAAAAAGCGGCGGCGGGGCGCGTACTGGACGTGGCGCGGCTCGGCAAACGCCGCGCGGAAATGATCGCGCGCAATCGCAAAGTGGAACCGCAGAAGCGCGCCGAAAAAGACGAGATGGCCAATTGGTTCCGCATCTGGCTGGAAACGCCCGACGCATTTTTCGATTGGCTGGACGTGCGCAAGAAATCGCCTGAATTCCAGGCAAAATTCCCCCACGCTGAAGACGAAGAATGAGCGAGCTGGACCTTCCTCCCTTTTCGCTCGACGTGGAAACGCTGGACCTCGGACCGGGCATCAAAGCCATCGGTATGGAGCTCATCGAAACGGAAAGCCGCGAACCCGTTCGCGGCAAGGACGCCATCGCCATGTGGGCCGGCATTTTCCCCGCGCTTGTCGCGCAAGAACCGTTTGTGCTCGATTTTTTCAGCCACCTCGACCGCGTGCGTGATTTTTGCGCCAATCGCAAGATCGAATTTCGCGAGGCGGCCGGCCGCTGCCTCGTCGTGCCGCAGCCCAGCGAAGATCAAGTGCGCGAATTGATCGAGCGATTCGAAGGCGAAACATTCGGTTTGCGCGCGGGCAAGGCCGTCTTGACCGGCGACGCGGAACTCGAAGGCAATCTCTCCAAACGCGGTTTGGACGCCTATCAGAGCGCCTACACGCGCTATACTTTTTGTGTCGTTTGCGAACTCGAAGACGGCTGGCTCACTATCCTGAGTGAAACGCTTTGGCCGAGCGAAGCCATCCGCCGCGTGCGCCCCGCGGTGCAACCGTTTGATGTTCACATCGCGCGGCCGCATTGAGCGATTCCGGGCCCGGCGCTGGCCAAAGTTGGCTGCTTGCTTGCACTGTATAGGTTCGAAAGGACGTAAGTTATTGATGCGACGTGTGTGGACCTGTCTGGGATTGGCGACACTGACGGCCTTTGCCGGCTGCGGCGGCCGCGTCAGCCATGACACCAGGCTTTCGCCCACGCAGATCGCCGTTGCAAAAGATGCCACGCGCGAGGAGTTGATCGAAAAATTCAACGCGCAAGCGAACGCCGCGAAGACCTTGAATGCAACGGTCGAATTGCAGCCGACCGCGGGCTCAAAATACAGCGGGCTGATTCAGGAGTATCACCAGGTAAAAGCGTTCGTGCTCGCGGCGCGTCCCGCAAACATCCGCATGATCGGGCAAGCGCCGGTCATTTCGAAGACGATTTTTGACATGACGAGTGACGGCGCAACGTTCCGCGTTTCCTTGCCGACGAAGAATAAATTTCTTGTGGGCGACGTAGGGGTTGAACGGAACAGCGCGAAGCCGCTGGAGAATTTGCGTCCGCAGCATTTATTTGACGCTTTACTTTGGCCGGAAATCGTAAGAGGCGAAGCGGTTCTCATCGAAGAGTTCAACGACGAAATAGCGCGCTACTACGTGCTGACAATACTTCGCGGCGGCTACACCACTGAAATTCGCCGCAAGATCTGGTTTGACCGCGCGGATCTGAACGTCGCGCGCATGCAAAGCTACGGGCCGAAAGGCGCATTGCTCTCCGACGTCCGCTATTGGGATTGGCAGCCGGCGGGCGACCCTTCCGCCGCCTCGACTTCCTCTTATCCGCGCCAGATTCGCATCGACCGCCCGCACGACGACTACAAAATCGAATTGCAAATCACCAAGCTCGCGCTGAACGAAGATTTGCCCGCCGAGCGGTTTCAGCTCGCCCAGCCGCCAAATTCCGAGCTTGTAAAAGTCGGCGAGGAATCAGGCGCGGCCGCGCCAAAGGATTCCAAGCCATGATGGGCGAAATGATCTTCCGCAATCTGCTCCATCGCCCGATTCGCACCATTATCGGCATTCTGGCGATCGGCGTGGAAGTCGCTCTCGTCGTGCTCGTCGTCGGCCTCACCAGCGGAATCCTCACCGAAACTGCCAAACGCGTCGAAGGCATCGGCGCGGACATTATGCTTCAAGCGCCGTCCGCCCAGATGTTTATCGTCTTTAGCGGTTCTCCGATGCCCATCAAGATTGCCGATAGGCTGCGGGAATTGAAATACGTGAAGGCTGTCTCGCCGGTCTTCTTTCAATTCAATTCCACCGGTGGAATTGACCTCGTTTACGGAATCGATCGAGAAAGTTTTCACGCAGTCTCGGGCGGCTTCGTGTTCCTTGAAGGGAAGGACATGGAAGGACCCGACGATCTCTTGGTCGACGATCTCGCAGCAAAGGCGAAGCACCTCAAAGTTGGTGATAGATTTACACTACTTAATCATGATTGGAACATCGCAGGTATCGTCGAGCACGGCAAAGGAGCGCGAATTTTCGTCCCGATCCTAACTTTGCAAGACCTTGGCGGAGGGCACGATAAGGCGTCAGTTTTTCTGCTCAAGTGCACTCGTCCCGAGCATACGGAGGATGTCGTGGCAGAAATGCGAACCCTCTTTCCTGGCTACCCAATCCGCCAACTCAAGGACTATTTGTCGCTGATGACCTCGACCAACGTCCCCGGCCTGAACGTCTTCGTCAACGCAATGATCGCTCTCGCCGTCTGCATCGGCTTGCTCGTCATTTTCCTTACCATGTACACAACCGTCGTGGAACGAACCCGCGACATCGGCGTGCTGAAATCTCTCGGCGCAACTTCGCCCTTTATCGTGCGCGCCATCTTGATGGAATCGGTCGCGCTCTGCTTCGCCGGTATCGCCGCGGGCGTGGGCCTGAGTTATGCCGTTCGCGCAGGTTTCATCAAGGCGTTTCCAACGCTCTCCATCTTGATTACTCCCGATTGGATTTTGCGCGCGGGCATCATCGCCATGCTCGGCGCGATTCTCGGCGCAAGTTATCCGGCCTGGATGGCCAGCCGAAGAGACGCGGTAGAAGCACTGACGTTTGACTGATTCGCCAAAAGAAAGCGGAGGCACGAAGCTAGGCACAGATGGCAATCGCAGCTACAATTCCAAGCGCGCAATTTGAGGAACCACCGCGGAGCATTGGACAGGGGCTCGTAAGGAAAAGCGTGGAACCGATACTCAAAACGGAAAATTTATGGAAGCTCTATCGCGCCGGCAAGGTGGAAGTGCCCGCCCTGCGCGGCGTGAATTTTTCCGTGCAGCCGGGTGAATCGGTGGCTGTGATGGGCCCGTCCGGTTGCGGCAAGTCCACGCTTCTCTACACCATCGGCGGGCTCGCCTCCGCGACGCGCGGCACGGTGCTCGTTGACGGCAACGATCTCGCCGCCATGTCCGACGGCGAGCGCACCAAACTCCGCCGCAGCAAAATCGGATTCGTTTTTCAGCGTTTCAATCTGCTTCCCACCATGACCGCAAAGGGCAACATCGCCATCGCGCAATACATCCACGGCGACGGCTTTGACCCGCACCGTTTCGACGTCGTGACCAAATTGCTCGGCCTCGAAGGCCGCTTGAATCACAAGCCTTCGGAAATGTCCGGCGGCGAACAGCAGCGCGTGGCCATCGCCCGCGCCATCATCAACGAACCGAAAATCCTCCTCGCCGACGAACCGACCGGCAATCTCGACACCAAGAATTCCGACCTCGTGCTTGAAATGCTGCGCCAGTTGAACAAGGAACTTGGCCAGACAATCGTGATGATCACGCACAATCCCGAAGCGGTAACGTACTTCGATCGCGTCGTCCACATGCGCGATGGCGTCATCGTGGACGGCGTGCCGGCGGACTGACATGCCTCGAAGCGGACAAATTCTTTCGCGCATCTTTTTCTGGCAATTCGAACGCGGCTCGTGGCAGTACGACCTCGCCGTCATTGGCATCCTCGTCTTCGTTTTCTTCATGCCGCGCCGATGGCTGCGCGACCAGCCCGAATCCTCTCAGCCCGCCAAATCCGAGCAAATCGAGTTGATTACTCGCACCGGAGACCAAAGCGAATATCGCGTCGACGCGCGCGTCCTCACTCCTCCCGAACAGATGCCGCAATTGCAAAACGAACTTCACCGCGCCTTGCAACGCGCGCTTCCCGATTTGCAAAGCGGCCACTTTTCGATTCTCAAGGTGGAAGCGGAACGCGACGAACATGGCGCCGTCATCGCCTACCAGGTGTACGTCCGCCATTAGCCTCTTGCGCCGGTGTTTCCCGCACGAAACTCTATTTGCGCCCCGCGCATCCAACATTGGGTATACTGATTGTTCGTGCTTCACAGCTAAGAATCGTCGGTACAGGGGCTCCGTTTGACCTTCATCAGAAAAATAGCGCTGCTCTTCGCGGCTTTGGCGTTGTGCGCTTCGGCCGGCCCGGCCTCTCCACAATCCGCGCAAAAATGGACTCCCGACGACATCCTCACCCGGATGGATCACGCCGCGCTCGATTTTCACAGCCTCACCGCCAACATCGAACGCATTAAATACACCGACGTCGTCAAAGACACTTCGACCGAAACCGGGCAACTCTGGGTTCGCAAAGACGACAAAATGCGCATTCAGATCGCCAAACCGGACGCCCGCACCGTGTTGCGCACCGGCGATGCAATTTACATCTTCAATCCAAAAATTAATCGCGTCGAAGAGTACGACCTCGGCAAAAATCGCGATATGGTGGACCAATATCTCGAGCTTGGCTTCAACACTCGAGGCGAGCATCTCAAGAAAAATTATTTGATCGCCGTAAACGGCGAACAGGAACTCGACAGCCGCAAAACCGTCGTCATCGAGCTCACACCCAAATCCGAAAAAACTCGCGAGCAAATAACGAAAATTCAGATGTGGGTCGACACCGGCTCGTGGATGCCCATTCAGCAGAAATTCTTCGAGGCCAATTCCGGCGATTATTTCATCATCCATTACACGGAAATGACCAAGAACCTGAAAATTGAAGATTCCCGCTTCAAACCAGACTGGCCCAAAAACGCCACCAAAGTAAAGCCGCGCGGCTAGTTCCTCGCCCCGGCCTCCGCCCGCTCTTTCTTCAGCAATTGCTGCTTCCGCTCAATTCCCCAGCGATAACCGGCTAAATTGCCGTCGCCGCGAATCACGCGGTGGCACGGCACCACGATGGAAACCGGATTCGTCGCGCACGCTCTTGCCACCGCCCGGCTCGCGCTTGGACGGCCCAGCGAGCGCGCCACTTCCGCGTACGTCCTCGTCTTGCCCATCGGAATGTTCTGCAGCTCCTGCCACACGCGCCGCTGAAACGCCGTTGCCATCAAATCCAGCGGCAGTTCGCGCCGCGGCGGATTTCCCTCGGTCCGCGAGACGATTTCCTTCACCCATTTCTCCAGGCCGGAGTGTGCCGGCGCAATTTCCGCCCTCGGATATTCCGCGCGAAGTTCCGCCAATAATTTTGCTTCGGAGTCTCCCAGGTACACCGCGGACACTCCGCGCTCCGTCGCCGCAACCAAAACTCTTCCCACCGTTGCTTTCGCGATCGTGAATCCGAGTTTCATTCCCTTTCCCCCTTTTTGATACGTCGCCGGCGTCATCCCCAGCTGCGCGTTGCTGCGCTCGTAAACGCGGCTCGATGATCCGTACCCCGTTTCGTACAGTGCGTCCGTAATCTTGCTTCCCTGCCGCAAAAGTTTCTTAAACCGATCGAGTCGCAGCGCTTCGGCAAGCTCGCGTGGCGAAAGACCGGTCACTTGCGAAAAAGACCGCCGCAACCGGCTGGTCGATGTCCCGAGCTGCCGCGCGATTGCGCCAAGCCGCGGCGATTCCTCGCCGTTCTGCGCAAGCAGACTCGCCGCTTTTTGTACGAGCGCCGTTGCCGCCGAAATCTCATTCGGCTTGCACCGCAAACACGCCCGAAAACCCCGCTGCTCCGCTTCACGTTGCGTTCTGAAAAATTCCACGTTCCGCCGCAGCGGCCGCCGCGCCGGACAGCTGGGCCGGCAATAGATCCGCGTCGAACGCACCCCGAGAAAAAACACGCCATCCGAGCGCGAATCCCGCGCCACCGTCGCTTTCCAATACCGCTCCGCCGCTCGCGAGTCGATCGGCTCAACTTGTTGTGATTTCTTCATGGTCATTCTCAGCGTGGCAATAATACGGCGCACTAAAAATTATTTCTATCCGGAATGGCTCGCCAAAGTGGAAAGTCTGGATTGGCGCGTGCGGAAGGCTTTATTACGTTACGCTTCGCTTGGACACGGCGCCGGTTCCATCTCCGGCGCGGGCATGCGGTGCGGCGCCGTAATCACCAGAACCACCGCGCCAAGAATTACCGCCGCTGCCGCAAGCGTGCGCAGATTCAGCGCCTCTCCCGCAAACGCCCAGCCAAGCAATAAGGCGACAACCGGGTTCACGAACGCATACGTCGCCACGCGCGCCGCCGTACTTTTTTTCAAAATGTAAATGTAAGCCGTGAATCCAATTCCGGAGCCGAACACAATCAAATACGCCACCGCGAGCCAGGCTCGCATCGAAATCGCGGAAAAGTGAAGCCGGCTCACCTCACCCGTCAATAGCCCGCCAATCCACAACGCAATCCCGCCCGCAAGGCATTGCATCGACATGCTGAGCATCGCCGACCCGGGCAATTCGCCGTGCTTTGAATACAGCGACCCACACGCCCAGGCGAACGACGCCACCACCAACACCGCCGCTCCAAACGGGTCAATTCGGCCGGAAGACCCCAGATGTGTCGGCCCAACCAGCAGCGCCAACCCCGCAAATCCTAAAAAAACGCCAAAAAACACCCTGCTCGATGGCCGCTTCCCGCCCGGCCGCAGCCAGTCCACCAGCACCATCCACAGCGTCACCATCGCCACCAGCAGCGCCGTAACGCCAGAAGGCACAGTCACTTCCGCCCAACACACGCCGCCATTCCCCACGCACAGCAGCAGAAATCCCGTAATGGCCGCCGTCGTCCAGTGGGCTGCCGTCGGCCGAATTCCCGTCTTCCAGCGCAGCACGGGAAAAAACACCAATCCAGTGATCATGTGGCGCGTCCCCGCCAGCAGCAACGGTGGAAAAGACTCCACACCAAACCGCATCGCCAGGTACGTCGATCCCCAAACCACATACACGGCCAGGAATGCCCCCATGAGAAGCGTCGAATTTTGTTTTGAAGTTTCGTGCATCAGTTCATTCGCCAAGGTACGAAGCGCGGCGGCAAAGGTCTATCCGCAATCGCGCGCCACTTCGAATTCATGATCGTAAAGCCTCTCGCCGCCTTGCAGAAGAACCATATTGGCCACCGCCGCACCTTCTCACAGCCCGCACCAATCGACCCGGTACCATTACTATCTGTTTGAAGATAGGACACTTCCTTCGATTTCCACAGGTTGACGCCACCCTCCACTAGTGGCATTTTGGCAGTCCATTCTTTTCCTTGGGATTTTGGGCCAGATCGAGTGAATTCTTGCGGCGCCTTCGCGGAAGTGCGCCGAGGCATCTCTGGGGTCGAGATGAAAGCAACAAATACAATTGCTCTTCCGATAGCCGAACCGGAAACGTCGTTGCCGCAATATGGCGAGGCGAGCGTCGTCGCGCAGTCCTTGCCGTCCGTCGCTCCCGCTCCCGTTCGAACGCCAGCTCTCAAAGTCGTTCCCTTGCTTTCTCCTCGCGCCGTTTCCCTGCGCCGTTTCGCGCGGGTTCCCACGCACGCCGTCGGCGTTTTTCACGAACAGCGCGAATACCCGCGCGCTTCGCTCCACTTGCCGTTGCGTTTGCGCAGCGTCGAAAACGTCGCCGAAAAATATCCGATCACGCTCGTCACGCGCGACATCAGCTCCACCGGCGTCTTCTTCCTCTGTCCGAAGCGCATCGAGATTCATTCCGCCATCGAACTGGAAATCATCCTCGTCAGCCGGCCTCTTGGACGCGGCAACGTCGTCGCCGTCACCGTCGCAAAAGTCCGCCGCGTCGAAGCCGCCAACATGCCGGGCTGGTTCGGCATCGCCGCGTCGTTTGACGACCTTAAATTCGACCGCGACGACGGCGTTCCGACTCGTTTCCCTTCCGTATAAAAATTGAAAAATTGATTGTTACCATTCGCTTTTCGCTGCGCCGCGCCGCGAGAAATCGCCGCATCGCAAAAAAAGTTTCCACAGGCAGTCTACTTGTGCTTTCCCTGCCTCTTTGACACACTCCTCTCACCTTCTGCTTCCGCGTGTACTCCATCCTCGGGGTGAATTTCTAACACGCGAAACCGGGGAATGTGTCTTTGGGGGAAAAATGAAAAAGCTTTTGTCGGGCGCCATTTTCATGGCGCTGTGTTTGCTTTTTGCATCAACCGGCTGGGGGCAAGCGCAAATTACGACTGCCACCGTTCAGGGCGACGTGCTGGATGAAAAAGGAGGCGGCGTTCCCGGCGCTTCCGTCGAAGCAAAAAATCTCGATACAAATTTTGTCCGCACGGAAACCACCGATGGCGATGGCCACTATACGTTTTTGAATCTCGCTCCGGGCCGTTACACGCTCACCATCGCAAAAAGCGGCTTCACCACCATCGTCCAGCAGAACGTCAACCTCACCGTCGGCCAGGCTCTCACCATTCCCGTCACGGTTCGCGTTTCCTCGGTGGCGCAGCAAATCGTGGTCACCGATGTTCCCGTCATTGAAGTCACAAAAACAGAAACCAGCGCAACGCTCGAAGAAGCCGCGATTGCCACCACTCCCGTGCTCGGCCGCAAGTTCGAAGATCTGCTTACGCTCACTCCCGGCGTCAGCATCTCGCAGGGCCCGGACGGCGATGAAATCAATATCAACGGCCAGCGCGGCATCTTTAACAACATCAGCCTCGACGGTGGCGACTACAACAACGGCTTCTTCGGCGAGCAGGCCGGCGGCCAGCGCGCCGCTGTCGACATCTCGCTCGAAGCCGTCAAGGAATTTCAGATCATTGCCAGCGGAGCGAACGCCGAATACGGCCGCACCGCCGGCGGCGTGGTCAACGTCATTACCAAGTCCGGCACCAACGAATTTCACGGCAGCGCGTTTGAATATTTCCGCACCGAAGCGTTAACCGCCGCCGCTTCCGACGGCACGCCGCTTACCGGTTTCCGCCGCCATCAGTTCGGCGGCAGCGCGGGCGGACCGCTCGTGAAAAACAAGCTTTTTCTCTTCGGCGCTACGGAAGGCATCATGGAAGATTTGACGCGTTCGAATCTCAGCGTCCCTCTCGGCGCCCCTTGCGGCGTAACGAAACCGGTCTTCAACACCAACATCACCGACGCGCAAATCTCCCTAAACGGCGATTGCCAGCGGCAAGTCCTGCTCAATTTTTTGCAGACCAATTTCAACGAAAATGACGGCGCGCCCGTGGACCACACCGTTCGCAATGCGTCCGTGTTTGGCCGCGCGGATTACATCCAAAGCGAAAAGAACCAGTTTTTTGCCACGTACAGTTTCGATCGTTCCAACAACTCGAACCAGACGTTCGATGTGCCCACCTATGGAACCACCGCAAACGGTATCGAGGGCGCTGCCCACATTCAAACCATCAATGGAAACTGGACCTCCACTCTCAGCCCCAACAAACTCAACGAGGCCCATTTCTCCTTCTCGCACGAAACGCGTCCGCGCGCCGCCGTTGACCCCGCCGCCGTGCCCGACACCGCCATCGGTTTCTCTCCTAACTTCCGCTTCGGTCAGCCCTTCTTCCTCGAACCTGGCGTTGACGAACTCACCTGGCGCACCGACATTCGCGACAGTTTTTCGCTCATCCACGGCAAACACACCTTCAAATTTGGCGGCGAGTGGCTTCACACCGATAACTCGCAAATCTTCCGCGGCTTCTTTGCCGGCCGCTACATCTTCGATAGCGCCCCTGGCTTTTTGCATTACGCTTCGCCCGCCAGCTTGGGTGCCGGATTCGGCCCCAACGCCGCGGAGTGCGGTGACGGCACCTTCACCGACATCACCCTCGTCTCCACCGCTGGCAAGTGTCCCGATGGCAGCGCGTTCACCGGCGGGCCCTTGCTCCTCTACCTCCAGCACGGACCGACCACTTCCGGCGAATCTCTCGACGCTTCCGGCGCGTCGGACATCAAGAACGAAGACTATTCGCTGTTCGTCCAGGACACGTGGAAAGTCTCGCGCAACATCACTCTGACCTACGGCCTTCGTTGGGACGCGCAGAAATTTCCCGATCCGACCATCGCTCCTTCAAAAACCGCCTACGGCGCCGACCTCAGCAATCCGGCGTTTCCATCGACGGGCAAACTCCCCAACCAGTACAAAGAGTTTCAGCCGCGCATCGGCGTTGCTTGGGACATTTTTGGCAACGGTAAATCCGCCTTGCGGGCCAGCTACGGCATTTACAATGCTCGTCAAAATATGATCACGCAGGTCGGCGCCATCACAACCAACGGCGTGCAGCAGCAATCCATCGCCGCGGGAACCTGCCTATTTAAGATCGCCAGCGTCTGCCAGCAGAATTCCGCCGGCGGGCCTGCGCCCACCTTTCCGAACACTGTTCCCGTTCCGCTCTTGCCGCCCGGCACCTTCCCGTTCCAATCTGGCGTCACCGTTTTCGACAAGAGCTACGCCAATCCGCGCATCTACGCGTCCAACGTCGGCTATGAGCAACAAGTCTTCGGTGACTATGCCGCGTACGCCGATTTCACTCTCTCCAAGGGTGTGCACCTCACTCGCGTCACCAATCCCAACTCCGGCACCGGCTTCACCCTTCCCACTTCCGGCGCGGACACCGTCAATTACGTGAACGTTCATGGCGTCTTTCCCGACCTCGGCGACATCACCGACACCGTCAGCTCCGCCAAGTCGCTCTACCGCGGCGTCACCGTCGGTTTCCGCAAGCGTCTGAGCCATCGCTTCCTCTTTGACGCCAATTACACTTATTCCATCGACAAGGACGACGACTCCAACGAGCGCGATCCGTTCACCTTCCGCTACGCGAACCTCTTCAATCTCGCCGCGGAATATTCCAATTCCGATCGCGACGAACGCCATCGCTTCAATTTCTACACCGTCGCCAATCTTCCCTGGGGTTTCGAAAGCAACGTTCGGATGCAGGCCCACTCCGCTCAGCCCATCACCGACAACGTGAATGGCAACGGCACCGGCGCACCCTGCAGCGATCAAAATTCCATCACCCGCTTTGTCGTCTCCGGCACCACCGTCGTGGATTGCGGCCGCAATCACCTCCGCAAAGACAATGCGTTCTTCACTTTCGACTTCGGCGTCTCACGTCCCGTCCATGTGTCGGAGCATCTCCGCATCATCCCAAGGATCGAAATGTTCAACGCTTTCAACAACGTCAACAACGTCAACCCGCTCACGTCGCCGCAATTGTTCGACTTCAACGGCTTCCTGCGCGTCGGCGTCGGCGATCCGCGTCAGGCGCAGTTGTCGTTGCGTCTGGAGTTTTAAACCGGCAGGATTCGCGCAAAGTGATTGGCCAAAAGAGGGGCGCTTCGGCGCTCCTCTTTTGTTTTCGATTCACTCCTGTCAAACTCATTTCCTCAAGAAAAATGCCCGCGAAAAACATTTCCTCGTTGAAAGGCGTCCTTTTCGATTGGGATGGCACCCTACTCAACTCCCACGCCGCCGACACCGCCGCCTATCTCGCCATGTTTCGCGCCATGGGCATTCCCTGGGGACTCGCCGAACTCGAGCAACACTATTCGCCCGACTGGTATCGCGTCTATCGCGCCGCAAAACTTCCCAAGCACAAATGGTCCGCCGCCGATAAAATCTGGCGCGCAAATTACGCCAGGCACAATCCAAAACTCATCGCCGGCGCCCGCCGCGTTCTCTCCCGCCTCGGCCTTCGCCACCACCTCGGCCTCGTCACCAGCGGCGATCGCGACCGCGTTCATCGCCAGCTCAAATCTTTCTCCCTCTGGCACACCTTTTCCGCTCGCGTTTGCGCCGGAGACACCGCCCAGCGCAAACCTCATCCCGCGCCGCTCCAGCTCGCGCTCCGCCGCATGCGCCTCGACCCGCAAGATACCGTTTACGTCGGTGACACTCCCGAAGACCTTCAAATGGCCCGCCGCGCCGGCGTCCGCGCCGCCATCGCCGTTCTCGGCCCATTCCCCACCGAACAGCGCCTCCGCGCCGCAAAGCCCGACGCCCTCCTCGAATCCATCGAAGAACTTCCCCGCGCCCTAAATCAGTTTTTGTAGTGGCGGGTCTTTAGACCCGTTCTTTTCTCTCCTTCTTTTCTCTCCTTCTTTTCTCTCCTTCTTTTCTCTCCTTCTTTTCTCTCCTTCTTTTCTCTCCTTCTTTTCTCTCCTTCTTTTCTCTCCTTCTTTTCTCTCCTTC
>Ga0070730_10002455_pt1 | contig 16841 bp, 15 predicted proteins | sample Coa_R1_3_FD_66447 | JGI IMG/M metagenome (GOLD analysis project Ga0070730, IMG submission 66447) | Surface soil microbial communities from Centralia Pennsylvania, which are recovering from an underground coalmine fire - Coalmine... | ecosystem: Environmental > Terrestrial > Soil > Unclassified ... | reverse complement strand
GCATGCTCGCCCTCGCGGGTGTGTCGTGCTACGACGCAACGAGTACCGATGCGGCGCGCGCGATTCCGCGCCTCGTCACGTACGCGCCGCGCACGGGCGCGATGATGCCGCTCGTCGGCGGCGATACCGCGGCCATTGGACCGCTTGCAGTTGCCGATTACGACGGGGACGGCACGCTCGATCTCTTCGTCGGCGCCCGGATTTATCCCGGGGCATATCCGCTCTCGCCGTCGTCGCATCTCTACCACAATCGCGACGGACGGCTCGAGCTCGACTCAGCGAACGATCATCTGTTCTTCGAGATGGGAATGGTTTCGGCCGCGATGTTTTCAGATATCAACGGCGACGGCGAACCGGATTTGATAGTCACGGTGGAGTGGGGCGGGATCCGGATTTTCTTGAACCATCATGGGCAGTTTACGGAAGCAAACGTCCCGGGACTCACCGATCTCCACGGCCGCTGGAATGGGTTGGCCACGGGTGACCTCGATGGCGACGGCCGGCTGGACATCGTGGCCACGAGCTGGGGCCACAACGTGCAGTACCCTCCGACGGAAGCGCGGCCATTGCTGCTCTATACCGGCTATTTCACGGGAGGCCACAGGCCGGACATCCTGCCGGCGCAAGAGGACCCGCGGATCGGCGCCCCCGCACCCATCGTTCCGTTCGAGCAGTTTGCGCTCGCGTTTCCGGCGGCCGCGCAGCGCATCGGTAGCTTCGGCGCTTATGCGGATGCCAGCGTCGATAAGCTGCTCGGCGCCGCCGCCGCTTCGGCCGCGCGCCTCGGCGCAACGACGTACGACAACGCCGTATTCCTGAACCGCGGTGATCATTTTGAAGCGCACAGCCTCCCCGCCGAGGCGCAATGGACGCCCGCCTTTTATGCAGGCGTTGCCGACTTCAACGGCGACGGCAAGGAAGACATTTTCCTGAGCCAAAACTTTTTCGCGACCGACGTCTCCACCCCGCGCTACGACGCCGGCCGCAGCCTCCTGCTCGTGGGAGACGGGAACGGGTCCTTCGCGGCGGTCCCGGGGGAAGCATCGGGACTGGTCGTTTATGGGGAACAGCGGGGTGCCGCCTCTGCGGACTTCGACGGCGACGGCCGGCTCGATCTGGCGGTGAGTGAGAATGGCGCGCCGACACGGCTCTTCCACAATGTTGGCGCCAAACCTGGTCTGCGCGTGCGCGTGATCGGCCCGGCCGGCAATCCGACCGGCGTTGGCACCCAGATGCGATTGCGGTACGGAGACGCAGCCGGACCCGTGCGCGAAGTCCAGGAGGGGTCAGGTTACTGGTCGCAGAACGGCGCGATCCAGGTGCTGGGCGAGCGGGCCGAGCCGAGCGCGTTGTGGATTCGCTGGCCGGGCGGCCGGGAAGCCGTGATGCCGCTTGCGAAGGGACAACGCCAAATCACGGTTCGGATGCAGAAATAATGAAGGGGCGGGATCGCTCCCGCCCCCTCGACCATCTGACGACATGAGCGTCTAGAACAACCGCAGATACCGCGCCGCGTATCCTGGACGCGCGTCCTGCAGCGCCTTGAAGCGTTCCGCGACGGTCTCCTGGTGGATGGGACTTCCAACCGGAGCCGCCATATCGGGCGCACTCGGTCCACCGAACGTGTACACCGCGCGTTGCAGAATGTCGAGCTCCTTCGCGGGCACGGGCATCTGGCGAGGCGTGCTCGGGATCAGTCCATCAATGCGCCGCCGATTGAAGAAGGGGTCGACGCCCTGTCCCATGAACTCGATCTCTTGCTCGTACTGCAAGTCCTTGAGCAGGGTATCGACGGGCTCGGCGCCGGTCAGCGCCGGCAAACCACCTCGACCCACGCGGCTCTTGTTGATGAGGTTCGCGGCGGTCACCAGGTTTCCGCCACTACGGATCAATCCCTCGGCCCACAGCAGGTCGTTCATCTGTGGCGTATAGAACGGGTCCTGCCCCGTACCGTCGTCCGTGGGAAGGTCTTCACCGCGACTCGCCAACTGGTGATAGCGCACGTGCGCCAGATTACTCTGGTGGTACGAGCCGCGCGCCGGTGGGAAAATTACGACGGTCGCGCACGCGAAATCGGTTCCGGCTCCGGAATCCGCCGGAGCAATCCCGACTTGGGCCTGGTAATTGGCATTCCCCGCAGGTCCAGAGGTGCCATCCCCGACCCGTTTGTCTGCGGAAATCGTCGGACAGGGATTGCCGTTCGGCGCCGGCCACGGGTCCACATGATTGGTCGTCACCAGGGCAGCCACGCGAGTACTCACGCGCTCCGTGGCCACCGAGTTGCCCCAGTTTTTAATGCAATCAATGCCGCACTCGCGGTTGGTCACATCGATGAAATACGACCATTCGAATGGTGCGGTGCTGCTGATTCCTTGCGACGCGTACGTTGCCACCGACGCCCAGTCAGCGGCGGTGTTTTCGGTCGAGTTCCGGGGCCAGAGTGCGATCAGCTCCGCCTGCATCGTCCGAATGAGCTGCTGAATCTGGACGTTGGTATACGCCTGCCCCGAACCGATGCCCATCCAGTCCGGCTCCGTGCTCCAGCCCGTGATTCCCGCCAGTGCGTACGCCTCATTGAGTTTTACGAGCGCGCTATCACGGAGCTGCGCCCGTGTGCTGAATGGCAGCGATGACGGATGCGTCAGATCGGTGTTCTCGTCCGCGAAGAATCCCTGGTCGTAGGTCATGGAGATCGCCGCGAGCGCCATACCCTGCAGCATCTTGCCGATTGCCTTGTTGCGCACCGTCAGCGTGCTGTCTGTCGCGCAATCGAGATCGAAGCAGATGTGGTTCTTCTGTACACCGGTCAGCACCGCATTGGCCGATGCGAGCACGGTGTAATAGCCGTACCACAAGGCTGCCACCGTTGGGCCCCCGGCGGCCTCCGGTGCCGTTGCGCTGTTGTTCCAGCCGCACCGTACCGGACAATCGGAGCCCACCGAGCTGTAATACCGCATCGCTGCGTTGTTCCACGAGGCTGTGTAGTTCTTGGCCATCGCATCCAGCGGCATGACGTAATAGTTGTCGCGCGCCTCCACCCACGACAGAATGCCGCCGGCGAGCAGCTGCTGGAGACCAGCGGGCTGGGAGAGCGCGCGCTGCCGGTCGGGCGCGTTGGGGTTCTCGACGTTCAAATTGCAGCTCGTCGTCAGAATGGCTGCAGCGGCGAGCCCAAACATCGACCACCGCAGCGTCGCAACATCTCGAAGTGAGTTCATGTCGGCCTCCTCAGTAGGTGACTTCGACGACGGCCGACAAGGTCCGGAACTGGGGATATTGGAACCAGTCCATCCGGACCTGGAACGGATCGCCGAAGAGGCCCGAGACTTCCGGATCGAGCCCTGAGTATTTCGTGAACGTGAGCAAGTTGCGGCCCACGATGCCGACGCGCAGTTCGGCGAGACTGCTCAAGCCGATCGCGCGAAGGGTGCTGGGCGAGAACGAATAATTGATCGACAACTCCTTCAGCTTGGCGTACGATCCGTCTTCGATGAAGAAGTCGTTGGGATCGAGTCCGTTGTAGAATCCGACTCCATAGTACGGCAGCGCCTTTTGCGGGCATTTCGGCATCGGATTCGTTGGGACGGTGGTGCCGCCCGGCCCGGCGCCGCACGCGGGATCGTTCGTCGGCTTGCCGAACTGATCCTGTACCCGATCGCGCGTCGCCTGGAAGGCCCATTGCCGCGTGCCGTTGTACAGCTGTCCACCGTGCGACCAATCGAGCAACGCATTCACGGCAATGCGCTTCATGTTGAACGTGACACCGAAGCTCATGTTGAAGTCCGGGTTGGCGTTGCCGATCTTCGTGATGTTGGACGTAAGAGCGCAGGCCCCACCGGCGCCGGGCACTTTGCAGAAGACGTACTTGATCGCGCGCTCGTTCGGCGTGCCGTAGGCGCTCTTGCGCACGACGTACCCGTCCTCGTTGACCATCACGGAATCGGGACTCCACGTCTGCCCCGGGCCCGACAGCGCCTTCTTGGCCGGATCGTCATACAGCTCGTTGACACTCCGCACCCAGTGGTTCCCGTACATCACACCAAGGTCGGATCCGTTGCCCAGGAAGAACGCGGCCGGCATCTGCTCGAAGCCGTAGAGCTGTTCGGGGATCGGCCAACTCGTAATCACCTGGCGCGTGCGGTCGCCGACGATGTTCAGCGTCAGCTGCGTCCCGGGTGTGTTGATCATGCGCGCCGCGAACGTCAGCTCGTGGGTCCGCGCGCGCAGCGCCCCGACGTTTTGCCATTGATTCTGAAAGCCGGTCACCGCGAGCAGCGGCACGAGTATGATCTGGTCGGTCGTCTTCTTCTGTGCGTAGGTGTACTCGAGACTGAATCTGTCGCCGGTGAAGTCCAGGTTCGTACCGAGCTCCAGTTCCGCGGATCGCGCTGGCTTGAGCAGCGGATTTCCGAGGTTGATCGGCTGGAACGTCTTGCCCGTGACGGAGAAGATGTCGTACTGATCGGCGAACGCGGGACGCAGGCCGGCAGTCCCGTACGACGCGTGCAACTTCCACTCGTCTACGCCCGGCACATGAAGGTCCTGCGTGACTCGCCAGGCTCCTGAAACACGATAATAGGTAGCCCAGCGATTCTGCGTGCCGAACAACGACGAGCCGTCGCGGCGAACGAGGCCGTCCAGGATGTAGCGGTCGTGGATGTCGAAGGTTGTGACGGCGTAGAAGTTCTCGTTCCTGATTCGTTCGTCGTCCGAGCCCGACGTCACGGTACTGGCGTCAGTCCCTGACCCGAACTCGGGGACGCGCGGAAACAGCAGCGCACCGGCGTTCGCTTGCAGGAATCGGCTGCGTTGATCCTCAAAGATCGCGGCCACCTTGGTCGTGTTCGTGATGATGCCGAAATGCCTGACACTCGTCAACGTCACGCCACCATTCGCCTGCCAGTTGTTCGTGGACTTATCGAACAGCGATCCCGCGAGCGGCGTCCCCGACGGCGTGAGGAAGCCGAACGGCGTGAGGTCCGTATACTCCTGAGATTCCTGGTCGTATCCGAACGTACCCTCGGCTTGCAACCAGGGCTTTATCCGCCAGCGCAAGCGGCCGGAACCGGTGAACCGGTTGCGATCCTGGTCGATTTTGCGGTTGGCGAGCTCGTACAGCGGGTTCGATTTGTTCGCCACGTCACCGCCGAGCGGGATCTGTGCGACGTACGGCGAGCCGTCGGGGTTGCAGCAGGCCTTGATGTTCACGTCCGGCTGCAGGAACATCATCCCGAAGAACGGCCCGGTCTCGCCTTCCGCCGCGCGGCCATTGGTCGACTTCCCATAGAACGCGCTCAGCGACGCGTCGAAATTCGAATGCAGCTGCTGATCGACGTTGAGGCGGAAGTTCTGCCGGTTGTAACCGCCGAGACCAAAGATGACACCCTTGTTGCGCGTTTCTTCGAACGACGCGTTGAAATTCGTGTTACCGGTACGCTGACCGAGCGACGCGTAGCCGGTCCAGAACTGTCCGGTCGTGACGATGTCGTCCCAAAAATCGTAGTACGTGGAGAACGGATTCTTCGCGATCTGGTCCGCCCTGATAATGCGCGCGCCTCCAGACGTGAGACAGTAATTCCCCGGCGAGCTGACCGTGTTTGTTGGGTTCAGAGTCTTACAGTAGCCGGGCGTCTGCTCGATCTCCCACGCATGGTGATGAGCGAACTGGAGCCGGGTCGGCATCTGGTTCGCCCCACCTTCGATCCGCGTACTGACGCGGAGGCTGCCATCAGGCAGCGACTGCCCGCGTTTCGTGAAAATCTGAACGACACCGTTGGCCGCGTCGGACCCATATAACGCGGAGGCCGCGGCGCCCTTCACGATCTCGACGCGCTCGATGTCCTCGCCGGCGATATCGGCGAGACCGAAGCGTGTGATCACGCCGTCGACGATGATCAGCGGGTCCTGCCGGCCACCGATGCTGGTCGCGCCGCGCAGTCTAAGCGACGGCTCGCCGCCAGGTTGCGCCGAGTTGGGAACGAGCCGCACGGCAGCGACTTTGCCTTCCACCGCCTGGAGCGCGGTCTGACCGGGAACGGCCTGGAGCTGCTCCTGACTGACGCTCGCAACAGTCATCGGAAGTTTGCGGCGGTCGGTCGCCTCGGCGACACCCGTGACGACCACTTCCTCGAGGCGCAGCGGATCGTTGGCGAGCGAAAAGTCCTGCGTTTGCTCACCAGAGCTCAATGTGACTGTCCGGCTCATCGGCTTGTGACCGATGTACCGCGCGGTGAGCACGATCTGCTGACCGTGTGCCGCTTCTGCGGCGATCGTCAGCGTGTACGTGCCGTTCACCGCGGTTATAGCACCAAGGTTCGTGTTTGCCACCAGAACGTTGGCGCCGCCCAGCGGGTCACCGGCGTCGGATGTGACCTTGCCCTTGATCACCGCCTGAGCGGACAAGGGAGCGGTCGGAAACGACAGCATTGCCGCGGCGACGGCAAACGCCAGCGGCGGACCAAACCTAGGTACGCGCATAAGCAGCCTCTCGGGATAAGAGGAGACGCGGAAGGGACGGCACATCGCTTGACGGCTCTGCAATCGCTACGACCCCCTTGGTCCACGCTCGGCGAGCGAGCGTGACGGCCCAACAGACTTTCGGGAGTTCAGCCTGGCGCTGACTAGCGCCGAGGCTTCATACTACGTTCTATTGTGGAGAGCGCTAGAGGGGTTGAATCAAAGGTGAACGTTATTCGACTATCCGTCCTCGCGCTGGTGATCGCATGGCTACCCCTCTCGGCTCAGGGCCGGGTGCGCGGGCGCGTGCTCGATAGCGAGCTGGGCACACCCGTGGGCGGCGCCACCGTCCGAGTCGGCCGCAAGGGCCCCATCGTCAAAACCGACTCGAGCGGGTACTTCCTGGCGCAAAACGTGACGCCCGGAATGACCGGCATCGAGGTCAAGTCGATCGGCTACGAGCCCGGCGAGTTCAACGTCCAGGTCGCCGACACCGGGACTCTTCAGGCGGTGTTTCCGATCAACTTCAACGGCGTCGATTTACCCGCTGTCGTGGTCGAGGCCCGGGCCGAGGTCCTGAGCCCGCGCTATGCTGACTTCGAACGCCGCCGCCATGTCAGCATGGGGACATTTCTGCGGTGGGATGAGCTCCATAAGAACGCGTACACATCGATTGGCGACGCGCTACGGACGGTACGGGGCGTCCGCATGCAGTGTGATCAGCAAACTTTCGAGTGTTTCGCGTACATGGCGCGGACACCGCAGTGCCAGCCCACGTGGTATGTCGACGGCATGGAAGTCCACTCCTTCCACGAGAACACGCCAATTAGTGATGTCTACGGGATCGAGATCTACCGGGGGCCCGGAGAGGTGCCGGCCGAGTTTGGTGGCTCAAACGCCGCCTGCGGTGTGATCGTCGTTTGGACCAAGTCGCGGCCCTACCGCTGAGCGGGGACGACTACTCCTTCGAAGGTGACTGAGCGCGGGCTGAAGAGGCCCGCCGTTATTGCGGTCACGAATAAGTCGGTGAGGCGACTGCGCACCTTGATTCGCAGGTTCGCGATGCGGGCTCCCGATCCGACCTGACCAGCCAGGATATCCTCCGCATTCGGGCGCGACAGTGCCACCAATCCCCAGAAGGCAAACACGGGATGCTTGGTCACGCTGAACGTCGCGCCCTGCACCGGCGTCTGCGCCGGCTCGGCCATCGACGTCGGAACGCCGAGCTCGCTCGCATCGAAGGTGAGGGCGCAGCCACTCGTCAGGAGCGCCCCTACCAACGCCAGCAGGGGAAGCCCCGCGCGACGTACACGATGGATCACGAATCTCCCGGAAAAAAAGGGGCGCACCGCAAGAGGCGGTGCGCCCCAAAGCTACAGTGACTTACATCCCGAGGGGAGCCTTCAGGGCCACATGCGCGCCGATGCCGATGATTCCGCGCGTGGCGCCGCCAAGCTTCTGGGAATCATACGCCAGATGCAGGCCGAGCATTCCGAAACTGACGTTCGCACCCAGGACCCAGCCGACGTCGGATTCCGTGCTGCCGCCTTCCGGCTTGGTCCAGCGATTGCCGACGGAGAGGTAGGGCTCGATGCTCAGTCCGGGCGTCGGAACGTTGACGCTGATGCCGGCGCCGGCGTTGAGCATCGTGAGCTTGGGCTGGGTCGCCGTCCCGGTGATGGCGCTGGCCGTGCCCGCGCCGAGCTGAAAGTTGAGGGCGATGGGGATCAGGCTGCCGCCGATCACCTTGAACGCGGCCTCACCACCAACCGACGTCGTGCTGCTGGAAAACCCGTTGGGTTTCCAGCTTGCGACGCCGGCGGTGAGACTGATGTTGGCGAGCCCGAACGTGGCGCGCGCGCCGAACGCCGTTCCCTTGCCGCCGTTCGTGTTCGGGAAGCCAAGATCGCCGTCGATCGTGACGCCCGTGCCTCCCTTCGGGTTGTTCCAGACGGGCATGCCCGCCCACTGAGCAAACGCGGGAGTCGCGCCCAAGGCCACAAGCGCCGCTATCGTCGCAATCCGCTTCATTCGTATCCCCCTTTATCAATGATCAACGCCCAATAATCAACGATCAATGATCCCAATAATCAACGATCAATGATCATTGATCAATGATCATTGATCAATGGACACTGCTTCAGTGCACCCACACGGCGCCAAGTGACACACCCGTGAGGTCGCCCAGTCCCGCGCTGATGCGCGCGTCGAACCGCGGCGTCAGCCGGAAGTCGGCGCCGAGTCCGAGATCGAACTTGAAATCCGACGTCCCGTTGCCGGCGATCAGAAACCCCGTCGGCTGGACATACGGAACGATGCTGACCTTCGAGTCCTTGGGGTCGACCCGGCGCCCGAGCGACAACCCGACCGGCACGATCAGCGCTGACGCTCCACTCACGAATTCGCCGCCGATCCCGAGGATCAGTGCGCCGTCGAGGGGAAAGTCCTCGGTATGCGACACGACGCGCTCACGCGCTTCGGCGCCGAGGAGCAGCACGGAGTTGGCGCCGCTGCCCGGCGCCCAGATGCCGCCGCGAAATCCAATGTCGAACTTCCCCGTTGCGTAGCGGTACACGCCTTCGAATGCCGTCCCGCCGGGGTCCGGGAATGTCAGCACCAGTCCGATTTCCGAACGGTTGAACGCGCGGTACGGCGCGTTGAAACTGGGCATTCCCGTCGCCTGCGCCGCCGCGCCACAAACGACACCGAGCATCAGCAGGCACAACACCCGAAGCCAACGCATTACCTACTCCTCGAGATTCGGTGCGAGGGTTACCCGACGAAGGATGCGGCGTTCCGAGAACACATCTAGTGCCAGAGTGAAATACCGATCCGTCCACCGATCGCGATCGTGCTCGGGACGCCGAGCGTCGTATTCTCCGATGTCCACTGGAACCCGACCTCATACCGCCAGGCGCCGCTCCCGTACGGTTTGCGCCAACCGACGCCGGCGCCGAGCTGCACCTGCGTACCGCTGTTCGTCCCGTTATCTGACAACACCAACCCGGCACCGCCCGTCAAATACATCCCGCGATGATGACCACCTGGGCTGTTGGCATACAGGACATTGATACTCGGCGTGATCATGTATGTCGTCGTGCCGCCTACCGTGCTGATGCTCAGTGTGCCGCGGGGCTCCCACATCAGATTGCCGGAACGCGGAACGAAGCCGAAGCGCACGTCGACCGGCGTCAGAATGACGAGGCCGCCGCTGACACCGTTCGGTTTGACGTACGCCGCGCCCAGATCGACCCCGAGCTCGTGCTCGGCACCGCCCATCGAATTGCCTGTCGCCCTCCGCTGCGCCTGCGCCGGTGCGGCCGCGAGTACCACGAGTGACGCCAGTAGCATCCCGCCGAAGAGTTTTCGCATGTCCGTGCCCTCACACTGGGGGTGATAAATGGCCCGTCAGGGAGATCCCCGACGGGCCATCTGTATCAACACGCTGGCTTAACGCCAAAACGACATGCCGACGCGGGCACCGATATCGAAATGACTCGGAACGCCCTTGCTCGTATTCGCAAAGTTGTACTTGAAGAAGCCCTCGAGACGCCAGGCGTTGGATTCCATCGGAATCCGCTTGCCGATACCGGCGTTCAGCGAGAGTTGCGTCGCGCTCGTGCTCGGCGTGCCGCTGGTACCAACGTTCGTCCAATCCAGGCCGAGACCGCCGGTGAGATACGCACCGCGGCGGGCACTCGCGGTGCCCAGGCGATACAGCACGTTCACGTCAGGCGTGAACGACAGATTGTGGCCGCCGAGACCGGTGAAATAGCTGAGCGTAAACCGCGGCTCGAACGAGAGCGGCCCGCTGGCCAGGAAGCCCCACCGAATGTCGACAGGTGTTCCAGCTTCGAACGAACCGCAGCTCGTGACGCAGCCCGAGCCGTAATGGCTATACGCTGCACCGAGATCGACGCCGATTTCATTCTTGGCGACGCCACCACCGCCGGCTGATGCGCGGCGCTGAGCGACCGCCATGTGCGGGAGCGCCACCAGCGCGACTGCCGCCAGAAGACTACCCGTGACCTTCCGCATAAAGCCTCCAGTTGGGGTGAAAAAACCGCCACATCGTTAAGAACCACAACGAGTTCTGTCAACTAGGGAATCGCAGAAATGACGACGGCCCGTCCGCTAGAACGCTGACGGGCCGTCATTTACAACCTGGCGAGTGACGCGGCTCACGCCGCGCTTGGTCGCTTACTACTTGCCGAAGGTCAACCCGACCGTGAGCGGCAGGAATTTCGTCGAGCCACCGGTCGTGCTCACGCTCGTGTAGCGGCTGCCGACCACGAGCCGCGTGCTGCTTGTGCCCATCTTGAATGCCACGGCCGCGCCGAACCCAAACCCGATCTTCGATTCCGAACCCGAGACGCCGCCCGCATCGACCTTCACGTTGTAGTAGCCCAGCCCGCCCATCAGTATCACACGAGCAGGCGCGCTAGCCGGCATCAAACCATAGAGGAACGAGGCCATTCCGCCGGCGATCTTGGTATTGCCGGAGATGCCGTTGTTGTGCGAGGTCGTCGAATACGACAGGTCACCACGAATGCCGATGTTGCCAGGCAGCCAGTACGTGGCCCCTGCGCCGCCCACAAAGCCCATCTTGTCGGCTGTGTTGTAATCTCCCATGGGCAAGAGCAGACCAGCGTTGACGCCGTAACGCCAGCTGCCCTGCGCCATCGCGGGGCGGGTGGCGGTCAGACACAACGCCACCATGAGCACTGCCAGTCCTAGCCGCTTCATACGTACCCTCCGGGGGAAAAAGGGATTTTAGGTGTTTTAGGACTTCAGGACTGGCACCACTTTTGGAAATGAACCCTCTAAAGTCAACCCTCGGCAGGGCCTGCCCGGCGTGCCACGATGCGCACAACGTTCGATGCCACTTGCAGAAAGCCGCCTGCGACCCGCAGCCGGGTTGGGGTCCCGCTTGCCCCCGCCGGCGTGATCTTGACGATTCCCTCCCCCAGCAGCGTCATGAAGGGCGCATGCCGGGGGAGGATACCGACCAGGCCGTCATAGGCGGGCGCGACCACAGCTTCGGCCTCGCCGCTGAATACCGCCCGTTCCGCCGAAATGACAGATACGTGCATCAGGCCGAGGCCATCTTCTTGGCCTGCGCGATGACGTCCTCAATGCCGCCTTGCATGTAGAAAGCCTGCTCCGGAAGCTGGTCGAACTCACCCGCGACCACTCGCTCGAACGACGCGATCGTGTCTTCGAGCTTGACGTACTTGCCTTCCAGGCCGGTGAACTGCGCCGCCACGAAGAACGGCTGCGACAGGAACCGCTGCACCCGCCGCGCGCGCGCGACGAGCAACTTGTCCTCTTCCGACAGCTCGTCCATACCGAGAATCGCGATGATGTCCTGGAGATCTTTGTACCGCTGGAGAATGCGCTGGACTTCAACGGCGACCTTGTAGTGCCGCTCACCCAGATACTGCGCGTCCAGGATCCGGCTCGACGACGAGAGTGGGTTCACGGCGGGATAGATCCCCAGCTCCACGATGGCGCGGTCGAGCACGACCGTCGCGTCGAGGTGCGAGAACGCGGTCGCGGGCGCGGGATCGGTGAGATCGTCGGCGGGCACGTAGATCGCCTGTACCGACGTGATCGAACCCTTCTTGGTGGAAGTGATGCGTTCCTGTAACTCGCCCATCTCCGTCGCGAGCGTCGGCTGGTAACCGACGGCGGATGGCATTCTCCCCAGCAACGCGGACACTTCCGAGCCCGCTTGCGTGAACCGGAAGATATTGTCGATGAACACCAGCACGTCCTGACCTTCGACGTCGCGGAAGTATTCCGCGACGGTGAGGCCCGACAGTCCGACGCGCAGGCGCGCACCGGGCGGCTCGTTCATCTGTCCGTAGATCAGCGAGCAAGCGCCGAGCACGCCGCTCTCTTTCATTTCCAGATAGAGATCGTTGCCCTCGCGCGTACGCTCGCCCACGCCGCAGAACACGGAGCGGCCGCCGTGTCCCAGGGCGACGTTGTGAATCAGCTCCATGATGACGACGGTCTTGCCGACGCCGGCGCCGCCGAACAGGCCGATCTTGCCGCCCTTCACGAACGGCGCGATGAGATCGATGACCTTGATCCCGGTCTCGAAGATTTCGGTTTTGGGCTCGAGATCGACGAACTTCGGCGTGCCGCGGTGAATCGGCCAGCGCTCGGCGTCCTTGGGAATGGGCGGGCCCTCGTCGACCGGTTCGCCAATCACATTGAGGATGCGGCCGAGCGCCGGCTTACCGACGGGGACCGTGATCGGCTGGCCGGTGTCGACGACTTCCATGCCGCGGACGATGCCGTCGGTCGAGCTCATGGCGACCGCGCGGACCTGATTGCGGCCGATGTGCTGCTCGACCTCCGCGACGAGCTGGCCACCATCGACCTTCACCGTGACCGCGTTGTAGAGCTCGGGCAACTGCTCGGGCTCGAACTCGACGTCGAGAACGGGTCCGATGACCTGGACGACTTTACCGACGGTGTGCTTTTGCTCAGTGGTCTTGGTTGCCATGTCCTATCCTTTGAGAGCCTCCGCCCCACCTACGATCTCCGCCAATTCCTGCGTGATCTGCGCCTGGCGAGCTCTGTTGAACGTCCGCTGCAAGATGTTGAGCATGTCGCTGCCCGCGTCCGTCGCATTCTTCATTGCCGTGCGCCGCGCGCCGTGCTCGGCGGCCGCGGTCTCGACCAGCGCGCGGAACGTCTGGTTCTGGACATATAAAGGAAGCAGCTCGCTGAGGATCTCCTCGGCGGAAGGGCGCAGGATGTAGTTGGTCGCCCTTTGCCGCCCTGCACCGCCCTGCGCCGCCGGGGGCTCCACGGGCAGGATCCGGAGCGTGGTCGGCGGCGTCGAAACCGCCGAATTGAACTTCGCGAATACCACATCCACCTCGTCGAGCTCGCCCCTGGCAAATCGATCCATCAATGGCTTTGCCAGCTCGGCGGCGTGCTCGAGTGTGGGGCGATCGCCGATGTCCACGCGCTGGGAGGCGATGTTGCGCTTGGTGAACTTGAAGTAGCTGACGCCCTTTTTCCCCACGAGGTGCAGCTCCGTGTGGGCGTCCTGCCGTTCCAGCTCCTCGAGGCGGCGCCGTGCTTCGCGGATCAGATTCGCGTTGAACGCGCCGCACAACCCGCGATTCGACGTGATGAGCAGCAATGCCGCGCGCCGCACGCCGCTGCCCCTCCCGCTGCCGCCGGGCTGTCGCAGCAGCGGAAACCGCTCCGCGAGCTCGGGGGAGTAGAGTTGCCCGATGACTTCGGCCAATGCCTGAGCGTACGGCCGCGCGCCAACCACGCGATCCTGCGCGCGCTTCAACTTGGACGTGGAGACGAGCTCCATCGTCTTGGTGATCTTCTTTGTGTTCTGAACGGAGCGGATGCGCCGTTTCAGCTCGCGTGGCTTCGCCATTACAGCGCCTTGTACTCCTCGATCGCCTTCTTCAACCGGGCATTGAGATCGTCGGAGAGCGCTCGACGCGTGCGAATCTCGTCCACGATGCCGGAATGCTGTGCCGCCATGAACTCGAGCAGCCCTTTCTCCCACGCCTTGATCTCGGGCACCGCGACGTCGTCCAGCAGCCCGTTCGTGACCGCGAAGATCACGAGCACCTGCTGCTCGACCGGCATGGGCTGATACTGCGGCTGCTTGAGCACTTCGACGACGCGCGCGCCGCGGGCGAGCTGCTTCTGCGTCGCGGGATCGAGCTCCGAGCCGAATTGCGCGAATGCCTCGAGCTCGCGGTATTGCGCGAGATCGAGCCGCAACCGTCCCGCGACCTGCTTCATCGCCTTGATCTGGGCATTGCCGCCCACGCGGCTCACGGAGATGCCGGCGTTCACCGCGGGCCGCACGTTCGAGTAGAAGAGATCGGTCTCGAGAAAGATCTGGCCGTCGGTGATCGAAATGACGTTGGTCGGGATATATGCCGATACGTCACCCGCTTGCGTCTCGATGATCGGCAGCGCCGTTAGCGAGCCGCCGCCCATTTCTTCCGAGAGCTTTGCCGCGCGCTCCAGCAGGCGGCTATGGAGGTAGAAGACGTCGCCGGGATAAGCTTCGCGCCCCGGCGGGCGCCGCAGCACCAGCGACAGCTGGCGATACGCTGCTGCCTGCTTCGAGAGATCGTCGTACACGCACAGCGTGGCTTTCTTCTCGTCGTACATGAAGTACTCGGCCATCGTACAGCCGGAGTAGGGCGCGATGTACTGCATCGGCGCGGGCTCCGATGCCGACGCGACGACGACGATCGTATACTCCATCGCGTCGTGCTCCTTCAAGCGCTCCACCACCGCCGCGACGGTCGAGTTCTTTTGCCCGATCGCGACGTACACGCAGATGACGCCCTGCCCTTTTTGATTGATGATCGTGTCGATCGCGATCGCGGTCTTGCCTGTCCCACGGTCACCGATGATCAGCTCGCGCTGGCCGCGGCCGATCGGGATCATCGAGTCGATCGCCTTGATGCCGGTCTGCAAGGGCTCTTTTACGGGCTGGCGCTTGATGATGCCGGGCGCGACGATCTCGACCTTGCGGGTCTTGGTCGTATGAATCGGGCCGAGGCCATCGACCGGCCGGCCGAGCGCGTCGACCACGCGGCCAACCATGGCGGGGCCCACGGGGACCTCGAGCACGCGCGCAGTGCGGCGGACCTCGTCGCCTTCGCGCAGCTGGAGGTAATCGCCGAAGATGACGGCGCCGATGTTGTCTTCCTCGAGGTTCAGCGCGAGGCCGGTGATCTTGTCGCCGGTCGCCGAGACGGTGAAGTCGAGCATCTCTCCGGCCATCGCGGAGGTCAGCCCGTAGATGCGGGCGATGCCGTCCTTCACTTCCAGGACCGTACCGACTTCGCGGACGTCGATGTCCGCCAGGTCAGCCGCCTGGATTTCCTTGAGGAGCAGCTCTTTCAGCTCGCCGGGACGCAGGATGGAATCGGTGGCCATGTCTTATCGCCGTGAGAGATTGTGAAAAATATCACAAGATCGGGCTTCGGCAACGGGCGCCGGAATGTGCCGACGCGCCGGATGGGCTGGGTAGGGGCGCAGCATGCCGCGCCCCTGCCCTGATTTCACACGCGGGATCTGGTCCTGCCTCGCAGAAACCTGGTCAGCACACCGCGCGGCCCCAATTCCCGCAATTCCACAGGAGTCGCACCGGCGACGCGCCGTGCGGCTCCGGCCAAATGACTTGGCGAGGCGTAGCCGAGGATGCGAACGACGCACCGGACGGTGTACCCCGGGTTACCGAGCAGGTCTGCCGCGCAGGCGGCGCGCGCGACGTCGATGACGCGCTTGAGATTTGGCGCTCCCCCCGCGCCGAATTCGCGGGAAAGATGCTCACGCGTCACCCGCAACGCCGCGGCGACGTGCGCGGTTTTCGTGGGCGTGCCGGCGCGGCGCAGCACCTCCTCCCACGCGGCGAGCTGCAGGCGGTCAGTGAGGCGCAACAGTCGCGGGGCGTCCGCGAGCGCGCGACGCCGCGCAACCTGGGCCGTGCGGGCAGCGATCCATTCGCCCGCGACCGCGTTGTCGACGCCTTCGACGAGGACGCCGGTAAAACCGGCATCACGACATGCGGCGAGGAGCGCGCCGTCGTCCGGCCGCACCGCGGTGAGCGCGTACATCGGAATCCGCGGAAACTGCGCCGGCAGCGTCAATCCCTCGCCGTCGCAGTGGCGCACGTCGAGCACCACCGCGTCCACGAGCCGGTGTTCGAGCAGATGTCGCACGGCCTGGATGCTGCGGCACAGCCGTACGTTCCCGGCGCCGCGGGGATAGCCGCGCTTGACCGCACGGCGCGCCTCGCGGCGCGGATGGAAGACCGGCACCACGGGGTACGCGCTTGGCGCCGCCTTCATGCCTGCACCAGCGCATGCTGCATTTCCGCGGCCTGCTGCAACACCTCCCGCGCGTTGGCGTAACTCACGGTCTCGCGGGCTTCATCGAACTGCCGCCAGACGCATTCGGTAATTCCTTCCGCCGCTTCGGGGACGGGGTCGCCGCGCCGCGACTCGAACAAAAAAAAGTGGCAATACTTGTGAATCGTCTTGCCGCGAAACCGGAAATACCAGTCGATGACCTTGATCGGTCCGTGCAGCAACAGGTCCTGCAATCCCGTTTCCTCGGAGACCTCGCGCCGCGCCGCGTCGGCCGGCGGTTCGGCCATTTCGAGGTGGCCTTTGGGAAATCCCCAGTTCTGGTAAGAGTCGCGGATGAGCAGAAAGCGCACTTGGCCGTCAGGCCCGCGTCGAAAGACGACGCCGCCGGCGCTCGTTTCGCGTTGCGCGCGCGGCTGGGACTTTCTGGACTTTTTCCCGCGGCGGCTCATGGAATTGCGTGCACGTTGATTTCAGAAGACCGAGAAAGTGAAATACTTCCTG
>Ga0070730_10002454_pt1 | contig 16843 bp, 14 predicted proteins | sample Coa_R1_3_FD_66447 | JGI IMG/M metagenome (GOLD analysis project Ga0070730, IMG submission 66447) | Surface soil microbial communities from Centralia Pennsylvania, which are recovering from an underground coalmine fire - Coalmine... | ecosystem: Environmental > Terrestrial > Soil > Unclassified ... | reverse complement strand
CGGCCGTTCGTGCGCGCCGGTGGCCAGGATCACCTCGGCGGCGCGGACCTGCCAAAGACGCTCTCTCGGCAGATGGGCGGCCGGCGCGGCAAGCGAGTCGGTGACGCGCTCCACCAAGCCCAGGTGGTTATGATTGTAATATCCGAAGGCTGTCGTTCGAGGCAGTGCGCTGACGTTCGCGCGTTCCGTGAGCGTCGTGACGGCCCCCTTCAGCCATACGTCGGCGCTGCGCCCGTCGATGATGGACCTGGAATCGTGCAGGAGCGTCCCGCCGAGTTCGGCCTGCTCATCGACGAGCATCACGCGACGTCCCGTCTCTGACGCTGCGAGCGCGGCCGCCAGACCGGCCGGGCCGCCGCCGACCACAAGGACGTCGCAATGGGCGTAGCGATGGACGTAGCGATCGGGGTCGGGGACGGAGGGCGCGACACCCAGGCCGGCCGCCGCGCGAATCCCCCGTTCATAGACCTTGGTCCAGAACGACCGCGGCCACATGAAGGTCTTGTAGTAGAAGCCGGCGGCCAGCACCGGGGACAGGAGGTCGTTCACCGCGCCGAAGTCGCGGTCGAGCGACGGCCAATGGTTCTGGGACGCGGAAGTGAGACCCTCAACCGCCTCGATCACGGTGGCTCGGCTGTTTGCATCGACGCGCCCGGCGCCCCGGTCGACGGAAATCAGGGCGTTCGGCTCGTCCGATCCGTGGGAAACCACCCCGCGCGGCCGGTGATATTTGAACGAGCGGCCGACAAGGCGGATCCCATTGGCCAGTAGCGCAGAGGCGACCGTGTCGCCCGCAAAAGCCTCGATGGGTCTGCCATTGAAACGAAAGCGGATCGGCCTCGTCCGGTCAATGCGGCCGCCGACACTCAGGCGAAACGGCGCGGACATCATTCGCCTCCGGTCGGAAGGTCAGGGCGTGGAGACCCGATCGGATAGGTCTGGCGGAACGCGTCGCTGGCCGTGTCGCGCACGGCGTTGAACCAACGCGCGCACCCGTAGGCATGCAGCCAGCGCTCGGCGTGCAGCCCTTTGGGGTTATTCCGGTAGAAGAGGAATTCCGCCCAGGCCTGGTCGTCCACCGCGGCCGGATCGACGGGACGCACGATGTGGGCCTGGCCGCCGCAATGGAACTCCGTCTCCGGGCGCGGACCGCAATAGGGGCAGGCGACGAGCAGCAGGGCGGGCCTCAATGCGCAACCGCGGCGGCGGCCGCTTCGTCGATCAACCGGCCGGTCCGGAAGCGATCGAGGGTGAATGGGGCGTTGATCGGATGTGGCTCGCCCTTGGCGAGGGTCCAGGCGAACACGTGGCCCGATCCCGGCGTGGCCTTGAAGCCGCCCGTGCCCCAGCCACAGTTGACAAAGAGGCCGGGCACCGGGGTCTTGCCGAGGATCGGCGACCGATCCGGCGTCACATCGACCACCCCGCCCCAGCTTCGCAACATCCGCATCCTGGAGAACTGGGGAAACAGCTCGCAAATGGCTTCTAGCGTATGGGTGGTGATGTGCAGTCCCCCCTGCGGGCTGTACGACACGTACTGGTCGGTGCTCGCCCCGATGACGAGCTCGCCCTTGTCGGACTGCGAGATGTAGGCATGGACCGCATTGGACATTAGCACGCAGGGAAAGACCGGCTTGACCGGCTCCGAGACCAGCGCCTGCAGGGGGAAGCTCTCCAGCGGCAGCCGAACGCCGGCCCGCTCCATGACGACACTGGTGTGCCCGGCTGCGGCGACGCCGATGCGCGGCGTGCTGACGCGGCCGCGCGTGGTCTCCACGCCGGCCACCGCGCCGTTGCGATTGCGGTGAATGCCCGTCACTTCGCAACCTTCGACGATGTCCACGCCCAGGGCATCGGCGCCACGCGCGTAGCCCCACGCCACTGCATCATGACGCGCCACGCCGCCGCGGCGTTGCAGGGCGCCGCCCATCACCGGGTAGCGGATGTCGGGCGAAGTGTTCAGTGGGGGACAGAAGGCCTTCACCTGTTCGGTCGTCAGCCATTCATTGTCCACGCCGTTGAGCCGGTTCGCATAGATGTGCCGCCGCAAGCTGCGCACGTCGTGCTGGTTGTGCGCAAGCATCAGCACGCCACGCTGCGAGAACATCACATTGTAGTTGAGCTCCTGTGACAGGCCCTCCCACAGCCTCACCGCGTGATTGTAGATGGCGGCGCTTTCCTCATGGAGATAGTTCGAGCGGATGATCGTAGTGTTGCGGCCCGTATTGCCGCCGCCGATCCAAGCTTTCTCCAACACGGCAATATTCCGCATGCCGTGGATCTTGGCCATGTAGTAGGCGGTGGCCAGTCCGTGCCCCCCTCCGCCCACGATCACCGCGTCGTAGGCGCCCTTGGGTTCGGCGCGACGCCATTGGCGCGGCCAGCCCTGTTGCGCGTTGAAGGCCTCGGAAGTCAGCGCTCCGATCGAAAACCGTCTCATAGGCGGGGCATCAGAAGTTGCGCCTCACCGTGACCCCGAACCGGCGGGGTTCGCCCGGCCACCGGATACCGGTGAAGGTGCAGCACCAGTTCTGCGGGAAGAACTCCTCGGTGTATCTCTTGTCGAACATGTTCTTGACGTAGACCGTCACCGCCCATTGCAGGCTCTCGAACTGGAGACTTGCATCGAAGAGGTTGCGGTCTCGTTCCTTTGACAGATTGTCGATGGTCCAATAGTTTCCGCTGCGTTCCGTATAGTCTATTCTCACCGTGGAATACCATGGGGTTCCACGGACTTCGAAGTCCCGGCGATATTGCAGCCCAATCTGGGTGGACCACCTATAAGTAAAGGGCAGGCTGTTGCCGACGATCTGGGACGGGACGACCGGAACTGAGCGCTCGAAGCCGGCGCCCGTCGGCACATATTTGTCGATCCGGCTGTCGGTGTATCCGACGGCGGCGTCGACCCGGAACCCGTAGGGAAGCTGCGCCTCCGCGTCCACCTCGGCGCCGGCCACCCGGCTCTTGGCGACGTTGAACAGCCCCTGGAGCGCTTGGCTCAGGGCGAACACCTGATAGTTGCTTATGTCGTTGTAGAAGAACGCGCCGTCCAGCCGCAGCCTCCTGTCGAACAGCGTGCTTTTCGCCCCCACCTCATAGCTGGTGACCGACTCGGCCTTGTATGACGCCGGAAAGACGGCGCCGGGCGAGTTGAAGCCGCCGCTGCGGAAGCCGACGCCATAGGTGGCGTAGGTGAGAACGTCGGACGTCCAACGATAGGCGAGTGACAACTTAGGCTGCACCTTGGACCAGCTGGCGCTCACGACGTTGCCCGTGAGCAGGTCCATCTGCCGGCGGTGCTCATCATCCCAGCGCAGCGCCGCCGTGAGCTCGAGCTTGCTGGTCAGGTCGTAGTTGACCTGGCTGAACACCGCGGCGTCCGTCCCGTGTTCGTTGATTTTGGTGATCGGCAGGACAAATCCGAGAGGGTCAGTGGGGTCGAGCGTCAGCAGCAGGTTGGTGTTGACGACGTAGTCCTGCCAAAGGCCATAGCCCCCGACCATCCAGCGAAAGCGCTGATTGGACGGCGACGTCAGCCGAAGCTCCTCGGACGTGCCGCTCTTGTGGCGGGCCTGCGTGGCCCCGATGTTCTGATCCGGCAGCCAATCGAGGCTTTCCCGCAGGAACAGCCTGACGTCCTCATAGCTGGTTACCGAGGTCAGTTTCGCGAACCCGAAATCGTAATCGATCTTCGCGGAACCGTTGAAGATCTGTCGATTGGAGTATCCGAGGACGCCGCTCTGGATGGGCGTCGTGAAGTCGTTGGGATTGTTGGTCGGGATATAGTACGAGGCGCCGGCGTGCAGGGTGTTGTAGCCGGCTCGCACATCGACGGTGAGCTTGTCCGTGAGGTTGCCGATCAGGCGGCCTTGCACGTCGCCGTTGCGGCTGAAGTCCACCCTTCGCGGCTCACCGGCGTTGGTCAGCACCGAACTCTTGAACACGCCGCCGAAGTCCTCGACGTTGCCGGCCAAGGAGAACATCAGCTTGTCCTTGATCAGCGGCCCTCTGATCGCTCCCTGCAGTATCTCGTCATCGCCGTTGGCGTATGTGCCCTGAAAATATCCCTCCAGGTCATTCGTCGGCGGCTTGCTGGTGACGACGATGGCGCCGCCCATGGCGTCGCGCCCGTAGAACGCGCCCTGGGGACCTTTCAGGACTTCGATGCTCTTGATGTCGTAGAGAGGCTGGGAAAAGCTGTCCGAGGAGATGAGCTGGACGCCGTCGATGACGAAGGCGACGGCGGGGTCGCCGTTGCGGACCTGCCCGACGCCCCGGATGGTGATCGCCGCCAGTCCCGGGTCCTGGGATTCGACGATCGAGACGTTGGGCGTGATGTTCATCACGTCGCCGATCTGGCGGATGCTCTTCTGCGCGATGGTCTGCTCGGATACGGCGACGATCGATTCCGGCACGTGGGCCAGGATTTCGGATCGCCGGCGCGCCGTGACAACGACTTCGCCCAGGGTGTTGTCGGAGGCCACCGGAGACGAAGTTGGCTGATCCTGAGCCTGCGCCCGGCCGCCGATCGCTGCCGCGATCGCCGTGCCCACCAGCAACAAGGCCCTCAGCGATGTCAGTTCATGTCTCATTCTGTTCCCCAGCGTCGTCACAGACCTGCTGTCAAGTGAGTAGCAGTTTAGATTTGATTTTTTCCTGATTATAAGGTAGTCTATGACCAAAAAAAGTACGTCCCAAAGGCAATGTATTAACAGAACATACTCTAGAGTTATTGATTATTAGGGGTCAGCTTGACCGACCTTTCAGCAAGATCAGGCTATTGTCATCACGCACGGAGGCCAACTGCCCTTGACGGATAGCCGCGGGCCGGCCGCGACTCGCCCACCTATCCCTTTCGGGTAGGGTTGGCGTCGCCGCGCTGCCGTTGCATTGGGCCGCGAATTGCTGCGAGGCTCTGCCGGCGCGGCGCCCACGGGGTCGGCCGCGGGAGGTGGCGATGAGCAGCGAGGACTTTCCGCCCAAGCTGGAACTGGCGTTGAAGGCGCTGTCGATCAGCCGCGGGCGGCTCGCGGCGCTGCTGGGGGTCGACAAGTCGGTGGTCAGCCGCTGGATCAAGGGCGTCAACGGGCCGACCGAGCACAACCTCTCGAACCTGACGGCGATCATTGCCGAACGGCGACCGGGGTTCACGATGCTTGACTGGGAGACCACCGTGCCCCGCCTGACGGAAAAACTCGGCGTCGAGGAAGCGGAAGCGGAGAAGCGCCGGCCGCCGCCGGGTCTCGCCGACTGGCTGCCGGCCCGGGTGCTGGACGAGGCCATGGCGACGGCGGCGGCGCGGGGGGACGCCTATACGGGATTCTGGCGCACCACCCGCCCGGCGATCGATCCGCCCGGCGGGTTCATCCACGACCGCGTCCTGATCCGCCGCGGGGTCGGCGGCCTGCTGACGTTCCGCCTGGGCGTGGTGGACATGCGCTTCGAAGGCTGGGCCTGCCCCAATCAGACCCAGCTGGTCGGCGCCGGCGTCGACGAGGAGACCGGCGTGTTCATCTTCATCATCCTCAACGCGGTGCTGCGCAATCGAGCCGACGTGATGGATGGCCTGGGCCTCACCTGCCAGCGTACGGCGGGCGGCACGCCGGTGGCGTCCGCGGTGCTGATGGAGCGCACCGGTTTCCTCAGCGACGACCCGGACGCCGACGACGCCCGCTACGAGGCGTCCCTGCACGGCGACCCTCTGGCGCCGGAAGGCTCGGTGCCCGAGGCGGTCCGCAGGCATCTGTTCCGCGACGTGGGACCGGCGGCGATGGCGGCCGGCGGCGAGGCGCTGCTGCGCATGCCGTTCGCCCAGTCGATGTCCAGGGGCCCCGCGCCCGGGACCCCGTTCCCGGACTAGCCTAGAGCCGCTCGACGATCGTGACGTTGGCGAGGCCGCCGCCTTCGCACATCGTCTGCAGGCCGTAGCGCTTGCCGCGGGCCTTCAGCGCATGCAGCAGGGTGGCCATCAGCTTGGTCCCCGAGGCGCCGAGCGGGTGGCCAAGGGCGATGGCGCCGCCGTTGACGTTGAGGCGGTCCGGATCGGCGCCGGTCTCCTTGAGCCAGGCCACGGGCACCGAGGCGAAGGCCTCGTTGACTTCGAAGAGGTCGATGTCGTCGATGGTCATGCCGGCCTTGGCGAGCGCGCGCTTGGTGGCCGGGATCGGCGCCTCCAGCATGATCACCGGGTCGCCGCCCACCAGGGTCAGGTGGTGGATGCGGGCGATCGGATCGACGCCGAGGGTCTTCAGGCCCGCCTCGCTGACGACCATGACACCCGAGGCGCCGTCGCAGATCTGGCTGGAGGTGGCGGCGGTGAGCTTGCCGTCGTCGCGCAGCAGCTTGACACCCCTGATCCCATCGAGGCTGGCGTCGAAGCGGATCCCCTCGTCGACGGTGTGCAGGGTCTTGGCGCCGTCGGCGTCGGTGATCTCGATGCCGACGATCTCGTCCTTGAAGGCGCCGCCCTGCGTGGCCGCGACCGCCTTCTGGTGGCTGCGGTAGGCGTATTCGTCGAGCTGGTCCTTGGTCAGGCCGTACTTGGCGGCGACCATCTCGGCGCCCATGAACTGGCTGAACTGAATGTTCGGGTAGCGCGCCTGCTGGCGCGGGCTCATCGGCGTGCCGAGGCCATTCTGGGCCGGCAGGATCACCGGGGTCCCCATGGGAACACGGGTCATGCTCTCGACGCCGGCGGCGATGACGATGTCCTGGGTGCCGCTCATCACCGCCTGGGCGGCGAAGTGCAGGGCCTGCTGCGAGGAGCCGCACTGGCGGTCGACGCTGGTGGCCGGCACGCTCTCGGGGAAGCCCGCGGCCAGCACGGCGCCGCGGCCGATGTTGTTGCCCTGCTCGCCGGCCTGGCCGACGCAGCCCATGATGACGTCCTCGACCAGGGCCGGATCGGCGCCGGTGCGCTCGATCAGGTTGTTCAGCACCTGGCCGGCGAGGTCGGCCGGATGCCAGCCGGCGAGCCTGCCCTTCTTGCGCCCGCCGGCGGTGCGGGTGGCGGCGACGATATAGGCTTCGGCCATGGGGCGGTCTCCGGGGGAGGGGTTTTGGATGACGGTCCTCATTAAATAGAGGTGACCCTAGCGTAAGCCAAGGGTCTTGGCCGGGTGGAAAAGCAGCGCTTTCGGACACGCCGGCTTTGGACAAGCGACACGATGTCCGGCCAAGGGGGCGAGCGCCCGAGGGCCTATAATGCCGGGGCGCAACCTCGGAGGCCTGCAGCGATGACCAGAACCACAGCCGACCTGATGGCCGAGACGCTGCACAAGGCAGGCGTCAAGCGGGTCTACGGGGTCGTGGGCGACTCCCTGAACGGCTTCACCGACGCGCTGCGGCGGCAGAAGACCATCGACTGGATCCACGTCCGCCACGAGGAAGGCGCCGCCTTCGCCGCCGGCGCCGAGGCCCACCTCACCGGCGAGCTCGCGGTCTGCGCGGGCAGCTGCGGCCCGGGCAATCTTCACCTGATCAACGGCCTGTTCGACTGCCAGCGCAGCGGCGTGCCCGTCCTGGCCATCGCCGCCCACATCCCCTCCACCGAGATCGGCATCGACTACTTCCAGGCGACCCATCCGGAGAGCCTGTTCAAGGAGTGCAGCCACTACGTGGAGCTGGTCTCCAACCCCGGTCAGCTGCTGCAGATCCTGACCCGCGCCATGCGCGTGGCGGTCGCCCGGCGCGGGGTGGCGGTGGTGGTGATACCCGGCGACGTCGCCCTGCGCCCCGCCGTCGGCTCGGCGCCGAACTGGACCCTTCCCGCCGCCCCGCTCGTACGGCCGCGTGACGCGGAGGTCAGGGCCCTCGCCGACATGCTGAACGGCGCCGAGCGGGTGACGCTGCTCTGCGGGGCCGGCTGCGCGGGCGCCCACGACAAGGTCGTCGCCCTGGCCGAGACGCTCAAGGCGCCGATCGTGCATCCGCTGCGCGGCAAGGAGCACATGGAATACGACAACCCCTACGATGTCGGCATGACCGGGCTGGTGGGGTTCGCCTCCGGCTACCAGGCGATGAAGACCTGCGACATGCTGCTGATGCTGGGCACGGACTTCCCCTACCGCCAGTTCTTCCCCGAGAATGCGAGGATCGCCCAGGTCGACCTTCGCCCCGAGGCGCTCGGCAACCGCTGCTCGCTCGACCTTGGGCTGATCGGGTCGGTCGGCGACACGCTCGACGCCCTGCTGCCGGCGATCCACACCAAGACCGACGCCGCCCACCTCGAGGGCGCCCTGGCGGACTACAAAAAGGCCCGCCGCGATCTCGACGCCCTGGCCGAGACGCGCGGCGCCAGCGAGCACATCCATCCCCAGTACGTCACCCGCCTGGTCAGCGAGCTCGCCGCCGACGATGCGGTCTTCACCTGTGATGTCGGCTCGCCGATCGCCTGGACGGCGCGCTATCTGAAGGTGAACGGCAGGCGCCGGATCGTCGGCTCGTTCAATCACGGCTCGATGGCCAACGCGATGCTCCACGCCATCGGCGCGCAGGTCGCCTGCCCGGGCCGGCAGGTCGTCTCGTTCTCCGGCGACGGCGGCTTCACCATGATGATGGGCGAGTTCGTCACCCTGCTGCAGCACGACCTGCCGGTGAAGATCATCCTGCTCAACAACGGGACCCTGGGGTTCGTCGAGCTGGAGATGAAGGCCAACGGCTTCCTCGACTTCGGCTGCGATCTGAAGAACCCGAACTTCGCGGCCGTGGCGAACGCCATGGGGATCAAGGGCTTCAGGGTCGAACGCCCCCAGGAGCTGGAGGCGGCGGTCAGGGACGCCTTCGCCCACCCCGGACCGGCGTTGGTGGACGTGGTGAGCGCTCGCCAGGAGCTGATCATGCCGCCGGCCACCACGCTCGACGAGGCCCACAAGTTCGGCGTGTTCATGCTCAAGGCGGTCCTGGACGGACGCGGCGGCCAGCTGATCGACCTCGCCAGGAGAAATCTCGTCCGCTGACAATGGAAAGAAGGAAGAAATTGACCACAGAGACACAGAGCACACAGAGAGGGTTGCCGACCTCTCGCGTCCTGCGGGGTCGGGAGATGATTCCAACGCGCTTTGCGCGCGATGAGGTGGCTAGCGGTCTGCGCCGGCCGCGCGGGGTCGGAGGGGCCTCTCTGTGGTCTCTGCGCCTCCGTGGTGAGTCTTTCTTCGCTTGCCGGGCCGCGCTAGAAGCGCGCCTCGGTTTTCGTGAAGGTTTCAAGTCCGTGCGCCTGCCCCAGGCCCGTCTCGACCGGGTTCTCGACCGCTTCCGCGAGGTGGAGGCGCGGATGGAGACGGCCAGCGGCGGCGCCGAGATCGTGCGGCTGGGCAAGGAGCACGCCGAGCTGAAGCCGGTCGCCGAGTTCGCCGACCGCTTGGCCGCCGCCCGCGTGGAGCGTGAGGAGCTGGAGCGCATGGCCCGCGACGCCGATCCGGAGATGGCCGGCTTGGCGCGTGAGGAGCTGGAGGCGCTCGACGCCCGCCTTCCCGAGCTGGAGCGCGAACTGGCCCTGCTGCTGGCCCCGCGCGACGCCGACGAGAACGCCTCGGCGATCCTGGAGGTGCGGGCCGGCACCGGCGGCGACGAGGCGGCGCTCTTCGCTGGCGACCTTTTCCGCATGTACCAGCGCTACGCCGCCGAGCACGGCTGGCGGGTGGAGGTGGAGAGCGTCAGCGAGGGCGACGCCGGCGGCTACAAGGAGATCATCGCCTCCATCGCGGGCGAAGGGGTGTTCGGGCGGCTGAAGTTCGAGAGCGGCGTCCACCGGGTGCAGCGGGTGCCGGACACCGAGACGCAGGGCCGCATCCACACCAGCGCCGCCACCGTCGCGGTGCTGCCCGAGGTGGAGGACGTCGACATCGTGATCAACGACGCCGACCTGCGGATCGACACCTACCGCTCCAGTGGGGCCGGCGGCCAGCACGTCAACAAGACCGATTCGGCGGTGCGCATCACCCACCTGCCGAGCGGGATCGTCGTCACCTCTTCGGAGAAGAGCCAGCACCAGAACCGCGCCCGGGCGATGAAGGTGCTGCAGGCCCGCCTGCACCAGCAGAAGCGCGACGCCCTGGACGCCCAGCGGAGCGAGGCGCGCAAGAGCCAGGTGGGGAGCGGCGACCGCTCGGAACGCATCCGCACCTACAACTTCCCGCAGGGCCGGGTGACCGACCACCGGATCAACCTGACGCTCTACAACCTGCCGAAGGTGATCGAAGGCGAGGCCCTGGACGACGTGATCAACCCGCTGATCGCCGAGGACCAGGCGGCGCGGCTGGCGAGTTTGGAGGAGAGCTTGGGGTGATCGGCGGCTACCCCTCCTGATCAGCGGTCAGGAGCCGCAGCAGGAGGGGGTTTATGAAGAGTCGCTCCCGGCCGACCTTCCTTTCCTCGAGGATGCCGATGCCGGCCAGCGTCTTCAGATAGGCGGCGGCGGATTGGCGCTGGGCGATTCCCGCATCGACCAGATTGTGGATTCGACAATAGGGCTGGACGAAGATGATCTCCGCCAACTCGCGGCTGTAGATCCTCGGCGCTTCGCGGCGCATGCGCTCCACCGTCTCATGAAGAAGGCTCCGGATCCCGCGCACCTTGGCGGTCGTCCACAGGGCGGTGTCACGGACCGCCTCTATCATGAACAATAGCCAAGGTTCCCAGGCGCCCTCGGAAGTGACCCTGTGCAGCAGGCGATAGTAGTCGCCCTTGTTCCGGATGATGGCGCGGCTCAGATAGAGCACGGGAATATCCAGCAGTCCCTGTTCGACCAGGTAAAGCAGATTGAGCACCCGCCCGGTCCGGCCATTGCCGTCGGTAAAGGGGTGAATCGCTTCGAACTGGTAGTGCTGAACCGCGAGGCGGACGAGCGGATCGGCCCCGTCGTCCTCCCCATGGAGATACATCTCCCAGTTGGCGAGGAGATCGCGCAGATGGGCCGAACCTTCGGGCGGCGTGTAGACCACCTCGCCGGTCTGGTCGTTGACCAGGGTGGTTCCGGGCGTGGCTCGAACGTCGATTTCCACGCCCTTGATGGTGCGACAGATCTCCACCGCGCTTGTTGTGCTGAGCGGCCTCGACGACAGACGTCGGAACCCCTCCGCCAGCGCCGTCCGATAGCGCAGAGCCTCCTTGGTTGCGGGGTCCGCGTCGGCTTCCCTCCCAGGGCCCGCGAAGCGAAACAGCCGATCGCTGGTGGTGACGATGTTTTCGACCGCGGAACTGGCCTGCGCCTCGAGCAGGGGAATGCTGTTGATCAAGACCGCCTGATCGGGAATCAGGCCGCCCACCGCCTTGAGCTCGGCCAGCGCCGCTCGCGCCGCTATGCACGCCTTCAAAACGGCAATGGTCTCCAACGTGGCTTTCGGCGGGAGTACGGGGAGCGCATTGTAAGCGCGAGCGGGATCGAAGGGCATATGTCGATATAGTCCGAGTTTTTCGACATATGAAAGGGACGTGTCGATGCCGACGACATAACCGCAACAGCCTCCTCCGGCCAGACCGCCCCCGAGAGCGCTTCCCTGTTTGCGGCCTCGGCGACGCTCCGGCTTGGGATTCATTTGCACGCGGCCGACGCCATGGGCCATTGATAGCAAGTCGGCGAAGGCGATCGCCGGCGCGGCCCCAGGGAGAGGTCCATGAAGATCGGCGTGATCTATCCGCAAATCGAAATGAAGGGCGATCCCGAAGCCGTTCGCAGGTTCGGGATCGCCGCCGAGCAGCTCGGCTACGACCACCTGATCGCCTATGACCACGTGCTCGGCGCCGTGCATGAGGGCCGCGAGCCCAGGCTGACCGGTCCCTACACCGAAAAGCACCCGTTCCACGATCCGTTCACGATGTTCTCCTACCTCGCGGCGCTGACGACGCGCCTGGAGCTGGTGTCCGGCATCGTGATCCTGCCGCAGCGTCAGACCGCGCTGGTGGCCAAGCAGGCCGCCGACCTGGCGCTGTTTTCGGGCGATCGTTTTCGCCTGGGCGTCGGCCTGGGCTGGAACTGGGTCGAATACGACGCCCTCGGCCAGGACTTCCGCACGCGCGGCGCGCGCATGGAGGAGCAGATCCCGCTGCTGCGCCGTCTGTGGAGCGAGCCGGTGGTCACCCATCACGGGCGCTTCGATCATATCGAGCGCGCGAGCCTCACCGTCTTCCCGAAGAAGCCGATCCAGATCTGGTTCGGCGGCTTCTCGCCGCCGGCGTTCCGCCGCGCCGGCCGGTTGGCGGACGGCTTCCTGTTCGGCGGCCCTCTGGCCGGCGCGAACGAAGGCTGGGCCGTGGTCCGCGGCGCCCTCGAGGAAGCCGGCCGCGACCCGGCGGCCTTTGGACGCGAGTACATGTACGGGGCCGCGGGCGAGGCGGAGAAGATCGCCGACGCCTTCAAGGCCTGGCGAGACTCGGGCGGCACGCACGCCAGCCTCGCCACCATGGGCCGGGGCCTGGACGGCGTCGACGCGCACATCGCCCTGATCGAGGCGGTGCGCCGCAAGCTGGACTGAGGGACAACCAGCCGTGCCCTACGCACAGACGACCGGCGGCAGGCTCTATTACGAGGAGACCGGATCCGGTCACCCGGTCATCTTCTGCCATGAGTTCGCGGCGGACCACCGCACGTGGGAGCCGCAGATCCGCCAGCTTGGACGCCGCTATCGATGCGTGACCTACAACGCGCTGGGCTACGCCCCGTCGGACATTCCGGATGACCCCGACGCCTATCGGTGGGAGCGGCAGCGCGACAATATCGGCGCGCTGATGGACCACCTGGGAACCCCGAAAGCCCATCTGGTGGGCCTGAGCATGGGGGCCTATTCGGCGCTGCAATTCGCCCTGGCCTATCCGGGCCGCGTGACGGCCGTGGCCTTCTCGAGCGGCGGCTCCGGCTCCGTACCGCCAAGTCAGACGCCCAATCCCGCCGACATGATCGCCGCGGCGGACGCCCTGCAGGCGAGGGGGTGGGTGGGCGGCGGCGACTACATGTCAGCGGGACCCTCGCGCGTGCAGCTGCAGAACAAGGACCCGCGCGGCTGGGCGATGTTCCGCGACTATCTGCACGAACATTCGGTCGTCGGATCGTCGCTTACGTTGCGAAATTTCCAGGCGATCCGCCCCTCGCTCTACGGCTTTGCGGAGGCGCTGCGGCGACTGCCGACGCCCGTCCTGCTGATGGTCGGCGACGAGGATGACGCGGTCATCCAGGTCAATATCTTCCTCAAGCGAACAATCCCGCGCTCGGGTCTATGGCTGTCGCCGCGCACCGGCCACGCCATGAACCTGGAGGAACCGGCGATGTACAACCAGATGCTGCTCGAGTTCTTCGGCGACGTGGAGCGGGGCGGCTGGGGCGTCCGCGATCCCCGCTCGCAACCCCGCGGCGCCTGATCGCGGGCCCGAGTTGGAGAACGCGCCGCTCAGCGACCGCCGGGCGGCACATCCAAGGGGCGATCCTTCGGCAACGAATTGAGCGCCGGGCTTTGCTTCGACTTCTCGAAGCCGGCCATCACGCGCTCGAAGCGCTGGCGGACCACGCCTTCGTATTCAACGTGCGTAAAGATATACATGTCGTCGTCCTTCACGCCTTCGACGACGCGTTGGCCAACCACGAGCGGATCAATCCCGCCCGCCATCCATTGGCGCTGACGCTCGAGGTTGTCCTGGCCGAAATCCTTGTCTTTCTCGCCATAGACCGTGTTCTGGCGGTTGCGGCGGCCAGCATAGATGTTGGTGCTCACCAGGCCGGGGCATAGCACCGAGACGCCGATGTTCTTCGGCTCCAGCTGCTGGCGCCAGCCTTCGCTCATCGCGACGACGGCGAACTTGGTTGCGCAATACGGCTCCATGCCGCCGGGGCTGATATGGCCCGCCATGGAGGCTGTATTGACGAAGTGGCCGCCCTCGCCGTGGCTGTCGATCAGCGGCGCGAACACTTCCATGCCGTAGACCACGCCCTTCAGATTGACGTCGATCACCCAGTCCCAGTCGCCTTCGGGGACGCTGCCGAAAGGGCCGCCGGCGCCGATGCCGGCATTGTTGGCGACGACGTGCACCTTGCCGAACTTGGCGATCGTCGCCAGCGCGCCGTTGCGCAGCGAGTTGCGGCTGGTGACGTCCACTTGCACGCACTCCGCCTTGGTCTGCCGGGCGCGCAGCGCCTCGACCTTCTGCAGCGCGACGTCGGCTTCGATGTCCGCGATCATGATGTTCATGCCTTCGGCGCCGAAGGCCTCGGCCATGGCCAGGCCCATGCCGCTCGCGCCGCCGGTGATGAATGCGGTCTTGCCGCGCAGGTCTTTCATGGTCGTTTCTCCCTCAGCGCGCGGTCCAGGATGGCTGGCCGACGGCGTGAACGCGGGCCGGGCGGCCGTGCAGGGCCACCTCGCGGAATTGATAGAGGAAGGCGGCCGTCGGCGGGTTGATCCAGTGGCCGCGCACGAACATCCGCAAAATGTCCCCGCCGCCGTCCGGGTGTGGCTCACGCTTCGGCGCCTCTGGGTGATCGAGATCGGTGAGCGGTTCGAGCCAGGCGAGATGCACCTCGTCCGGATTGGGATTGAGCGCCAGAGGCTCCGGCGACCACAGCACCACCGGCGTCACGCGCTGGCCGCCCAGGGTGGTGAAGTCGTCGAGCAAGCCCAGGCAGTGGTCCCGCGTCAGCTGGACGCCTAGTTCCTCCCAGGTTTCGCGCAGGGCCGCGTCGATCGCATCCTCGCCAGGATCGATATGGCCGCCCGGCAGGGCGAAGTTGCCGGCGCCCCGGCGCAGGGTCATCGCGCGCCGGGTGATGGCGTAGGTCGGCACGCCGTCGAGCGGTGACAGCAGGAGGGCGACGGCGGCCAGCCGCTGTTCGGGCCCCGGCTCCAGCACATGGCGCTCGTGGGCCGCGACATTGGCGGCGATCCGGTCCCGGAGCTCATCCATGGGCAAAACTCATCAGCGAATGGCTTTTACGGCCTTGTAGCGGCGCGCCTTGAACTTCCACGCCCCGCCATCCTTGACGTATTCGTCGTGGTAATAGCCGGTCCCGACCCAGTCCATGTCCTGGGTCTGCGAACGGAGTTCGACATAGCAGGTCCCGACCGCCCGGCCGTTTCCCTGCAGCTCGACCACGTGGTTGTGGATGTACGGGCGTGGCTTGAAGGTGTCGAGGTTGACGTAGAACCGGCGCAGGTCGTCGCCCTTGATCTCGCGCTCGTCGTTGCTGCCGTCGGCGTTCTGGGTCGAGAGCAGGCCATCGACGGTGAAGATACTCATCATGTCGTCGACCGCATTGGTCCACACGTAGTGGCAGTAGCGTTTGGGTAGATCGCGGATTGCTTCGCGGTCCGCCAGCTCCTCGACAAGTTGTTCCGTCGTCCTGGCCATCTCGAAGCCTCCCTTGCGCGATCTGTCTGTTGCGCCACAATCAGGATGAAAACGGCGCGACTACGCCGGCGCGTTCGGTTGGGCTTGGCGGAAGGCCTTCTGGGGCCGCAACCACCCGCGCCTCGCCCGCATCAAACGCGTCGAGTAGTAGTAAAAGCAAACAGCGCCAGGAGGAAACCCGAACATGCCCCAGCTGCACATTCCCGACGTCGGCGTGATCAACTACGAGGTCGAGGGCCGGGGCGCGCCCGCTTTCGCCCTGATGCACGGCTGGTGCTCGAACCTGCGCCACTGGGATCGCCAGGCCGCGTTCTTCGCGCCGCGCCACACCATCGTGCGCGCCGACCGGCGCGGCATGGGCCAGTCGGCCGCCTGCAAGCCGGCGGCGAGCCCCACGGACCATGCCGACGATCTGGCGCGCGTGCTGGACGCGGCGGGGGTGGAAAAGGCGATCGTGGTGGGCCACGCCGGCGGCGGCGCCGGGGCGATCGCCTTTGCGGCGCGCCACCCGGATCGCACCCTCGCCCTGATCGGCGTCGACACCAGCGCGGCGCCGGCCTCGCCGCCGGACAGCGACGCCTACCGGTGGATGAAGGACTTCGCCGACGGCATCCGCGACAAACCGGGCGAGTTCGAACGCCGCTACCGCACCTTCTTCGGACCGAAGGCCGATCCGGCGCTGGTTGACGCCGTCGTCGCCTCGGCCCTGAAGACGCCGATCGCGGTCGCCAGCGCCGAACTGATGGGCCTGGCGACGACCGACACCGCGGCGCTGGCGCGCCAGGTGACCGCGCCGGTGCTGTGGGTCACGGCCCGGCCGGTCGATGTCGAGGCGCTGCACGCGATGTTCGCCGACCTCACGCCCGCGGTCGCGGTCGGCTCGGGCCACTATCTGCAGCTCGAGGTCCCGGACCAGCTCAATGCGATGATCCAGACCTTCGTGGAGCAGCGCGTGCTCTGAAGGGGCGACGCCTCAGGACAGCCGCCACTGGTCGAAGGCGGTGATGGTTTCGGGCGGCGGCCGGCTGACGGGACTGAAGGTGTCGCCGATCGTGTAGCCGACCGGCAGCAGCGCCACCTGGGTGACGTCGTCGGGGATCCCGAGGATGGCGGCGGCGTCCTTCTCGCGCACCAGGTGCAGGGTGGTCAGCGCCGAGCCTAGGCCCCGGGCGCGCAGGGCCAGGCAGAAGCTCCACACCGCCGGATAGATCGAGGCGAAGAAGCCGGCCGACCCGGCGACGCCGCCGCCCTCGGCGGGGCGGCCCGCCAGGCAGGGGATCACCAGCAGCGGCATCTCCTGCATGTGCTCGGCGAGATACACGGCCGAGTCGAACACGCGCGAACTCTGCGCCTCGCCCGCGGCCTTGGCGCGCTCGCCGGCCTGGGTGAGATAGTCCGTCGCCACGCTGCGATAGAGGTCGGCCAGCGCCTGCTTCTTGGCCGGATCGGCGACCACCACCCAGCGCCAGCCCTGCGAGTTGGAGCCGGTGGGCGCCTGCTGCGAGACCCGGAT
>Ga0070730_10002453_pt1 | contig 16844 bp, 11 predicted proteins | sample Coa_R1_3_FD_66447 | JGI IMG/M metagenome (GOLD analysis project Ga0070730, IMG submission 66447) | Surface soil microbial communities from Centralia Pennsylvania, which are recovering from an underground coalmine fire - Coalmine... | ecosystem: Environmental > Terrestrial > Soil > Unclassified ... | reverse complement strand
ATGCCGCAGAGCGGATGGAGCCATATCGGCACTGATGACCTTGGCGATCTCACCGGGCACTGCGAGCTTTGTGGGACCGAAATTCGGTATGTCTACGCTATCCAGCATCCCGTCTGGGGCGCGATGGCGGTCGGAACCGACTGCTGCGACCATCTTACCGGGACTACCGCCGCCAGCGAATATCATGACCGACTTGTGAAGCTGCGCGAGAAGCGGAAGCGGTTCGTCGACAGTCCGAAGTGGAAGGATGTTGGCGATGGCCTGACCATTAGGCGAGCTGGTATCGAAGTGCGAATTACGCCTCGCGACGGAGGTTATCGTCTGGCGATGGACGATACGCAGGGCAAGGTTTCCTATCCGACCACACTCGATGCGAAGATCAGGGCGTTCGATTTCATCGAATCGGGAAGCGCCGCAGATTATCTTTCCAGTCGCCGGGCGCGTATGCTCCAGCGGCTCGCGCGATCCGTCGGCGCCGGTATGCAGATCACCCCCTGATTCCGCGGAGGTAAGCCTGCACGATGGCGTCCGGTTTCTTCGGCTCGTGACCCGAAAGCAGCTGGGCAGCAATCGGCCCAACCGAGCCAGAAGCGGCCGGGCGGCAACGCGCCCATTTCGGGCATTGCCGGCTGATTAGATATGAACCGGAAACAGACGTTGACGCGGTTAGCGAAGGGCCCATCAGCTTAATTTCGTGTCCACGAAATCGGCGAAGCTCAGCTTCAGGAGACGGTACGCTCGTGGGCTTTCCGAGGCCCTTCTAGTCCGATTGCTTCGTATCCAGCGCGGCGGGTCGCCTGCGCCCAGGCGGTTGAGGACTATGAGATGGTCAGATATGGCTCGCTCGTCGCCTGCCAATGGCGACGGGCTTGGGCGACGTCGCAACCATACACCAACAGACGTTCAATGAGGAAAAGAAGACGGATGGTCTCCTGAGCAAGCTTGGCAGATGTCAGCTCTCCGAGAATCCCGCGTCAGATCGTCACGAACATGCTCTAGAACTTGACCGACGCCTTGAGGTAGACAAACCGGCCGGTAAAGTCGTAGCCGGCCGACCCCGGCGCGTTCGGCTGCATGGCCGCGATCAGGAAGGGCGGGTCCTTGTCGAACAGATTGTCGACGCCGACCGTCAGGCTGATGTTGCTGTAGCGGTAGGTGGCGCTGACGTCGTGATAGAAGACGCCGGCCGCTTCGTTGCCTTCGAAGTCGAGCGCGCCCTTGGTCGTCGCGGGGTTGCAGGTCGCAATCATGCCATATCCGCAGGCTGAGGTGCCGTCGAGATTGCGGATGCCGCCGTAATAGCGGGAGGTCCAGTCGACTGACCAGTTGTCACGGGCAAAGCCCAGGCTGACCAGAGCCTTGAAGCGGGGCTCGCCATTGTCACCGGCAGTGGTGCCGGCCTGTTGCTGGGTGACGCCCTGGTTGGTGACATTGTCGCTGAGTAGGTAGTTGACCTGGCCGCTGAATGTCAGGTGGCCCCAGGCCGGCAGGCCGAGCTTGGCGGTATCGACGCCGTAGCTCAGGTCGATGTCGATACCGTCGGTATTTTCCGTGCCGATGTTGTCCTCGATCACCTTGATCTGCCCGAGCGCGCCGGTACTGGTGCGCGGGCCGACCAGTTGGCAGGCGACCTGCTGGGAGACGAGGTAGGGCACGCCGCCGAAGCAGGCAGCGAGCAGCAGGTTCGGGTCGAGCGCGCCGATCGCCTTGCGGATCAGGATTGTGTAGAAATCGACCGAGAGCGTCAGGCCCGGCACCCAGTGCGGCGTCGCGACGCCGCCGATGGTCCATTCCTGCGAGGTCTCCGGATGCAAGGCCGGATTGCCGCCGGTCAACACGGTGATCAGGCCGCCGGCGTTCTGATTCGCGACGATGATGCCGGGCGGCAGCGAGGCCAGGCAGGCGGTACTGCCGGTGAAGGCGCCCGCGGCGGCACAGGGATCGATTGCCTGGATCTCCCCCTCCGTGACGCCGCTGTAGAGTTCGCGGAGCTGCGGCGCCCGCGAGCCAGTCGACCGGTTGCCGCGCAGGCGGAAATCGTCGGTGATCGCGTAATCGAGGCCGGCCTTGTAGGTGGTCGATTTGCCGAAGGTCGAGTTGTAGTCGTAGCGGCCGGTCGCCTCGAGCGTTAGCATCTTGACGAATGGCAGGTTCGAGAGCAGCGGGGCGTTGACCTCGACATAGCTCGATGAGGTCGCATAGGCGCCCTGGGTCGGGGCCGAGAAGGCCGCGCCGTCACCCTGGGCGGTGATCGAGTCCGGATGGTCGAATAGGCTGTCGGTGCGGTATTCGAAGCCGACGGCCGCGCGGAGCGGGCCGGCCGGCAGCTGATAGATCGGGCCGCCGATATGGCCATACGCGATCTGCTCGCTGTACTGGCTCGTGTCGGTGCTGGTGAAGTCGAGATACCGCGCCTGGGCCGGCGTCAGGGTGTTGTAGCCGAAGAAATTGGCCAGCGAGCAGCCGGTCGCCAGGCCGCAGGCGTTCATGCCGAGCTCCTGCGACAAGTGGAAGAAGTTCGTCTCGTTCGAGACAGTATAGCTGGCCGACGATCTGCCGTAGCTGTAGCCGGCTTCCCAATCGAACTTGCCGAGCGCAGTCCCCTGCAGACCGGCGCGGATGCGATAGGTTTCGATGTCGTCCGTGTAGAGGCGGGGACCGGCCTCGAACCGGCGGGTCAGGATCGGCACGTCGGTATGGACATTGCCGGCACCATAGAGCGCCGCGGCGTTCGGCTGGTTCGTTGGGTTGAAGGGGTTGAGCGTGCCGTTCGGCAGAAAAGCCGGCGATTCGAGATCGTTCGGAAACTGCGGCGTCGCGACGTCGAAGCCGAGCGGCTCCGGGTTCAGCTCCTCGTTCGACTGGCGGTCGGTGTAGAAGGCTTCCAGAAGCGCCGTGATGTTGGGCGCCAGGTCGTAATGGGCCACGAAATTGATCTGCTGACGGTCGAGGCCGTCGGTCAGGCCCTGGGTCGGCAGCGTATTGAAGAACACGCCGATGCCCGGCAGCGCGATATCGCCGGGCGCGAGCCTGCCGCGCGCGGTCACGGACGGGCCGCCGGGACCCAACGTGCCGATCACGGTCGAACCGATCATCCAGGCATCCGTCGCCGCGACGGCCGAACCGAAGCCGCTGGGAAAATAATACTGCGTGCCGCCGATCAGGCCGATCGCGCCGGTGACACGGTCCGACAGGTTCCTGAAGGCGTTGACGTCGGCTTCCGGGTGCTGGTTGACCGCCCAGGCGCGATCCCTACCGAACAGCGGGTCTGTATGGTCGGTGCCGACATTGATCAGGATGTTGCCGCGGTCGAAATCGGCGCCGACGGTCGAGTAGACCGAATGGCGCAGGCCGTCGCCGTAGCTGGTCTCGCCGACCGAGCCGCCGATCTCGACCCCGGCAGCATGCTGCTTGGTGATGATGTTGATCACGCCGCCGACGGCATCGGCGCCGTAGATCGACGAGGCGCCGTCGCGCAGCACTTCGATATGGTCGATCATCGAGACCGGGATATTGTTCAGGTCGACGGCATCCACCGTGCCCTGGGTATCCGTGAACGGGAAGCGCTGGCCATTCAGCAGGATGAGGGTCCGTTGCGGCCCGAGGTTGCGCAGGCCCGCTTCCGAGGCGCCATGGCCGCCGTTCGCGCTGTTCGCGGTGACGCCGCCGTTGAAGTCGACGAACGGCAGCTTCATCAGCACTTGCTCAACGGTCGTCGCCGCTTCCTTGGCGATCTCCTCGCTGGTCACGATCGTGATCGGGTTGGCGCTCGCCGCGTCGGTCGTCCTGAGGCGCGAGCCCGTGACCACGATGGTTTCGACCGGCGGTGCCGTCTGCGCGCGTGCCGAAGCACTCGTGAGAATCGGCATGAATGCCGGCAGGCAGATCATGGCGAGCCTGACGTGCCGGCGATAGTCCGCGCGCGGCGACCGCGTCGAAATACTCCACATCTCGACCCCCTGGACTGAAAATAAGTCGATCGACTTCTTCAGTGACGGGACGGCGTGCAGAACAGCCGAGTCACAGCCCTGCCTATTTGCTGTGAAACGGCGCGGCTGTCGGCCGTTCTATCGACCACAGCGGATTGTTTTGATCGCGGCAGGAAGCCCCGATAAAACTTTCGCACGAATCGCCGCAGATATCGTGTCGAAATTGAAGCGGAAGCGGTGCGTCAAGCGCGCGTGGGGAACAAGGATGGCAACCGGGCCTTGGACATCCGGTCGCCATCTCCCGGGGATCCATCCGACCCGCACGGGTCGGCACGGGGATGCTACTGCTGGGCGGCGCTCCGGGCGGTCACCCTGGCGGTCTCCCGTTCCTGTGCGGCCTCGACCTGGGCAGTGATCTGCGGCTCGAGGTTGTTGGCGGTCGTGGTGCGGCATTGGTGCATGCGCCGCATCGCCGCCATGTCGCGGGGGTCCGACCAGCCGCAGATCTCGTTGACCGCCTGGTTGATCCGGCCGCGGAAGACGGCGACGCCCGCCGGGGTCGAGAGGTCGAGGCCGGCGTAGCTCACGTCGATGCTGACGTCGTCGGGGGTGCGGGCTTCGGCGGCACCCACGGTGACGAGGGCCGCGATGGGCAGCAGGGTGCTGACGGCGAAACGACGGAACATGATGATTTCCTTTCGGTTTCGGAGCTATCCGAATGGCGTGATCGGATGGCCCCTTGTCGCAAGCCGTCGTGAAATCGACCGTGAGTTCCGAGTGAGCGGACCGTCAAAAGGTCATCAATTGCGCATTTAACGATTGCCGGAGAGGTTTTCCGCCCGATGGTCTGCCGCCATCAGCCGGCGTGCCTCGGCTTCGCAGTCATAGGGCGCCGTCTTGTCGACGCAGAAATCCGGCCATTTGCCGGTCTTGATCCAGAGGTCGACCAGCCCCTGCCGGTAAGCCAGCGGCATGAACCGCGGGTCGGCACGGAACGGCGCCATATAGTTCCGGAACGACGCCCATTCGTCGTACGGCGTCGGCGTGGGGCCAGGCTCCCGTGCAGCCAGAGCAAAAGCATCGTCCAAGCGGCCAAGCACGGCCAAGTGGCTCACCAGATTTCCGAAGCCGGCTTCGCTTGGGGCGTTTGCCTTCGCCATGATAACCGCGACCGCGGCGTCCATATTCTCCTTGGTCGGCGACTGCAGGGCTGTCTGCTCGCGCTCCAACATCTCGACATTCCTCCCTGACCAGGAAGCCGGACGATGGGGATCGTGCAGCAGGGCCAATGCCTCGGTCGGATCGCCGAAATGCTCGGCCAACATCATGCGCGCGCCCCATATGTCCTCGTCCTGCGGCCACAGGCGTTCGGCCTCCATCAGGGCGTGTCGCGCTTCATGAAGCCATCCGTCGAGGGCGAGGCTTTCGATCAGGTCGGACATCTTGCCCGGCGACAGCGGATCGAGCGCTGCGCTCCTACGCATGAAGGTCAGCGCCTCGTGCTGCCGGCCGATCGAGGAGAGCTGCCCGGCGAGCATATCGTTCAGGTCCGAGTTTTCGGGGTCGACGGCAAGACCGGCGCGGAGTGCCGCGACGCGTTCCGTCCATTTCTCCAGGCCCAACGGAAACGCTTCCGCCAGGGCGTAGTAGGCCCCGCCATTGTTCGGATCGAGTTCGAGCGCGCGATTGGCCGCCGCGCGCGCCTCCTGCCTCCGCGCCTCGGCGTCCGCGCCGACCAATTCCTCCGCGGAGTAGCCCGTCGCGGTCGCATAATCCGACCAGCCCCGGGAAAAGTCGGGCGCCGCGTCGACCACCTGCTTCAGCAGCGTGCGGGCCCGCTGGGGATCGTACTTGGCGAGCGCGTCGCAGGCCAAGAGATAAAGCCGGATCGTGCTGTCGGCCAGCGTCTTCCCGCCCCGGTGCCGTGTGTTCAAGGCGCAGGTCAGCGCGTTGGCGATCTGGACCGCCACCTGCTGTGGCAGCGAATCATCCTCGATGGCCGGGCGCGAGAAGCTTTGCGACCACAGGATCTCGTTGCTGTGCGCCGAGCGCAGGTTGACCGCCGCGTGCAAGTCAGCGCCGCCGGTGTGCGCCTCGCCATCGAGCACGAACTGCGCATGCCGGGCATCGCCGGAATCGCCCGGGCTGCTGTCATCGGCGATATGGAGGGCCGCATCCTTGCCGACGACGGCGCGCGCCAGGGCAGCTGCAAGGCCCTGGCGCAACGCTTCGGCAGGAGCGTCGTTCGGCGGCGCGCGCAGGGGGCGTACCAGGATGATGTCGCTCGCGGCGGGGACGCGGCTATCGATCAGGAATGAGGCGGTGCCGACGAGCGCCGCCACCGTCGCTATCGCGGCCGCGGCGATCGTCCGACGACCGATCCAGCGGCGTGGGACCGGCGGTGCCGCCGCTACAACCGTCGCTGCGGGCGCAATATCAGAGGCCTGTGGCTTGGTTGCCGGCTTGGGCGATGGGCTCTTCAGCAATTGCTCGAGATGGCGGGCGGTCTCGGGCGAGGGCGCCTCGCCCAGGTCCCGACGCAGCGCCGCCTCGAGCCGCTGATGGATCCGGCGCACGGCGTCGCGCTGGCCGCAGGCATGGCTCGCCGTCATCGCCAACTGGGCCGCTTCTTCGTTGGTCGGATGCCGGGCGGCGAGGGCCGTGGCGAGGTGGCGGGCCGGTTCGGCCTCACCCGCCGCGAGGACATGCCGGACGACTGCCGCGAGTTGGCCGACTTGGCGATCCTCCAACCGGCTGCGCTCGATCGACAGCCATTCGTCGAAGGCCGGGTCGAGATCGTCGAGGTCGTCGAGCAGCTGCCGCGTTATCGCCTCGAACGACGCGGCGAGCGCCGCCGCGTCGTTCCGGGCGACGAGCGCCTCGAATTGGGCGAGATCCGTCGAGATCCGCGTTGGGGCGAGCGCCGCCTGGTGTCGGTCGATGGCGAGCGGGGCGAACTCGCCGCCGGTAAGCGGGCGCAGCTCGTAGAGGCACTGGCGCAGGCTCGCGCGCGCCTGTTCCTCGCCCCGTTCGCTCCATAACAGGGCCATCAGCCGGTCGCGTGATACCGCGCTGCCCGGATTGAGCGCCAGATAGGCGAGCAGGCCGCGCGCCTTGCGACCGAGCGACGTCAGATCGGTGCCGTCCGGCGCCCGCAGCCGGAAGGCGCCGATCAAGTCGAGGACATAGACGCCGACGCCGGCATCGCTTATCTCGCCGGAACGGCCAGGCATTCGATGCATGCGATGCTCGCATGGCAAGAGTTGAACCGGCAATATAGGCGCTGCCTTATGGGTGCGCATCCCAAATCTCGGCTGGGACGATTTCGATTTTCGCAAGAAAACTGCCGGCGTGGTTGAGTAGGTGGCCTTGAGCTATTCCTTCATGGACCGGTAAGATCAGGGAATTTCTCGCCTTTCCCATCGCGCGGTACAGAAGGTCACGGCAGAGTGACCGGCTTCAGGTTTGTGCCTGGCCTGGACGACTATCGGATTTCGTTGACGTATTGGGTACGGATTCGGCGCCGCGCCCGCAGTTCGATCGAGCGGACGTGAATGTCCGCTCACACCATCCCAATCACCCAGAGCCGTCGTTCTGCTATCGGCCCGCTCAAGCCGAAGAGCGGCCGGGCGGCTCTGCGCCCGTCCCGGTCGTTCAGGACGGCACTCGCCGATCCCCGAAGCGGCCCTTCGTTCATGTGCGCATCCGACCGCATTGTGTCGGGATCGACGATACGTCCTCGGTCAAACCACGGATGATAAGGAACGATGGCTTCGCCGTGCAAGGCGCGCTGGAGTGGCGCGAAGGTTTACAGAACAGGTCTCGCCACCACCAGACGCGATCCCTGATCTGAAGATAGCGAACCTGAGCCGGCCGCCGACTGGCATCGTGACATCCGGCGTCGCTTGTTGAATTCTTCGAAGCGGGAATGCAATACGTTTCACGAAGATTATGGGATATCTGTCTTGCCGAGCTTGCTGATTTCTAGACTTAACGAGCCGCCCGCCCAGGGGCGCGCCGAAAACGCGATCAATGGTGGTGACGCCGAAGCATTCGCAATGGCCAAAGTGATCCTAGCCTGTCGGGGCGAAGGGCAATGGGGCTCACGACAAGACGACAATTCAAAAATCGACTTGATGTTCGCCACAGATCACCCCTGGCATAAAGGCGAGCGTATGCTAATTTTATGTCAGGTCAAATCAGGTCCGAGCTATGGATCAATTTTGCAAGAAGGCGGTGGTTTCAAGTTAATGGGATCGGCGAAGGCGGCGGCCAAAAAGAGTAGTCATGATATTTGTATTATTTGGGTCGATCGGGATAATGACCGAGCTTTCTGGGCATACATCCATCCCGATTCAAAATCGGACGTACAAGGCTACGGATCGAATCACGAAATAAATCCCGCGATGATTTTTGATTTGGCTCGGTGCATGGCCGGGCGCGGCGCGGCGGGCGGAGAAGGCGGTCGAGGCGTGACACTTCCCGATGGCGCTGACGACATTCCTCAACGCCGAGCGTTTGCGTTGCGCAGCTACCGACAAGCCCGTTTCGTTGAATCCCCCGTCTTGGGCAGAATCGAGCTTACGAGACTTGGTTGGAGACATATGTTCCGAAAGACTCGTTCGGCCCAGAACAAGAACGCGAGCTTGAACCTGATCCCGAGATTGCCTTCGATTCTGCAAGAACGTCCCTCAGTGGTTGCGATCACCTCAACGCAATTTCATCAACGAGGCAATTTCGATCACCGGATTTGTGAGTATCTTCTAAAATACGAACAGATCAATATTCGGCGAAGGCAAGAGCCGAATCAGAGAAAGATTACCGCACACATTCGCGTGATTGAGGAGGTCCGCTATCCTCGGGACTGGGAGAAAAAGGCCATGCTGTCACAACTGGTCGACAGGCGCGTTGTTCTCAAATCGGCCTATTATAAGGAGCAATAGGTGCGAGGGTGCCAGCGCTTGCTTTATTGCTTTGTCGAGTAGACTGCGACATACAGAGCGATTAAGCCCTGCTGCATAATAGCGCACTGGGGATTCACCCGCGCAGATTTACCTTAGCCGCTCTGGTCGGTGTGGACAAGCGCCACCATGCATTAAGCGCGCGAGGGATTGATGACGTGTGGACCGTCGCCGCCCGATATAATCGAATCAGGGTCCAACGGCGGCTAAATGGGCGAAGTCCAACGGCATCCAGTACAGTCCAATATAGACCAAAAACTGCCTGTCCGCGGTCAGCTCGAATAACGCAGTGCGAGCCCCGACTTATGGGAAATGGTTGCGCATCAATGGTAAACGTCGAAGTTTCTTCCCAATTGCCTATGCCAGCGCCCAAACGGCTCGGGATCCTCGATCCTAGCCTGACCCCAACTGCGATGCTGGGCATTGTCAGCCTTACCCCCGGTCTTGAAACCACTGTGAATGTGTCGCTGGGAGCCGAATCAGACGAAGCGGTCCAACGCCTTAGAAGCCTGATCGATTTCGACGCGCTGGCGGCGAAGGCTGATGGCACGAGAACACTCGACGATTTCGTCGCCGACATATCCCAACTGGTGCTGGGTGCGGGCCTCCATATCGAAGAATTGCCAAGCAGCGATCTTCATATCGAGATCCATGTGGACACCAAAACCGGCCGCATTGTCAGCACCCAGAAGGCCGAGCACCCGTTCGCGGCAACAAACGACGACATCGTCACCAGAGCTCACCAAAGTCTCGTTGAGAAATTTGCCCGCATCCCGACGGAGCTAGCGAACCGGATCGAAGCTGCGACGACAGCCGGAGATCACGACGCCGCTGCCGGCGAAGTTCGAGCGGCCATGGACGGAGGGCTTTTCGGTTTCGCACCGAATCTGAAGCTGCTGACGGCGCTGCTTGGGATCGACCTCAAGACGATTGATACCTCCAAAAAGACTTTCGTTCGCGACGGCTTGATCATCGTTGCCCATCAACTCAACAAGATGGACATCGCCTCGGATCAGGCTGAGTTCATGCTTGCCGAGAGAGATTACCTCACCGATGAGCAGAAGCTTGACCTGGAGATGGTCATTGCCAACGGCGCAATTCAACGCGGGCAGGTTGAGACGGCGATGTCGATCTGGCGGCGCTTACTCAAGCGCCCCGACGCTCTGGGCGTTCACAACCGAGCTTGGGCTTGGCGAAATCTTTCATTGGCTCTCGGTCCGACACATCCCGAGTCCATGGCAGCTTCGCGTCATTCGGCAGATGCGTTTTTAGAGGCTGGGGATAAGGAAGAAGCGGGTCGGAGCATGATGGGGCTCGTGAAAGCGCTTCTCCACCGGAGCCCTAAGGAGGCGTTGGAGGTCCTGAACGAGATCGAGGCTTTGTGCGATCAAGAAGGGCTTCGCAACATCCAGCTACGCGCATCTCTATCTCATATACGCGGCAATCGCCTATCTGCACTCGGCAATCACGAAGCTGCACTCGACAATGCGTTGAGGGCTGTCGAGTTCCTGCGAGGTCTCTTGGGAGCCGAGCCCGAACTGATCAGTTCGCTTTATCTGGTTCAGCAGGAGTTGCACTGGTTGAGGCGCGTGGATGAGGCCAAAGCCTTCGAGTCGGAGGCCGATATCCTCACAGAAAAGACGAAACACGGCCACTTTCAACTCGCCAAGCGCGTCATAAGTCTGTCCGATACATTCGACCCAGCTGAAGCCGCAGAAATTCTTTCTGCGGCAGAAGAGCAGCAAAATCACGAAGTGACGTCCGCCGTTCAAACGCTGCTGGCTGTCCGGGATCCGTCGCTGAACGACACGCAACGTCTATCCCGGCTCGAAGCCTGTTTGTCAGACCAGGAGCGAAAAGGATTTTCCGCCAGCGCGAAGGCGCCGACCCGTATTGCGCTAGCCAATCAGCTGGTCAAGATGGGCGAGTTCGGCAGGGCCGAGGGGTGGTTCCGGCGCATCCTTACTCACAACCCCATCGATCAGCATGCGCGCGACGCGATCATCCATATCCTGTGCCATCAGGGGAACTGGGGCGACGCGGCGATTTTTCTTCGGCAGCAGATCCCAATTTGGGGTGAGTTGCCGGGCCTGACCGCCGCGCTTGGCCAGTCATTGCTGAAATCGGGAAATTTGAGCGATGCGGTTCAACAGCTGACCAAGGCCGCCAACCTCGCAGTTAGCGACCCTCAATTGAAACAGGCCGTTCTGGCTATGCGGGAGGAAGCTCTTCAGCTGGGTGGGACGATTGAGCCGGCCAAGGCGGCCATACCCCTGGACGCGGTTGTTTCAACAGAAGACTTCGAGCGAGCTCTTTCTGAGTTCAGCCGCTTTGTTCAAGCTGATAAACGCATGACATTCTGGCAGCGAGGGGACGACGACCATCAGTGGATCTCGCATCCTGAGCAACATGCTCAAAATCTGCTCCACACGTTTCTGAAGGGAAAATTCGGCGAGCGCATCGCCGTATTCGAAGAGATAGCTGCCGGCGCCGGTCGCATTGACCTCTATGTCCAGTTGCGGAAGGGGATTTCGGCGGTCGTGGAGCTTAAGCTGTGCGGCTATCGGTATTCTTCGAGTTATGCCGCATCTGGTGAAGAGCAGGTGCTTCACTACATGCAGAATCGCGGCACGTATCTTGGTTATCTTGTCGTCTTCGACGCTCGGCTCAACGACAACGGCAAACAGCTGCTGCCAAAGCGATCTGCCGATCAATTTACCGTCGCGGAGATTCTATGTGACGTGCGGCCAAGGGTGAAAAAGACGAGGTGACCCGACCGGCACTTCCCGCCAAAAGAATCTGGGGTTTAATCGACGTCTATCTTACTCAAACTGCTGTCCGCTTTCCCTGCAAGCAACTCTAAACCGGACAGACCGGATTCGTGAAGAGTTTCGGGCGCCTGGAAGGCGTACGAAAGTCCCCGAGGAACGAACCCGCGGGGTCCGGGACGAGCTATGGGGGTTTAAGGTTTGGGCGCCCGGGGGCAAGCTCTGGTGCAGTGTCTCGAGTGAGCCGGACGATGCTCCGAGCAGCCGATCCTCTGGGTATTTTGCGGAAGAATGGCGCTCATCGAGTGGCGCAAGTTGATGCCGATCGCTCGGCCGAATGCAAGGCGCACGCGTCGATACGGTGGCCGCAACGATGGCGCTGCGGGGTTCAAGAATGGCAGGCCGTGCCGGGTCACGACGGGACCATCCCGGTTGGCGCATGCGCTTGCGGCGGCGCACGAGGTTGGCACCAGCGTCCGAAACTCTCGATGACGCGCATGCGCCCGCCGCAACAGGGACAGGGCGGTGTCGGGCCGGGTGCTTCCATCGGCTCGGCTGGTTCCGATGGCGGTGCCACGGCCAACAGCTCGCGGGCGCGGGCAATGCTGGCCTTGCGGGTGGCGCCGGCGAGCGGCCCGTAATGCCGGATGCGGTGGAAGCCGCGCGGTAGGACATGCAGCAGGAAGCGGCGCATGAACTCATGGGCCGCAAGTGTCATGACCTGCTGGCGCTCCGGCCCGGTGCGCCGATAGTCCTTGTAGCGGAACGTGACGCCCGCCTGGTCGAAGGCGATGAGCCGCCGGTTCGAGATCGCGACCCGGTGGGTATAGCGGGCGAGGTAAGCCAGCACGGCTTCGGGTCCGGCGAAGGGCGGCTTGGCATAAACCACCCATCGCTTGTTCCTGACCGGCGCGAGCTGGTGCAGGAAACGGCGTCGATCGGTGAGGTCGGCAAGTGCACCGAAGAAGGCCAGCTTCCCTGCTTGGTGCAACCCGATCAATCGTGTCAGGAACAGCCGGCGGAAGAGCGTGCCCAGCACCCGGACCAGCTTACGGGCCAGATCGGGTCGGTCGACCGTGTGCGTGAAGAAGAACCGGAGAGCCGACACGATGCTGTTCATGGTCGGCGTCGGCACACCGCCATCGCGCTGCTCGATCTGGAACCGGCGCAGATCCTCTGCCGTCGCCGTATCGGGCCGGCGCCCCAGAAACGCTGCGAAACGGCCCACATCGCGGATGTAGTTGCGTTGGGTCTCTGGCGAAAACCGGCGCATGTTCATATCGTCGATCAGGCGTTGACGCAGCGGGCTGATCGTCGTCGCGGGAATGAACGCAGTCATCGCTCGGCTCCTCTCGTTGAAAGAAGCCGAAATGCTTTGCCCACACCGACCGCCGCTCAATCCATGCGCTTCGGTCTCGCCTTTACCTGTATCGCCTCACCACCAGCACCCATCCCGCGCAGCGGGATAGTTCACCGGCCCGCTCAAGCCGAAGAGCGGCCGGGCCGTAGAGCGCCCATTGCGGCCGTTTACGGGCTATTTGGATAGACCCATGTGCCGACATTGGCCCAGTTCGCGAAAATGCCCGACAGCCTACACGGTTTGGTAGATGGGCTTATAGCGGCGTCCGTCCTCCACCGTCCCCCATCCTGGGGCATTCACATTGGCACTACGGTCTTCCCGGGACCAACCCCATCGATCGTGACGCCTAAGCAAGCGGGACGGTCCTGCGCGGACGGAGCTATGACGAGGTGAAGGTCGCGGGCCTTAAACCGTTAGGCAATACCGCCGGATGGAATGTTCAGCGTGGCGAACTCACTGCCGACCGTCCAACCGCCCGCATTGCCAGTCGCAGGCAATCCTGCCTCCGGATTGGAGTGGGTCCCTGGTGCCGGACAGAGATCAGGCCGCTGATTTGGCAGCGTCCTGTCGCGCCGCGCGCTCCCGCGCGTAAGAAGGGCTCAATTCGGCCTTTAGATCTTCGCGCCGCAGTGGCTCGCCACAGGCCTGGCAAACAGTCCCGATGCCGGCATCGTGGCCACAGGTGAGATGCTTGTAGCGCACCGCGACGTCCTCACCCGGCGACTTGCACCAGGTCTCGCCCCATGCGCGCAGCGCCAGGATGACGGGGTAGAACGCTCGGCCCATCTCCGTGAGTTCGTATTCGTAACGGGGCGGCTTTTCCATGTAGCGCTTGCGCTCGATCATGCCGTCTGCTTCGAGCCGTTTCAGGCGGGACGAGAGCATCTGCGGTGTCGCCTGCGACTGCGCCAGCAGGCTGTCGAACCTTCGATTGCCCATGAACAGTTCGCGCACGATCAGGACAGCCCAGCGGTCGCCGATAACCGCCTGAGACCGCGCGACCGGGCACAGCGTATCGCTCATCTCGGCCAATGCAGTCATTCAAAACCTCCATCGAAATCGCGCCGCTAGTAAGTATGATAATCACACTAATTTAAGTATGATAATCACATTAACTATAGCCCCTGATCTCACCGCAATGCACCGCGCGGGGGACTCGTGGCTTCGCGATCCGCTCCGGCTCTGATGGAGACGACGCGCCAAGCGCGTCGGAGGTAGACCCGCATGAACAGCATCCGGCGCCGCTCTGCACCCCAGTGAACGGCGGCGTCGTGAACTATCGACTTCCCGGGAATCGTATATAACGTTGCGCCACACTTGACGGTATGAAAATCATAGCTATATGGCGGTGACTTCCATCCACACAGCGAAGGAACCTCAAATGAGCAAGATCGAAAAAGTCCTCTTCTCGGGCAACAGCCACGCCACGGTCAATCGCGACCCCAATGTCGAGCGCGGTGAGTTCGGCGCCCTCGACCTCAAGCTGTCAGCGTCGGGCAGTGAAAGCCGCGACTTCATTGCCACCGGGCTGCACCCGAGAGCCGAGCAGCTGTTTTCGGGCGCGTGGTCGGCCTGTTACATCAGCGCGTTCGAGATTGCGGCAAAGCTGAAGAAGGTCACGCTGCCATCCGACTATTCCGTGGACATCCAGGTCAGCATTGGGACGGCCGGTGCGGGCCATTGCCTCGGCGCCCAGTTCACCATCCGCGCGCCGGGTCTGGCAACGGAAGCCGTCGAGGCCATCGCGCACCTAGCCCATCAGATCTGCCCGTACTCGAAGGCTGTGCACGGCAACATCGAGGTCGGCCTGACCGTCGTTACGGCGTGATCGGCTAAGGCACTTTTGCCCCGAATACATCGTATGCGATTACATTGCGGGCATATCGATACCGCTTAACACTTTCATTCACTAAGGAATCCATCATGGAAAAGATCGAAAAACTCCTAGCCTCCGGCAACACCCACGCCACGATCAACCGCGACCCCGATCTCCAGCGCGGCGAGTTTGGCGTCTACGACCTCAAGCTGTCAGCGCCGGGCGTTGAAAACCTCGAGTTCATCGCCACCGAGCCGCACCCGACAGCCGAGCAGTTGTTCGCGGGCGCCTGGTCGGCCTGTTACACCACAGTGTTCGGGATCGCGGCCCAGCTGAAGAAGGTTACGCTCCCGCCCGACTATTCCGTCGATATCCAGGTAAACATTGGGCAGACCGGTACCGCGTGGTTCCTCGGCGCCGAGTTCACCGTCCGCGTGCCGGGTCTGGCAGCGGAAGTCGTCGAGAACATCGCGCAGCTGGCCCATCAGATCTGCCCGTACTCGAAGTCTGTGCGCGGCAACATCGAGGTCGTCACGAACATCGTCACGGTGTGATCGGATAAGGCGCGCGAGAGCCTCTTCGCGCACCACGAGACCGTGAATCCCTCCGTCGCAGGGCCGTCGCGCATCGTCGCTCTTCATGCGCGCCGGCCACAGCACCGGATGGGTCTTGGCTTATTTATCGCCCGGATCCGGCGTCCCGGTCGATTTGGCCGTTCTGTAACGTCTGGCGGACTAACTGCATTCGGTTCTGCCCTAACAGTCATTTCACCCCGACCATCGGGTGTCACCAACCCTTCGAAAGCATAGCCATATGGCGGTGACTTCCATCCACACAGCGAAGGAATCTCAAGTGGGCAAGATCGAACAAATCCTCTTCTCAGGTAACAGCCACGCCACGATCAATCGCAACCCCAATGTCCAGCGCGGTGAGCTCGGCGTCCTCGACCTCAAGCTGTCAGCGTCCGGCGGTGAAAGCCGCGAGTTCATCGCCACCGAGCTGCACCCGAGAGCCGAGCAGTTGTTTTCGGGCGCGTGGTCGGCCTGTTACATCAGTGCATTCGAGATTGCGGCCTCACTGAAGAAGGTCACGCTGCCGTCCGACTATTCCGTGGACATTCAGGTCAGCATTGGGTCGGCCGGTGCCGGGCATTGCCTCGCCGCCCAGTTCACCATCCGCGTGCCGGGTCTGACAACGGAAGTCGGCGAGGCCATCGCGCATCTGGCCCATCAGATCTGCCCGTACTCGAAGGCCGTGCACGGCAATATCGAGGTCGGCCTGAACGTCGTCACGGCGTGATCGGATAAGGCATTCTCGTCCCTCATACATCGCATGCGATCACATTGCAGGCAAGCGTATGCCGCCTAACACTCTTGTTCACGAAGGAATCCATCATGGAAAAGATCGAAAAGCTCCTCGCCTCCGGCAACACCCATGCCACGATCAATCGCGACCCAGATCTCCAGCGCGGCGAGTTCGGAGTCTACGACCTCAAGCTGTCGGCGCCGGGCGTTGAAAGCCTCGAGTTTATCGCCACCGAGCCGCACCCGACAGCCGAGCAGTTGTTTGCGGGCGCCTGGTCGGCCTGTTACACCACAGTGTTCGGGATCGGGGCCCAGCTGAAGAAGGTTACGCTGCCGCCCGACTATTCCGTGGATATCCAGGTAAACATTGGCCAGACCGGTACCGCGTGGTTCCTCGGCGCCCAGTTCACCGTCCGCGTGCCGGGTCTGGCAACGGAAGTCGTCGAGAAAATCGCGGAGCTGGCCCATCAGATCTGCCCGTACTCGAAGTCCGTGCACGGCAACATCGAGGTCGTCACGAACATCGTCACGGTGTGATCGGATAAGGCGCGCGATAGCCGCTTCGCACACCACGAGACTGTGAATCCCTCCGTCGCCGGGCCGTCGCGCATCGTCTCTTCATGCGCGCCGGCCACAGCACCGAATGGGTCTTGGCTTATTTATCGCCCGGATCCGGCGTCCCGGTCGATTTGGCCGTTCTGTAACG
>Ga0070730_10002452_pt1 | contig 16846 bp, 15 predicted proteins | sample Coa_R1_3_FD_66447 | JGI IMG/M metagenome (GOLD analysis project Ga0070730, IMG submission 66447) | Surface soil microbial communities from Centralia Pennsylvania, which are recovering from an underground coalmine fire - Coalmine... | ecosystem: Environmental > Terrestrial > Soil > Unclassified ... | reverse complement strand
CCAGCCGCTAGCACGATCAGGTCGCCCGGGAGCCTTCGATCTGCCGTCGCGACCCCGCTGACCCGTCCGCTCGCGGTCGTAATCGACTGGACCTCCACGCCCGACTCGATGCGGACGCCGGCACGACGCGCGGCGATTTCGAGCGCCCGGCACAACCGCCGATTCTCAACGTTGCCGCCCGGCACCAGCAGCCCGCCCAGTAGGTTCGGCCCGAGCGCTGGTTCGAGCGCGTGAAGTGCCTTGTGGTCGAGGAGCTCGCCGCCCGCGGGCCGCGCAGCCACCCGCCGTAGCTGGGCGAGTTCTCCTGCGTTGCTGGCCAGATGCAGGCAGCCCATCTGGCGATACTCCGGGTCCAGGCCCGACTCGGCGTGCACCGCCTCGGCGAACGCCGGCCAGAGCGCGTTGCTCACCCGACGCAGGCTCGAGCTCGGATCAGATTCTTCGCGAGTCGTCGCGCCGATGATGCCGGCGGACGCCCACGACGCCGCACGGCCTGGCTGGGCCCGCTCGAGCAGCGTGACCACCCGGCCGCGCCGCGCCAACTCGCGCGCCGCCGCCAGCCCCATCACGCCACCGCCAACGACGATCGCGTCCGCCATGCACCTGCTCCTCGAGTACCGATCTTAGCCATGCCGGCGCATAGCGCGATCGGAACCCGTGGCGCAGCCCAGTCCCGCCGAGCCTCAGCGGAGCGGGCTCTCAACCGCGGCCGCGCGCGTGTCGGATCGCCTCCAACAGCTCCGCCTTGCTCATCTTGCTGCGACCACGAATCTTCATTTCTTTCGCGCGGTTGTAGACCTCGTCACGGGTGCGCTCCTCGAGGCCACGGTTCGGGTTGCCCGTGCCTTGTGTGCGTACATTCGGCGTCCGGCCCTCGACGCGCCGCCGCTTGTTCACGACTCGGGCGGCGATTTCCTGAGCCCTGGCCTCGGCAACTCCGCGATCGAGCGAGCTGTCCTTGATGTCCTCGTATTGGCGTCGGTCTTTGTCTGTCCAGCTTGGCATGTGTTCGCCAAGCGCAAATCCCGTGCCCTATGGTGGTGACCCCGGAGAGGCTCGAACTCCCGGCCTGCTGGTTCGAAGCCAGCCGCTCTATCCAACTGAGCTACGGGGCCATGTGTGCGGAGGGTGAGCGACCGGGCTCGAACCGGCGACCTTCGGAGCCACAATCCGACGCTCTAACCAACTGAGCTACGCCCACCATGCGGCGCGGGAATTGTACGCAAAGGCGCACCGCGCTGACGAGGTGACGCGTAGAATGCCAGCCCTGGCCCGCCCGCGTACCGCCAGTTGGAGCGAATCTGAGCCGCTACTCGCACGTGTCGATCGTCATCCGCGCCAGGGACGAGGCGCGGTTCATCGGCCAGACCCTCGCCGCGATCTTTGATTCGGCGGCCCTGGCCCCGCGCCAGGTGGTCGTGGTCGATTCGGGATCGACCGACGGCACGCTGGAGATCGTGCGCCGATTCCCGACGACCGTCATCCAGATCCGACCCGACCAGTTCACCTATGGCTACGCGCTGAATCTGGGTGTCGCCAATGTCGACACCGAGATCGTTGCCACGCTCAGTGCGCACTCCTTGCCGGCTGGCCCCGACTGGCTGCGATGCCTGATCGAGCCGTTTTCCCAGCCGCGGGTGGCCGGGGTGTACGGTCGCCAACTGCCCCGCGCCGATGCGACGCTCCTCGAGCTGGTCGGCATGCGGCTCACCGGCGTGCTCGGCGACACGCCGCGTTTGCTGGATCGGCGACCCCTGTTCTCGAATGCCAATGGCGCGTTTCGCCGGTCGCTGTGGCTCGAGCATGCCTTCGATGAAGAGGTCGGCGGCGCCGAAGATATCGCCTGGGTCCGCACGATGCAGGAGCGCGGCTACCTGATTGCGTACCAGCCAACAGCACCGGTCTACCACTCGCACGGCGAGCCGATCCTGCGCCATCTGCGCCGCGCCAGTCGCGACGTGCCGACCGTGCTCGGCAACTTTCTGCATCTCGGCTCGGGCGGCCGGGTCGTCCGCAAACCCGCCGGCAAAACCGCTACGCGGCCAGCCCCGGACTGACGTCGCGCTCGATCGGCAGCCGCAGCCAGAACGTGGAACCCTCGCCAACCGTGCTGCGAACGCCGATTGTGCCGGCGTGGGCCTCGACCAGTTGCCGGGCGACGGCCAGGCCGAGCCCGGTGCCGCGCACCGCGAGCGTCGCGCCGTGCCGGCCGCGATAGAACTTCTCGAAGATCCGCTCGCAGTCTTCAGGCGCCACACCCATGCCCCGATCGCTCACCTGCACTTCGACCCACTCGTCGTCGACGTCGGCAGTAATTCTGATATCGCTATTTGGAGCGGAGTAGCGCGCGGCGTTTGAAAGCAGGTTGTTCATGACCTGTCCCAGACGGTCGACGTCGGCATTGACGGCTGGGAGCGGTGCGGGCAGGTCGGCGACCACGCGATGCGACGGGTTGGCCTGTCCGAACGCCCCGCCCACGCGCGCCAGCCAGCTGGCGAGATTGATGCGTTCCGGCTTGAGCTCGATGCGACCCGAGTCGAGGCGGGACGTGTCGAGCAGGTCGTCGACCAACCGCAGCATGAGCGCCGAACTGGTGTGAATTTCGTCGGCGCTCTGGCGGACCAGGGTTTCCTCGGTGATCAGACCGTCGACGATGAGCTCGGAGTAGCCATGAATAATCGTCAGCGGGGTACGCAACTCATGTGACACCTGGCCGAGGAACTCGTCCTTGAGACGGGCGATATCACGCAAGGCTTCCACCTCGCGGCGCGCCTCGGCCTGGCCCGCTTCGTGGTGCAGGCGCGCGGCTTCTTGCGCCAGGCGGCTGGTCTCCAGGGTGACCGCGGCGTAGTCGGCCAGCGTCTTGAGGACCAGAATCTCCTCATGGTCGAAGAACGCCCACCGGCCTGCGTGCACCTCGCGCCAGGCGATCAGGCCGCCGATGGGTCGGCCGCTTCCGGCGCCGAAAGGAATGGCGGCCGCGGACAGAAAGGTCCCGCGGATGTCGTCCGGTACCCACCCTGGCATGGTGACACCCGGGCCGGTGCGCAAGACGATCTGACGCGAATCGAGCCCCAGTTCAGTGACCAGCGCCGCGCGCAGGGACGGGCGATCGACGTCGCAGGCAATGTGCGCGGCGAATGTCGCGGAACCAGTCGTCGGCACCAGCGCCAGGCCATCGAGTCTGAGCCCATCGAGGACGGCCCGTTCGGCGATCGCCTCGAATGCGCGGCTCGGGTCGAGGGTGCCGACCACCGCACGGCCGACCGCGCTGGTGACGGCCAGGTTGCGCGACCGGCGGTCGGCGCTATCCATGGACTGCTTGGCGAAGTACAGCATGCCCGCGGGGATGAGCAGCATTGGCGCCCACGTTGGGGCCGACAGCAACATCGCCGCGAGCATTGCCCCCACCACGCCCAGCCCAACCTCGCCGATGGTCTGGACCGTGAGCATGCCGCGCGCCACACTGACAATCGACCGGCGCTGCGAACTGGCGATCGCCACCCCGACCAGGCAGGTCGAGATGGCGCAATACGTCGCGCTCGCCAGCACGGCCACCAGCGGGTCCATCCATGTCCCCCCTGAGGACACGCGATCGGGACCGCCAAAACTGGTCGCGAGATGCGCTGCCCCACCGACGGCCAGGCAAATGCTGGCGACGTTGAAGAAGGCTTTGGCGAGTGGGAGCGGATAGCGGACGGCACGCACCGCGGCACCCAGACCGGCGATCGCCATCGCCAACCCCGGTGGGAGCAGAAACGCGGCCGCGATATGCGCGACGGCGCTGGCGTTGGTGTACCACCCGCGTCGCAGTTCGAACTGCAGCTGTTCGCCGATCACAGTCAGCACGATGAGCGCGACCGTGATTCCCAGTGACCACGAGTGTGGCCAGAGCACAAGTACGCTCAGATCGTGGGCGAGCAGCAGACCCGCTGCGCAGCCAACGAGGGCGACGTACAGCTTGATCAGGGGACGCATGGCAGCCGAAGGCCACGTCGGCCGCCTGCGTACCTGGTGGGTTCGGTGACTAGTCAGGTACGCAGGGGCCGACTGGCGCTCAAGGTATTCGGGGGCTCAGCCCCAGCCCTGGCCGACGAGGCCGAGAATTCCCCTGAAGATGGGAGCCCCGTGGCCGAGAACGCCTGCCACTGCCAGCACCGCGACCAGTGTTGGCGCGACGCCGCGTATCGGGACCCGTTTCGACAAATTCGCAATCAACTGCATTGGCTCTCCCCCTTAGATAACTTTCATTGCCACGTGTTACAGAAACGTGACCATTGCGACTATCGGCCATATCCGGGCGCCCCACAGCCCCCCATTTGGGGCAGTTTTAGCCCACCTCGTCTCAAGGCTCACGCGCCAAGCGTTACGTCTGCGGATGACCTGCACTGATCCACCTGTACCTGGGCGTCGTAGCCGTAACCAAACCCAAACCAACCCGCTACCAGGGAGGCGCGTCCGCTCCGCACGCTGGAGCAAGGTTTTGTCACAAAGAGAGTTACAGTTGCCTGCCAGGGCGCAGGAGGCCAGACCGTGAGTGCGATGATTCTGGTGGTAGAGGACGACCCAGAGACGGCTCGTTCGCTATCCAAGGCCCTCGAAAGTAGCGGCTACAGAGTCACCATCGCTGAAACGGGCAGCGAAGCCCGGTCGATCATCGAGCACGTCCGTCCCGATCTGATCATGCTCGATCTGATGCTGCCGGATACGGACGGTCTGGTCCTGACCACCGCGCTCAAGACGCTGACGAGCGCCCCGATCATCATTTGCAGCGCCCGCCACGAACAGGTCGACCGGGTGCTGGGCCTCAAGTTGGGTGCGGACGACTTCATCGCCAAGCCGTTCGAGCTCGACGAGCTGGAAGCGCGGATCGAGGCCGTCCTGCGTCGCGCGTCGCGCGTGCGCGAGGTGCCGGCGGCGCCCGCCGATCAGATCCGCGTTGACGACCTGCTCATTTCGCAGTCGCGCGGGACGGTGATGCTGGCCGGCCAATCCGTGCACCTGACGCCGACCGAGTACCGGCTGCTCGTGGCCCTGGCCAGTCGACCAGACGAAGTGCTCTCGCGTGAAACGCTTGGCCAGCTGGTCTGGGGCTACCAGGACCTGGGCACTGGCCACCTGATCGACGTGCACATCGGCCGTCTGCGGCAGAAGCTCCGGCGTGCGTCGCAGTCGGGACCGGTGATCGTTACCGTGCGTGGCAAGGGATACACGATCGGCAGCGGGTCGCCGAACGCGGCGCACGAGGCGGAAGGCGACACGTAGCCCGTTGACAAGGCTCTCAACCAGATCTCAACTGAGGCAGAATTCTGTACTGCGGACCGCTCAACGGGCCGGTCTTACGATCCGCCTGGAATGTATGGCGGAGGCGCGCAGAGCACAATGACCGAACTCAGCGGGACATTGGACGGCGTCGGCCTGCCCGCCATCATCCGCTTCCTCACCAGCCTGAAGAAAACGGGTCGCCTGCAGATCGGCCACGACGATTGGCAGGGCGAAATTATCTTTGACGCAGGGAAGCTGACGGGCGCCAGCCTCGGCTCGCGGCACGGGTTGTCCGCGCTTGATGGGCTCGTCGAGTCGCTCCCCGGTGGCACCTTCGCCTTCGATACGAGCAGCCGCCCCAGTGCGACACCCAGTATCGATTTGAGCCCCGAAGCGCTGCAGGCGCATCTCGATACCCTGGTCGCGCGCATTGTCGCCGGGAAACCCAGCCTGCCCTCGGTAGACTCGGTGCCCGAGTTGATCGCGCAAGGAGAGTCCGGCGCGGGCGAAGATCCACTGCCGCTCGATCGCGGCACGCTGCAGACGCTCCTGGCGGTGGACGGCCAGCGGACCGTGCGCGAGATCGTGGCCCACCGCGGGTCGTTGGACGCGCTGTGGCAGCTTGGCAACCTCGCCGCGGTGGGCCTGGTGCGCCTCGAGACAACGCGCGTTGTTGAGCGCCCAACTGAGCCGGATGCTTCAGCTGCGTTGCCCGCTGAGCCGGCGACTCACGCCCCGGCCGAAATCGTTGAGCCACCGCAGGTCGTCGAACGCTGCCCCAAACTTGGCTTCGACGACGATCCGGGCAATTCGTTTGGGCGCCCAACCCGGCTTCACCGCTGCTTCGCCGCCGCCACCCCGTTGCCGCTCTCGCTGGACCACCAGCGCGAGTTGTGTCTGAGCGATCAGTTCGGCACTTGTCCGCGGCTCACCATGATCGGGCGGACCGCCACCCGACCGTCAACGGGCGCTGGCGTCAATGCCGCGCCGTCGGTCGGTGTCAGCCGAAATCTCGCCAGGAACACCGCGGCAGCCATGCATGTCGGCGAGCGCTCAGACGCGGCCGCCGCCCATCCCGAGGCTGAGGATCCGCGGATCGTGCGCCTGCCGGTTGCTGGGCGCCACACCAACTCACCGCGGGGTGGATCGAGTGAGCGCCCAACAGGCGGGTCAACCGAGCCAACGCAACTGCGCTCGCCGTCCGCGAGTTTCTCGCAACGGACCGGCGACTCGGCGCGCCCGACACCGCTGCGCGCCCGAATCGAGCGCGTGGCCAGCGCCGCATCCCCGCCAAAATTCGACGAGCTGACCACGGCGCCGAGTTCCGAGCCGCGCGTGGCTCAGGTAGATCCGGCTCGGGCCCTGCTCGAGGCTCAGTTGACGCCCCGACGCGACGGTGTGCCCGTTCGCTTGATCGCCGTCGGTGCCGTCGTGCTGACCGTGCTGGCGGTGATCGCCTACCTGGTCGCGCCGCACCTCGGCGAATGGTTTGGCGACGACAACTCGGATCTGTCGGCGTTTCCGAATGCCAACGCGGTGGCCCTGGGTACGCCGGTCACTGAGATCGCCCCACGGCCGACGCCCTTCGCACGCGCCACCAGTGCCGCGGCCGCGCCGACTGTCGCGCCGGAGGCCGCGCCCGCCACCGTCGAGCCAACCGCCGTCCCGAAACCGCCGACCACTGTGCCAGCCCCGACCCTGGTTATGGACGAGCGATTCACCAACAACGCCCGCAACTGGCCGTCGAATGCGCAGGGCACCACCTGGTTGACCAGCGGCGGCTACCGTTTGATTACCCGGCAGCCCAACCAGTTCGTGGCCGTCGACGTGCCGATCACCGACGTGTTCCAGGACGTCGTCGTGAGCGCCACGTTCCGCAAGCTCGGTGGCACGCCGGCCGGCGGCGGCTTCGGCATCATCCTGCGCGATGCCAGCCCGACGCCACTCGACGGCGTCACCCAGGGCGGCCAGTACTACGCGCTCGAAGTCGGCGACAAAGGCGAGGTCGGCATCTGGCGACGCGACGTCGACCACTGGGTCGACCTGCTGACCTGGCAGCACGCCGATGCCGTCCGCCCCGGCACCGCGACCAACGACCTGGTCGTCAGCGCGATCGGCAACCGGCTGACCATGGCCGTCAACGGCACCCAGGTCGCCACCCTGACCGACACCACCCTCCCCCAGGGCCGCATCGCCCTCCTCGCCGGTGGCGACGGCAACCAGATCGCCGTCGACCATCTCAGCATTCAGACGCCCTGAAGGGGTCAATTGACTCCGCCTCGGCACAGGGTATTTCGTAATCCGTCGCCCAGCGGATGTTCCTGATCTGCCCGTTGGGCGGCGCTTCGACCCGCAAATATCCGTAATTCGGGGAGGTGAGCTCGCCGATTGGAACGAGGAACGCGCGCTTCACCTCCGGGCAGTAGACGGCGAACGCATCGATCTGGCCCGCGTACCCACCATCGCCAAGCGGCCGTCGCGCGTCGGCGATGCACGTTTTGAACACCACGCAGCCGTTGCGCAGGACGCCTGTTTTGCACTGAATGCGGACCTAATGCCCGCCTTCGTCGACCACCAGGTCGTACCGCTCCTCACCCCATGGGACAAGGACAAGCTTGCCCAGACTGACTGGTGCGGCGAGGAGAATCGCCTCAGACCTTTTGCCCTTGCTCGTCGGGTTGGGTACCATTCCGCTTTCCTCCATTTGCGGAAGTGGCGCAGCGGTAGCGCATCGCCTTGCCGCCCACCTGACGACTGGGCCGGAATGCGTAGCGATGTTGGTCGATCTTGTCGCTTTTGGTATCCTGATCGACGTTCTAGCGGAAGTGGCGCAGCGGTAGCGCACCTGCTTGCCAAGTAGGGGGTCGCGAGTTCGAATCTCGTCTTCCGCTCCAAAAATTGGCTGCCGGCGAGCGGCATGCGACCGGGCTCTAGAACGCAGGGGGTTGCCCACCTGATCCCAAAGGTTTGGCCATTCACGGGCGGATCGATCCGAAGGGCGCCAACTTGTCGCGCTTGCACGTGCTCGATGGGGACGAGGAAACTCGCATCCAGATCGGGACAATAGACCGCAAACGCGTCGATTTGGCCCACATAGGGATCACCTCTGGGTCGCCGCCGATCTGCGTTTGCCATTCGGAAGTAAACGCAGCCGTGACGATACACGCCACTCTTGCACTGCACGCGGGTGACCCGTCCGCCGCCTTCGTCGATCGCGAAGTCGTAGCGTTGGCTGGCGCCCCATCGCATGAGCACAACCCGCCCGGACAATACCAGCGCCTTCAGGATGGCGGCCTCGGCCCGCTCGCCTTTCTGTGACGAGTTACAGAGCGGGATTCTCGCCGCCGCGAGTTCTTTCGAGGACGTTCGGGCGCTCCGGGGCCTTCTGCTGAGGCTGGCAATCGGCTAGGGTGCGCGCAGATTGGAGGTTGGATCTGCGTGCGTTGGCTGTTGATCTGCCTTTTCCTTGTCGCCGCGTCGGTGACGCCGGCCTGGGCGCAGGATGCTGGCTGTGTGCCCGCGCTGCTCGGGATGGACGGGACCGACGTCCAGCCTGTCGATGTGACCTGCCCGAGCGTGACGGTCGACCCGCCGGCGCCGCCCGACGCCGATCCGAGTATCGGCTGGGCGCCCGGGCCGCGTGTCAAGACCTTCGATTGCGTGAGCATCGCGGGCTTGCCGGACGCGGGCTGTACCCCGGGCGCGACCGACCCGCGCGTGTCCCAGGAAACGATCGCTTCGACCATCTGCGTCAGCGGCTACACGACGACCGTCCGACCGTCGACCAGCGTCACCAACCGGATCAAGGTGCAGCAGATGGTGGCCTACGGGTTGCAGGACCTGCCGCTTTCAGCCGTCGAGCTGGACCACCTCATTCCGCTGGAACTGGGCGGCGCGCCGGCCGACGTCGCCAACCTGTGGCCAGAGTCGTGGACCGTCGTGCCGAACGCTCATGAAAAGGACGCTGTCGAGAACTTCCTGCATCGACAGGTGTGCACCGGCGCGCTGAGCCTGCTCGCCGCCCAGCAGGCGATCGCCACGGACTGGTACGCCGTGTACACGACCAACGGCCTGAGGTGACCGGGCCTGGAGAATTTCACAAGTTCTGATACCTATGCCGATCGTGCTCCCTCGCCCGAGTTGCTTGACCGGCCCCGAATTTCCGGGACGGTCCTCTCACGCGTACACTGCGGCACGTCGAGCCCAGACAAAGGGGGAAGAAATATGGAACGCGAACGACTCGGGCTTGCAGTAGTGCCGGTGGCTGCAGTCGGGTGGAGTGCGGAGCACATTCAGAACGTCGCGCGTGAAGCCGAAGCCGCTGGGTTCGAAGCCATCTTCACGACTGAGGTTAACAACGACGCGATGGCAACAGCTCAGCTGATGGGCGCCGCGACGGAGCGGATCCATGTGGGCACCTGGGTGGCCAACGTGTACCTGCGCCACCCCTACGTGTGCGCACAAGGCGCAGCGCTGATAGCCGAATCGACCGGAGGTCGCTTCATCCTGGGTCTCGGGGTGAGCCATCAACCGGTGAACGGCGCGCTCAAGATCGACATGTCGAACGCCGGCGAATACGTGCGGCGCTACACGACCGACGTACAGACGTGGCTGCGAGGCGAAGGACCGGCAACCCACCTGCCCCAGCTGCCGGCGCCGCGAAAAGTGCCGGTCTATGTTGCTGCCATCACGTCAAGAATGGTCGAACAAGCGGCCGAGCTCGCCGACGGCATTATGCCGATCTTCTGGTCCGCGGACCGGGTACGCCAGAGCAAGAAATGGATAGAGCGCGGTCGAGCCAAGGCGCCGGAAAGGGGGAAGTGCGATCTCACCCTTGGTATTCCAACATTCATTGGCGATGACATCGAGGCTCTTCGGCAGACAGCGCGTCAGAACCTGGTGCTGTACACCTACTTTCCGTTCTTCCAGCATCTGTTCCGCGCCAGTGGCTTTATCGCCGAGGCGGAGCAGATGGAGCGCGGCGCAGGCGCCGACTCGCTGAGCAACGAACTGCTGGATTCGATCTGTCTGATCGGACCAGTCGAACGCTGCCAGGAGCGACTGGCGGAATACCGGGCAGCGGGAGTGGACCTGCCGATCCTGATGGCGCCACTTGGCGTCGACGGCGCGCGAACCGTCATTTCGGCCTTGAGCACAGCCGCGGTCGCCGCCTAGAGCGGCTTCGGCGAGAAGACTCCGCGAGCGCCGCTGGTCAGCCAGTCCAGGAAGTTGTCCGCCGGGCGTTCGACCTGATTATTGTTGCTCGCGACGGTCGTGCCCGGGTGCAGCCGAGAAGCTATTTCGGCTGCACCCGCAAGTCTCATCGCTGATGAAAGCAGCCCTGGCCTCTCTAGCAGGATCGAGTGAACCGTGCCGGTGCCTCGGGGTGCGCCAGATCAGTCGGCGCGCCGGACCTGGCACAAGTACGCGCGGTGGGGGACCGAGCCACTGGTCGGATCGATGGCGGCGTTCCCGATCAGCAGGTTGTAGTTTGAGCCGTCCGCGCTGAAGGGGTCATACCCGGGGGCACCGATTTCGGCACACGCCTGCCACCAGCCATGCTCGCCACACACGACCCCCGGATCCAGTGTGTCATTCAGGCGGGCGCGCGCTCGCATCGCCCCGTCCGGACTCTCGAGCACCACCCAATCACCTGCGCGGATGCCGCGGCCATCGGCGGCAATCGGATGCAGCTCCACCTCCGGATCCCGAGCACGCCGCCGCAGACTCGGCAATCCCCGATGCTGGGTCTCGCAGAATTGCGTGTTCTTGGCGCAGGTCAGGATGAGCGGAAAGCGCTCGGCGAGGTCCAGTCGCGACCTCGGGCTGACCAGCGGCTCGTGGTGCTCGGGGACCGGCGGATAGCCGTACTCCAGAAGCGTTTCCGAGTACAGCTCGACCAAGCCAGTTGGCGTGGCGAACCCGCGCGGCACGCCAGCCTGCTCCTCGGCGTACTTGCGGTAGCGTGTCTCGAGCGGAACGCGTACACCGGCAGGGTTCTCGCGGAGCGTCTCGAGCGCCACCCCGGAGGGCTCGAGCTGATAGCGGTACGCCGCGTCGACGTCGCCGCCCCAGAAGTGTGCGCCGAAACCGAGGCGGCAAGCGAGGTCGAACACAATCTCCGTGTCAGATCGTGCCTCGCCACGAGGCTCCACGATCTGGTGGCGGAGCTGCACCAGAGACTGCGCAAGCGGACTCACCTCGAAGCCAACCTTGAGCCCTTCCAGTTCGAAGCGGGTCGCGACGGGAAGGACGACATCTGCCAACTTGGCGGTCGGGTTCATGAACAGATCGGCGTGGACATAGAAGTCGAGTGCGGCCAGCGCATCGCGTCCGCGGCGGACGTCGGCATGGGCCAGAAGCAAGTTCGCCCCGAATCCGACGAGTCCGCGCACCGCGTACGGCTGCTGCTCCAGGATCGCGCGGTACACCTCGTCTGTCGTGACCCACTCACCGACTGACGGTCCGAGGGGCCGGTCCGGCAAGCCCAGCGCGCGAGCGCGTTGGTCAGGAGAGGACAATTCCAGCCCGACGACGTTCCCTGTCGGCACCGCCGGGAACAAGACATTGCCGCCCGGTGCATCGAAGCTTCCGGTCAGGGCGTAAAGAAATGAGATGGCACGAAAGATCTGGGTCGTATTGGTGTGCTGCTCGACGCCGCTCCAGGCGTAGTACGCGACCGGCCGCGCTTCCCAGAGCATGCGCGCGGCGCGCTCGACTTCGCCCGCCGGAACTCCGGTGATTGTCTCGACAGCTTGTGGCGAGTACCGGCGAGCAGCATCAGCGCACAGCCCGAACGCAGGGCTGCACTCAACGTCGCCCAGTAACGTGCGGATGGTGTGTACGCCGAATAGGGCTAGCTCGGCGCCTCGATCCAACCGTTCGTACCGCTTGCGCGCCGGATCGAAAGCGAGGCGCCGTCCGGCGGCCGTGTCCCAGGCGAAATACTTCTTCGCGCTGCCTTCGGGTGAGACGTCGGCCTCGGTCAACAGGCGCCCGGTGTCGGAACGGACCAGGAGGGGCCCGTTGGTCCAGTCACGGATGAAGTCGCGATCGAACCAGCCACGTTCGATCATGACGTTGGCAATGCCGAGCGCGAGCGCAGCGTCGCTCCCGGGCCGCACGCGTAGCCAGAGATCGGCTTTGCTGGCGAGCCCGACGCGCCGCGGGTCCACGACGATCAGGTGAGCCCCTCGCTTGAGTGCCTGAATGGTCGCCGTTGCGTGTGAGAGCCGGGAAAGGCTCGGGTTATAGCCCCAATACAGGATGCAGCCGGCGTGGTCGAGGTCGGGCAGAGGAGTGCCAGGCGTCCCCATTCCGACCCCGTAGGTGAAGCGGGTGGCGTAGGCCCGGCCCCAGCCGCACAGCTCCATCGACCCACAGAGGTTCGGGCTGCCAAAGGCGTGCATCAAGCGCTGGATCCACATTGACGTGTCGACGATGGCCGACGTGGACGCGGAAACCTGGCTGAAGACGACGCTCTCCGGACCATGCTCCGCTGCGATCCGCTGCAGTGCGGCGGCAGTTAGATCGAGGGCCTCGTCCCAGTCGATCCGTTGCCAGCCGGGGTCCGCATCGCCCTTCGGACGCGTCCGCTTCATCGGGTACAGCAGTCGGTCCGGGTGGTAGACGAGCTCCGGCGCGGCGCGGCCCTTGGCGCACAGCGCCTGGCCGGTCGGGTGAGAAGGATCAGGCTGAAGAGCGACGAAGCGATCGTTCTCGACGACGGCGATTGCGCCACAGCGTGAGATGCACAGCGCGCAGTAGCTCTGGATTTTGGTCATTCACCGTTCTCCAACGTGTAGTACGCCTGTCCCGCACACGGTCGGCAAAGCACGCAGCCGTCGCGGACGATTTGCCGGTCGTACAGGACTTCTTCGCCGCAGGCGCTGCACATGACACGCTCGCATTCGGCGCTGAGCTGCACGTTAGCTGGCACCTTGAGGGTGACGCGACACCACTGCAGCAACTCTGCAGCCGGCATGAGACGATAGGCTTCGAGCTGGGCGTGCCAGCGGTCGGGCGCGTCCGGAACATACCGCTCGGCCAGCACGCGCGCCTCTGGGCTCGCCCAGATCCGTACTGCTCTGCTGCTTCCAAGATCAATGAATGTCGCCGCGACTTTGCCATAGTCGACAAATCGGAGCGTGCGGCGGCCGAACCAACAGCCGGTCGCGACCGAAACACCATCGGCGAAGCACCCGTCCATCTCGACGAGGGCGAGCATGAGCTTGTCCGATCGCGGCAAGGCCACTTCCAACAGCTCACCAGCACGCATACCGATTCGCGCACCGAGGATCTGACGTGGGCATACGCGCGGGTGCATGCGCGCAAGCTGTTCGAGCACGCTGTCTTCAACGGCCAACAACGCGTGCAGCATACGCCGAACAATCCTGGCGCACTCAAGCACGTCCGGCGACGAAGCCAATTCATAGCTCTGCTCGGATCCCGCTCGGCCGCGGGTCCCGCCGCTTTGCGCGCTGCGCGAAGCAAGAAGGCAAGCCCATTCAGCGTCTGGATGACGCCAGGCTGATCGTCGATCGCACGAAAGAGCGTGAGCCTTGCGGCATAGTGCCGGGCGGCGGTATCGAATTCGTTTCGAACGCTGGCCAGCCTGCGAGTCCGCGCCACGCGTGGGCTCGAAGTGCCATCGGGTCGTGCGAACGAGACCCGATGAGTCGCGTTTTGCCTGATCCACCCGGGCCGGTAACCGAGACGAGCCGCGCGGTGGCGATCAGTCGCCGAAGCTCAGCCAGCTCGGATCGCCGGCCAATAAATGCTCGACAACTCAGTTGGCAGCTCGGTGAAGAGTTACACTTCTCGACCAGGCATTCAGGCGCGCGCTTCTAGCAGGCCGACTCGACTCCACCGCGCGCGGGCCATCAACGCACCTCAGGTGGCGCCCTGGTCACGTAGATGCTGCAGGGGTCCGCAGCCAGTGCTCGTACAGGTCGGCCACCACGTGATCGATCGGCGCCCGGTGGGTCTCGACGTCGAGGACCTCGGTCTGCGCCGCGGCCTGGTCGAGCAGCTCTGACAGTCTCACTTCGGTCGCGTCGAAGGCGTATTCGTGGCGGCCTGATTCGGAGCGGATCAGTTCGGCGGGCGCGAGCCGCGGGGGCTCGGCGGAACTGGTCTCGAGCGTGAGCACGCGCCGGCCGCTCAACAGACCGCGCAGCTCGGTGAAGTCACCGTCGAAGGCGATCTGGCCCTGATGCAACAGCACGATCCGGCCGGCGAGCTGCTCCAGCTCGGCCATGTCGTGGCTGGTCACCACCACGGACATCGCGCGCTCGCGGTTGAGCTCGCGGATGAAGGTCAGGATCCGTCGCCGCGCCAGGACGTCGAGGCCGAGCGTGGGCTCGTCCAGGAGCAGGATATCGGGCTCGTGCAGCAGGACCAGCGCCAGATCGGCGCGCATCCGTTGACCGAGGCTGAGCTCGCGGACCAGCGTGCGGAGGATGTCATCCAGCCCGAGTAGCTCGCGCACCAGGCCCAGCATCCGCTCGTAGCGTGGCCGCGGGATATCCCAGACGACGCGCTTCCACTCGAAGCTCGCGGCGACCGGATGATCCCACCACAGTTCAGTCCGCTGGCCAAAGACGACACCGATGCGGCCGACGTAGCGCACGCGGTCGCGCACCGGGTCCATGCCCAGCGCCCGAACGCGCCCACGGTCCGGCGCCAGCAGCCCGGACAGGAGCTTGATCGTGGTGCTCTTGCCGGCGCCGTTGGGACCGGCGTAGGCGACGACTTCGCCGCGCCGAACGGTCAGGTCGATCCCACGCAAGGCCTCGACGATCCGCACTTCGGGACGCAGCAGGTTGCCGAAGATGTCACCGAGTCGGGCGGAACGCACCCGCTGCCGGTAGACCTTCCAGGCGCCCGACAACTCAACGACGGTGTCCGGAGTCACTGTAGCGAGTCGATCCAGTCCGACCATAGTTGCGGAGTCCGCGCCGAAAGATCCAGGTGGCGAGCGCAACGAAGGCGAGCGCCGCGGCAGGGAGGAGGGCCGGTGCCCAGGGCGGGGCTTCGAGGCCCAGCAGGATCCGCGACGGGTACCACGCTACCAGGCCGACCGGCACCACGGTGACCAGACTGGCCAACGCGATCCCGGACAGGCCGTCGAGGGGAAACGGAGCGAGCTGGTGGCTGAGCTCGTACGTCGAGCTGTTGAGCTCTTCGGCCGCGCGCGGGGCCCAGAACGCCAGGCTGCCCCACGCAAAGGCGAACGCCAGCACCACCGCCATCGACGCGACGACGTTCACCAGGAACAGCCCCCACCAGGCCACGCCGACCGCCAGGTGCAGCTGGCTCGCCGCCCACAGCAGCAGCCCAACGCCGGGCAGCAGCGAGCTCGTGGCGCCGACCGGCGCGAAGCCCTCCGCGAGCAGGATCATCCACAGTGGGAGCGGCTCGATGAACATGTGATCGAGCTGGCCGCGGCCGATGCGGCGGCTGATGAATGCTATGTTGTAGCTGAAGAAGGTCTCGATGAGACCGTGCACGAGCAGGGCGTAGCCGAGCAGGAAGTACACCTGAGGCCTCGTCCAGGTGCCGATGTCGTCGAAGCGCTCGGCCAGCAGGAATGTGGCGGTGACCGCGGCCAGCGCGACGACGACCTCGGACAGATACCACGGGAGCGCCGTGTGCGGGCCGCGAGCGAAGAAGAGCAGGTCCATGCGACCGTACAGCGCCCACAGGCGCACGAGTCGCCGTGCGCCGGTGATCAGCAAAAGATCTTCAGCCACCATAGCCGACGAGCTTTTCGCGGTTGGCGCGCCAGAGCCAGTCCGCCAACGGCCACAACACCACGGCCCACAGCACCTGGCTGCCAAGGCGCGGCAGGGGTTGGCCGGTCCCGGTATAGATGGCCAGCGGCGCCCAGGCCATGGCGGCGAACGGCAACCAGCTGAAGACATCGCCGATGCCCCAGGGGTACAACGCCAGCGGCAGCAGCGAGCCGGACAGGAGGGTAGCGATCGCGACGCGAGCCCGCTCGACGAGCCAGACGGGTTGCTCCAGTGCGACGGTGATGGCGCCGAACAGGACTTCGATGGCCAGTCCCACCAGGACGGCCAGGCAGAGGCTGATGACGAAGAGCGCGCCAGCAGCTGGGCTGGCCGGACGCGGGTCGACGCCCAGCAGCGGCGCCGCGACGACGAGTGGCACGGAGAAGAGGGCGAAGTGGAGCGCCCAGCGGCCGGACATCTCGGCGGCGAACTGGCGCACCAGGCCCATCGGGCGCAGGAAGCGCAGCACGAGGGTGCCTTCCCAGAAGGCCACGGACAGGGTCGTGCTCACGGCCAATTGCTGGCTGAAGACCTCGGCGACCACGGTATAGGTCAGCACGGTCGCCAACGGCATGACGCCAGGTGCCTCGCGGCCGGCGAAGAGCGTGCGCCAGAGCGCCAGCAGCACCAGCACGCGCAGCAGGCGCAGCGCGAAGTCCATGAGGAACAGCGGGTTCTCACCCACGTCCGCCGCCGACATCGCCGCGGTCTTGACGTACGCACGCAGCGCCACGCCTCGAATGCTACCGGGGGCCTACGCGGGGCCTGCCGGTCCGCATCGCTGC